>OGIE01000884.1_pt1 | contig 43729 bp, 33 predicted proteins | sample 1571581 | NCBI WGS metagenome assembly OGIE01 (sample SAMEA2582021, study PRJEB24529) | metagenome | biome: Human gut stool | place: China | collected 2011 | reverse complement strand
AGGGAACTGTCGGGAGAATATCCTTGTGAAGTGATCTATAATACTTCTGTTGCTTCCGAAAATTGGATGCGTATGCCGGAACTGTTTTTGAAGGTAAACAGGCTGGCTTCTTCCGGGGAAATTGTCCAGGAAACGATCGGTCTGAAAGAATCGGGTAGGTCACCGGAGGTAAAGAGAGTTGCTGTACCCAATGATGTTACGCTTTCGACGAAGGTTTCGGAAGTATCCGGGTTAAAGGCTTCATACATTTCTCCGGAAAGTGATGCGACCGATATACGGAATCAGAAGGAATTGAATTTTAACCTGGAAGAGGCCAGGGTGGTGGCGGAAATGAATCCCCAGATGCTTTCTTTACGCGAGTTGTATATGGTGGCGTTGAGCTATAAAAATGAACCGGGGAAATTTTATCAGATAATAGAAACGAGTGTAAAGATTTACCCGGCTCATCCGGTAGCCAATCTGAATGCGGCAGCGGCTGCTATCGAGCAGGGCAACTGGCAGGCAGCCGGAGAGTTTCTGCGGATGGCACCCCATGAAACCCTGGCTTATAAAAATTGCAAAGGGGTGTACGAGTTGATGACCGGGAATCTGTATGAAGGCATTCGTTTGCTGAAAGCGGCAAAAGCGGAAGGATCGGAAGAGGCCGGTATGAATTTGGCCGCATTTTTTGAGAATAATAAACGTCATTGAATGTATAATTATTTACTAAGTGCTTTTATCATATGAAAAACAACTTTTTTGTAAAATCAGCAGGACTGTTATGCCTTGTATTGGGCTTGTCGGGATGTATTAACGATGCAGATGTATTACCGGAAGATAATTCCGGCTTTGTAGACGAGGGAGAAGGAAATGTCCGGTTCGCTTTTGTCGTTCCTAACAGTTCTACGACCAAAGCCGGCGAGGCGGAAACTTCGGGTATTTATGAAACCGGTACTGCCAATGAGTATAATGTAAAGTCGCTTACCGTTTATCTGTTCAATTCGGATACGAAGGCTTTATATAAAAAGATCTCGTTGGAGAATATAACCCGTACGGCAGGACCACAGGTTTCGGAAAATGCTTCTTCCGGAAATCAGAGTGAACATATCGTAAAGTACACGGCCAACAGGGTTTTGATAGATCCGGGTACGTATGATATTTTTACGGTTGCCAACGGGGATGTGACAGGTTCTTTCAATACGGAGAATGAGTTTATCAACCTGGTGGACAGATCCACTTATAAAGACGGCTTCGGGGTTTTGACCGAGGACGGCACTTTATTGATGTCAGGGCGTGCCGACAATAGTGGTTTGTATGAGGGTACTACGGATTCGAATTTGAAAGTGACTGTCCGCGAGATTTTACCGTCGGAAGATCCTACTATTATAACTATAAATCTGGAGCGGGCTATGGCTAAGGTATTGGTCGGACAGTCGAAAGAGAAATACGATCTGACGACCGGCGATGGCGATAAATATGTTTCCATCAGCCTGTCCGGATTCCAGTATATCAACTTAAGCCGTTGGTTTTACACTTTCCGTCATACGGCAGTCCTGGCTGCAAACCGGGCTCCTTCTTCCTATACCATTACAAACGGAAATTTCGGGGAGATAAATCCTGTTAACGGGTATGTGATCGATCCTTATTTCTTCTCGAAAACGATAGATGGGGCTACCGATTTCGATAATACGGACGGATATTATGCTTATCCATTGAAGACGGTTGCTGAAAACTGGCAGTCTGTACCGGTTAATTCGTTCCATGGTTTTTACTGTCTTGAAAACTGTATGTTTAAAACGAACCAGTTGAATGCTTATTCCACCGGAGTGCGGTTTAAGGCCAGTTTTACACCTGAGACTCTTTGGGGAGAGAATAAGGAGACGACCGATGCGAGACCTGATGTTATCTATTATGCGAATTATAAATTTTATACCAGCATCCAGGCTATGAAAGATGCCGGATTCAAACTGGATGGTATTACGGAAGGATCGACCGATGAAGAACTGGCAAAAGTGTTTGTGAAACGTTACCGGAAAGATCCGGAAGTGGCGAGCTATTATTGCTATTATAATTACTGGATCAGACATCTGGATAATAATAAGGAGAATGAGATGGGAGTCATGGAGTTTGCGATCGTACGCAACAATATTTATCGTTTGCTGGTGACCAATATCTCTGGACTCGGCACGGGAACTCCGGAGATCGATCCGGAAAAACCGGATGAATATGAAGCTTATCTGAAAATGGATTTTAATGTGTTACCCTGGATTGTCCGGAATCAGGGAGGAGACGGAGGCGCAACCCTTAAATAAGTATATATTGTTGTTCAGGAGACAGTGATTGTTTCTATGAAAACAGACCAGGTAGCCACGGTTTATTCCGTGGCTATTTTTTTTCTATAGGCCATCGGTGATATGTCCTTGTATTTCTTGAAGAATTTACAAAAAGCCGCCTGGTCTGAAAAATGCAGTATTTCTGCGATCTGGCGAACCGGGATTCTGTCGTCTTCCAATAGGGTCATAGCCATGTGGAAGATTTCTTCGGAGATGACGGCATGAGGTGTCTTTCCCATTTGGTCTTTGATGATTCGTGAGAGGTGTTTGGTCGAGATACAGAGTTTGTCGGCATAGAAATCCACATTGTGTTCTGTCTTGAAGTGTTGCCATACCAGTTTCATGAAATCCAGCATGACCAGTTCTTTCTTTTCGATCGTGGAAGGGGTTTCATCTGCTGGTGCCCTGTGTTTGAAAAGCAGGTTGCCCAGCTCCAGCATTAAACTTTTGAAGTAAGTCCTGGCCAGCTCTGTCCGGTAATAGTTGTCTGTATTCCGGAGGCAGTCTTGGAGCAGAAGCATTTGGTTTTCCAAAATATGGTTCTCTTCGGGAGAGAAAGAGAGGATGGGAGCGTCCATGATGTCCAACATATAAGTCAGTGGTCCGGGCTTCAGGTTCTTCAGGGATTCACTGGCAAACTTGTAGTTGATGAACAGGCAGTAAGCTCTTATATCCGTGCTGGTATTGAGAATCTGGATGGTGATCCCGTCCAGCATATCCAGGAGTGTATGTTCCCTCATTTCGTATCGCCTTCCATTGAGTTGCAGTATCAGGCAACCTTTGCATACCAGGATGAAGGCACGGGTACGTTCGATATAATGCTCCTTTAACCGTCCGAATTCGGATGAAGGAACCAATAACACCCTGTCGGTTAAAACACAGGCAGGCGGAAACATCGGGAATAGTTCTTCCAGGCTTAGTGGATTCATGGCTGTTTTTTTCGCGAATGTAATTATATCATGTCTAAAATGAGCAAATCTATGCGCTAAATAGACAAACGTTTTGCTAATAATCTATAATGATGGGCAAAATGGACAAATATGAGAGCGGATTGTACAAATGACGCTTGTAGGATAGCTTCTATTTTTGCCTTCGAGAAAAACAAATGCAAGAAAATGAAGGCAAGAAGTGTTATTACGATTGGTTTAGGTTTGCTGCTGTTTGTGGCTTGTAAACAACAGGAGCAACAACAGGTTGAAGGTGAAAATTACCCTTTATTGACCTTGAAGCCGGAGAACAGGCAGTTGTCTGTCAAATATTCGGCAGTGATAGAAGGAAAGCAGGATGTGGAAGTTCGTCCGCAGGTTTCAGGAACGATCACACAAGTGTGTGTGGAAGAAGGGGCACATGTCCAAAAGGGACAAGTATTGTTTGTGATCGATCAGGTTCCCTATGAAGCTGCCTTGCAGAAGGCGGAAGCGGCTGTGGCTACGGCAGAGGCGAATGAGGCAACTGCCAAACAGACGCTGGAAGGAAAACAGTTGCTGTATGAGGATCGTGTGATTTCCGATTTCGAACTCCGTACGGCACAAAATTCTTATAAGAGTGCCAAGGCTGCTTTGCTTCAGGCACAGGCGGAAAAACGGGATGCGGAGAATAATTTGTCTTATACGCTGGTGAAGAGTCCGGTGGATGGGTTTGCCGGTATGACCTCTTACCGTATCGGGGCGCTGGTGAGTGCTTCGATGACCGATCCCTTGATCCGTGTTTCGGACAATTCGGATATGTATGTTTATTTTTCGCTGACGGAAAAACAGGTTCTTTCACTGACCGCCCAATATGGTTCGCTGGATAAGGCGTTGGAGTCGTTCCCGGAAGTTTCTCTGGAGCTGAATGACGGAACGGTCTATGAGCAAAAGGGAAAAGTGGATGTGATCAGCGGGATTATAGACAAGACGACCGGGACTGTCAGTATGCGTGCGGTATTCGGCAATGAGGGAAAGCGTCTGATGAGCGGAGGTTCGGCCAATGTGATCGTGCCTTACGACCGGGAGGAATGTATCGTGATTCCTCAGGGCGGTACTTACGAGATACAGAACCGTATTTTCGCTTATAAGGTGGTGGACGGTAAAGCGGTGTCTACACCTATCCGGGTATTTGAGGTCAATGACGGTAAAGAGTATATTGTGGAGGACGGACTGAAGGCCGGTGACGTGATCGTATCGGAAGGTGCCGGTTTGTTGAAAGACGGTACAGTCGTGTCGGGTACTAAAACAGAGGAGAACTGACTATGAAACTACAACAATTTATAGACCGGCCGATTTTATCGATGGTTATTTCGGTTGTTATCACGGTGGCCGGATTGATCGGGCTGTATGCTTTGTCTGTGGAACAGTATCCGGACATCGCACCGCCTACGATCCGTGTGTCTACCACTTATAGCGGAGCTAATGCGGAAGCAGTACAGAAGAGTGTGATCGTCCCGCTGGAAGAGGCGATCAACGGGGTGGAGAATATGACCTATATGACTTCTACCGCCAGCAATACCGGTAGCGCGGAGATCACGGTTTATTTTAAGCAGGGTAGCGATGCGTATATGGCTGCCGTGAATGTACAGAATAAAGTATCTACCGCCACATCCCTGTTACCGGCAGAGGTGACCAAAGTCGGTGTGACAACGATGAAGCGGCAGAGCAGTATGCTGAAGATTTTCGGTTTGTACAGTCCGAACGGTACATACGACGAGACCTTCCTGACCAATTACCTGAGCATTAATGTGAAACCCCAGATACAACGTATCTCCGGTGTCGGTGAAGTGAATGTGATGGGAGGGGACTATGCGATGCGTATCTGGTTGAAGCCGGATGTGATGGCGCAGTACGAACTGGAACCGAGTGATGTGGAAACAGCACTTTCCAGCCAGAATATAGAAGCCTCCACGGGGGCTATCGGCGAGGACTCCAAGAATGTCTATCAATATACGCTGAAATATCGCGGACGGTTGGAAAAGGAGCAGGAGTTCGAGGAGATCGTGATCCGTGCTTATGACGACGGGCGTGTACTTCGCCTGAAAGATATTGCCACGGTGGAGCTGGGAGCGCAAAGCTATTCCTATACCGGTACGGTGAACGGTGCGCCGGGAAGTACCTGTATGATCAACCAGACCGCCGGTACGAATGCGAATGAAATCATCCAGGAAATAGATAAGTATCTGGAAGAACTGAAAGGAAGCCTGCCGGAAGATGTGGAAGTGGTGGAACTGATGAGTACCAAGAACTTCCTCGACGCTTCCATCAACGAGGTGATAAAGACCTTGCTGGAGGCGATTATCCTGGTGGTGCTGGTGGTGTATGTCTTTTTGCAGAATCCGCGTTCTACGCTGATCCCTACCATCAGTATCTTTGTGTCGCTGATCGGTACGTTTGCCGTCCTGTATATTGCGGGATTTACCATTAACCTATTGACCTTGTTTGCGCTGGTACTTGCCATCGGTACGATTGTGGACGATGCCATTATCGTGGTGGAAGCGGTGCAGGTGCGGTTCGATGAAGGGTATCGTTCGCCTTACAAAGCGTCGGTGGATGCGATGAGCGGCATCTCTTCTGCAATCGTTACTTCTACACTGGTATTTATGGCGGTGTTTATCCCTGTTTCTTTTATGGGAGGGACTTCCGGGGTGTTTTATACCCAGTTCGGTATAACCATGGCCGTTGCCGTAGGTATTTCGGCTATCAATGCGTTGACGCTTTCACCGGCACTCTGTGCACTGATCCTGCGACCGAACGAGATACTGGTGGATGGTAAGAAGCCGGAGTTTTCCACCCGTTTCCGTTTGGCTTTCGATTCGGCTTTCAAACAACTGGTTCTTAAATATAAGGGTGGCGTTAAGTTCTTCGTTAAGCGGAAATGGATGGCCTGGGGTGCCTGGGGGATTGCTGTCGTTGCACTTTTTTATCTGATGAGTACTACCAAGACGGGGTTGGTTCCTTCGGAAGATACAGGTTCTATCTTTGTCAGCCTGGATGCGCCTGCCGGAAGTACGCTGGCGGAAACGGCTAGTATCATGGACGAGGTGGAAAAAGAGTTGAAGGATCTGCCCCAGATAGACAATTTCAATAAGGTAGCCGGTTTCGGTATGGGATCGGGGAGCGGGGCTTCGCACGGAATGTTTATCATCAAGTTGAAACATTGGGATGAACGTCAGGGTGAAGAGAACAGTGTGGATGCTGTTTCCGCCGAGATCTATAAACGTACGGCACATATCAAGAATGCGAAACTATTTGTCTTTTCCCCGCCTATGATTTCCGGATATGGTACGGGAAACAGTTTCGAGCTTTATCTGCAGGATCGTTCGGGAAAAGGGATCGAGGCGTTGAGCAATGTGACCAATGATTTTCTGGAAGCACTGAATAAACGTCCGGAGGTGCAGATGGCTTATACCTCTTTCAGTGAGAACTTCCCGCAGTACCGGGTGGATGTAGACGAGGCACAATGCCAGCGTGCAGGGACATCGACCGATCAGGTATTGTCGGTGTTGTCCGGGTATTTCGGGAGTATTTATGCCTCTAACTTCAACCGTTTTACGAAGATATACCGGGTGATCGTGCAGGCACCGTCCGATTACCGTAAAGATATGCAGTCGTTGAACAATATCTTTGTGAAGACGACCGATGGGATGGCTCCGGTAAGCCAGTTCGTAAAACTGACCAAGACATACGGGGCGGAGTCGCTGACACGGTTCAATATGTTTTCATCCATCAATGTGCAGGGGATGCCTGCCGAAGGATATAGTTCGGGTGATGTGATCAATGCGGTATCGGAAGTGGCTGCCCAGACATTGCCGACTGGTTATGGTTATGAATTTTCCGGTATGACGCGGGAAGAGGAACAGATGGCGAACTCGCATGATACGGTGATTATTTACGGGGTATGTATCCTGTTCATTTACCTGATACTTTGTGCCCTGTATGAGAGTTTGTTTATTCCGATGGCTGTCATCTTATCCGTTCCTTTCGGCTTGATGGGTAGTTTCCTGTTTGCCCGGATGTGGGGGATAGAGAATAATATTTATCTACAGACGGGGTTGATCATGCTGATCGGATTACTTTCAAAGACGGCTATTTTGTTGACGGAATATGCTACGGAACGCCGTCAGGCCGGTATGTCGCTGACACAGGCGGCGATGGCAGCTGCTTCTGTCCGCCTGCGTCCGATCCTTATGACGGCGTTGACGATGGTGTTCGGTTTGTTGCCGCTGATGGTTGCTTCGGGTGTGGGGGCCAATGGTAACCGTTCGCTGGGTGTGGGAACGGTCGGAGGGATGGTTATCGGAACCGTTGCTTTATTATTTGTGACGCCTGCTTTCTTTATCGTATTCCAATATATTGAAGAGCGGGTGATGGGTAAACGAAAAGAAGATAGAAAATGAAAAAGATCATATATAGTATTATAATATGTACGGCTTTGCTGAGCAGTTGTTCGGTTTACCGGAATTATCACCGGCCGGACAATCTGCCGGTCGACAGCCTGTACCGTGATAACCCGGCTGTCGGGGAAGATTCCCTGACGCTGGGGGATCTTCCCTGGGAAGAGATGTTTCAGGATTCGTTATTGCAAAACCTGATCCGTTACGGATTGGAGAACAATACGGATATGCAGGTTGCTTTCCTGCGGGTAGATGAGGCGAAGGCCCAGTTGATGGCTGCCCGTCTTTCTTTCCTTCCGTCGCTGACCTTGTCGCCGCAAGGGACTATCAGCCGTACGGACGGAGCGAAGAGTGTGAAAACGTATGAGTTGCCTTTGCAGGCCAGTTGGGAAGTCGACCTGTTCGGTAGCCTGCGTAATGCGAAGAAGGGGACACAGGCCACTCTTTTACAGCAGGAGGCTTACCGGCAGGCGGTTCGTTCGGAACTGATCGCGACTGTCGCCAACAATTACTATTCTTTGTTGATGTTGGATGAGCAGATCGGGATCAGCCAGTCTACGCTCGATATCTGGAATGAGCAGGTGCGGACTATGGAGGCAAAGCTACGGGTAGGCGAGGAGACGGAGAATGCCGTAACACAGGCGCGTGCCAGTCTGTATGAGCTGGAAGCTACTCATAACGACTTATTGAGACAGCAGCGTGAGGCAGAGAATACGCTTTGTACGCTGTTAGGGATGACTTCGCAATCCATCTCCCGGAGTACGCTGGCGGAACAGACCTTGCCGGAGGAGGTTAATGCCGGTGTTCCTCTCCGGTTGTTGTCCAAACGTCCGGATGTGGTACAGGCAGAAATGGAACTGGCGAATGCTTACTATGCCACGAACCAGTCTCGGGCTGCCTTTTATCCGAATCTGACACTGACGGGAAGTGTGGGCTGGACCAATTCGTTGGGGCAGGTAGTGACAAATCCCGGCGGATGGATACTATCGGCTATCGGTTCGCTGACACAGCCTATATTCAATAGGGGGAAGCTGATCTCGAATCTTCGTGTATCGAAAGATGAAGAACAGATCGCACAGCTTAATTATAAACAGGCTTTGCTGGATGCCGGGCAGGAGGTGAATAATGCGCTGTATGCCGTAGAATCGGTGAAGCGGACACTCGACAGCCATCAACGGCAATGCAAAGAGTTGGAACGTACGGTACAAACATCCGAATCGCTGTACCGGACAGGGAATGCAACTTATCTGGAGTTGCTTACCGCACGGCAGTCGCTGTTGAGTGCCCGTCTGAATGTGGTTTCCGATCGTTTTTCACAGTTACAATCTGTTGTTAGTCTATATAATGCGTTAGGAGGAGGTTGCGAATGAGAGTCCTGGTTCAAAATAGAATAAACTATAAAGTTTTCTTGTTATTATTCCTCGGTATGCTGACGGCTTTCGGGCCGTTCGCTACCGATATGTATCTGCCGTCTTTTCCGTCGATGGCTGAATGGTTCGGAACCTCTTCGTCGATGGTGCAGCTGAGTCTGACATCCTGTATGATCGGGTTGGCGGTAGGACAGTTGTTTTTTGGTCCTTTGAGCGATAAATACGGGCGGAAGATCGTGTTGTTGTGGTCGCTTCTGCTCTTTATCGTAGCTACTTTCTGGTGTATATATTCATCCGATATATATCAGTTCGTTGCTTTCCGGTTACTGCAAGGCATTGCTGCGTCGGGAGGGATTGTTATTTCGCGTTCTGTTTCTACGGATATGTTCGAAGGGCATGAACTGGCGAAGATGTTGGCGGTTATCGGTTCGATCAATGGGGTGGCACCCATACTCGCACCGGTCGTTGGTGGTGCAATGACGGGGATAGCCGGTTGGAAAGGTATTTTCGGCGTTTTGCTATTGATCGGCACGCTGATTTTATTCGCAGCTTTTTATTATCAGGAGTCATTACCCCGTGAAAGGCGTGTTTCATCCAGTTTTCTACATGCTTTCCGGAACTTCAAACCTTTATTTGGAAACCGTCCTTACATGGGGTACATGTTGCAGCTTGGGTTCGCCCAGGCTGCACTCTTTGCCAATATTGCTTCTGCACCGTTCATTATGCAGGAACATTATGGGTTTACACCGCTCGATTTCAGTATCTGTTTCGGGGTTAATGCGCTGGCGGTGGTGATAGCTGCTGCGTTGGCCGTGAAATTTAAGCGGGTGGAGAACGGGACGCTTGCCGGGAGTATCGGGTTGCTGGTCTTTTCCGTGTGTGAGATGGTTGCTTTGTTTGCCGGATGCAGTTTCTGGGTGTATGAGGTGTTTATGCTTTGTATCCTTTTTTCGTTGGGGCTTTGCTTCACTTCTTCCACAACACTGGCTATGGATAAGGGACGGATGTATTCGGGGAGTGCGTCTGCATTGCTGGGATCGGTTTCTTTCGCTTTCGGCGGGGTTGTTTCTCCTTTGGTCGGCATGGGAAACCTGATGCATTCGACGGGGATCGTCTTTGTTGTCTGTGCCGTATGTTCTCTCCTTTGCATATATGTGGCAAAGGAGCATTAAATATCTTTTTCTGTCAAACAAATGAAACGGGGCTGTAGTATATATCTTACTGCAGCCCCTAATCTTATCTGTGATGGAGATGTATCAGAACCATTTGATCCTCCTGAAGACAAAGAATGCCAGTGCCGACAAGGTGATGGAAAAGAGTACGATCACGACAAATCCGTGCGGTAGTTCTTCTACATAGTTGATCACATTCATCCCGTAGAAGCTGGCTATCAGTGTCGGAACCATCAGGATGATCGATATGGAGGTCATGCGTTTCATGATGGTGTTCACATTGTTCGAGATGATGGAGGCGAAGGCATCCATCGTTCCGGTAAGGATATCACTGTAGATGTTCACTGTGAGATGCGCCTGCTTCAACTCGGTTTCCACATCTTCTACCAGTTCGGCATCCATATACATCGGCTCCTGGAAAATACTTTGCAGCTTCGAGAGCATCACTTCATTTCCACGGATGGACGTATTGAAATAAACCATACTTTTCTCCAGCTTCATCAACCGCAGCAGGTCTTCGTTACGGATACTTTTCTCCAGCGCTTTTTCTGCACGTGCCACTTCGTTGTTGATCTGTTTCAGATATTTCAGGAACCAGACGGCAGACGAATGGATCAGTCGCAGGATCAGGTCGTATTTATGACGTACGACGAGCTCCTTACGCCGGCTGTAACGAATGAAATCGGGCAATAATTCCGTCTTATGATAACAGACGGAGATAATGATCTCGTTATTCGTGATGATGCCGATCGGGACAGTTGTAAAAGGAATACCGCTTTCGGTGCTCTGTACCGGGATACGCAGGATCGTCAGCAACCAGTTCCCTTCATACTCGATACGCGGACGTTCGTCGGTATCTTCGATATCGCTCAGGAATGATTGGGGTACGTGAAACTGGTTTAAAAGGTATTGGATATCTTCAGGGGTAGGGCATTCTACATTTACCCAGCAGTCGGGAAGCCACTTGTCTTTTTCCACAAAGCCGGCTTCACAATAAAGAAACGATCTCATTATTGCCTCCTTTCGTTGTTGATACAAACAGAGGTAATAAGAAACCTCCGTCCGCTAATTTTTACTTGTTAATGTTTCTCGCGGAATACTGTCGTCCATAATTAGTTAATTACTTTTTACGGCTGCAAAGGTAGAAAAAAGGAATGAATACCAAATAAAAATCGTATTTTTGGCATTCGAAAATTACTAAAGAGAATGGCAGAAGGAACTAAAAATACCGGAAGAGGAAACTCCGGAAAGGGGAAACAAAAACCTGTTGTAGTGTCTGATATGGGACGTCTGCAGCCACAGGCTCGTGAGTTGGAAGAGGCCGTTTTAGGTGCCTTGATGCTTGAAAAAGATGCTTATTCGATCATCAGTGAGATATTGAAGCCGGAATGCTTTTACGAAAAGTCGCACGAGATGATCTATGCGGCTATTGTGGATCTGGCAGCCAGCCAGCGGCCGGTCGACATGCTGACGGTGACGGAGCAGCTGAGGAAACGCGGCGAACTGGACCAGGTGGGCGGACCGTTTTATATCTCGCAGCTGACCAGCAAGGTTGCCAGTAGTGCGCATATCGAATATCATGCCCGTATCATCGCCCAGAAATACCTGGCGAGAGAGTTGATCTCTTTCACTGCGATGATCCAGGGAAAGGCTTTTGACGAAACGATCGACGTGGAAGACCTGATGCAGGAAGCGGAAGGTAAACTGTTTGAGATATCCCAGCGAAATGTAAAGAAGGACGTAACCCAGATCAATCCTGTTATCAAGGATGCGATGGATTTGTTGCAGAAAGCGGCGAACCAGAAGGAAGGTCTGAGCGGTACGCGTACCGGTTTCGATGCACTGGACAAGATCACTTCGGGATGGCAGAATTCCGACTTGATCATTATCGCTGCCCGTCCTGCGATGGGTAAGACGGCGTTCGTACTTTCCATGGCGAAGAATATGGCGGTGAATCATAATGTGCCGGTTGCTTTGTTCTCGCTTGAAATGAGTAACGTCCAGTTGGTAAACCGTCTGATCGTAAACGTATGTGAGATCCCGGGCGAGAAGATCAAGAGCGGACGTTTGGAAAGTTATGAGTGGGAGCAGCTGGACTTCAAGATCAAGGAGTTGTATGACGCACCTATCTATGTGGACGATACGCCGAGTCTTTCGGTGTTTGAGTTGCGTACCAAGGCTCGCCGTCTGGTGCGTGAGCATGGGGTACGATGTATCATCATCGACTACCTTCAGTTGATGAATGCGAGTGGTATGAGTTTCGGTAGCCGTGAGCAGGAGGTAAGTACGATCTCCCGTTCATTGAAAGGGTTGGCGAAGGAGTTGAACATACCGATCATCGCACTGTCGCAGTTGAACCGTGGTGTGGAAAGCCGTCAGGGAGCCGAAGGAAAGCGTCCGCAGTTGGCCGACCTTCGTGAGTCAGGAGCGATCGAGCAGGATGCGGATATGGTTTGCTTTATCCACCGTCCGGAATATTATAAGATCACAGAAGATGAGCGTGGTAACTCGCTGGTCGGCCTGGCAGAGATCATTATCGCCAAGCATCGTAACGGTGCGACAGGTGATGTGCGTCTGCGGTTTAAAGGTGATTATGCGAAGTTTATGAATATAGATGAGGATGTTGCCGTGCGCGAGTTCTCATCGAATATGAACAGTGAAGATCCGTTACCTCCGATACCGCCTGCCGGTGCAGATTTCCTGAACCAGGGCAGCAGCAGCGAGGTTCCGTTCTGATCAGTCGAGGATAAGATCATGTGCGGCCTGTTCCCGGATTTGCGAAGGGGACAGGCCGCATTGTTGTTTGGTAAACTTTGTCAGGTGCGCCTGTGATGAGAAATTCCAGTCGAGCGAGATCGTCAGGAAGGACTTGTTCGTGCTCCGGATATCGTCCAGCACACCTTCTGTTTTACGATGTAGCATCCATTGGTAAGCCGGTTCGCTGAAATGCTTCTTGAATTTGCGATTGAATGCCGACAGGCTGATATGAGCCAGGCGGGCAAACTCTTCCACATTCGTCACTTTCTTGTAGTTGGAGAGTACAAAATGGTTGAAATCCGTATCCCGGCTCAGGATCGGATAGAAGAAGGCGGCCAACTGTTCCTTCGCATAATAAGCCCTGAAAAGGATAAACAACTCTTGCAGTTTCATTTCCTGCAGGTGCTTGCATCCGATACCATTTTCCATATACTCGTTGAGCAGGTGGAGGAAAGTCTTTACCTCGCCCTGGAAAGGAAGTGTATTATAACTGTAAGTGATGTCTTTTTTGTGTTCCGATAAAGACTCCAGATGAATGCGGTTGCATAGCTTGATATCGTTACTGAACCAACAGGCGACCACATGGGATGGCACTTTTATCTCTGCCGAATAGGTACTCCCCGCCGGTATCAAGGCGATCTCATTCTTTTGCAGGATATGCTTCTGGATCGAGTCGTTACTGAACTCTATCTCTCCATCCAGCAGAAAAAGGAGGATGGAGCGGGCATTATCCGGCTCGGTACATTTTACCCCGGGCTGCGGACGGAAAACCTGGAAAGTCCGTTGCACAGGGAACTGAAAATCGTTGCAGGCAACGTGTTCGTGTTTATAAAGAATTCCCATAATCGATAATTGCTTTTTGTATTTATCAGAATTCCACAAAATTAGATGTCGTCCTCTGATCTTTAAGTGCTATAACTAAGTTTGAATAAGACTTCCCAACGTATTATTCGGAATTAGAACAAAATCCGCTTGTGACAAAAGCCTATTTTGATGCTAAAAATCCTGTTTGTGTCGAAATTAGAAACATTATCCTGTTTTCTTGTTTCGAAAAACGCCTTATTCGCTGTTTCCCAGGACAACCTCTTCGATCATCCATGCCCAGAGGTTTGCCATGATCCGCGAATAGTTGTTTGTCAGGTTGCCGTTCGTGTTGTCGATCCGTGAGCTTTTCTTCAGGTCATTGCCGATGCCGACACCGAAAAACTGCATATCGCCGACATATACGATCCGTTTTTTCTTGTCTATCCCCATGATCATCCGGCCGTCGCCTCCCGGATTGGGTGTATAGACAGGAAGGCGGCCTGAACCATCGTCCCTGACTACGTCCTTGAAGACAATAAGCGGCACGATATCGGGATTATGTACCTCCATACGTCCCCACCATACATCTTCCAGCCAGTATCCGCAACTGGTGATCTCGATATTTTCCGGTGCCGTGAAAGGACCTGTCCGGAAGAAATAACTATTGTCCGCATTGATATCGAACGAAGCGATCATATCCTCACGAACCGGGCCTGTTTCGCCGATCGAAGTGTTCGTTCCTCCGTTGTACCAGTAAGGTGTTACATCATCCCGCAGCAGTTTCAAGACCTGGTAATTGGTTGTCGTGGCATACTCGGGATGGCCGCCGCTGTAACTGTCGGTGATACCCGGATCTTTCCAGTCGAAGCCCAGGACAAGCACCCTGTTCTTGCGTGCCCCGAGCCAGTCCAGTATGCGGCGGGCTGTGGCAGAGTCGGGGCGGGTGTTGTTGGACAGGACCAGGATATCTTGTTGCGACAGCTTCTCGTAAGTCAGCGCATCTTTGATCGTTATTCCGGGAGGGACGGAGGAGTATTCTATGCCTCCGAGCTGTACCGTTTTTCCGGGACCAAAATGATTGTCAAGTATGGCACGCATGGCTTTAGCGGTCGTATGATGTAAGCCGCCTATCTCGTCGGAGCTTAACACGCGGACGATCTCGTTGCCGTTTCTGTTGGCCGTCTGGGTGATCGTGATCAATATTTTCCAACGGTTGACATGAATCATCATATATTCCGAGTAATCGGAATAAGTGTTATTCGCTTGTTTGGCACGGAACAGCAATTGTTTTTGTATTTTGTTGTAAGTGTCCGTCCCTTCGATCAGGGAAACTTCAAAACGGTCGCTCGACAAAGAGGTGGACAGTTCACCGCCATCGAGCGGATTACCTTCCGCATCCACCCATTGCAAAAGGTCGCCCGTCAGATCGGTGTCGATGTAGACAACCTCTTGCGAGCCCAACCGGTATTGCAGCTTGACATGACGGGAGGAAACGCCGTAATGATGCTCTCCGTCGAAATACATATCAGTGGTATTCTCATCCCATGGTTCGACGGTGGCGACAATACCCGACGGAACATTTACCGCAGCTTCTTCCGGTGTCTCCCAACCCGCAGTCGATACCTTCTGGATAACGAACATATACCGGTGGTTTCGCAGGATCTGTCCGAATGGATGCCCGGACGGCTTGAAATCGATCCGGTAATATACTGTTTTGGCAGGATGGACACCATCATCATAGATACCTCCGGCTACAAGGCAGGTCGCATCGCTGATCTGCTTTTCGGTAGTCGGAGCCGGGGCTTCCGGAAGATATATCTGTTCGATCGAAGTATCGCCACCTGCAATATTCTGTTGCGGCATGGGGAATCCGACCGGATAGAAAACCGACTGATCGGGCAGGGAAGGTGCATCGACTTTCGGCCCTCCTTCGCTGTTGACAGTCGTGTGGGTAGGGATAAGCTGCAGTTTATCGTACGGACGGAACACCTGTATGCTTTGCAAACGGAAATGTCCTGTCGCATCGTTATTATAGACATCCGCTCTCGCTACGGAGCGCAACATCCTGATCTGTATATCGGCATTGACCTGCCCTGCATCCAGTTTCGGAAGCGAGTATTCGCCGTACATCGGCAGATGGCCGGTGATCTGTTTCGGACTGCCGTTGCCGTTATCCAGTTCGTACACCAGCTTCTCTTTGAGACGGGTTTCCGTATCGCCTGCTTCAGGATACTTCTCCGCTATGGTTTGGCTGGCGTTGGCGATCAGTATGAGCTTGACCGGGTCGTTTGATGATTTGAGCATAGCGGTGAAGGTCGTCGTATTGCTGTTGGGACGATTAATATTTATTCCTTCTACGCTGTAAAGAAACTGATATTCGGCATCCGCCGATTGCCGGGAGAGCACCAGTATACATATTTCTTCGATCTGTTCTTCCTGTTCCGTGCTCCGGGTTTCCGGCTTTTGGGCAGCAGGTGTGCTGATGGTCAGCCGGACTGCCATCCGGTCTTCCGTGTGCTTGCTGCTTCCTTCGCCGACAAACGTTTCGTCGGTACAGGAAACGGTCGTCAGACCGAATGTCAATAGAAGCAGTAGCCAGATTGTTGTCCGGTTGAAAGCTTGATATCTTTTATTCATAATTAATTACCATTCGACCCATTGCTCTGTCTTGTCCCAGGGGCTTGTTTTGATGTGAACACTGATCTCCTGGCGCAGGTCGATCAGCAGATTGGTTGTCCGGCCGGCCGGAAGAACAATGGGATTTCCGTTTAAATCAGAATTTATACTAGCTATAAGTATGTCTTCTCCGTATTCTGCATCCGATCTTCTGTAAAGATTGACAGTCGCGTAATCCTCCCGGTTGCTGTCTGTATGGATCAGGTTGAAGGAGGAGGGAGAGACAAAATCGTTGTTTGCGAGCGTGATGCCGTTTTGCTTGATTACTATTGCATTCGGGATCGGTGTCCCTTTAAAATTATATCCGTTGTTGTTCAGATGGATCGTGAAGTAATAATCTACCGCCTTATGAAGGATAGGAAGACCCCGGACAGTCAGATACATCCGGGCATTTTTCCTGGAAATGATTATTTCTTCATTTCTGATCGGGGATTTAGGGGATTTGCCGATCTGCGCAAAGCCGAAAAAGAGGTCGTCCAGTGTCTGAGACTGGTTTTCGTCTTCTTTGACGGATGCGGAGACTGTCGAGTTATCGAGGGTATTGGAAGGTTCCAGTTTGGTGATATACTGGTTCCCGTCCAGGTTTCCCCAGACGGACAGCCAGTAGTGATCGATATTTTCGAGCGTGATGGGTATCGGTATTCTTTGCCGGATCTGGTTCGAGTCGGCTCTGACGGTGTACCGATATTGCTCGTCCGCATCAAAGACGAACAGATCGGCATGGCTGACTTCTCCGGAGTCGGTGATATCTTCTCCGGTGAGTGCATCCACCACTTTTATAGTCACGAAATACTCTTCTTTACACTCCTGTAAACCTTCGCGAATACAGCTTGTCTGCCCCAAAATCAACAACAATAGAACGATAGTCCTGATTGTCGATCTTACCATTCTACATCCTGTACCAGCGGACCTTCCCAACCTTCGGTAGTGACAGTTACCTCGACTGCTGCCGGATCACCCGGACCGTCGGGATCGGTCGTTCCGCTTCCTAATTTCTTCAACGTTACATTTAGTATATAACGGGTGTTCCGTTTGATGAGTGTTCCGTCGGCGGTACCGGAAACGATGCTGTTGATACGGAACGGGAAATGGGTGATAGTCCCTTTATATGTTCCGCTGATGGTCAGCAAGGTTTCTGCTCCTGTTTCCTCGTTCGGGAATACATAGAAGAAGTTATCGAAGGATTTGGCAGTTCCGTTCGGCTGATCGGTTGTGATGGCGTCCAACAGATAGTTGTCGGGTGTGGGGACAGCACTTTCCGTACCACCGAATCCGCCGTAAAACGGTATATCAGACAGGACTGTCTTCGGTCCGATAGTCGCTTTCGACTTCGCTTTCTGGATGCTGACATGGGTCAGGACAAATGGTTCGGTGTGTCCGGTTTCCGGGGTAATGGTGACCGAACCCAGTTCGATTTTGGCAACCACGCGTCTGATGCTTACGGTTACCGGGACAGGGCTTCCGCTGGTCAATGTCAATTCCGAGGACTCACCGCTCATGACAAGGCCTGTTGTTGCACGGTTCGCCGGGTTTTGTAATCCGAGGTCGAAAGTAGCCGTTTCAAAGTCGGTATAGTTGCTGACGGCTGGAAATCCGGCGGGGAGGTTGGCGATAACTACTACGCGTTTCGTACCGGCAGTATTCAGACCGTCGACCTGTGTCGATCCTGCTATACCATTACTGACAGCACCGTCTACCTCTTTTTCCAATACGCCGCTGTTATAACTGAAAACGTAGACTTTATAGTTTACGATCTTCCGTTCGTCGGTTTCGGTATCCGAAGTGTTGCCCGTCGCTTTCGATGACAGGTTTTCACCTTTCAATGTGATCGTGATAGATGCTTTTTCTCCGTTACCTCCTTCATTCATTTCGTCGTTGCTGCAGGCGCTCAATAAAGCCAGTGCAAGCATTCCTGTGATTAATTTACTCGTTGTTCTCATTTTTTTAATAGATTGAAATAAACACTCTTTATATTATTTATGGTTTTGATTCTGCAAATCTACGATGTTGCAATAGTTCTGCTCTTATATAAAAGTGGCGTTCGTTTATATATTCCGATCTAATAACATAAATATTTAAAGAACAATTAAATATGATGGCGTAAAAATCAGTGGTTAGGGAATAGAAAAAGTAATTGATATCATTATTTTTGTTCGCTTTATGTTACCTTTGTGATTGTTGTATAATATCAGGTTTATGAAACGTCCGGAAATAGTGAAAGCAATAAAGAAAGTATTAAAACAGGTGGCTCCCGATGCTATTTGTAAAAACAATACATGATTTGATTAGTAAGTAATATTGATAATTGTCACTTGAATATAGAAACGCTCTTTTCACCAAAATCAAACCTTCCTTTTCCCAATTTCCCTATAATTCCCCCCTTCACAGAAAAAATAGAACATATTTAGAAAAATATTGAGATTGCACAGATGGATTGAAAGTCCGAACTTTGTGGCGATAATGTATTGCGTGTATTTTGATAAGTAATAGGGATGAATAGAAACTTAGTTGCCAGAAAGCTGGCGGAGAAAATGAGTATGAGTTTAGTGGATAGTCGTGTTTGTGTGGATACAGTTGTGTCGATTATGATCGAAGGGCTGCTTACAGATGAAAAAGTAACTTTTCACGGTTTCGGGAGGATCTTTCTGTTATCACAGAGACCTCGGGCCGTGCGAAATCCACAAACAGGGGAATCTATGATGTTTGAGTCGCGTGACACCATACGTCTGAAGCCCAGCAAAGAGTTGATCGATAAGATTAATAAAAGGAAAAGAAAATGATTTGTTTCCGGTGAAGCGGGATGGATAAAAACAACCTTAGTTCATACAGAACTATATTTATTACGGCTTCAAAGGTAGGAAATTATTTGATATGGTTATGACTGAGGTCTTATTTTATAAAGGAATTATACGTTTTTCTTTTTTCTCTTCTTTTTTACTTCTGCGAGTGAAATTGGGTGCGGTACCAACCGGAGGTTCAGACATGCCTGCCATTTTACGTAAACACCTTTATACTTTTACTGTTTTTTGACGTTTTCCCAATTGGTGTCAGATGTTTTGATATGTTTTTCATTTCAAAAAACGTGTTTATCTAATTGAGCCATAGTTCTGTATGGACTATGCATATCACTCCTGTAAATTTCAACAGTCTGTAAACGTATGATTGTATGGGTAATAAGTATTTCAAAGTATTGCTGCAACGACCTGTTTTTTGCGCAAAACCGAAAAAACACGCTTCAAAATGCTACCCAACTTCTACTAAAAGACCGGAAACAGCAGGAGGCACCCTATAAAACAACAAAATAAACACCTGATACAATGGAAAAGATTGATCTACTTCAAAAGTTTTTGCCCGCAGGAGCTATCCTGACAGGGAGTGCAACCTCTCTGATGGCTGCAAATGAAAGCGAGGCTGCCTCGCCGGATGAGACGAGTTATCTCCTTTGCATTCTCATCCTCCTGTTATTAATAATATGTGGTATCTCGATCCTCCTGTACCGCATCCTCAAACAGAAGATCGGTGATAAGCAGGAACAGAAACCAACCTCCGCCCAGATTCCGCCATCCGTCCCTGTGCCATACCCCGACCTCCGTGTCGAGAACGAAGAGTTGAAACAATCCGTCGACACCCTGACTGTGCGTAACCGGGAAATGCAGCAACTCATGGTAAACAAGATCAAAGAAACGGACAACTGGACTATCGAACAGGAAGCCAAATACAAGGAAGCCCTCAATAAGGCTGCCGAACTAGAGAAGATCCACAACTCTTTCTTTGTTGAAGCAGTACATGAGATGCGAACACCTTTGTCGCTGATATTAGGATATTTGAGTCAGTTGGTACAGAACCGTGAACTCGACAGGCTCGTGTCTACCCAGGTTCTTTCCGCCTACCGCAATACCCTCGCCTTGCAGGATATGATGTACCAGTTGCAGGATATCCGCCACGGCGACGATGTGGCAAACCATATGCGTCTCGCCCGTTACGACCTCGTCGAAATCACTAAGCAGATGTGCGACCTCTTTGTCGATTGGATCGCCATGAACAATATCGACTTTAAAATCAACACGCAAACCTCTGTCTTATGGATGATGATCGACCGCCGGAAGATGGAGTATGCCCTGCGAACCCTTCTGTCGAACTCCCTGAAAAATACTTTTATGTACGGAAAGATAACCGTCAACATCTTTGTTGTCAAAAAGGACGGTATCGCCTATGGTGCCGTAAGTATCCAGGACGACGGCCTGAACGAGCAGGAGAATACCCGTATCGGATTGAAGCAGATCCGCGATATGGCCGAGTCGGTTCGTGCCGAATTTACGTTGGAGACGCTTCCCGGGCAGGAGGGAACCTGTTGCACCGTGATGGGGCCGTTGGGTAAACATGCGCTGATGGATCTCCCGGTCGAGTTCGTCGAACCCGATGCCGGTCTGGTCAAGCTCAATGAAATCCAGAAAGAAGAGATCTCCGGCTTCGTGCAACTCGTTCCCCAGAAGAAAGAGACGGGCAAGAAACTGCTGGTGATCGATGATAGCGACCAGATACGCTGGTTTCTCCGTCACGCCTTGAATAAGGAATACCGTATCGTGGAAGCCCGTGACGGCGGCGAAGGTGTCGAGGTGGCAAAGAAAGAACGCCCGGACGCTATCCTTTGCGACGTCATGATGCCTGTAAAGGACGGCTTCACTGCCTGCCGCGAGATCAGGACCAACCCTGCCACCTGCCAGACCGTTGTCATCATGCTGACCGCCAAGGTGGAGAACGAAGACGTGATAGCCGGTATCGAAGCAGGTGCGGACGATTATATCACCAAGCCTTTCGACCTCGAAGTGCTGCGCAGTAAACTGATGAGCCAGATCAAACGCCGCGAACAGATGAAAGAATTTTACACCCAGCCTTCGGAACTTCCGGGCGGTGGTCCGCTCGTCATGCCTGCTCCGCTCAATGAGATCGAAGTAGCAGGAAATGCCTTTATGGATAAGATCATGAAGACGATCGAAGACCATCTGGACGACCCTTGTTTCGACGCGAAATACCTCGCAGACGAGATGAGCATGAGCATTCCGACACTTTATCGCAAAGTGAAAGCTTTCTCCAATTGCAGCATCCTCGAATTAACGCGCGGTGTCCGTATCAAACGTGCCGCCGAACTGATTCTGCAACAGAAATATTCGATCATCGAAGTCTGCGAGATGGTCGGCTTTAACGATATGGCGACTTTCCGCAAGCGATTTATCGAACAATATGGTGTCAACCCTTCGCAGTTCGGTCAGCCGGTGCGGGTGTAAAACATGGTATTCATTAAAAAAGGTGCAGATAAACAGAGGAATTTTTATCATTTAAAAATTACCGTACATCGATGATAAATATACCGACAAGCGGTCAGAAACAGCTTCTCTACATTTGCATTGTCAACAAGAAACGATATGAAAAGATACTTAGTCTCTCAAGCGAAAAGAAGTGAAATGAAAAGATTTTAGATTAAGTATAGGTGTAAAATAGTATATCACATTTAAATAAATTAAGTTATGAAATTACAGAATTTACTTTATGCAACTATGGTTGCTTGCGCATTCAGCGCATGTTCGAACGATGACGATCCTAACATTCCGGATCCTGCATTAGAAATGGATGCTACACTGACAGCAATGTTCAATACAGTAGGGGATGGAGGTTCCGGGTTAAAGAGTACCAAAGCGGATGATGCCACGTACAACACCATTTCTAAAATAGGTATTGCAGTATTCAACAAAGGTGCAATGGGCACTGCTATGGCAGAAGGAGCATTGATCGATTATCAGGTGAAAACAAATGTAAGTGACACTACTGCCTGTATTTCCGCAAAATCAGGAGCTGTAAGTATTTTGGTCATTGCCAATCCGAGAGGTGATATGTTTCAGGGTTTAAACACACTGGAAGGTTTTCTCGGAAAAATTGATGACACTGCTATGGATCCTACCGGTGCTGATTTATTGATGTCAAGCCAGGTTCATGATATAACGTTGAAGAAAGGCCGGAATGTATTTGCGAAGACTGCATCTGATGTTGATAATACAACTAATGATATGCTTGTAGGAAGCGACAATATTGCACTTTATCGTAATGTAGCAAGAGTGGAAGTACCCAAGATTACAGTTAGTCCTCGCGAAGGTTTTGGTAAAGGCGATGAAGTGACGTTTACTTTGAAATCTGTTTTTGTAGCAAATGTACGTAACAGTGTAAGAGTCGGAGGTTTGTCAGATAATGCCGTAGCTCTTTTATCTGCACAGAAACCGTGGTGTACGGTAGTTAATAATGCTACTGATAATTTGTCGGGATTTGCTTCTGACCCGCAATCGGGAAGTCCTTATCTTAAAGAATATGCATCAAAAACTCTCTCATATAATGGCAGTGTTGTCGATTTATCTCTTACTGCTGATGCTGATAAAGTTGAGCTCTTCGTTTATGACAATGCAGCCAACGCAGCGATCACTGCGACTAAAGATGATAATAAAGCAACTCTTCTGGTAATTAAGGGAGATTATGAATATAAGACATCGACGGGTTCAAAAGTAAAATCGGAAAATGCTTATTGGACTGTTCCTATCAACAATACCAACCTTGATGCTACAACAGGCAAAAATTTCCCTGCACATTATGGTGTACTTCGTAATGTTAAATACATAATCAGCCCGACTATCACAGGCCCGGGTACTGGTACAATTACTCCTGAAAGCACAGGATCCAGCTTGTCAGCTAAATTTGAAGTTGTAAACTGGGGCGAAGTAAACCTTGATCCAGATATCGACTAACAATCATATCACTTACGCTCAATAAATCTAATAGATGTTAGACGGATCGATCGGGGAGGACTTCCCTGGTCGATCTTATTACCAAAAAAACTTTCCGGTTAAGACGATAATAAAACAATTAATATATGAACATTAGGGTTTTATTTTACAATGTATTTCTGTTTCTCGCTTTTCTATCCTGTTCCCACGACGGCGACAAGGAGATCGATGGGAGCGGAGACGGTTCGCTTTCATTGCGCATAACGATCCCGCAGATCGGGACGAAAGCCGACGGAGACGCATCGGTCGAACGTCTCTACGTAGCTGTATTCGGAACCTCCGGCGAGAACACGGACAAATTGATCGTCGCCAGCGAAGTCACCCGAACGAATACGGTGGAAGACCTCGGACCGCTGAAAGCCGGTTCCATCCGCATGCTTGTCGTTGCCAACGCTCCTGTTGGTACATTCGACGGTTTAACCTCACTGGACCAGTATCTGGCCCTTACCCAACAACTGGAAAATCAAGAAACAAACCCCGCCATGAGTTCGGGAGTACAAACCTACCTGTTGAAACCCGGTAAGAACACCATCGGTATGCAGACAGCAGGTGCCAACCAAATCAGCGTATCCCCGGTGACCGTCTATCGTACGGCTGCCCGCGTTTATCTCAACCGACTCTATCTACGTCCGGTGGACGAATACGCCGATGAAGCCGCCTTCAAACTCGAATCCGTCTTTATGGCAAACGTAAAAAGTTCCTCCCATTATATCAGCGAGCAAAACTGGGGTACAGTGGAAGTCACCGATCGTACCCAACCCGACCTTTTCCTGTCGGGCGAAGAAGCCGATCTCGACAGCATCTGCAAAGTAGATGGCATCGCCGCACTATCAGACGCTCTGCGTACCGCCTATCTCTACGACTACCGCGGTCCGGAAGACGAAACCGCGCTGATCGCTAATTGTGCCGCCAACACCTACACTGTTTTTGAAAACATGCAGGAGGAAGAATGGCATACCATGCTGATCATTCGTGGCAGCTACCGTTTCAAAGACAAGAACGGGAAAATGCAGGAAGTGAAAAACACTTATTACCCGGTCGTTGTGAACCGTCAGCACGATACGATCGACAACGTGACGGAACACCGGTATATCCGCCGAAACGTGATCTACTCGATCGACGTCGTGATCAAAGGCCCCGGTTCAAACAACCCGTTCGACTTCGATGCCACCCTGACAAGCAAGATCGCGGTGCAGGCCTGGGGCGAAGTCGTGGAGAATCCTTCGATCGATTAATTCCGAAAATAAGTTAGATAATACAATACAGACATGAAACATTTTAAATTATATATGACGCTCTTATTTAGCCTGTTGCTGGCAGCCTGCTCACACGAAGATGAGCCATCCCCGACCCCGGGTGGAGAGGATGCATCCGTCACAGTCTCGGTGTCGGTGGATGGGGTTGCCGCAACTAAATCATCCGTATCCTCCATGGAAAATGTGATCAAGAACATGACAGTTGTTTTTATCGATAAGCAGAATAATGAAGTAGTCGGGCACGGATATTGTTTGACTGAATTTAAGGGTTATTTTGGTAAATATGAATACACATCGGAACCTATCAACCTGAAAACCGGAACCTATAGAATGCTTGTGATGGCGAATACGGCCGAAATATCTTCTTTTAAAGCAACAGACTATTATGATTATATATCTGCTGATTTCTTTCAGCCTGACGATGGGGTTTTGACGATGTACTGGGGGTTCCCTATGAGCTACGTGGACGAAGATATAACGATCAATAACAAAGAAACAACTATTACGGCAAAGGTAAAACGTGTTGTATCCCGAATCGAACTAAGTGAACTTTTCTTCAACTGGAAAGATCCCGATCTTCAATCTATTTCAGGTCTTAAATTCAAAATAAAACGTGTATTCGTTGCGAATGTGCGTCAGCGGACTTACCTGTTCGACACATCGACCTGGTTACCGGAGGGAGTTGCAACGCATCCGATAGAATATGTCGAAGATAAATACTACTGTGGTATAGAAGATCTTGGTTTGATAGTAGAAGGAGGAGAGATTGCCGAAGGAAATGTAAATAAGTCGGTAGTACATGAGTATCCTTTCATGCCCGAAGAAATGGGAACAAGTTACTTCGGTGATAAAGAGGATGTGATTAATTTAGAACGCGCAAATTTCTATGTCACTGTCAATTCGCAGACTAAAGACGATGCGGCTCCTGTAATCCTTTATATAAAAGGAGATCTTTACGACAGCGTGAACGATAAGACTGTCCTTTCAGACCGCTATTACCGCATCAAACTGGAAAATGGCGTGAAGCCGAATACCGTTTACAAGCTCACAGCGACCATCACGGGCAAAGGTTCATACGCCCCGGGAGTCAATCAGGAGAATACCGACCTATCTGTTATCCTCAATATTCAAAGCTGGGACGGTAAGGATTTAGACAAAATAACCATAGACGAAGATTTCGAATTATAATATGAAACAGATCGATCATACCCATAGATGGCTGGTTGCCGCCGTATGTGCCGCCACCCTTACCCTAACCGGTTGTATCCATGAAGATATGGCCCCCTGCTACAAGCTGACGCTGAAAGCGGAGAACGCCAAAGGCGACGACGTCACCGCAAGCGCGCTTAACGACGCCTCCCTCTATGTTTTCGACGAAGGGTACGAATATCTGGAAACCGTCCGTATGACGGAAGCCCAGATACACGACCATCAGGAAATAAGACTGAATTATCCGGAAGACCGTAACCTGCATGTGATAGCCTGGGGGAACGTTGCCGGAGACAACCAGACTGTTACGGAAAGCGAGTTGATAGAAGAACTAAGGGTGATACTTAAAAGCCGTGACGGTCTGGCTCAGAAGCCCGACGACCTTTTTTACGGCAGCCGCCTCGTGCAGACGAAAGCCGGGGGCGGCCTGGCGGCGGACGATACTATCGTGGTACGCCCCAAACTCTCACAGGTCAATATCCTGACGCAGGATATCAAATACGCCCTGCAAAAAAACGTCCCCTCCGCCGTCCCCGGTGAAGCCGACTGCAACTACTACGTCAACCGCACGTTGAACGCCTTCGACTACCGGGGTAACCTGACCGGCGACAGCGTCTATTACCATCCCGATGCCGGATGGGATGCCGACAACGAATATTTCGCGCCCAACTACCGCATGTGTGCCGGTGAAAACATCAACGTCGAACTGACCGCCGAAAACCGGACGCTCGGTATCGCCACCCACGACGACGACGGTGATCCGCTGGTCGCTCCCGAAGCCGGTATCCTGTATGTCGTCCTGCGCTTCGGCGAAAACGGAGCCTTGCTTTCCGTCCGGCAGACCGTCCGTCCCTGGGGCACCATAGACGATCATATCGAATTTTAAATCAATCCCCATTAAATCGAACAGACAATGATCCTACATAAAATATTTTTATTCGTATCTGTATCCACTTTGTTGGCCTCCTGTGCAAAAGACGACGGACCAGTAACTCCGCCGCTTGAACAGGCACGTCTTTCCGTCGGGCTGCAATTGCGCAGCCAGGCGGAAAGCAAGGCGACCGACGATCCGAATGCGCTGCCCGGCGAAAGCGACATACACGACCTGTCCGCCTACGTCTTCAACAGCGACGGTTCCACCCTGATCGGCTACCGGCGCAACGACGATCCCGATCCTTCGATGCTTGCCATTACCGATATAGAAACCAGTGCCGAACGCATCCTGCTTGTCGTACTGGCGAATGTGCCTGCAGACCTCGACGGGACGGTAGGCAGTTACGCCGGATTACAGTCGCGTCTGGCGGGGCTTGCCACGCAGTCGCAAAGCTCGCTCACTTTCAGTACGCAGGTGATCCGCCCGACACAGGCGTTGGAGAAAGGGGAGGACAACCTGATCGGCTACACCGCAGGTACGAACGTGGATAATATATCCAGCCCTTTGCAACTCACCCGCATTGCCGCCCGTGTGGAAATGCGCAATATCGAAACCAATTTCGCCGGTACGCCTCTCGAAGGCAAGACCGTGCGTATCGACCATATCACGCTTGCCAACGTCAAAAGCAACTCCCGTTATTTCAGCGAAGCTGATTGGGGAGATGTCGAAGCCGAAGCCGCCGATGCTGCCTTGGTTTATGGTGCAGGTGCTTCCGAAGCGGCTTCCTCCTTTGCCGAGGGTTCGCATCCGGTGGATTATCTCGGGGCGGACTTCGACCGGACGGTCAGCGACAACAGCCCCTGGTTGTCGCCTGCTTACAGCAACTACGTTTTCGAGAACAGTTCGTCCGATGTGTCCCCGACGCTATTGGTCGTCAAAGCGACCTTGGTGGAGACGAACCAGACCCGCATCTTTACGTCGCCTGTCAATCGCAACGGCGTACAGAACGGCTACGACCATAATTATGTGAAACGAAATTATATCTACCGCCTCTATGTCACCTTCTCAGGCACCAGCTTCGAGAGTGACGAAGCCTCACTCGACGTCCGTGTCGAAGTGGCAGGCTGGGGCTCCGTACATCAAACCGAAGAAATAAAATAAAAGAAAAAGATATGAAACCGATCAAAAGTATATTCTTTCTACTGGCGGCGGCATTGCTGGCCGCCTGTTCCGCTCCTGGCGAGGAGGAACCCGAAGTGATCGTTCCGCAGGATGCGACATTGACCCTGTCGGTTGCCCCCGGCTCGATATTGACGAAAAGTGCCGCGAAGAGCACGACGAAAGGCGCAACGGGTGAAGATCACCTGATGAAGAAAGGCGAAGACAAGATCAACAACATATTTGCCGCCGTGTTCCGGGAGGATAGCACGTTACTGGCTTCGGCATACGTGGATTATGCGAATGTCAGCGGTGCTACGCCCGACACGATACGTATTGCAGCCAAGAGCGATACGAAGTATATATATGCGGTGCTCGTCAATGTCGGAAAGCCCGACTTTACAAACATAAAAGAGTTGAGGGAACAGTACATTAAGCTTGAAGATATCGAGGTGGATAATCAGCCGATGTGTAGCAATTTTGTGGATCTCAACAAACTGAAACCGGGCAACAACTACATCGGGTCGGCAGAAACATTCAAAGATGTTCCGGCCGATGCCTTTTACAGTACCAATCCCGTTTCGGTCTACCGTACCGCGAGCCGCATCGATATCGAAAATATCGACCTGGAATGGCGCGAAGCGGATGCTGCCGACCTGAAAACCGAAGGTGCCCGCTTTCGTTTGAAACGGATCTATTTGGTCGATGCGAAAAGTGCCGCCGCCCTGGTGGATGACGCACTGCATAAAGTGGAATGGAAGGAAGGCGATTATAAGAATGGACGCGCTACAAACGAGCAGGGATATTTATCCACACTCGACTTGTTATCTGTTACCGAAGCCGATGCCCCGATACTGACGGAAAACAGCAGTTATCCGCCGGTCGATGCCCCTAAGATACAATGCTACGTCACCGAAAATACAGGCGTGAATCCTACAACGATCATCCTGAAAGGCGATATCCTCCATAAGGACGAAGACACGCCGATCCTGTCGGATCGTTATTTCTTTGTCCGGCTTAAAAATATGACAGATACACAAGGTAAAAACCTTTCCGGCGTACTCCGCAACTATGTGATCCGTATCAGTGCGACGATCGCCGGACGAGGTTCCAGTGATGAAACATACAGAGAGAATGCCAAAGCCTGGGCTACGATTAGTGCTGACGACTGGGAAGTCGAAACACAGAAGACAGAGGTAAATTGAGAATGCAGATTGACACACGTCGATTTCTTCACCTCGGAGGTTTGATGCCGGAAACGAGCCAAGCCATGTCCGTTCTGCCGGTTGGGAGGTAGTAACGTCCGTCAGGGCCTCCTTTCCGGCGGTTTGGATTAAAAAACAATCGTTTTTTCGTTCAGCACAACGGCGCGGGATGTTTGACGCACGTTTCCGTCTCCGCACTTGCCGGGCAATATCAGAAACATAAAACAAACAGAATATTCATATAAAAACAGAAGATCATGGAAATAAGCACAATCAGCTTGCCCCGTATGAACAACGGGGCTCATTTTCTTTATAACACCGACTTTTATAACCGCATCGAAGCGGATACGAAAGTAAAAAATAAGGTCGCGGAAGTATTGACCCGTTACAAACAGGCCATCGACCACGAAGACGAAGCATTGACTATCTCCCGTAAAAGTCTGAATACCGATAAGATCGTCGAGTACGACCGCCGCCGCGATTCACTCTATGTCGGCATAAAAAGTATCGTGAAGGCACAGCTCACCGTCTCTGACCCGGAGATTCAGAATGCCGCACGCGAAATCAATCAGATAATCAAGGACTACAATATCAATGTGAAGACACAACTGGACAAAGAAACCGGTCTCCTGATCAATTTTATCGACGATATGGAAAATAAATATGCCGACCAGGTGCAAAAACTGGCACTCGGTTCATTTATTAACCAGTTGAAACAATCGAACAGCTACGTACGTTCCTATACCGCCAGCCGCAACGATGAACGGCTGTCAAATCCGGAGTATACGTTGAAGGAAGCACGTAAAGTAACGGATGAAGTTTATCTGGAAGTGGTCAAACTGATCAATGCGTATGCCGTTATCGAAGGGGATACCGATTATAAATCATTGATCGCGGTGCAAAATCAGGAAATCGTACATTACAAACAGCAGGTATTGAAACAATCGGTACCTCCGGTTCCGGGTGACCCGACTGCCCCTATTGAACCTGATGCACCGAGCGGAGGAGGTGGTGACGACCGCCCGGAGATCGAATAATCCTTCAATCCTGCGGGGTACTTTTAATAAATACCGACCGAAAGGTGGCGTTCGTTACAAACAACGGAAATTATCAATCGGCGGTATTTTTATCAATTTCATGAGAATATATTTTTTTATTGTTTTTCGGGGTCCGGAAACCTCTTTTTTACAAGGTGTATTTATCGTTTTCATAGGGTATATTTATCAATTTCACGGCTTTAAAAAATACCTCTCCAGCCTGAAATATTTGCCGCACTTCGGCTATCGGGCAAGGCTGTACATTTGCATTGTAATCGTAAGGGTAAAATTTTAAATCGCAAATATACATTCCTATGAACACAAAAAATATCATTCTGGCAATTTTAATGGTGCTGTCATTCGCAGCTTGTTCTTCTGAAATAGAAGGTATCGACAACAATATGACAGACGCAAGTGTAAACAGTAACAGTGAAACATCTTTATCTGTACGTATGGTATCGAACGGAATCAATACAAAGGCTTACACCTTTGAATTTGAAATCGAAAATTATGTAATAGCTGTTTTCGACTCCCAATCCGGCGAACGCATCGGTTTCACCAAAAAAGAATCTTTTTCTACGGATGAAATTGTAACGATCGACAATATCAGGACAAAAGAAGGCAAGGCACATGTGGTTGTGATCACTGATATCAATCGGCATAGTAGTAATGGTGAATGGACAATGTTCGATAACCTTTATACTTATGATGAATATGTTGGTCAGACATTAACCAACACCGGGTTTTTGAAAGTAGGAATTTCCAAAAACGTCACTTTATCGGCTACTGCAAGTGCTGTGACTGTAGAACTGGAACAACTGAAAGCCCGTGTCGAAGTAAATCTGTCAGCCAAGACAGAAGGAGCAGGCCCGAATACTGTTGCAACTATGGTCGCTACCAGGTACGAAGCAAAAGTTTCCCGTGCTACTAAAATCATACCGGAAGTTAATGCTCTCAACAGTCTTTCTATTGGAACATATGATGACGGTACCGCTTCATTCTGGTATGTTACTACCAAAACAGAGGCGAAAGACATAACTGTATGGGTAATGATCACCGTAGATAAAGGAGACGGTAGCGAACCGACGGTAGTGAGAAAGACTATCTCCGTACCATTCCTGAGCAACGGACAACCGGTGACGGTTCTTGAAAACGGTGTATCTTACAACATCGAGGTCGAGGCAAAGATAAGCGTGAAGTACGAAGTAGAATTGTCTTACCAACTGCATGCGATCAACACTATCACACAGGACGAAATAACTTTCAATTAATATTTTCTCGTATTACATCAATAATCCGATAAAAAGAAAAAACTATGATACATTCAATAAAAAATATATGCAATTTGTTGGCAGGTTTCCTATTACTCATCTCCTGCACGGACGAGACGTTGATCGGACCGAAAAAGATTGTCGTAGAAGAAGGCTTGCCCGTCACTGCAAAGCTGGCATTTGGTACCTCCGACCCGATGAAGATCGAAACAAGAGCTTCGGATATCAGTGAGAACGATCAGGTCAGATCGTTAGCTGTACTGATCTTTAAAAGAGATGGCGGCAGCATGGTGAAAGTAGACAATACATTTTTCTTTGATGCCGACGCATTGACTATGGGCGCTGTCACGTTGAAAACAACTACCGGAGATAGATATGTGTATGCGGTGGCAAATTATAAGAGTTCCGTGTTTGGTGATCTGACATACAAGTTGGAAAATGTGAATACGTTGGAAGGCTTGAATGAGTTGTGTATCGAACTAGAGGAAAACAACACATCCGTACTGGACGGACAGTTTTTGATGAGCGGTTATTTTATTGGAAATACAGAGAGTACCGAAAAAGGAGCCTGCTGCATTACGGAAAATGGGGTGGTCGCTCGATCGGGAAATCCCGGATTTATCGATTTGAAAAGGATCATGTCGTCTGTAAAGTTTAAAGTTTATAGCGATACTCCGGGGGCTACGTTTATTGTCGATAGCTGGCAGGTGAAAAATATACCTCAACAGTCGTTCGTTTTGGAGCAGGATGGCGAGTGCAGCGGAATGACATACGATAATACAAAGAAAAGTTCTGTATTCGTTGAGGAAGATGGCAAAAAAACATTCTCTTTCCTGATGATGGAAAGTAAAAAACAGGCAGCAGGTATCTCTAGCCGTGATGATCGGGAAAAGATGTCCGATAGTCCTGAAAACTTTGTAAACGCACCGGATAATTCGACCTATGTGGTACTGAAAGGTGTTTTTTCGGGAACAACCGACGAGTCGGTTGATGGAGACATACCCGGAAGAGCAGTTACCGCCTATGTGACTTATTATATACATCTGGGAGATTGGAGTTCAGGAGATGCGACGGACTATAACAATTACAAAATCCTTCGTAACAACCGTTATATTTATACGGTCAAAGTCAAAGGGGTAGACGATCTGATCGTTGAAGTGCAAACAGAAAACGAAAACTGGTCGGGCGACGGGGATATGCTTGTGTCGACTGATAATGCAAGGATTTTTGATGCACATTATGAAACGACGATCATTTCTTTCACAAAAAAGATGTTGGGCGACTTGAGAGCAAAATATTGTAACGGGAGTGCTGCCGATTGTTCCCGGGAACTGTTCAAAGAAAAATTTTTGATCCATGCCGCTACACCTAAAAATCATTTTCACGCCGATGCGACTGATGTCAATTGGGTTACTTATAGAAGGAATACAGATGGAAATGTAGCCCACGATTTTATGAAATATAAATATTCGGAAAATGATAATACTCTTTTGAATGCTGATGGGTTCAAGAATGATTTATATGATGTTTATGATGTCTTGGCTGATGGTGAAAGTGTATATTATACCTGCTTCATCGATGAATATTTTTACGGTAAAGCGAATGGTGATTATGACGAGTCTGTAATGAAGTTAAGTGAATTTGTCAATCAACAACCTCGTATACTTCAGATTTGTACAAATTATACAGGCAATGATGAACCTTCCAGTAATAGTTCCGTCAGTACGGCAGCCTATACGTTTTCGCAACGTTCGATGTGTACGGTGTATGATTTGGATAGGGTGGAAAATAATAACGTGAATGGTTGGGGCACGGAATGGACACAGGAAAGTGAAAATATGAGTGTTGCATCTCCTGCGAGGGGCCAGAGAATATCAACGAGGAGTTCTTTATCACAAGGGCATGAGGCTACATGGGCACAATTAGGTGGAAGTATGATTTCTATGTTTAATAATATAGAACCATATACTTGGGGTAATTATCTGGATTTTAAAACAAATACTCTTCATACCAGTGTAAAGGTAAGATCTTACACATTCCATCCACATTTTGCTGATTATGGTTGTTTAAGCAGAAACCGTGATTTGAATGGGGATGGACGGATCTCTAAAGATGAACTGCGTTGGTATCTTCCCGCGATAAATCAATATGTGGAGTTCGTTATTGGAGCAGATGTTTTACCGGAAGAAGTTACTTTGGCTAATAGAAATAAATACGATAGCCAAGAAATTTACGTGAGCAGTACTGCTTGGGGGTATGATAATTATATAGATAATAATGTCGATATTAGACTTCTTAAAGCTAATGAAGGCTCTTCAACTGTTTTTTGTGGTGCTCAAAATACAACGCCATATCCTTATCGTTGTATTCGTAATTTAAGGAGTGTTGCAGGGAGTAGTACGGCTTTGATGAGCCCTGGCAACGGTGTAGTGGAAGATGATCTTTATAAATACCTTTATTTTGACAATGTCAATCCGATAGCAAAACGGGCAAGTGTATCTCATGAATTGACTTATGGACATACAAACTTTGATGAAGAGAGCCATGTCTCTGACGGGATTGAAGTTAGTAAGGCTTTTTATCAGGCTGGATTTACCGGAGAACAGGCCACTAAGACAAATCCGTGCAAGGAGAAGTTGGGAGAGGGTTGGAGATTGCCTAATCAATTGGAATTAACTGTTCTGACATCTAACCGGGTAAGTGGAATAGGTTATGGAAAAGCTCTGTTTAGTAGTACACAGGCTAAATATCCCAATGGTAATAATCGCTATTTTGCTTATAGTGCCAATATTGCCGGGGATATGGAAATGTGGGGAGTGGGTAGAGTTGTATCGTATTATCGTTGTGTAAGGGATATTAAAAGATAAACAGTATATTTTATGAACCGTGCAGAGTTAATAGAAATAATCCGTGACAGGTCGCATTTGAAGAGGAAAGAGATCATTGCCTGTCTGGAAATATGGGAAGAGGAAGTAGGAAAGGCCTTATTGCAGGAAGACAGCGTGATGTTAATGGGCTTCGGCACTTTCTCTCTTTGGAAGCAGACGGGGCGTCCGGGCAGAAATTCCAGATGCAACACCCCCTTTATGATCGCCGCCCGCAACAGCGTCAAATTCAAACCGGGTAAATTTCTCCTTGAATATCTGAACAACGCTGCCGATCCCGACGGCAGTAACGGGCAGCCTGCAAACGAAGAATAAACAGATAAACAAGGAATATCGACAAACAAAGTATAAAACAATAAACGATGAAGAAAAATATATTTATCCTGTTTCTGCTCCTTTTAATTATTCCGACCGTCTCCGGCCAGCAACCGCAACCTTCGGACGTTACTGCCCGTCAGACAGTGGCGATTGCCGGTCAGCAGTCTTTGAACGTTTTCGGTGAGGGGGCTTCGGTTGTTCCCGCCCGTCAGTTCGCGGTAAAAACGAATGTCCTTTACGATGTTACGACCTCTCTCAACCTCGGCATCGAAGTGGCTCTCGCTCTGCAATGGACTCTCGATATCTCCGCCAACTACAACCCCTGGAAGTTCGGCAACGGCATGCGTCTCAAACACTGGATGATCCAGCCTGAAGCCCGCTACTGGCTCCGTGAAAAGTTCGCCGGACATTTCTTCGGTCTCAACGCCCAGTATGCCGATTACAACATCGGCGGCATCCGCTTCCTAAGCGATAACATGCAGTCGCACCGTTATCAGGGCAAACTTTACAGTGTTGGCCTGTCTTATGGTTACCAGTGGCATCTGTCTTCCCATTGGAGCATGGAAGCGACCGTCGGCCTCGGCTGGCTTCATCTCGATTACGACAAGTATCCTTGTGTTTCCTGCGGCACTCCGCTGTCTGCCTCAAAAAATTACTTCGGCCCCACAAAAGCCGCCTTGTCATTCATCTATTTTATAAAATAAGACGATCATGAACCAACAAATATTCAGCATTATGAAACGAGCATCAGACGTAGAATTAATCTTACTCAACGAAGTAGATAACAATCGGTACGTCCACCTTTATCTGGAAGGCGATACCTGGTGTGCATACGAGCGTTCGGCCTATTACCTGGCTGTGATGGATTTCCCGGTGAGCCTGGATATCGAGGTCGTTCATGATGGTTATGAAGTCATTTTGATGAAGGCCTCCTTCAACATCGACCAAATGCGTCTCCCTCTCTGCCGTTCCATCGTACTCCGTTCTGTTGCTGACGACCGCCTGCTTTTTCAACTTGACAAACCCATCACCGGCTTCGTCGAATGGAAGGGTGAACAACTAAGCGGGATGCCTGCATAATTTGTCTCCCGTACTTGACGTGGGGAATTGTAGGAACGTATTCTTTTAGTAAGGGTAAAAAGAGAACGAAAAGTATTGCTTAAAATGGACTTAGTTCACGTAGGACTATGTTACGATAAGAGGACAGACTTTTTAAGATGATAAACAAGAGATTTTGTCGCATGCTACGTCGTATTTCGCAAAAATGAGGCAAAGTGTACATAAAAGCAGAACTCCCCCGGCAAAATTTCCGGATACTGAATGCGTACCGTGCCTTATAAGGCTGGTGAAAAAAAAGTACAATCAGCGTCAGAAGCTATTCTGGACAGGTCGTTATAAAATAACGCCTGAGGATCAAATCTTTTAAAATAAATATATATCTTTGAACACGGGAAAAAAATAGTCCTACGTGAACTATGATTCTAGCACTTTTATCCCTTGGCAATCGTCCAAACTAAGCCTCTGCGTAGCCTAACGAATACAATGGCTCTTGCAGCAGGTAAACGATCACCGGATAAAAGTGATAAAATCAGGGTAAATAGTACTGTTTTTCTACTAAAAACGAACATAGTACGAATTTCACAAACAATCTCTCGAAAAACAACCAACTTATGACACAGATCATAGACATAGACTTGATTTATTTTAACGAAGTAGATAACGACAAATACGTCTACCTGTATCTGGAAGACGATTGTTGGTGCGCTTATGAGCGTTCGGCATACTATCTGGTAGCAAAGGATTTTCCGGTGACCCTCGCCAAAGAGGTTGTTTATGACGGTTGTGAAACCATCATGAAAGCCTCTTTCAACGTAGACCACATGCGTCTCCCTCTGATTCCCTCCGCCGTCCTGATAACTGTTGCTGACGACCGTCTCCTTTTCCAACTCGACAAACCCATCGACGGCTTCGTCAAATGGAAAAGGGCACAGATAGGTAGTCAGCCTGCTTAATTCGTTTTCGTCTCTTCTTCTTTGGGGATCGTAGAAGCATTGCCATTCCGGAACGCCGTGTAATGGGGCGACATGATCTCTATGCCTGCCTTATCGAAATAGTCCTGGATATTCTGGTGAAGGGCCGAATAGATGGTCGTCATATTGTTCGCCTCCTGGATATAAGCGTTGATCTGGTAGACAGGGTAGAAATCGCTCAGGGCCGTTTCGAGAACGAAGGGAGCCGGTTCAGGCATTACGCCGGGTGTTGCTTTGGCGGCATCTATCAGAAGTTGATGCACCTTGCGCCAGGGGGCATCGTAGCCGATCGTTACCTCCGAGTGGATGATCAGCCCGTAAGTCCGTGCCGACGATGTATAGTTGACTGTTTGTGATGACATGATGAAGGAGTTCGGTATCGTCACGATCTCATTCTTGATGGTACGCAGACGGGTGACGAAAGCGGTCTTTTCGATCACATTGCCCACCGTATCGTTCAGTTTGATCCGGTCGCCCTGCTTGAAGGCACGCATATATGTAATTACGAAGCCGGCAATAATATTCCCGATCACTGTGCTGGAACCGAGCGAGACAATCAATCCCACAAAAACAGATACTCCCTGAAAGACTCCGGAATTGGATCCGGGCAGATAGGGATAGATCATCGCGATCATAAAAGCATACAACAGGAACCGGATAATATGATAGGTCGGCATTGCCCAGTCCGAATAAAAACCATTAATCTTCAATCTTCCCGCATCTATCTCCGTGGCAAGATACCGGATGCCCTTAATGACGTATTTTATAACCAGGCAGATCACGATGATCGTGAAAAGATTAGGGATATAGCCGAGGATACCTTCCAGGATATCTTTTACGGGATTCCAGATATAATAAGCGATCTTATACGCCAGTTCCTTCGTCTGCGGAAAGATGGAGAAAAGGATCGGTATCGTTAAAACCAGCAGGATGAACAATAGGAGATAGCGGAGGATATTCGCCAGGAAGATCAACAGGGAGACCTGTTTCTGCGTATCCAGTATCTCATAATTCTGTATGGAGATCGGTTTCAGCTTGGTATCTTTCAACTGCTGGATACGGTTTTTCAGTTTCTTGTAAAGCCAGGAAGATAGGCGGAACAGCAGGAATTGTCCCAGCAATACCAATACGAAATAAAGGATATGTTTCCCCGTCTGCCACCAGCTGTCGTTTTTCATCTCCTTTTCTTTGGCAACCGACTCTTTCCGCAGCGAGTCGAGTTTCTGTATCTGTCCGGCTTTCAGCTTGAAAGTCTCATCGTATTTTTGTAATTCGGACGAGGCGATAGAGTCGGGGGAGGAGGCGGAAGTCGTATTTCCGGTGGTGCTCGATCTGTCGGAGGCTTTGGCCGAGTCGGCATGCTCCGTCGTTATTTCGTCAGCCGAAAAAATATCCTTGATAGCCTTTTGTAATTGCGCCTGCCCCGTTATATGCATAACCAATAGTAGCAGAAGAAGATATAATGATCTGTACAGTCTCATGTTGGCGTTCGTTTTTATTGTTGACTTAGATACAACAATGAAGAAGCTAAATTGTTTCGTTAGATTTTTATCCTATATTTGTAGATATACAAAAAAATCAAAGGCTTATGAAGAAACATTTACTTCGCATGTTGAGTTTTGGATTGCTGGGTTGCTTTGCTTTAGGCGTACAACTTTTATCTGCAGATCCAATAGGTTTGGCCGGATCGCTCCGGATTGCACAGGAGCGTTATTCAGAAGCGCATACTTCGGGTTTGAAATCCGAAGGTTTTCCTGATTTCAAGTTGGCATATATCGGTACGGAGAAAGCTATTATGGCTGTTTCTTCGTTACGTTCGTCGGCTGTCGAAGATGCTTTGTTATACATTTATAATGTCGGTGACGATCGGGGATTTGTGATTGTTTCCGGTGAAGACCAGGGGAAACAACTTTTGGGGATATCGGATAACGGCTCTTTTCCGACTGGTGGTTTGTCCGGCAATATGAATAATTTCCTTATGATGTACACCCGTTATGTCAAGGCTTTGCGAAGCGGTGCAATTGTTGCGCAAACAGCAGGGACGAAAGCCGGAAGTTCAGATACGGATGTTTCTGAGTTTCCGGAAAGAGTGATCCCACTGGTCAAAGCCAAATGGGAGGTAGGCTATCCTTATAGTGCCTCTTGTCCTGAAATCGGTGGTTATCTGAGTGAGGCGGGTCCCGCTGCTGTAGCAATGGCACAGATCATGTCTTTTCATAAATATCCGGCGGGTGGAGTAGGGCATATCAGCTATAAATATGCCGGCAGCTCCCATGGCTTCGGGGGAACTCTTACGGGTTCTAAGTACTATTGGGATGAAATGCCAGTTGAACTGAATGAGAAGTCTTCCGATCGTGAGATCGATGATGTGTCGACGTTGATTTTTCATTGTGGCATTGCTGCCCGTACCAATTATGAATATGGTTCGACAGCAGATAATGAAGATGTATGGAACGCCTTTGTCGAGAATTTCCAGTACGACAAGAACCTGCAACTTTATGACCGTGCTTTCTTCTCGGAAAGCGAGTGGACTACTATGTTGAAGACTGAACTGGCTTCTATGCGTCCGGTTTATTATTCGGGAGAGGGCGGCGAGAATAATCAGGGATATAGCTGGTCTTTCGTTTGCGACGGATATAATAAGGATAATCTTTTTCATCTGAAGACCGGATATGCCGGGGACGGTTATTTTGAGTTAGCTGCTATCAATATTGGTTTTTATTCACAGAACGAGCATCAACAGATGATCACCGGCATCCGGAAACCGACGGCGGCATCTGAACCCGCAACGCTTTTGGGAATCAGTTCGATCGATATTGAAGGAAACGGACAGGTTAAGTTAGGCGATAATCTGCCGATCTCTTTTTCCTTGTCTAACTTTGGTGTGGATGGCGACTATTACATTTTCAGCAAGCTTTTTAAGGAAGACGAAGCAATCGAGGTACGGAGAGAAGACTATGAGGCAAACGTGGAGTTGATCGATAACTTCAAACGTGGAGAGCTTATCGAAGGCAATACCTTTACCTTCGATGTTCCGGACAGCACAGCTACTTATTATATTTATGTGGTTGGTTGCAAAGCCGGGGAGTCTGTGATGAAACCGATCCGCACGGCAAATCATCCGTATGATTATGTGGTGGTCGATGTGAAGGACGGTAACGTTACGCTTTCTAAAGCCGAAAGGAAACTGTCTGCCGATCCCGTTAAGGTCACTTATGATGCGGATAATAATACGGCAGTCTTTGAGGTCACTTTCCATAACAATCAGCAGGCGGATTATTATGGAACAGCCGGTCTGCTGGTCACTGCGCCGGGTCTTTCTGCCGAAGAATATAGCTGGGAAGTAAATAACCTGGTGAATATACCTGCAGGGGAAAGCCGGAAAGTTTCCTTTACGGGTGGTTTTGACTGGACCGTTGGCGACACTTTGGTCGTGGTTGCTACTTATCAGTCGGGCTTACGGGATCTGTGGTATCCTTTTTATACCGATATTGAGGAAAGCACGCGCTGGTTTGCATTGAAGGTGGACGGTTCTCTGACCGTTTCCAATGAAACGATTGAACAACCGGCGACTGGTTTTGAATATACTTTTGATCCTGTATCCGGGTTGCTTGCCTTGCAGTCGAATGCATTAATGACAAACCTGATGGTTTACAGATATGATGGACAGGCTGTATGCAGATATCCGATCGGTAGCCAAACGGCTTATTCAACTTACCTTTCTATTCCAACGGGACATTATATTCTTATGGTACAAACGGGACAAGGAACGGAAGTCAGAAAATTTTATAAGAAATGATGGTTGAGAAACCTGCTTTACTTTTATTGACCGGCGGATCTTAAACTCTAAGATCCGCCGGTTATTTTTTCAGACTGATTCGGAATGGTTTATTCAACCCGCACTTCCCCTGTAATCCCTTTCAGGCTACCGGGGACTAACTCGTATCCCATGACATATTCCGCTGGAATGCTCTTGTGTGTCAGTCCGAAATCAGCGATCGACTTAAAGCCGAGCCGGTGATAGTAATTCGGATCGCCACACAGGAATGCCGCCTTATATCCCATCTCTTTGCCGAGTTTCAGACCTTCCCGCATAAGTGCGCCGCCGATACCCTTGCTTCGATATTCCAGGGCGACCGAAAGCGGAGCAACCAAGAGGACATCGAACCGGTTGCCGTTCGGTTGGGTGATATACGTATTGGTCAACATGATATGACCGATCAGCTTGCCACCTTCTTCAGCTACCAGCGCCAGTTCGGGAATGTATAATTTACTGTTATTCCTTAGATTGACAGCGAAATCCTGTTCATCCCCGTCACTGACTTTCGCCGTTTCGAAGGCCGTCCGGATCAGGTCGTAGATAGCCGGGTGATCTTGCTCCGTCTCTTGTCTGATGATGTATTCCATAAATTACCAGGGAGTGAGCGTCACATTACGGAACTCCACTTCTTTCCCTTCGCTCTGCAAGCCGATGTAACCGTCTTTCTGCTTGTTCCATCCCGTGTTCTGGTAAACGCCGTTGATGTAGACGTTGATCTTACCGTCTTTCACGTAGATGTTGGCTTCGTTCCACTCTCCGGCAGGCTTCTCGCTGCTGGGAGCGTTCTTTTTCACTACCGGGAAACCAGGACGAGGTTCGCCGGGCTTGCCTTGATACTGTGCCAGGTCGGAACCGCCCAACAGGACGAAATCACCGGCGCTGCCTAACATCAGGTTACATTCGATGCCGTTCGGGAACGGATTCTTCGGGTCGGCGATCAACAGGAAAATACCGCTGTTCGCACCTTGGTCACCATTCGGCCAACGCCATTCCACATGCAACTTATAGTTGTCGTATTTTTCTTTCGTGTACATGTAACCGAAAGGCTGTCCTTTGATCTTGATCACGCCGTCGCCTACGGAATAAACCTGTTCGGCCGGAACGGAATTTTTATCGACGACAAAGTTCCAGTTGGAAAGGTCTTTCCCGTTGAACAACTTGATCGTTTTCTGTGCGTTTGCATCGCTTCCGAAACAGAGGAAAGCAGCAGCGATAGCCGCCATGCAGAGCATTCTTTTTTTCATGGTTCTAAATGAATTATATGGTAATTAATCAACAATAAGTTTACGGTAACGTACGCGCTTAGGCTCTGTATCTCCGCCCTGTTTGCGCTTGTATTCTTCATATTCGGAATACGTTCCTTCATAGAAGACCACATTCGAATCGCCTTCGAACGACAAGATATGCGTACAGATACGGTCGAGGAACCAACGGTCGTGAGAAACGACAACGGCACATCCGGCGAAGTTTTCCAAACCTTCTTCCAGTGCACGCAGCGTGTTTACGTCGATATCGTTGGTCGGTTCGTCCAGCAGCAGCACGTTGGCTTCAGCCTTCAGTGTAATGGCGAGATGCAGGCGGTTGCGTTCTCCACCTGACAAGACACCGCAAAGTTTTTCCTGGTCGGCACCTGCAAAGTTGAACCGTGACAGGTAAGCACGCGAGTTGATCTCTTTTCCACCTACGCGGATAAATTCCTGGCCTCCGGAAACAACCTGGAAAACGGTCTTTTTCGGATCGATATCTTTATGTGTCTGATCGGCATAACCCACTTTCACGGTTTCGCCCACTTCAAATGTACCTTTGTCGATACTTTCCATGCCCATAATCATCTTGAACAGCGTTGTCTTACCGGCACCGTTCGGACCGATCACACCGACGATACCGTTCGGAGGGAGCATGAAGTTGAGGTCGTCGAACAACAGTTTCTCACCGAATGCCTTCGCTACATGTTGTGCCTCGATCACCTTATTACCCAGACGCGGACCGTTCGGGATAAAGATTTCCAGCTTGGCTTCGCGTTCTTTCTGGTCTTCGTTCAGCAACGCTTCGTATGAGTTCAGACGAGCCTTACCTTTGGCCTGACGGGCTTTGGGAGCCATGTTGATCCATTCCAGCTCACGCTCCAGTGTCTTGCGGCGTTTGCTGACCTGCTTTTCTTCCATAGCCATCTTCTTCGTCTTCTGATCCAGCCAGGAAGAGTAATTGCCTTTCCAGGGAATACCTTCGCCACGGTCGAGTTCCAGAATCCAGCCAGCCACATGGTCGAGGAAGTAACGGTCGTGCGTGATACAGATTACCGTACCCGCATATTGCTGCAGGTGTTGTTCCAGCCAGTCGATAGATTCGGCATCGAGGTGGTTGGTCGGCTCATCGAGCAGCAACACATCCGGCTGCTGAAGCAACAGGCGGCAAAGAGCAACACGGCGGCGTTCACCTCCTGATAGCGTATCGACTATCTGGTCTTCGGGCGGACAGCGCAGGGCATCCATCGCACGTTCCAGGCGGCTGTCAAGGTTCCAGGCATCGGTTGCGTCGATCTTGTCCTGCAATTCAGCCTGACGGGCGATCAGTGCATCCATCTTGTCGGGATCATCCAGCACTTCCGGATCACCGAATTTTTCGTTTACTTCTTCGTATTCTTTTAATGTGTCTACAATATCCTGTACACCTTCCTGTACGATCTCTTTCACAGTCTTGCCTGCTTCCAGTTTCGGGTCCTGTTCCAGGTAACCTACCGAATAGCCGGGCGAAAATACTACTTCTCCCTGGTATTCTTTTTCAATGCCTGCGATGATTTTCAGCAAGGTGGACTTACCGGAACCGTTCAAACCGATAATACCGATCTTGGCTCCATAGAAGAAAGACAGATAAATATTCTTCAATACTTGTTTCTGGGGCGGGAAAGTCTTACTCACGCCAACCATCGAGAAAATAATTTTCTTATCGTCTGCCATATTAATTAAAGTATGTTTATTAATTTTTTTCCAGGACAAACTTACGGAAATATCTTCAGATTCGAAAATAATATCTTATATACCCGATGATCTTTCTTTTGTATCTGCTGATGCAGTCACATAATGACGTGATTCGGCTGTTTCTTGCTTTTTGTTGGGTTGGGCGGAAGGGCTGATAAAGGGTGTCAGGCTTTTGCAAATGGTAAACATCTGGAGTGGTGCCAAAAGACGGAGTGAAAATATTGTATCTGTTATGTGCAGTAAGCCAGTGTGTTCTGAACTTTTGGTAGAAATTTATGTAAAAAAGTTATTGGAATATTTGCATAATATAAAACAACCCTCTATCTTTGCACCCGCATTACAGAAGTAACGCACAGGATGATTCGCTAGCTCAGCAGGTAGAGCACATCCCTTTTAAGGATGGGG
>OGIE01000881.1_pt1 | contig 43864 bp, 35 predicted proteins | sample 1571581 | NCBI WGS metagenome assembly OGIE01 (sample SAMEA2582021, study PRJEB24529) | metagenome | biome: Human gut stool | place: China | collected 2011 | reverse complement strand
CCGAGGTCGAGCAGTACACCGGCGCTAACTGGTCCATCAACGTTGCCAAGCGCGCCATGAACATCGGCCTGAAGGACGGCCTGATCGGCGACTTCAACGGCGTCAAGGCTGTGACCCGTGAAGAGGCTTGCCTGTACGCTTTCAACACCCTGCAGGCTACTATGGTCGAGTATTCCGCTAAGACCTCTGTTTCCACTAACGGCACTACCGTCGTTATCGCCGGCTCTGAGGCCAAGGATGTTGTCAACACCGGCAAGACCGATAGCAACATCGACAAGGACGGCAAGATGCAGTTCGCTGAGAAGTACTTCGAGGACCTGAAGCTGGATAAGACTTCCGATGATTTCGGCCGTCCCGCCAACAAGTGGAACGTGAAGAAGGAAGAGGTCGGCACCTATGCCAACACTCCCGACGCCACCTTCACCAAGAAGGTCACCAAGGCTGACGTTTACAATGCGATCGGCAAGACCGTTTATGACGATCTGAAGGATGGCGACGCCACTCTGACCACCTACTTCGACGGTGATGGGACCAAGGTCAAGGCTGCCGATGTTGACTCCACCTGGGCCAACAAGAACGACACCGGCAAGGTCAACTCCACCGGCAACGGCGACCTGACCGAGATCTATGTTGATGACGACAACAATGTCACCATCGTCACCATTCGTACCTATGTCTTCCAGGCTGCCACCGATTATGACGCCAAGAAGGAGTCTGTCAACCTGACTCAGGATGGCTCCAAGGCCGACAACCTGACCAACGCTGCCAAGACTATCGTTCTGAACGACCGCACTGTTGAGGCCGAGGACTACGCTGTGGTCAAGGACCTGAAGGCTGACGATTACGTTCTGGTCACCGCCGTGAAGAACGGCTCCGGCTATGACGTGAAGTCCGTTGAGAAGGCCGAGGTCAAGACCGTTGAGGTCTCCGGCTACAAGCTGAACGACTCCGTGGACGCTGCTTCCACCACCTACAAGTACAACGCCAACGCTGACTCCATCAAGGGTACCTCTTACAACGTCGGTAAGCAGGCTACTCTGGTTCTCGATAAGTATGGCTACATCATCGCTGTCGAGGAGTCCGTGGTCCTGTCCGACTATGTGTACATCGAGAAGTTCGGCTCCACCTCCAGCCTGAACGCCAAGGCTCTGGCTAACGCCATCTTCGCCGACGGTACTGACGCTGAGATCACCGTCAAGGAAGTCCTGGGCGTGAAGAACAAGACCACCATTGCTAACTATGGCACTTCCATGGCTGGCTGGTACACCTACAGCAAGAACACTGCTAACGAGTATACTCTGTATGCCATCGAGAGCAAGTATAACCAGAAGGCTGACTCCTTCTCCGGCAAGGACACTGTTGTTTCCGAGAACGGCAAGGTCAACCCCATCAAGGGCGCTCTGAACGGCGTTCTGGCTAACGACGATACCGTCATTCTGGTCTCCGACAAGGACGATGACATCACCGTTTACACCGGCGTGAAGAACTTCCCCGGCGTGAAGCTGACCTCTGCTTCCAGCAAGGCTACCGTTTCTGCTGTCGTTAAGACCTCCAACGGCTATGCTTCTCTGGTTTACATCGATGTTGACGGTTCTGCCACCATCACCGGCGACAAGAACTCCAACCTCGTGTATGTTGTTGAGTATGATGGCAAGTATGTCACCAAGGACAACGAGACCTTCTACAAGTACACCGTGCTCGATGGCGAGGACGAGGTCAAGATCGAGGCTGACAACCAGATCCAGAACATCACCGGTTCTGTTTACGGTGTTGCCAACTACCTGACCAAGAGCGGCGACCGTTACACCGACTTCCAGCTGGTCAAACAGGATAAGGACGTTGTTGTTTACGGCACCGGTTCCTCTGACATCAAGCAGAGCGCTGGTACTCTGGTCCTCGGCGCCGATAAGTTTGTTGTTGCTTCCGACGCTAAGATCACTCTGGTTACCACCAAGGGCGCTGCCGTTCTGAACAAGGACGCTGACGCCGCTTACGAGGTTTCCGCTAACATGACCGCTAAGGAGCTGGTGGATGCTCTGGCTACTGCCGACACCTACACCTACACCTATGCCGGTAAGACCACCGATAGCGACAACGAGGTCCTGAAGGAGCTGTATGTCACTGTCACCGCCGCTACCGCTTCCAATGGCAACAACAACCAGAACACCAATACCGAGGCTGGCACCGCTACCGTTGATTACACCGTTGCTTCCAACGGCACTCTGCGCTACAAGCTGAACTACACCGCACCCAGCTACGTTGCTGACAATGCGACCGTGAAGTTCGACCTCGATGTTTATGCCAGCGGCAAGTTCTATGACACCATCAGCTATCAGAACGGTAAGAAGCTGAGTGCTGGCGAGTTCACTGTCACCGATCGCGCCTTTGGTTATCCCGATGACGAGGAGCTGACCTTCGAGATGAGCAACATCTCCTTCTCCGCTGTCAAGGTCGAGTACAAGGGCACCGGCGCTAAGGTCACCGGTCAGGACAAGACTCTGACCGTTGGTACCGACACTCTGGACTTCACTCTGGACACCACCGCCACTTCCGGCACTGTGAACTACACTGTGACTCAGGGCAAGAACACTTTGAAGACTGGCTCTATCGATCTGGCCACCTCCAAGGATGTGTCTGTGACCGGCCTGACCATCACCGATGATGCCGCTGTGGTTGTCACCATCACCGGAATGGATGCTCTGACCGAGCAGTACAAGGTGACTCTGCCCACCGTTGCTGGCTATACCTTCAGCACTATCCCCGCCGCCGCTGCCACCACTGGTGTTGCTGTCGGCACTGAGGTCTATGTGTATGTGACTGCTGACAGCGCTCCCGCCGCTTATGGTGTTGAGGTTGCTGTTGCTGGTTATGATACCGTTGTGCTGACTGATACCACCAAGACTCAGGTTGCGAAGATCACCATGAGCAAGGATGTCACCCTGACTGCTACTGCAACCGCGATTGCGGCTCTGGCTCAGGATGGCGCGGCTACCGCCAGCACCGATGGCAAGACCATTACTGTGAAGTTCAACCGCGACATCGCTGATGGCGCGACCTTCACCACCGATGGCGATGCTGTTATCACTGGCGTGACCGTTTCCGGCAAGACTGCTACCATCACTCTGAACAACGCTCTGGCCACTGGTAAGAAGATCACCATTGGCACCGTGAAGGACGCTGTCTATGCTGCCAACACCGCTTCCGGTGACGTTTACACCGCGTAAGAATCCGAAATAGATAGAGAACAAAGGAAGCGCACTTCCTCTTTCTCTGTTCCGGAATCTGATTTGGTTGAGGTCAACGACTGAAATCAACAAAAAAGTCCCCGTTCCGTAAGGAGCGGGGACTTTTTTCCGTTATCGGATTCCCCACAGTGGATAATCATGGATAACGGAAAAATAGAGATGTCCGCTCTTGCTGTAGTTCAGCCGCAGGCCCTTAAATTCCTCGTAGGTGCAGGTGGCGGTTCCCACACCGGCGGAGCCGCCGATGTAGATCATCTTGACCGTCCGGCTGCTGTCCCCCAGCGGCAGGAATATAAGAAAATAGGGCGCGGCGTTGACTTCGCCAAAGCTGCCCTTTGCGGCGGAGCTGTTGCTGCTTGTAGAGCTTGTCCCCTCGGCTGAAAACGAGAATTTGTATGCGGCGTCAACATAGTCCGCCGCACTCAGAACCACCGCCTGATAGCTGCCCCAGTCAATGCCGCTCAGGTCGATCCGGCCTGCGGCGCTGTTGCTGATCTCGTTGTGCAGCACGCCGATTTTTTCGGCTTTTCCCAGCTTGCCGAGCATGGCCCTGTCGATCTTGTCCCAGTTGTCGTTGAATTCCGTGTGCAGAATCCTGTCTCCGCCCTCCCATTTCTTCAGCCCTAAATTCTTCGTGTTCTCCATGTTTGCTTCCTCCCCATAATTTTGCCTGCTGTTCCCGCCCGCCCGGGCTTGAATATACGCCCTTACCCACCCTTTTCCAAATAAAAAAAGTTGCACGTTTCCGTGCAACAGCTTCAAAATTTTTTGCAAAAAAATCAGGGCGCACGGTTTTCCGTGCGCCCTGAAAAATTCCAAAGCGGAAATTTACTTGTTGTACAGCTCCTTGAGCTTCAGCAGGTGCTGATAGCGGTCCATAGCGACCTGCTCGTTGCGCGCAAACAGCGTCTCGGCGCGGTCGGGGAACTCGCGGGTCAGGCGGCTGTAACGGGCCTCGTTCATCAGGAAGGCGCGGTAACCGTCTTCCTTGGGCTCCTTGGAGTCCACAACGAACTTCTCGCCCTCAGCAGCGGGATTGAAGCGGAACAGGTTCCAGTAGCCGCACTCGACGGCCTTCTTCATCTCAGCCTGGCAGTTGGTCATGCCGCCCTTGATGCTGTGCATCTCGCAGGGAGCATAGCCGATGATGAGGGAGGGGCCGTGATAGGCCTCAGCCTCCTGAATGGCCTTCAGGGTCTGAGCGGGGTTGGCGCCCATGGCCACCTGTGCCACATACACATAGCCGTAGCTCATAGCGATCTCAGCCAGAGACTTCTTCTTGGTCTCCTTACCGGCAGCGGCGAACTGCGCCACCTGACCGATGTTGGAGGACTTGGAAGCCTGACCGCCGGTGTTGGAGTAGACCTCGGTATCGAAGACGAACACGTTGACGTCCTTGCCGGAAGCCAGAACGTGATCCACGCCGCCGAAGCCGATATCGTAGGCCCAGCCATCGCCGCCGAAGATCCAGATGGACTTCTTCTCCAGATATTCCTTGTCCTTCAGGATGGCGGCTACCAGCTTGCAGGCGTCGCAGTCGCAGAACTTCTCGCCCTTGGCCTTCAGCTCGGCGGCATGAGCCTTGAACTGCTCCACGGCAGCAAGCTCGTCCACGGTGGCGATGCTGCTCTCCAGAGCCTTGATGTACGCGGCGGAGGCGTCCTTGTTAGCAGCGCCATCCTCCATGGTGTCCAGCCACTTCTGAGCGGCTTCCTTCAGCTCGGGACGGGTCCACTCAACCGCAATGAGCTGGCGGGTCAGGTCGGCCAGACGGTTGCGGGTGGCCTCCTGACCGAGATACATGCCAAGGCCGTGCTCAGCGTTATCCTCGAACAGGGAGTTGGCCCAAGCGGGACCGTGGCCATTCTTATCGGTGCAGTAGGGAGAAGTTGCGGCAGGACCGCCCCAGATGGAGGAGCAGCCGGTGGCGTTGGAGATGTACATCCGGTCGCCGTAGAGCTGGGTGACGAGACGGGCATAGCTGGTCTCGGCGCAGCCGGCGCAGGAGCCGGAGAACTCCAGATAGGGCTGCTTGAACTGGCTGCCCTTGACGGTGTTGTCCTGCATGTCGGCCTTGGGAGCGACCTCAGCCACGCAGTAGTTGAACACATCCTGCTGTGCAGCTTCCTCTTCCTGGCCAACCATGGTCAAAGCGCCCACGGGGCACACGCCCACGCACACGCCGCAGCCCATGCAGTCCAGAGGAGACACGGCCATGGTGTACTTGTAAACGCCCTTGCCCTTGCCGGCCTTCACGTCCACGATCTTGGCAGCGGCGGGAGCCTTGGCGGCCTCGTCCTCGGTCAGAGCGAAGGGACGGATGGTAGCATGGGGGCAGACATACGCGCAGTTGTTGCACTGGATGCACTTGGAAGCGTCCCAAGTAGGAACGGAGACAGACACGCCGCGCTTCTCATAAGCGGCAGCGCCCTGCTCAAACTGACCGTCCACATGAGGCAGGAAAGCGGAAACAGGCAGGCTGTCACCGTCCATACGGCCCACGGGGAACATGATGTCCTCCACCTGCTTCACAACGCCCTCGCGGCCGGTGAGCTTGGTGGTCTCGTTCTCGTCCTTGGCATCGGCCCAATCAGCGGGCACGTCGAACTTCTTGTAGGCGGTAGCGCCCAGGTCGATGGCCTTGTGGTTCATGTCCACAACGTCCTGACCCTTCTTCAGGTAGGAGTGGGTGGCGGCGTCCTTCATGTACTGCAGGGCCTCGGTCTCAGGCAGGACCTTTGCCAGAGAGAAGAAGGCGGACTGCAGAATGGTGTTGGTGCGCTTGCCCATGCCGATCTGCTTGGCCAGGTCGATGGCGTTGATGGTGTAGACCTGGATATTGTTCTTGGCGATGTAGCGCTTGGAAGCGGCATCCAGATGGTGGCTGAGCTCCGCGTCATCCCACTGGCAGTTGATCAGGAACACACCGCCGGGCTTCACATCGCGGACGATGGGGAAATGCTTGGTGATGTAGGCAGGCACGTGGCAGGCCACGAAGTCAGCCTTGTTGATATAGTAAGAAGACTTGATGGGCTGATCGCCAAAACGCAGATGGCTGACGGTGACGCCGCCGGTCTTCTTGGAGTCATACTGGAAGTAGGCCTGGATGTACTTGTCGGTATGGTCGCCGATGATCTTGGTGGAGTTCTTGTTGGCGCCAACGGTACCGTCGCCGCCAAGGCCCCAGAACTTGCACTCGATGGTGCCGGCAGGAGCAACGCCGGGAACGGCCTTCTCCTCCAGAGACAGGTGAGTGACGTCATCCACGATGCCGAGAGTGAACTCGTGCTTGGGAGCGTCCTTCTTCAGCTCGTCATACACGGCAAAGACGGAGGCGGGAGGCGTATCCTTGCTGCCCAGACCGTAACGGCCGCCGATGACCTTCATGTCATTAAAGCGGTTGGCGTTGGCCAGAGCGGTGACAACGTCCTTGTAAAGAGGCTCGCCCTCGGAGCCCGGCTCCTTGGTGCGGTCCAGAACGGCCAGAGCCTTGCAGGTAGCGGGGATGGCAGCCAGCAGCTTATCGGCCCGGAAGGGACGATACAGGTGGACCTTCACCATGCCGACCTTCTCGCCGTGAGCGTTCATGTAGTCGATGACTTCCTCTGCCACGTTGCAGATGGAACCCATAGCGATGATCACGCGGTCAGCGTCGGGAGCGCCGTAGTAGTTGAAGAGCTGATAGTTGGTGCCCAGCTTCTCGTTGATCTTGCCCATGTACTTCTCGACGACCTCGGGGAGATCCTCGTAGTACTTGTTGCAGGCTTCACGGTGCTGGAAGAAAATATCGCCGTTCTCATGAGAACCGCGCATCATGGGACGCTCGGGGTTCAGGGAGTGCTTGCGGAACGCGTCAACAGCGTCCATATCGCACATTTCCTTCAGGTCCTCGTAATCCCACACGGCGACCTTCTGGATCTCGTGAGAGGTGCGGAAACCGTCGAAGAAGTTGATGAAGGGAACACGGCCCTCGATGGCGGCCAGATGGGCCACGGGAGCCAGATCCATGATCTCCTGAACGTCATTCTCGCACAGCATGGCAAAGCCGGTCTGACGGCAGGCCATGACGTCGGAATGATCGCCGAAGATGTTCAGAGCGTGGCTGGCCACGGTACGGGCGGACACGTGGAACACGCAGGGCAGCAGTTCGCCGGCGATCTTGTACATATTGGGGATCATCAGCAGCAGACCCTGAGAGGCCGTGTAGGTGGTAGTCAGCGCACCGGCTGCCAGAGAACCGTGGACGGTACCGGAAGCACCGGCCTCAGACTGCATCTCGCACACCTTGACGGTGGTGCCGAAGATGTTCTTCTGACCGTTGGCTGCCCACTGGTCCACATAGTCTGCCATGGGAGAAGACGGGGTGATGGGGTAGATACCCGCCACTTCGGTAAAGGCGTAGCTGACATACGCAGCCGCGTTGTTACCGTCCATGGACTTGAATTTTCTTACCATAAACTCTTACCTCCTGAGCGGCGGGGACTGTCTGCGAACAGCCCACGCCAAATTCGGCATCCGGTCTCTCTCCCCCGAATGTCATACAGGCTGAGTGTAGCATATTCTTTACGATTTGTAAACAGAATGGAGCAAATTTTGAAAGAGAAAAGGATTTCGCTGCATTTTTTGTCGGGCTGTGTTTATTTTTTAACTTTTGACACACTCCCTGTTTCCAAAATGGGAAAAGTGTGATACACTAATTAGATGTAAAAAGCCGAATTTCTGAGAACAGCTTTTGGGAGGAACGCCATGGTCACTACCGTCCGTTCGCTGGGCCTTTCCGGCATCGCCGGCTATGAGGTCACGGCGGAATGCTTTCTCTCCGGCGGATTGCCGGCCTTTGATATTGTGGGTCTGCCGGACGCTGCTGTGCGGGAAGCCCGGGAGCGGGTGCGGGCGGCGGTGAAAAACTGCGGTGCCAAGTTCCCGGTGAGCCGCATCACGGTGAACCTTGCCCCCGCCGGAACAAAAAAGGCGGGTACGGTCTATGATCTGCCGATTTTTGTGGGTGTGCTGGCCGCCGCGGGTGAGCTGCCCGTCCCCGCCAAGGACGCCGCGTTCATCGGTGAGCTGAGCCTCACCGGCGCTCTCCGGGGCGTTGCCGGTGTGCTGCCCATGGCGCTGGCCGCCAAGGCGGCGGGTATCCGTACGCTGTACGTCCCGGCGGACAACGCCGCCGAGGCTACGCTGGCGGAGGGACTGACGGTTTATGGCGTGCCGGATGTGAGTGCGCTGGTAGCCCACCTGAAAAACGAAGCGCCCCTTTCCCCCGCTCCGGTGTGGACGCCGGAGCCGGAGACCGGCGATCTGCCGGATATGCGGGACGTCATGGGGCAGGAAAACGTGAAGCGGGCGCTGGAGATCGCCGCTGCCGGCGGGCATAATATTCTGCTCATCGGCTCTCCCGGCGCAGGAAAGTCCATGCTGGCAAAGCGTCTGCCCTCCATTCTGCCGGAGCTGAGCCGCGCCGAGGCGCTGGAGACCTCCGGCATCTGGTCCGTGGCGGGGCTGACGGACCCGGGACACCCCCTGTTGACCCGGCGGCCCTTCCGCTCTCCCCACCATACCACCTCCGCTGCGGCGCTGGCTGGCGGCGGGCCGCTGATGCGGCCGGGAGAAATCTCTCTGGCCCACAACGGCGTGCTGTTTTTGGACGAACTGCCGGAATTTCACCGGGACGTTTTAGAGGCGCTGCGTCAGCCCTTGGAGGACGGTGTTGTCACCGTGGCCCGGGCTGGCGGGACGCTGCGGCTCCCCGCCCGGTTCCAGCTGGTGTGCGCCATGAATCCCTGTAAGTGCGGCTGGCGGGGCCACCCCTCCGGTCGGTGCACCTGCTCGGACAAGGAAGTGGAAAAATACGTTCAGAAAATATCCGGCCCGCTGCTGGACCGCATTGACCTCCATGTCAGCGTTCCCTCTGTTGAATACGAGGCGCTGCGGCGGAAAAAGCAACCGGAGTCCTCTGCGGAGATCAAGGCGCGGGTGGACGCTGCCCGGGCCCTTCAGGCCGCACGCTTTGCGGGGACGGATGTTCCCTGTAACGCCCAGATGCCTCCGGCCATGATCGGGCGGTTCTGCGCGCTGGACGCACGGTGCGATGCCTTGATGAAGGCCGCCTTTGAGCGCATGGGCCTCACGGCCCGAAGTCATGACCGGGTGCTGCGGGTGGCCCGCACCATCGCCGATCTGGACGGTGCGGCGGCCATCGGCCCGGAGCATCTCTCCGAGGCCATCCAGTACCGCAATACGGACATCCTGAAGGGATAGCGGCAAGTTCAATTCGCAAAAGGAGCATTGGAAATTTTATGTTGTTTGAAAAAAGCGGCGGCGCGGTGGACTGGCTCATCGTGGGCCTTGGAAATCCCGGGCAGAAGTATGAGCACACCCGCCACAATATGGGCTTTCTCACTGTGGATCTGCTGGCGGAAAAGCTGAATGTCAAGCTCAACAAGGTGAAGTTCAAGTCCGCCTATAATATCGTCCGCTTCGGCGGGCAGAAATGCCTTGTGATGAAGCCCCAGACGTATATGAACCTCTCCGGTGAGGCAGTCCGCGAGGCGGTGCAGTTCTATAAAATTCCCGCCGATCACGTACTGGTGATCTATGATGATGTGTCATTGCCGGTAGGAAAGCTGCGGGTGCGGCCCACCGGCTCCGCCGGCGGCCATAACGGCATCAAGAATATCATCGCCCATTTGGGAACACAGGATTTCCCCCGTATCAAGATCGGCACCGGCGCCCCGGCGGGCGGCGGCGCGGAGATGATCGACTGGGTCATCGGTGTGCCCTCTCAGGCGGAGCGGAAAATTCTGGTGGAGAGCTTTGAGCGGGCCATTCAGGCGGCGGAGGACATCCTTGAAAACGGCTGCCAGAAGGCCATGAATGACTATAACTGACGCCCTGCGGCAAAACGGGCGTAACAACAGAGCAAATCGCATATAAAAAAGCAGGTGCACTGCCCCGCCAAGGGGTCAGTGCGCCCGTTTCCGCGTGAATTTGAAAATCGGGAGGTGTCGGATGGACGCTTTTTTGAAAACACTGCAAACGCTGCCGGAGGCATCGGAGCTCATCGCACGGGTGGAAAACGGCGGCTGTCCCGCCGTGCTCACCGGCACGGCGCCGGTGCAGCGGGCCTGCATCGGCGCGGCGGTGGCCGCCGGGACCGGGCGGCCCGCAGTGTTCCTCTGCGCCGATGAGCGGGAGGCCCGCCAACTGGCCGGCGACTTGCAAAGCCTCACCGGACAGGAGCCGGTAACGCTGCTGGCAAGGGAATGGCAGTTCCGGCCCAACGCCGTTGCCTCCCGGGAGTGGGAGCGCAGCCGCCTTGCGGCGCTCTACCGCATGGCCTCCGGCGCGGTTCCCGCCGTGGTGGCCACCATTGACGCCCTCATGACCCGCACGCTGCCGCCCCAGCGTCTTGCGGCACTGTCCGTCACGCTGCGCCCCGGCGACCGGGTGGAACTCGGTGCGCTGACGGAGCGGCTGGTGCAGGCGGGCTATAGCCGGTGCGAACAGGTGGAGGGTGTGGGCCAATTCGCCATCCGGGGCGGCATTCTGGACGTTTTCTCCCCACTGATGGAGCAGCCGGTGCGCTGCGAATTTTTCGATGATGAGGTTGACTCCTTGGGCGCCTTTGACCCCGGAACCCAGCGCCGGACAGAAAACGTGTCCGCCGCGCTGCTGCTCCCGGCGGCGGAGGTGCTGCCGGGACTGGCCCCCGGCGGCCCGGCCCGGTTAGCCGAGGAACTGGAGCGCCTTGCGGTGAAGTACGCCAAAAAGGCGGAGACCGCCGCAGTAGCCCAGACGCTCCGGGGGGACGCCGAACGCTTCCGTACCGGCGCTGCCGTGGAGGGGCTGGACCGCTATTTGAGCCTTATCTACCCGGACGCCGTCTGCGGCGCGGACTATCTGCCGCCGGACGCCGTTGTGTTCTTCTGCGAGGGCGGGCGGCTGGACCAGCGGGCGAAAAATGTGCTGCTGCAGCTCCATCAGGACACGGAAACGCTGATGGAGGCGGGCCTCATGGCCGGAGACGCGGCGGAGGTGTGCCTCTCGGAAACGGCGCTTTATACCCGCCTTGCGGATTTCCCGGTGGTGATGCTGGACGCGCTGCCTACCTCCCGCCATCCCTTAAAGCCCAAGGGGCTGCTGGCCCTCAGCGCCCGGCAGCTCAGCTCCTATGGCGGCAGCCTTGAAACGGCGGTCAGCGATCTGGAGCATTACCGCAATACCGGCACCGCCGTGCTGGTGCTCTGCGGCGGCGAGGTGCGGGCGCAGAATTTGCTGCGGCTTTTGGAGGAACGGAGCATCCCGGCGGTCCTTGACCTCAAGGGCGCCGCCATGCCCCGGCCCGGCGAGCTGCGAATCACCGTGGGGGCGCTGTCCGCCGGGTGCGAATGGCCGGCGCTGAAGCTGGCCGTGCTCACCGAGGGCCAGCTCACCGCCCCCACACAGAAAAAGCTGAAGCTGAAAAAGGACTCCAACCGCCAGAAACTCCAATCCTTCACCGACCTCTCCCCCGGCGATCTCGTGGTTCATGTTCACCACGGCATCGGACGCTTTGTGGGAATCACCCGCATGACCGTGGACGGTGTGGAAAAGGACTATATCAAGCTGGACTACGCCGGCGGGGACTGCCTCTATGTCCCTGTAACGCAGCTGGACCTTGTGAGCAAGTATATCGGCGGAGGCGAGGAGCAGGAGCGCACCCGTCTCAATAAGCTGGGCGGCACGGAATGGGCCAAGCAGAAGACCCGGGCCAGAAGGGCGGCCAAGGATTTAGCCGCTGGGCTTACGAAGCTCTACGCCGAGCGCCAGCGCCGCCCGGGCTTTGCCTTTTCGCCGGATTCCCCATGGCAGCGGGAATTTGAGGAGGCGTTTCCCTATGCCGAGACCAATGACCAGCTTCAGGCTGTGGAGGACATCAAGAAGGATATGGAGCAGCCCCGGCCCATGGACCGCCTGCTCTGCGGCGATGTGGGCTACGGCAAAACGGAGGTGGCCCTCCGGGCTGTGATGAAATGTATTTTAGACGGAAAGCAGGCCGCCATTTTAGTGCCCACCACCGTCCTCGCCCAGCAGCATTACGCCACTGCCTGCGGCCGGTTCCGGGACTTCCCGGTAAAAATTGAGGTGCTCTCCCGTTTCACCACCGCAAAGGAGCAGAAGCGCATTCTGGCGGCGGCAAAAAACGGCGGCGTAGACCTTTTGATCGGCACCCACAAGCTGCTGCAAAAAAGTGTGGAATTTAAGGATTTGGGCCTGCTGGTCATTGACGAGGAGCAGCGCTTCGGCGTGACCCATAAGGAGCGGCTTAAAGAGATGAGCCGGCAGGTGGATGTGCTGACGCTGTCGGCTACCCCCATTCCACGGACGCTGAACATGGCCCTCTCCGGCCTGCGGGATATGTCTACCATTGAGGAGCCCCCCGCCGACCGTCAGCCGGTGCAGACCTACGTGCTGGAGCATGACTGGGCCGTTTTGGAGGACGCCATGCGGAAGGAGCTGTCCCGTGGCGGACAGGTCTATTACCTTCATAACCGGGTGGAGACCATTGACCTCACCGCCTCCCGTATTCAAAAGCTGCTGGGGCCGGAGGTCCGGGTGGTCACGGCCCACGGAAAAATGGGCGAACAGGAGCTTTCCACCGTGATGCAGGCCATGGTGGACGGCGAGGCGGATGTGCTGGTGTGCACCACCATCATTGAGACCGGCATTGACATCCCCAATGTCAACACCCTCATCATCGAGGATGCCGACCGGCTGGGCCTCGCCCAGCTCCACCAGATTCGCGGCCGCATCGGCCGCAGCACCCGCCGGGCCTATGCCTACCTCACCTACCGGCAGGGAAAAATTTTGCAGGAGACCGCCGCCAAGCGGCTGGCGGCCATCCGGGAGTATGTGGAGTTCGGCTCTGGCTTCAAGATCGCCATGCGGGACCTGGAGATTCGCGGCGCCGGAAATCTGCTGGGGCCGGAGCAGTCCGGGTATCTTATGACCGTGGGCTATGACCTGTATCTCAAGCTGCTGGAGGAGGCGGTTCTGGAGGAGCGGGGCGAGGAAAAGAAGATCGAGGCGGAGTGCTCCGCCGACCTGACCCTCAACGCCAACATCCCGGAACGGTATATTTCCTCTCCGGAGCAGCGGATGGACCTCTACCGGCGCATTGCCGCCATCCGCACCAATGACGATGCCTCCGACCTCATGGACGAGCTGATCGACCGCTACGGCGAGCCGCCCCGCCCGGTGCTGGCGCTGCTGGACGTGGCGCTGCTGCGCGCTGCCGCCGCCAAGGCCGGAGTGTCCGACATCACCCAGAAGCAGGACACGCTGCGCTTTACGCTGGCGGTGTTCCACCCTGAGGCGCTGGTGAAGGTGTGCGGCCTTGCCAAATATAAATTCCGCCTGACGCTCTCCGCAGGGGAAACACCCATGCTGACCCTGAAGCTCAAGCCCAATGCCGATGTGCTGGAAACGGCGCTGGAGCTGGTGGAGGATTTGAAGCTGGCCTCGCAGGAGTAATGCCGCTGTACCGCTTTCATGGAAAATCAATATAACAAAGCCCCCGCCGTTCGGCGGGGGCTTTGAGACTGGCGATAAAGTAGTAAATTCTCCGCGACGGTAAGGAAGGGTGTGCGCGGGAAACCCAAGAGGGGTGTCCCGCGCCATTAAAATCCTAAGTTTTCAGAACTTTTATGAAGTTCTGAAAACTTGCTCAGCGGGGAGAAAAGACTTTTTCGACACGCTAAAAGCCCCCGCCGTTCGGCGGGGGCTTTGTTGTTCGCACGGCAGTCCGTCAGTCGGCGGGAGCCTCAAATACTTTCCTCCCAGCGGAATACACCGCCCGGAGCGCATTCGGCTGCCGCCGGTATACCGCCCGCTCCAGCCGTTGGGCCGGGGTCAGGGACTTTCCATGAGGCAGTGCGCTGTCGGAGAGGACCATGGCGTGCAGGGCGTTGCCGGGGGCGAAGCCCGGCTGTTCCCCGAACCACTCCGCCCCGGCGGAGGTGGCCAGATACCACGCCTCCGCCACTGTCAGCGGCGCCGGGACTGCCGGGTCCGTCATGCGGCGGATCTTGGAGGCCCGGATAGCGGCGGCGGTGACGTCAAACATATCCAAATGATCGCCTCCGGCAATATCACTTCCCAGCGCTACCCGGACGCCCTCGGTCAGCATCGTCCGCACCGGGGCAGTGCCGGAGCAGAGGTTCAGGTTGGAATCCGGGCAGTGCACCACGGTGACACCGGCATTTTTCATGGCCTGCCGCTCCCACTCATCCGACCAGACACAGTGGGCCATGAGGGTGCGGTCATTCCAAAGGCCGTATTTGGCATAGGTCTCCCAATATTGCTCACAGTCCGGGTGCAGCTCCCGGACCCACTGTATTTCCGCCCGGTTTTCCGAGAGGTGGGATTGTACCGGCAGACCTCGCTCCGCCGCCAGCCTTCCTAAAAATTCCATGAGCTTATCGGTGCACGAGGGAGTGAACCGGGGCGTCAGGATGGGATGGATGCGACAGGTGTCTTGACACCTGTCAAGCCAGCGCAGCGTATCGCGCATGGAAGCCTCCGTGGTTTCCTCTAACACGCCGGGAAGACCGTTGCGGTCCATATTCACCTTGCCGACGTAGCCGGTGACGCCTGCGCGCTCCAGTTCCTCCATTAAAATCAGTGTGGCCTCGGTGTGGAGTGAGGAGAACATACACACCCGTGTGGTGCCGTGGGCGATGAGCTCCCGGGATAGCTGCCGGTAGACCGTCCGGGCATAATCCGTGTCCGCGAAGCGGGCCTCTGTGGGAAAGGCGTAGGTATTCAGCCAGTCCAGCAGCGGCAGGTCCATGCCGGTGCCCAGCATGGGATACTGGGGTGCGTGGAGATGCAGGTCGGCAAAGGACTGGACAATGAGATCGTTGCCATAGTCCTCCACCGGCGCGCCGGCATACTGCTCCGGCAGCACTGGGTATATGCCGGTGATGTGTCCGTTCTCGGCGATGAGATAGCCGTGCTCCGAGGTCTCCAACCGGCCCAACGCCGGGGCGGAGACGATGCAGCCCTTTAAAATCGTAGTCATGAGTCAGTTCCTCCCGAAAAAAATAAATGAGCGCCCGAACGGGCACTCATAGCGGGGCCTTGGGCGGTCCCATAGAAACTTCCGCGCCCGGACAGTGCCCAACAGCGGAATTATATGAGCATATACACTTTACAATACAACCATATCACAGCGGCGGAAAAAACGCAAGCCCGTCACCCGAGACCCCGGCGGCGCTTATACTGTCATACGGGCGGAGGAACGCCCGAAACCATGGAGAAGGCGTTGATTCGTATGCTGCAAGCCTTGAGCCGGGCCGCGCTGGGTACCGGCTTTCCCTTTCTGATGACAACGCTGGGAGCGGCGGTGGTGTTTTTCTTCGCAGAGGCGCCCCGGCCCCAGTTTCAAAAAACCATGCTGGGCTTTGCCGCCGGAGTCATGACGGCGGCCAGTGTGTGGAGCCTGCTGCTGCCGGCCATTGACCGGGCGGCGGACGTTGGACTTCCCGGCTGGCTCCCGGCGGCGGTGGGGCTTTTGTGCGGCGTGGTGTTCCTTGCCGCGCTGGACGCCGCCCTGCCGAGACTGCGCCGCGGCAGGGACGAGGACCCGTCCCGGCAGCAGAGCACACTGCTCATGGCGGCCATTACGCTGCATAACGTGCCGGAGGGCATGGCGGTGGGGCTGGCCTTTGCGCTGGCAGAGGCGGGCGAGGGCATGGCCGGTGCCGCCGCACTGGCCATGGGAATTGGAATCCAGAATTTCCCGGAGGGCGCGGCTATCTCTCTGCCGCTGCGGCAGGAGGGGTATTCCCGGCGGCGGTCTTTTGCGTTGGGAACGCTCTCCGGCGCGGTGGAGCCCGCGGCGGGAATCTTGGCAGCGCTGGCGGCGGCCGGAGTGCGGCCGGCGATGCCGTGGCTTTTGAGCTTTGCCGCCGGAGCCATGCTGTACGTAGTGGTGGAGGAGCTGGTGCCCCAAGCCCATTCCCGGACCGGGACCTGCGGCTTTGTGGGCGGCTTTCTTATCATGATGATACTGGATGTGGCACTGGGATAGGGCGGCTTGTCAAAAAGGAAACTTACGTTGCCTCATAGGAAAAAGTCTGCTATAATCGTGCCGACCTGCCATGCTGCATGGCAAAATACAAAGGAGAGCGTTTTTATGGAAACGAAATTCAGGGGCAGCGAGCATTATGTGGCGTCCCGGGAGCTGATGGAGACCGTGAACATCGCCGTGGCGCTGCAAAAGCCGCTGCTCATCAAGGGCGAGCCCGGCACGGGCAAGACCGTGCTGGCGCAGGCCGTGGCGGAGGCACTGGGGAAAAAGCTCATCATCTGGAATGTGAAATCCACCACCAAGGCGCAGGACGGCCTGTACGTTTACGATGTGGTGCAGCGGCTCTATGACAGCCAGTTCGGCGGTCAGGGCGTGGACGATATCAAAAAATACATCAAGCTGGGCAAGCTGGGCGAGGCGTTTTCCGCCGAGGAGCAGGTGGTCCTGCTGATCGATGAAATCGACAAGGCCGATCTGGAATTTCCCAATGACCTTTTGTGGGAACTGGACCGGATGGAGTTCTACATCCCGGAGACCAAGGAGACCATTCGGGCGAAACAGCGGCCCATCGTCATCATCACCTCCAACGCGGAAAAGGAGCTGCCGGACGCCTTTTTGCGCCGGTGCGTGTTCCACTATATCGAGTTCCCGGACCAGGAGCAGATGGAGGCCATTCTCCGGGTGCACTTCGGCAATCTGGACGAGAAGCTGGTAAAGCAGGCGCTGGCGGCATTCTACTGGCTGCGGGAGCTGCGGGGCATTGAGAAGAAGCCCTCCACCTCTGAGCTGGTGGACTGGATCCGGGCACTGGTGGCCGGCGGCGTGGCCCCGGAGCGCATTGAGAGGGAAATTCCCTTCGCCGGTGTTCTGCTGAAAAAGGATAAGGACCTGCAGACCCTTGGGAAAGCAAGGAGATAAGCCATGTTCGCCGCGTTTTTTTACCTGTTGCGCCAAAGGGGGCTGAATGTTTCCCTGAACGAGTGGATGACGCTGCTGGAGGGCATGGAAAAGGGACTGCACCACTCTACTCTGACGGGGTTTTATCACCTGTGCCGGGCGGTGGTGGTGAAAAGCGAAGCGGAATTTGACCGCTTCGATCAGGTATTTCTGGAATTTTTCAAGGATGTTCCCTATACCGGTGAGCTGCCGGAGGGCTTACTGGACTGGCTGAACCATCCCAGTGAGGATTTGAAGCGCACCATTGAGGACCTCCGCTCCGCCGGATTCCCGGACGAAACATTGGAAGAACTGCTGAAAATGCTGGAGGAACGGCTGAAGGAGCAGACGGAGGAGCACAACGGCGGCAATTACTGGGTGGGAACACAGGGCCGCACCCCTTGGGGCAACAGTGGTTGGCACCCCAACGGTATCCGCATCGGCGGGCAGTCCCGGCACCGCACTGCCATGATGGTGGCGGGGGAGCGGAAGTTCCGGGACTTCCGCAAGGACAACACGCTGGATACCCGGCAGTTCCAGATGGCGTTCCGCACCCTGCGGCAGCTCTCCGCGCAGGAGCGGAGCGCCGAACAGGAGGTGGATGTGGACGCCACCATCCACGATACCTGCGAAAACGCGGGCGTGCTGCGGGTACGGTATCAAAATCCACGGAAGAATATGGTGAAGGTGCTGCTTTTAATGGATTCTGGCGGCTCCATGGACTATTATGCCGGTCTTTGCAGCAGGCTTTTTCAGGCGGCTACCAAATCCAATCATTTCAAGGAGCTGCACACGTACTATTTCCACAACTGTATCTTCGGCAATGTGTACGAGGGGCCCCGGCTGTGGCAGGACGGCCGGACACCTACGGAATGGCTGCTGCAAAACTTTGATGAAAGCTACAAGGTGATCATTGTAGGGGACGCCGCCATGAACCCCTATGAGCTGCGGGAAAAGCAGTATGACTGGAAAACCCAGCGTTACGGGGCTTCAGGCCTTGAATGGCTGGGATTGCTGAAGAAGCACTTCCCCTATCTCATCTGGCTGAACCCGGAGCCGATGCCGGTCTTTCAGGACTTCTGGACGGTGACGCATCTGGAGCTGGCGAAGATGTTCCCCATGTTCGATCTCACCGCCGAGGGACTGGAAGCCGGCATGAAGCGCCTCATGGCCAAGCGATAAGCCCGAACAAAAAATAAAGCCGCGCCCTCTGCTTTCACAGAGGGCGCGGCTTTTGCAAATACAGTTATTCGGCGGTGAGGGAAAGCGTACCGCTGCCGGTACTCAGGCACACAGAATCCGCGCCGAAGCAGCGCAGAAGCTGCTGCCGCTCCGTCAGGGAGCGGCCATTGAGATACCAGAGTGTCAGCTTGCCGGACTGGGTGTAGGCGCAGGCGTAGCGGTCGGAGTAGTGGGTACTTCCTTGTGCCAGCACGGCGGTGCGGGTATCGGCGGTGGGGGCGTAGGACTTGTTCCCCTCAAGGCAGCGGCCCTCCGCGGTCAGCCGCAGCGAGAGCTTTTCGGCGCTTACCTGTCGAGTGAGGATACTGAGAGCATAGTAAACGGTCTCCGGCGGCTCCATGGCGTACACCGGCACCGCCGCTTCGGAAACCGTATAGGCGGGCAGACGCAACACCAGCCGGTCCGCCGCCTTGCCCAGCGCCGTGTAATCCGGCACGGTCTGTCCCCGGGCAGGAGCGTCCGCCGCCACATAGAGGCGCTTATCCGGCATGGCGGTGCGGAGACGCTGGACCAGCGCCCCCGGTGCGTGGCCGTTGTCATTGGCGGGCTGGCCAATGTCCAGATACAGTCCGTCATAGCCGCCCTCTGTCACAGCCTGCGCCAGACGCGCAACAGATTTGGTATCCGCCGATAGTGTGCCGGACTGGCCGGTCACGCCCAACAGCACGGTCTTGCCGTTTTTCTGCGCCAGCGCGGCAGACTGCGCGGCGGAAAGGGTCACGGAAAGCTGGGCACTCTGTCCGCCGGTGAGGGTCCCCGCCATGAGGACAAGGGTGGTGCAGTCCGCAGTCTCCGGCAGTGTCTCGCTGCCCTGCAAAAGCAGAATCGTCTCGCCGCTTCCGGCGGGGTGGAGCTTATGATAAAGGCGGCTGAGCATCACCGCCGCCTGCTCCCGGGTAGCGGCGCGGTCGGGGGCAAAGGTGCTCTGGCCCGTGCCGCTGACCAGCCCCATGGCGTAGGCCATGGCGATGTGGCCCCGGTTGGTGGTCACATCCCGGAAGGGCAGTGTGTCCTCACCGGCAAGTCCGGCAATGGGACCGTAGCCCAGCGCCCGAATCAGCGTGACAGCCAGCTCCTCCCGGGTCACGGCGTCGCCGGGACGGTAGGTGCCGGTCTGCCGAGTCACGGCTCCGTGCTCATAGCAGGCCCGGAGGGCCGGCTCGTACCATGCCCCTTGGGGCACATCGGAAAAAATCTGATAATAGGCGCCGCTGCTCTGCCAGCCGAAAAACCGGCTCAGCACCACGGCGAAGGCGCTCCGGGTCATGGGTTGGCCCACACCGAAGGTATCGGCGCTCTTGCCCTGAAACCAGCCCTGCGTCACGCATTGACTGATGGCGTCCGCCGCCCAGTGACCGGCGGGAACATCCCGGAAGCCGGCGGCCCGGGCCGGGACGCACAGCCCGCCGGAGAGCACCGCGCACAGGCACAGACAGGCCAGCGCACGGCGGAACAAATTGCGTTTCATAGTGGTCCTCCTTGCCAAATTCGGAAGAATTTACCGCCCATTGTACCAGAACGGGGGCCATCCGTCAAATTTTCCGCCGGAATTTCCCTGAAAACGCCGCAAAAATCCCGGAATTTCTCTTTTCCTCAGCTGAAAAATGTGCTATCCTATCAGGTGAATTTTAAACGTTTTCAACGGAGGAACGATATGAACAACAATGAAATGCTGCTTTTGAAGCTGGGCGAGGTGGTGCTCAAGGGCCTGAACCGCCGCAGCTTTGAGGATAAGCTGGTGAGCAACGTCCGCCGCCGCATGAAGCACTGCGGCAGCTTTCAGGTCTATATCCGCCAGAGCACCATCTATGTGGAGCCGCAGACGGAGGAATGCGACATGGAGGCCGCCTATAAGGCGGCGCGGCAGATCTTCGGCATTGTGACCGTGGCCCGGGCCGTGCCCTGCGACAAAACTATGGACGCCATTGTGGAGACCGCCAAGACCTATCTTGCGGATGAATTTGCAAAAGCCAAGACGTTTAAGGTGGAGAGCCGACGAGCGGACAAGCAGTTCCCCATGAATTCGATTCAAATTTCCCAGTATGTCGGCGGCGAGCTGGCGCAGTTTTTCCATAAAAAGGCGGAGATGCACACGCCCGACCTTACGGTATACGTGGAGATTCGGGAAAAGCACGCCTACGTTCACGCCCCCTCTGTTCCCGGCGCAGGCGGATTGCCTATCGGCATGGGCGGCCGGGCGGTGAGCCTGCTCTCCGGTGGGCTGGACAGCCCGGTGTCCTCCTACATGATCGCCCGCCGGGGCGTGGAGCTGGAAATGGTACACTTCGTCTCTCCCCCGTACACCTCCCAGCAGGCGCTGGACAAGGTGCTGGAGCTGGCGCGGCTTTTAACGGTGTACTGCGGTCGCACCATCGTCCATGTCATTCCTTTTACGGAAATTCAGGAGGAGATTCGCCGCAAGTGCCCGGAGGAGTATTTCACTCTGATCATGCGGCGCTTCATGATGCGAATCGCCGAGGCTGTGGCCCGGAAATCCCACGCCTCCGCCCTTGTTACCGGCGAATCGCTGGGACAGGTGGCAAGCCAGACCATCAAGGCGCTGGGCGTCACGGAGGATGTGACGAAGCTGCCCGTGCTGCGGCCCCTCATCGGTACGGACAAGGTGGAGATCATCCGCATGGCCCGGGAAATCGGCACCTACGATACCTCCATCCTGCCCTATGAGGACTGCTGCACGGTGTTCACCCCCCGGCACCCCGCCACCCGGCCGGTGCTGGAGGACGTGGTGAAGGCGGAGTCCGTGCTGGACGTTGATGCGCTGGTGGAAAAGGCGCTGGCAGGCGAAAACTGGGTGCGGGTCAAGCCGCAGTAAAGGGGGGACAGCATGGAAATTCGGAAAGCGACACCCGGTGATTTAGAGGGCATTCGGGCGGTCTATGCCGCCGCCAAGGCGTTTATGGACGCCCACGGCAACGCAAGCCAGTGGGAGCCGGGGTATCCCGACAGCGTGATTCCCGGCGACATTGCAAACGGCAACTGCTACGTGGAGACGGAGAACGGCGTGATTCACGGCGTATTCGTCTGCATTTTGGGCGAGGACCTCACCTACCGGGTCATCACCGACGGTGCGTGGCGCAATGACGATCCCTACGCCACCATTCACCGGCTGGGGAGCGATGGTGCGCTCCCCGGCTTTACCGGCCGGTGCTTTGATTTCTGCAAGGGCCTTTGCCCGGACCTCCGGGCGGACACCCATGAGCATAACACCGTGATGCAGCACTTGCTGGAAAAGAACGGCTTTCTGCGCTGCGGCACCATCATCACAACCAATGGAACGCCCCGCATCGCGTATCATTTTGTGGGCTGAGGAGGGAAAGGGTCATGTCACATTCTGCTGAGATCATTGCCGTTGGCACGGAGCTGCTTCTCGGCAACATCACCAACACCAATGCCCGGGACATTTCCCGGGCGCTGTCCGCCGTGGGCGTGAACGTGTTCTGGCACACGGTGGTGGGCGATAACCCGGAGCGGCTCCGGGCCGCGCTGGACATTGCCCGCAATCGGGCGGACATCATCATTACCACCGGCGGTCTGGGGCCCACCTATGACGATCTGACAAAGCAGACTGTCTGCGCCGCCTTCGGCAAGCCGCTGGTGCTGCGGGAGGATGTGCTGGAGGGCATCCGGGCGTATTTTGCCCGGAACGTGCACCTGACCATGCCGGAGAACAACCGCCAGCAGGCGGAATTCCCGGCGGACTGCGTCATTTTTGACAACCCGGTGGGAACGGCCCCCGGCTGTGCCTTTGAGGCAGAGGGCACCCATGTGCTCATGCTGCCGGGGCCGCCCTTTGAGATGCTGACCATGCTCCGGGACTATGCCGTGCCCTATCTGCGGAGCCTTTCCCGGGAGGTCATTTTGTCCCACGATATCATGACCTTCGGCATGGGAGAGAGCGCCATTGAGGAGCTGATGCGGGAAAAAATCGCCCGCATGGAAAACCCCTCTCTTGCCACCTATGCCCGCCCAAGCGAGGTGCGGCTCCGGGCCACAGCCAAGGCGGAGAACGCCGAGGCGGCGGAGGCGCTGCTGGCACCGGTGGTGCGGGAGACGGTAGCTTACCTGGGAGACATTGTTTACGGCGTGGATGTTCCCGATCTGGAAACGGCCTGCATGGCGGCACTGAAGAAAAAGGGCTGGACGTTTGCCACGGCGGAAAGCTGCACCGGCGGACGGGTAGCCGAGCGCATCACGGCGCTGCCGGGGGCCTCCGAGGTGTACCGGGGCGGCGTGGTGAGCTATTGGACGCAGGTGAAGGCGGACGTGCTGGGAATCGATTCGGCGCTGCTAAAGGAATACGGCGCGGTGTCGGAGCCCTGTGCCCGGGCCATGGCGGAAAATGTCCGCCGCATTACCGGGGCGGAACTGGCGGTGTCCGTCACCGGTGTGGCGGGGCCGGACGCCGATGAGCGGGGCAATCCCGTGGGGCTGGTGTTCGTGGCGCTGGCCGCGCCGGAGGCCACCTACTGCCGGAAGCTGGACTTGGGGAAGCGCCGCCGGGACCGGATTCAGGACATGGCCAGCAACCATGCCTATGACCTGCTGCGGCGCTATCTGGCGGGTCTGCCGGTGGAGCCGGCCACGCCGGGAAAGCACTTGGAGCGGCTGTAAAGCGTAAAATAAACAGAGAAGCGGGAGGCTTGGCCTCCCGCTTCTCTGTTTATTTGTCCGTTTCTGCCGGAGCGGTGTCCGGTACGCTGTGGGTCCTGAGATAATCCAGCCAGCGTCCGCAGCCCGCCCGGTTCAGGTGCACACCGTCAAAGCTCAGCTCCTCCGGGAGACACCCGTTCTCGTCCGTCAGGGCCTCTGCCACATTGAGGTAGGGGCAGCCGTATTGCTGCGATAGCTCCATCCAGACCTGATTGTAGGCTAAAATGCGCTGGTTATTGACGTAGGAGCCCTTTTCGTCCTGCGAAGCGGTGACGGGCAGCAGGGATTGAATCACCAGCTCCGATTCCGGCGCGTCTGCCAGCAGCTTTTGCACCAGTGTCTCAGCGCGGCTGCGGAAAATCTCCGTGCCGTTCCAGCCCAGCTCGTTGACGCCCAGCATCAGGTAAATTTTCCCGCAGCCGGAGCTGGCCACGGCGTCCGCAAGGGAAATTTTTCTGCCGCTGTCCGTTTTCCAGTTTTGCTGTTCCACGGCGGAGGACACCGTTTCGCCGGTGACATAGAAATACGTGCCCCGCTCCAGCCCGCTGTACAAGCGGAAGCCATCGGTGCGGGAATCGCCCACAAAGGCCACATCGTCAAAGTAATCGTCGGTGACCGGGGCGGATTCCGCCACCGGTGTCCAGAGGGGCTCCTCCGGCTGCAATGCCATGTCCGGGGACTGCTCCTCCGGCGCGTCCGGGACAGTACCCTCTGTATCAATGTTTACGGTATCTGTCGGAGCGGGCAGAGCCGTGTCCTTGCCAGGGGGCGTCTCCGGGGCGGTGGTCCGGGCCTCGGCAGTCCGCAGCAGCGGGCAGAGCACCACTGCCAGAAGCAGAAGCGGCCAGAGCCGGCGTCCTTTTTTTATATGCAGCCTTTTCCCGGCCATGGCGCTCCCTCCCCTCGTTTTTGTCGCCTCTCTATTAGACACTTTTTGCCGAAAAAAGTCGGTACAAAACGGATAAAAATCGGTGACAGAACGGTGACAATTTGCCGGTGGAAGCCACCGGCCGCCCACTGCCACGGATAAAATGGAAGGTTTCGGACGGTGAGGAAATACACGGGAAGACGGAGCGTATTTTGTGCCGTTTAAAAATCGGCTTGCCTGCCAAAAAAATTCCAAAAATCAAGAAGACCCGGCATTATGCCGGGTCTGAGACTGTCGATAAAGTGGTAAATCCTCCGCAACGGTAAGGAAGGGTGTGCGCGGGAAACCCAAGAAGGGTGTCCTGCGCCATTGAAATCCTTAGTTTTCAGAACTTTTATGAAGTTCTGAAAACTTGTTCAGCGGGGAGAAAAGACTTTTTCGACACGCTGAGACCCGGCATTATTATGCCGGGTCTTCTTCAGGCTATGCACAATAGAGGGACGCTATGCCCTGTGTCAGTCCCGCAGAGAGGGGGGATAGACACCCGCCGTGTGGAGAGCCTTCAAATCCTCCGCCACAAGGGCGCGGTCCTCGTGATAGGTCATGCCGAACCACTTATCCTTGGAGTGGAGCACGGAGACCTCTATCCGGCCTGCCTTCAGCTCCTCCCCTACCATCACCGGCAGCAGGCACTCCGCCTTCAGCGCATCGGCAGGCAGCGCCCGGAGGAAGTCCTCAAAATACGTCCGCAGCGCCGGGAACACGGAGGGCATGAAGCCCCAGAAATTCATGGACACCACCGTCTCCGGGGACAGATCGGCGCCAGTATCCAGATCGGTGAGGTGCCCATCCGGGTAAAGCTGGATTTTCAGTGTCTCCTGAATAGAGCTCAGCTTCCCGTCCTGCACATGGCACACGCCTCGGGACACCGTGCCGTGAAGGCTGGCGGTGTTTTTCAGAAGATAGCCTACCATTACGGCTTGGCCGTTTTCCGGCAGACGCACCAACTGCTCATAAATGGTGCGGTAGGCGTCCACGCCATAGTAATCATCGGCATTGATGACGCAGAACGGCCCGTCCACCGCCGGTTCGGCGCACAGCAGGGCATGAACGGTGCCAAGGGGCTTTGTCCGCCCCTCGGGGATGTGATAAAAATTCGGCACGGAGGAAAAATCCTGATAGACATAGGCAATCTCCACCGGGCGGCCGCTTTTGGCGGTTTTGTTTTTCAGATAGCCCACAAGGCCCTCCATCATCTCCCGCATTTCCGGCTTGATGATGAATACGATTTTATCAAAGCCGGCCCGGATGGCATCATAAATGGAATACTCCATCAAAATCTCGCTGTTGGGGCCGATGCCGTCCACCTGCTTGCTGCCGCCGTAGCGGGAACCGAGGCCCGCCGCCATGATGACCAAAGAAACGCTCATACAGCTTCTCCCTTAATTTTTATTTTATATTTGGGATTTCCATTATGGTTTCCTTTACCATACCTTATTTTGCGGTATTTTGCAACGGTCTTGACATTTTTGTTTTTTTGATTATAATTTGAAAACGATAATCATTTTCAAATTGGAGACTGCTATGGCATATCAGACAAAGCAACAGCAGGCAGTGCTGCACTGCCTGCGTGCCCGGGCGGAGGAATGTATTTCCGCCGCCGAGCTTTCAGAGGATCTGCGGCATGAGGGGCTGACCGTGGGACTTGCCACGGTGTACCGTCAGCTTGACCGGCTGACGCAGCAGGGGCTTGTACACAAGGTCACCACCGAGGAGGGGGCGCTGTACCAATACTGCCCGCAGGCCGGGTGCCGCCATGACTGCTTTTTGCTGCGCTGTGAGCGCTGCGGGCGCATGGTCCATTTGGACTGCGCGCATCTGGAGGAGGTCTGCCGTCACCTTTCGGCGGAGCACCGGTTTTATATCGACCCCCGCCGGACGGTGCTGACGGGGCTGTGCGCGGCGTGTGAGGAGGCGGAACATGAAAGATAACGAGCTTATCGTCTGCCGGGACGTTTCCCTCGGCTATGAAGGGCGGTCCGTGCTCTCGGGCCTGAACCTCACCATTTCCAAGGGGGACTATCTCTGTGTGGTGGGAGATAACGGCTCCGGCAAGTCCACGCTGATGCGGGGCCTGCTGGGCCTGCTCCAGCCCCAGATCGGGCACATTGAGCACGCGCCGGCGCTGCGCCACGGCGCCATCGGCTATCTGCCCCAGCAGACCCGGGCCCAGCGGGACTTCCCTGCCACGGTGCTGGAGGTAGTGCTCTCCGGCTGCCTGAACCGGCGGGGACTGCATTTCCTCTATACCCCGGCCCAGCGCTCCGAGGCCATGATGAATCTGGGTAAGCTGGGTATTCTGGAGCTGAAGGACGCCTGCTACCGGGATCTCTCCGGCGGGCAGCAGCAGCGGGTGCTGCTGGCAAGGGCGCTGTGCGCCGCAAAATCGCTGCTGATTCTCGACGAGCCTATCACTGGACTGGACCCCGCCGCCGCGCAGGACCTTTACAAAACGCTGGCGTACCTCAATGAAAAGGAGGGCATGGCCATCGTGATGGTGACCCATGACCTGAAGGCGGCGCTGAAAAGCGCCCGCACCGTGCTGCACATCGGCCGCAGCGGACTGTTCAGCGGAACGAAGGCCGACTATCTGGCAAGCCCGCAGGGCCGCCGCTTCCGGGAGGAGCTGGAATCATGAATATTTTGCAGATGTTTTCCTACCCCTTTATGCAGCGGGCGCTTGTGGCCGGGGTGCTGGTGAGCCTGTGCGCTGCGCTGCTGGGCGTACCGCTGGTGCTCAAGCGCTATTCCATGATCGGCGACGGACTGAGCCATGTGTCCTTCGGCGCGCTGGCCATTGCCGTTGCGCTGGGATTGACACCGCTGTACTTTTCGATTCCCGTGGTGATCTTAGCGGCGTTTTTCCTGCTGCGGATGGCCAGCAATCCCCACTGGAACAGCGACGCTGCCATTGCCGCTGTCAGCGCCTCGGCGCTGGCTGTCGGTATTCTGGTCATCTCCCGCACCACGGGCATGACAACGGACGTGGACAACTATATGTTCGGCAGTGTGCTGGCTATGACGCGGAGCGATGTGGCGCTGTCCGTGGTGCTGTCCGTGACGGTGCTGGCGCTGTACGGCCTTTTTTACCACCAGATTTTTGCCGTGACCTTTGACGAGAGCTTCTCCCGGGCCACAGGGCTGCCGGTGGACCGCTACAATACCCTCCTTGCCATTCTCACCGCCCTGACGATTGTGCTGGGAATGCGGATGATGGGGGCTATGCTTATTTCCTCACTGGTGATTTTCCCGGCGCTGACCGCCATGCGGTTGTTCCGCAGCTTCCGGGGTGTGATTCTCTGTGCGGCTGTGACGTCGGTGGTGTGCTTCATGGCGGGGCTGACGATCTCGTTCATGTTCTCTACCCCGGTGGGAGCCACGGTGGTGGCCGCGGACCTTGCGGTGTTCCTCTGCGCCTGTCTTCTTGCCGCTCTGCGGCAGAGATAAGGCAAAAAAATTACTCCGGCCCGGTGCGATGAATGGCCTGTTTTATCGCGCCGGGCCGTTTTCTGCTAAAAAAACGCAAAAAAACGGAGCCGCTTTCTCTGTTTCCGCCATTGACTTCCCGGCAAGTTTCTTTTAGACTATGGCCTTATGTTGAGGTGATTTATTTTGAATTTGATTTTGGAATTTTGCATCGTGTTTTTGATCTGCATGGCTGGGGAGTGGATCGCGGCGTTTCTGCCCTTTACGCTGCCGGCCAGCGTCATCAGCCTGCTTCTGCTGCTGATTTTGCTGCTGTGCGGCGGGGTGAAGGAGCGGACGATTCAAGGAACGTCCCAGTTCCTCATCGACAACATGGGCCTGTTTTTCATCCCCGCCATCGTGGGGACGCTGGAATATCTGGATGTGCTGAAGCTGCAGGCCATCCCCTTTCTGGTGGTGACGCTGGTGTCCACGCCGGTGGTCTACGCGGTGACCGCGTGGAGCATCCGGCTCTTTATGAAGATGCTTGGCGGAAAGGAGGCAGACCATGATTGATACCCTGACCTCCACGCCCTTTTTCGGGCTGGGACTGACGCTGCTGTGCTGGTTTCTTGCCGTGAAGCTCCAGAAGCGCACGGGGCTTCTTGTCTGCAACCCGGTGCTGGTGGCGGCCATGCTGGTCATCGCCGTGATGGTGGTGTTCCGTATTCCGCTGGAAAATTACAATGCCGGCGGCGATATTATCAAAATGCTGCTGGCCCCGGCCACGGCGGTGCTGGCGCTGAACGTGTACCAGCAGCGCGCCGTTTTGAAGCGGTATTTCTGGCCGGTGGTGCTGGGCTGCTTTGTGGGGAGCCTTGTCAGCGTGCTGGCGGTGCTGCTGCTGTGCCGGATGTTCCAGACGGAGGCGTCGCTGGTGAACTCCCTGCTGCCCAAGAGCGTGACCACTGCCATTGCGGTGAGCATTTCCGAAAGTGCTGGCGGTCTGCCGGGGCTGACAGCGGCTTCCGTGTGCGTCACCGGCATTGAGGGAGCCATGCTGGCGCCGCTGTTTGCCAAGCTGTTCCATGTCACCGACCCGGTGGCGGAGGGTGTGGCCATCGGCGCGTGCAGCCATGCGGTCGGCACCAGCAAGGCACTGGAGATCGGGCCGCTGCAGGGGGCCATGAGCTCTATCGCCCTGTGCGTATGCGGTATCATCACCTCTGTGCTGGCGATGTTCTTCACCGTGTAAAGCTATATTGATGGAAAATGCGAACCGCTTCAGAGGTCCGCATTTTCTTTTAAAAGATTCGGAGCAGACCGGGGCGGCTGCCGGGTCAAATAGGGGCGAGGAGGAGCGCCTTGCGCCGTTTTGGGCGGAAAACGCCCGGAACGGCACGAAAAGTGCCGAAAATTTGACGGATTTTTTCAAAAAAGTCTGGAAATCCACTTGCATTCCCTGATAAAGTGTGCTATCTTACAGATATTAGGAGTGTAAGTTTTGGAGTGGACCGCAAGGTCCGCTCTTTTTTGTGGAACAAACGCTCCACTTCAAATCTTCAGAAAACCGGAGGATGCGCCATGGAAAAGGTCACAGAGCTCACCGCACGGCTGGCAGAGCCCGTCATTGCAGAGCAGGGCTGTACGTTGTGGGATGTGGAATATGTAAAGGAAGCCGGAACGTGGTATCTCCGGGTCCTCATCGACAAGGAGGGCGGTGTGGACATTCTGGACTGCGAGGCCATCTCCCGGAAGCTCTCGGACCTGCTGGACGAGGCGGACCCCATCGAGGGCAGTTACACGCTGGAGGTCGGCTCCGCCGGTGCGGAGCGGGCGCTGAAGCGCCCTGCCGATTTTCAGCGTTATCTGAACAGCCCCGTGCTGGTGAAGCTCTACAAGCCGGTGGACGGACGCAAGGAGTTCCCCGGTACGCTGACCGCTTATAATGAGGCGGACGGTTCCATCACCGTGGAGATGGGCGGCCAAGCCTATACCTTTGACAAAAGGGCCGTGGCGCTGTGCCGCCTGCGGGTGGAATTTTAAAATTTGTGATTCCTGTCTCGGAAAAAGACGTATAAAAAAAGACGTATAAAATAAAAGGAGTAATTCAAGATGAAGGGCAAGAAAAAGGTAAAGGAACCCGCGGGCATGAACATCCCCGAGATCTTTGCGGCTCTGGCCATGCTGGAAAAGGAGCGGGGCATTCCCCAGACCTTTATGATGGATAAGATCATTCAGGCCATTTCCACCGCGTACAAGCGCGACCATAACGGCGTGGAGAACGTTGTGGTGGATGTGGATGAGGAGCACCAGACGCTGAAGATGTACGTTCAGAAGAACGTGGTGGCAGAGGAGGACTATGTGGACCCTCTCAACGAAATGAGCGAGGAGGAGGCCAAGGCCATCTCCGCAAAGTATCAGGTGGGCGATGTGGTGAACATCCCCGTGGATAATACCGAGTTTGGCCGCATCGCCGCCGGAAACGGCAAGCAGGTCATCATTCAGGGTCTGCGGGAGGCCGAGCGCGGCATGGTGTATGACGAGTTCAACTCCAAGCAGCACGAGATTCTCACCGGCGTTGTGACCCGCATCGATCCCCGCACCGGCGCCGTGTCCCTGCGAATCGGCACCGGCACGGAGTCTACGGAGGCGCTGCTGCTCTCCGGCGAGCAGGTCCCCGGCGAGGAGCTGGTAGAGGGCCAGCACGTAAAGGTGTATGTGGTGGATGTCCGCCGCTCTACCAAGGGTCCCCAGATTTTGATTTCCCGGACGCACCCCGGCCTTGTCAAGCGGCTCTTTGAGCTGGAGGTACCCGAGATTTATGACGGTACCGTAGAGGTGAAGTCCATCGCCCGGGAGGCCGGCAGCCGCACGAAGATGGCGGTCTGGTCCGCCGACGAGAACGTGGACCCCATCGGCGCCTGCGTCGGCCCCAAGGGTCAGCGGGTGGCCAACATTGTAGAGGAACTGCGGGGCGAGAAGATCGACATCATCAAGTGGAGCGAGGACCCCGCCGAGTTTATTGCCGCCGCGCTGGCCCCCAGCGATGTGGTGAACGTTTTCATGGCGGAGGAGGGCAAGGCCTGCCGCGTTATCGTGCCGGACGATCAGTTGTCCCTCGCCATCGGCAAGGAGGGGCAGAACGCCCGTCTGGCGGCCCGCCTTACCGGCTATAAGATCGACATCAAGCCCGAAAGCTGGAACGGCGAGGAAGAGGCCGAGGTCCAGTGACACAGATGATTTTCTTTCTCTGCGGCGTGGCTGCGGGGCTGGCGGTACTGCACCTGCGGCGCGGCGGGAGAAACGGAAGAAGATAAGGCCCGGCGCGGTGAGCCGCGCCATGTGTAAGGAGGGCTGTCTAAAATGCAGAAAGTGAAGAAAACTCCTCAGCGGCAATGTGTGGGCTGCCGGGAGATGAAGGATAAAAAGAGCCTTCTGCGGGTGGTAAAATCCCCCGAGGGGGCGGTGAGTCTGGACTTCGTGGGCAAAAAGCCCGGCCGGGGCGCCTACGTGTGCTACAGCGTGGAGTGCCTGAAAAAGGCGCGGAAGTCCCGCGCGCTGGAGCGGGCGCTGGAGGTCAGCATCCCCGCGGAGGTCTATGACGCCATGGAGGCAGAACTGGAGGGACGCGATGGACAGGAATGAACAGACCCTCTCCCTGATCGGCCTGTGCCTCCGGGGACGGAATTTGGAGGTAGGCGAGGAGCCGGTGGAGGCCGTGGCCCGCGCCCGGGACGCCCGGGTGCTGCTGCTGGCGTCCGACGCGGCGGACAACACCGCCCGCCGGGTGCGGCGGTTCGCGGAAATGGGCCAGTGCGTGTGGCTCCGGGTCCCCTTTACCAAGCGGGAACTGGGGCTGGCCACCGGCCGCGCATCTGCCGCTGTGGCGGCCATTACGGATATCGGTCTTGCCGTGGCGGTGGTGCGGCGGCTGGCGGAAGCGGAGCCGGAAAAATATGACGAAGACCTTGCCAAGCTGGAGCTGAAGGCCAAGCGGGCCGCCGAGCGGAAAAGCGAGGCCGCCCAGCATGAAAAAAATCTCCGCCGGGGCGTGAAGCGCCCGAAAAAGCAGACGGAGACACCGGAGGAGCGAAAGCAGGACCGCCGCGCCGGAGCAAAGGCGGAGCGCGGCCCCCGAAAAGGTGAAAAAACCGGGAAGGGCGGCCCACGCGGAAAGACCTCTGCAAGACCTGTGCCGGGTGAAAAAAACCAGCGGCGGAGCGGCACATACGAAAAGAGCGCCGGAGGAAAAACGCAAGGGCGCGCCGCCTCCGGCAAAGCGGCGGAGGGCCGCAGCGGCCTCCGGAAAAGCGGGCCCCGGCCGTTCAAAAGCGACCGTCCCAAGGCAAAGCGGAATCCATTTGCACACAGCCGCCCGGTGAAAAAGGGCAAGGGCTCCTTCCGGAAAAAGGAGAGCTGAGAGGCTGTCGGCGTGTTCCATACGAAATTCAGGCCGGACGGTCCTTTGACCGGCGGTAAACGAGGTGTTTTATTTGGCTATTGAAAAATACAGAGTACGTGATGTGGCGCGGGACTTCGGCTTCCCCGCAAAGGTGATCACCGACATCCTTGGCAAGTACGGCGAGGCCCCCAAGAGCAATATGCAGGCGTTGGAGGACAAGGAGCTGTCCGTCATCTTCGAGCATCTGACCCAGAACAATCAGATTTCCAGCATTGCGGCAATCTATGCCGATGAGCCGAAGAAGCCGGAAAGCGCGCCAGCGCCCAAGGCGGAGGCGGCCCCCAAGGCAGAGCCCGCCCATAAGGCGGATGCAGCGCCCGCCAAGCCCGCACAGGCGGCACAGGCAAAGCCCGCCGTGTCTCAGCAGGCGCAGAAGCCGGCGGCCCAGCAGCAGACTCAAAAGCCCGCGCAGCCGGTGGTGCAGCAGCCCCAGCAGAAGCACAGCAAGTCCACGGCCACCGCCCAGCCCACCACCCGCGTACCGGAGAAGAAGCTGGTGGACACCCGCAAGGGCGGCGACGTGAATCTGGCGAAGTATGACCAGCGCCTTGAGGACCTTGGCGGTCAGCGTGGCGAGCGCATGGCCCAGAAGGGCGGCAAGGAAAAGTTCCGCAACAACCGCGGACGTCAGGGCGGTCAGGTATTTTCCAACAAGCGGCGGCAGGATGAGGCGGAGAAAATGCGCAAGCTCCAGCTTGAGATCGCCAAGAAAGCCCCCCTCAAGGTCCAGATCCCCGATGAGATCAGTGTGGGTGAGCTGGCCAGCCGCATGAAGAAGACCGGCGCAGAGGTAGTCAAGTGCCTGATGAAAAACGGCGTCATGGCCTCTTTGAGCCAGATCATCGACTTCGATACCGCCTCCTTTGTGGCCGAGGAGCTTGGCTGCAAGGTGGAAAAGGAGGTTGTGGTCACTATCGAGGAAAAGCTCATCGACACCACGGAGGACCGGCCCGAGGATCTGGTTCCCCGCGCTCCCGTTGTGGTGGTCATGGGCCACGTGGACCACGGCAAGACCTCTTTGCTGGATACCATCCGCAATACGTCCGTTGCCTCCGGCGAGGCCGGCGGCATTACCCAGCACATCGGCGCCTATCAGGTGGAGATTCACGGCAAGCCCATCACGTTTTTGGATACGCCGGGCCACGAGGCGTTTACGTCCATGCGTGCCCGCGGCGCTATGATCACGGATATTGCCATTTTGATGGTGGCGGCAGATGACGGTATCATGCCCCAGACCGTGGAGTCCATCAACCACGCCAAGGCTGCCAATATCCCCATCCTCGTGGCAGTGAACAAGATCGATAAGGAAAACGCCAACCCTGACCGGGTCATGCAGCAGCTCACCGAGTACGGCCTCGTGCCCGAGGAGTGGGGCGGCGAGACCATCGTGTGCAAAATTTCCGCCAAGAAGCACATCGGCATTGACAACCTGTTGGAAAACCTTGTGCTGCTGGCAGAGGTGCAGGAGCTGAAGGCCAATCCCAACCGCGCCGGTCAGGGTACGGTCATCGAGGCCCGGCTGGACAAGGGCCGGGGCCCTGTGGCCACACTGCTGGTGCAGAACGGCACGCTGAAGCAGGGCGACATCATTATCGCCGGCACCTCTGTGGGCCGTGTGCGTACCATGGTGAACTACCGCGGCGAGCGGCTGACGCAGGCCGGTCCCTCCGTGCCTGTGGAGATCGCGGGTCTGTCCGAGGCTCCTGTGGCCGGTGCGCCCTTCTTCGCTGTGGCGGATGAGCGCATGGCCCGCGAACTGGTGGAGCAGCGCAAGGCCGAGGAACGCGCCAAGGCCGCCGCGCCGGTGCAGAAGGTGTCTTTGGAGAACCTGTTCGACCAGATCAAGTCCGGCGAGCGCAAGGAGCTGGCCCTCATCGTCAAGGCCGACGTGCAGGGCAGCGTGGAGGCCGTGAAGTCCTCTCTGGAGAAGCTCTCCAATGACGAGGTCAACGTCAGGGTCATCCACGGCGCCGTGGGCGCTATCAATGAGTCCGACGTGACGCTGGCCGCCGCGTCCAACGCCATCATCGTCGGCTTCAACGTCCGGCCGGACGCCGCAGCACGGGAAAGCGCTCAGCGCCAGAACGTGGATATGCGGATGTACCGGGTCATTTATGACGCCATCGACGAGATCGAAACCGCTATGAAGGGGATGCTGGCTCCCAAGTTCCAGGAGGTCGTTCTGGGCCATGCGGAGGTCCGGGAGACCTACAAGGTGTCCTCTGTGGGCACCGTGGCGGGCTGCTACGTGCAGGACGGCTGCCTGCGCCGGGACTGCTCCGTGCGGGTGGTCCGGGACGGTATCGTGGTCCACGAGGGCGTTCTCGGCTCTCTCCAGCGGTTCAAGGACTCTGTCAAGGAGGTCAAGGAGCGCTTTGAGTGCGGCCTGACCGTGGAAAAGTTCAACGATATCAAGCTGGGCGACATCATCGAGGCCTACACCATGGAGGAGGTGCCCCGCTGAGCGCGGCCCTGAAAAAGTTATAGTTTCATTCTGTTCCGGGCGGCGGCTATGCCGCCGCTCGGCGCTTTATCTCCCACAAACGGAAAGGAGAGGTTTTATGGCATCGAACCGTATCGGACGAATCAACGAGGAAATTCAGCGGGAACTGGCGGAACAGTTACGCCGGCTGAAGGACCCCCGGGTCTCTCAGGTGGGTATGGTCTCCGTCACCCGTGTGGACACCACCGGTGACCTGCGCTATGCCAAGGTATATATCAGCGTACTGGACAAGACGCAGGAAAAGGATGTTTTGAAGGGACTCAAATCCGCCTCCGGCTTTTTGCGTCGGGAGCTGGGCCGCAGTCTTCAGCTTCGCTATACTCCGGAGCTTCAGTTTATCGCCGATGACTCTATCGCCTACGGCGCGCATATTTTAGAGGTTTTGCGGGACCCGGAAAAGGTGAAGCCCGTGAACCCGGATAATGACGCCGTGCTGCCGGACGAGGAGGCGTGAGCGTGCTGACCGTATTGGAAGCTGCGGAACTGCTGCGGCGCTTCGACCATGTGCTGATTTTGACCCATGTGCGGCCGGACGGAGATACGGTGGGCTGTGCCGCCGCCCTGTGCGCCGCGCTGCGGGCGCTGGGAAAAACGGCGTATCTGCTGCCAAATCCCGGCCTGACGGACAATACCGCCCCCTATTTTGCCCCCTATGCCGCGCCGGAGGGCTTTGTGCCGGAGCGGGTGGTGTCGGTGGACATCGCCACCCCGGGGCTGCTGCCGGATAACGCACGCCCCTATGAAAAACGCATTGATCTGGCCCTTGACCACCACCCCTCCTTTGAGGGCTTTGGCCGGGCCAACATCGTCCGGCCGAAGGCCGCTGCCTGCGGCGAGCTGGTGCTGGACATCATCCGGGAGCTGACGCCGCTGACACAGGAGATCGCCCTGCCGCTGTATGTGGCCATTTCCACGGATACCGGCGGCTTTATCTACTCCAATGTCACCGCCGAGACCCACCGGGCCGCGGCGGCGCTGATGGAGACAGGCATTGATTACCGCACTGTCAACAAGCGGTTCTTCCAGACGAAATCCCGGGTGCGGATGCAGCTGGAGGCGGCCATGCTGGCGGACGCGAAATTCTACGATAGCGGCCGCGCGGCGGTGCTGGCCGTGCCGCTGTCGCTGCTGGAGCGGTTTCACGCCACGGAGAACGATGCGGAGGACCTTTCCTCCCTCGGCCCGCAGATTCAGGGCGTGGACTGCGCCGTGACCATGCGGGAGCTGAGGGAGAATGTCTGGAAATTCTCCCTCCGCACCGGGGAGCGGGTGAACGCCACAGAGGTCTGCCGCCTGCTGGGCGGCGGCGGTCATGCCCGCGCTGCCGGCGCCACGCTGGAGGGCGTGAGCCGCGCCGAGGCGGAGGAGAAAATGCTCACCGCTATTGCGCGAATTGTGCCGGATTTCAAAAGATAAGGAGCTGCGCCATGCCAAGCGGCATTGTGATCATTGATAAGCCTGCCGGGTGGACGAGTATGGATGTCTGCGCCAAGATGCGGGGCATTCTGAGAGAAAAGCGGGTGGGCCACGGCGGCACGCTGGATCCCATGGCCACCGGCGTACTGCCAGTGTTTGTGGGACAGGCCACCCGGGCTGTGGAGTTCGCGGAAAACGGCGAAAAGGAATATGTGGCCGGTCTGCGGCTGGGCGTTGTGACCGATACGCAGGATACCACCGGCGAAATTTTGGAGACCCGTCCCGTCACCGTGGACCGGGAGGCGCTGGCGGCGCTGCTGCCCCGCTTTACCGGGCCCATTGAACAGGTGCCGCCCATGTACTCCGCCATTAAGATCGGCGGCCAGAAGCTCTACGAGCTGGCCCGTAAGGGCCGCGAGGTGGAGCGGAAACCCCGCAGCATCACGATTTTTGAGTTGGAGCTGCTGGAGCAGGTCAGCGAAACGGACTATCTTCTCCGCTGCCGGTGCTCCAAGGGGACGTATCTTCGAACGCTGTGCCATGATATCGGGCAGGCGCTGGGCTGCGGCGGCGCCATGTACAGCCTCCGCCGCACCATGGCCGCCGGTTTTACACTGGCGGAGGCCGTGTCCCTTGAGGCTGTGCAGGCGCAGGGCGCGGCCCTACTGCGGCCTGCAGACTCTCTGTTCGCGGCGTATCCCGCCTATCGCCTGACCTCTGCCGGAAAGGAAAAGCGCGTCCGCAACGGCAATCCCATCACGGCGGAGGTGCCGGAGGGAACGTACCGGGTATACGGCGCAAACGGCGAATTTCTGTGCCTGTCCCGTGCCAAGGACGGTACGCTGACATCTATCAAGAATTTTTTTGGAGCATAAGCTATGGCCATTCAACCGAAAGTAATCGCATTGGGCTTTTTTGACGGTGTGCATCTGGGGCACGGCGCCCTGCTGCGCCGCACGGCGGCGGAGGCAAAGCGCCGGGGCGTCCGTTCCGCCGTGTTCACATGGGCACAGCCGCCCAAGGAGGTGGTCTCCGGTGTGCCGGTACCCCTGATCAACTCCCCGGAGGACCGGGCGTGGCTCGCCAAAAATCTCTACGGCATCGACGAGGTCATCATGGTCCCCTTTGACCATGAGATGATGACGACCTCGTGGGAGGATTTTATCACGGAGATTTTGGTGAAGCGCTATCATGCTGTGCATCTGGTGGCGGGACACGATCACCGGTTCGGCCATAAAAATCAGGGGACGCCCGCTTTATTACAGGCAAAATGCGCGGAACTGGGGCTGGGCTGCGACATCATCCCGGAGGTCACGGTGGGGGGTATCACTGTCAGCTCTACCTATATCCGCCGGCTGGTGGGACTTGGACAGGTGGAGCGGGCCATGGACTATCTGGGCCATCCTCACATCCTGACCCAGACCGTGCGCCATGGGCGGCGCATCGGCCGCACTATTGGGATTCCCACGGTGAATCTGGTGCCGCCGCCCCATGTGCTGGTGCCAGGGGACGGTGTGTACGTTGCCCGGGTGTGCCTTGAGGATGGGAGCAGCTATGCCGCCGTGACCAATGTGGGTACCCGCCCCACCGTGAATAACGGCAGTGACCTGACGGTGGAATCGTGGATGCTGGACTTTGAGGGCGACCTCTACGGCCAGTCTATCCGGGTGGAATTTTACCGGCGGCTGCGGGACGAGATTCGCTTCGATTCGTTGGAGGCGCTGAAGCACCAGATCGAAACGGACGCGGAAAGCGTCCGGGCCTATTTTAAAGAAAAACAGTAAAAAAGGAGAGCGGTTCGCTCTCCTTTTTCTTATATCAGCGTCACAATGAGCCAGACGAGGCCGATGCTGCCGGCGCCGATGAGGGTGTATACCAGCGGGTTCAGCTCCCGCCATGCCCGGCTCAGGCGGCTGCCGCCGGTGTAGCCCCGGGCTACCCGGCGGGCTTCCTCCACCAGTTCCCGGGCGGTGACGCCCTCGCCGCCGGCATCGTTGCGGACAATGAAGATGGCCTGTTCAAAAAAACGCTGATCCGGCGAATCCACCACCACAACACGCCGGGAAATTCCTTTTACCATAGCTGTGCTCCTCCTCTGCTTCGTCTATTCCAGTTTCCCGCAAAGAGAGGAAGTCTATACCGGAGGCGGAGATTTTTTTCAGCTTGATTGCTTATACCGTCTGTACTTCCTCCGGCAGACGGTAGAGCACCTGCACGGCACAGTCATCCTGCAGCTTTTCCCGGCGGATGCTTTCCGACAAAATGAGATTTGCCAGCGTCTGCGGGTCATCGCCGCCCCATCCGGCCAGCAGGTTTTGCAGCCAGTCATCCCGGTTGGGGTCTGCCACACCGTCGCTGACCATCACGGCAAAGCTCCCCGGCTCCAGCGTCACGGTGGTGAGGTCCGGGGCGGCGGGGCTGCCCCGAAGCCCGACAGGCAGGCTGCTGCCGCTGATGCGGCGGACGGAGCCGCCCTTTTTGAGATAGCTGGGGGCGGCACCGAATTTATAAAACGCCGCCTCGCCGCCTCGGAGCACGCACAGATCCACAGTGGTGAAGCTGCCGGTCTCCGCGCCTCGGAGAGCCATGGCGGAGTTCAGAGTGGTCAGCGCCGCCTCCGGCTGAATATCCGCCTCTAAAAACTGCCGCAGCAGCCGGCAGGTCAGGGCGGATTCCCGCCGTGCGGCGTCTCCACTGCCCATTCCGTCCGCCAAAATCATGCACCATGTTCCTCCGTCCGTGCGGAAAGCTTCCATGGTGTCCCCGCAGATGAGCTCCCCCTCCTTGGGCCGCAGCGCCGCGCCGATGGCGCAGCGGGCCATTGTGTCAAGGGCCGGGGCGGCCCCGGCGGCGCTGACTGCGGCGGCGGAGAGCAGGTCGGACATCTGGGCGTACTGCCCCTTGGCGCTGCGGCGGGTCTCCTCCAACTGGCGGCGGTACTGCTTGCGCAGCAAAAAGGCGGCAAGCTCGGCGTTGATGGCCTGCAAAAGCTCGGAGAGGTGGATGCAGCGGTCGGCAAAATGGGAGGGGAAATCCTTGGCCTTGGCCTTGCCACGCTCTAACAGAAAGGGCGTGGCATCGTTGAGGGCGTTAAAGGTGGAGGTATACTCCTTTTGCCAGCAGAGCTGGCACAGCGCGCAGCTCCGGCATACCTTCTCCGCCGCCCGGTCGAAAATGACCGCCGGGTTTTCCTCCTGCGGCGGCGCGGCGCGGTTCATGCTGTCATACAGCGCCCGCATTGCCTCCGCAGCCCGGTCCAGCCGGGTGCGGAGCGTTTTCCCCTGCGCTGCCTCCGCTTCGGCGGGGGCGGCCTCCTGCCGGACGCGTTTGCCGCCGAAAATTCGCCGAGGAATCGCCAAAAACAGCAGCGCTCCGGCAATGGTTTCCAGCAGCAGCGTCATGGCCAGAGCTTCCCGGGAGGTGAGCATGGCGGCCAGTGCCCCTAAAAAGAAGGCCATGGCCGCCGTGCAGCGGCGGCGGCACCGGGCGGCCAGCAGCCCCGCCATGCCGTAGGCGGCGGTGAACAGCCCGCCGGTCCCCACGGTGAGATCCGTGACAAGGCCCAGCCCCAGTCCGGCAGTAACGCCGGTCATGGGCCCCTGCCCGTAGGCCGTGCAGGCAAGGAGGGCGCACAGCAGCGTCCGGCCCACAGAGACGTTCAGGACCGTCAGGTCCCCCAGCGCCAGTGTCAGCGCCGCGCCGAGAAACAGCAGTCCCTCCGGGGAGAGGCGGTCCTCCTCACCCTGAAAAAGCCGGGCAAAAAAGTAGGCGGACACACCGGTGAGCAGACCTGCCGCCGCGCAGGGACCGATGCTGCTTACCGGGTCAAGGGCCTGACAGGCGTAGATTCCCCCTACGGCCAGCACCATGCCCGCCGCCAGCACCGGCATGACCCACGGACGCTTGAAAAAATCCGTGTCCCGAAAGGCGGTGGCCGCCGTGACCGTCAGGATTCCCACGGCGGCAAAGGCCAATGCCTGCTGAAAGGGCAGAAACAGCAGCGCCCCCATCACGCCGCCGCCCAGCGCGGCGGCACCACCTGCCCCCGGTCCTGCCGCCGCGATGCACCCCAGCGCAAAGGGCGCGTAGCCATCCACCGTTTCGCTGGCGGTCAGCGCCGCGGCGAGAAAAAAGCGAATCCCCCAGTGCAGCCATTGCCCGGAGCGGAGCCGGGCCGCTGTCAGAGCCCCATAGTCCATGTGGGTCCCTCCTTCTTATGTTAACTGAGGGTATCATACTGCCTGTCCCGGAAAAATACAGTCGGAATCCGTGGGGCGGGCCGATTTTCACGGGACTTGCATTTTTGCCGGGAATCAGCTACACTAATAAGACTGTAAAAAAGAAAGGGGGCCGCGCCATGAGGATCGGTACGGTCGAGATTCATTCCAAGCTGGCTCTGGCGCCCATGGCCGGGGTCACGGACGCGGCCTTCCGCCAGATCTGCGCGGAGCTGGGGGCGGGCTACACCATAACGGAGCTGATCTCGTCCAAGGCGCTGTGCTATCACGATAAAAAAACGTTCTCTCTCCTGACGCAGTTCCCCGGCGAGCATCCCGCCGCCGTGCAGATCTTCGGCAGCGACCCCGCCTGTATGGCGGAGGCCGCCCAGATTGCCATAGAGCACACCGGCGCGGATATTCTGGACATCAACATGGGCTGCCCCATGGGGAAGATCGTCAACAACGGTGACGGCGCGGCACTGATGAAGGACCTGGAGCTGGCGGGACGCATCGTGGAGGCGGTGGTGAAGGCCCTGCCGGAAACGCCGGTAACGGCAAAGTTCCGCCGGGGCTGGGACATGGGCCACTGCAACTGCGTGGAGTTCGCCCAAACACTGGAGCAGGCCGGTGCCGCCGCCGTGGCGGTGCATGGCCGCACCCGGGCGCAGGTCTACGGCGGCACTGCCGACTGGAACTGCATCCGGGCGGTGAAGGAGGCGGTGTCCATCCCGGTCATCGCCAATGGCGATATCTGGAAGCCGGAGGACGCCAAGAGAATCCTGCTCCACACCGGCGCAGATATGGCTATGATCGGCCGGGGGTGCTTTGGAAATCCGTGGCTGTTCCAACAGGCAAAGGCTGTGCTGGACGGAGCGCCCGTTCCACCGCGTCCGCCGCTGGCGGAGCGGTGTCAGACCGCTCTGCGGCAGATTCGCATGGCCGCCGCCTATAAGGGGGAGCGGGTGGCCGTGCTGGAGGCCCGGAAGCAATACTGCTGGTATCTCAAGGGTATCCCCCACGCCAACTATTATAAGGAGCAGATCGTGCAGATGAATACGCTGGAAGATGCGGAGCGCATCACAAGGGGCATCTGCCGGGACCTGCGGGATCAGGAGGCGCCCCTATGAACGAACAGGAGCAAAGGTGGATACAGGCCGCACGGGGCGGCGACGAGGCCGCTTTTGGCGAGCTGGTGCGGCTGTACCAGAAGCGGGTCTACGCGCTGGCAGTGCGGCTGTGCCCCACGCCGGAGCTGGCGGAGGAGGCGGCGCAGGAAGCGTTTCTTGCGGCGTGGCAGGGCCTTCCGTTTTTCCGGGGAGACGCCGCGTTTTCGACGTGGCTGTACCGGCTGACCAGCAACGCCTGCGTGGATTTGCTGCGAAAGGAGCAGCGGCATCAGGGCCCGTCCCTTGACGATGAGACCGTCACGGCGGAGGCGGCGGACACCGCCCCCACCCCGGAGGAGGCGGCAGAGCACCGGGAGCTGCGGCAGCAGATCGAGGCGGGGCTGAAAACACTGTCCCCGGAGCACCGGGCGGTTTTAGTGCTGCGGGAGCTTCATCAGCTCAGCTATGACGAGATCGCGGAGAGCTTGGAGCTGGACCTTGGGACGGTGAAGTCCCGAATCAGCCGGGGACGAAGACAGCTGCGGGAATTTTTGATAAAACATGGGAACTTTTTTGATTCCGCTGCGTCCAAACGAACAGAAAGGGGGCTGTGAAATGAATATCCATGAAAACACCGCCCTGCTGGACGCCTTTTTGGACGGAGAGACAACGCCGGAGGAGACCGCCGAGGTGCGGGCGCACCTGGCGGACTGCCCGGACTGTCGGGCCTATGTGGCAGACGCAATGACCCTCCGGGCGGCGTTCCCCACGGAGGAGGATGCGGAGCTTCCGGCGGATTTTGCGAAAAACGTGATGGCCGCTGTGGCGAAAACACCGCAGCCCCGGCCGAAAAAGCAGCCTTGGGGCAAGGTGGCGGCAGCCGCCGCGTGCGTGGCCGTGCTGCTTTTGGTGCAGAATCACTTTGCCGGCGGTGGTGTGTCCGGCAGCAGTATGTTCTCCGGCAATGAGGCCGCTGTGGCGGACACCGCCGCTTACAGTGCTGCCGCTCCGGCAGCGGGCGCGGCGGAGGAGGACAGCGTGAGCTATGAGGAATCCGCGATGGTCACGGCAGAGCCCAACGCAAAGAACGCCACGGAAAAGGACAGTGCCGCCGCAGAGCATATGGATGCTTGGGTGGAAAACGGAAACGTTGTATTCGCCGGTACGGCGCAGATCACGCAGGCGCAGGCCGACGAGCTGCTGGCGGAATATGACGGAAAGCCCTATTTCGATGCTGACCGCCCGGAGGCGGGCGTTATCGGCACCGGTTACGCCATGGAGCAGGCGGATTTTGAAAAGATTTTGGAGGCGCTGGATATTCCGTGGGAGGCCGAGGCAAATCCCCAGCGCACCACGGAGCTTTACTGCATCGTAGTCACAGCAGATGAGGACTGAACAGGCAAAAAAGGAACGCGGCAAGCGCCGCGTTCCTTTTTTGCGCTATGAGAATCAATCCCGGCCCGGCAGGGGCAGCGGGTGCAGAATGACCCGGCCGAAGCACACAAGGCCCCGGCTGCCGGAGGGGGGCAGAATCACATCGGCGTCCGCCCGCTTACGGTTCAGGGAGAACAGATACACCACGCCGGCAGGGTCCTTGTAGTATTGCTTGCAGAAAAGGTCGCCATCTACGCAGAAAATACCCACATCGCCCTCCCGCAGCGGGTCGCGGTTTACATAGACCACGCTGCCATCGGCAATATAAGGGGCCATGGAGTCACCGCTGATTCGAACGGCGAACTCCGCCGCCTGCGGAACGTCCTCCGTAACGGGGATATAGTCGAAGTCCTCGCCGAACACCGGGGAGGCATAGCCTGCCGCCGCCGGGTTGCGGTAAAGAGGGATGACCCGGGGCTCCTGCTTTTCCGGCCCGGTCTCCTCCACCTCATCCCGGTAGGCGCACAGTGCGTCCACCACGGAGCGCACGGTCTCGCGGCCCTTGAGGGACAGGCCCCGGTACTGCCGCAGCAGCGCCTGCTCGGAGGCGGACAGGCTCCGGCCGCCCTCCCGGTAGCTGTCCCGGAACAGAACGTTCGGCTCTGTTTCCAGACAGTCAAACAGCCGCAGCATGACGTCCTCCTTCGGAAAGCTCAGGCCGTTTTCATAATTGCTGACAGCAGAGGGAGAGACACCCAGCCGCTCCGCCAGCTCCGCCCGGGTGAGCCGCAGCTCGCTCCGCCGGAGCCTGATCTGTTCGCCAAAACTCATGGAAAAAGCGCCTCCTACTTTGCTTTTCGACGGTTTCCGACAACATCATAGCGAAAAAAACTGTGACTGTCAATCTATTTTAACAAGTTTCTTGTAAAAATATTCTTGACTTAACAAATAACTTGTGATATTGTAAGAACGTTCACAGAAATCCTGTCTGATGCAATGTCCATGGACAGGCGGAAAAGGGAGGTTTTATGGAGAAGCAGTCAAGCTGTCCGTACCGGACCGGGAAAACCGGGACAACAGCCGCCGCATAAAAGGACAGACACAGGTGGGGCCTGTGTCTGTCCTTCGGGGGTATCTGCTCACATGGCTTCGGCGCGTTGGAAGCGTGCTCCGCATTTGCAAACGCAAAAAAAGAACGACTGCTTTTCAGCAATCGTTCCTTGGTGGGGGAAGGTGGATTCGAACCACCGAAGTCAGTGACAACAGATTTACAGT
>OGIE01000878.1_pt1 | contig 43999 bp, 36 predicted proteins | sample 1571581 | NCBI WGS metagenome assembly OGIE01 (sample SAMEA2582021, study PRJEB24529) | metagenome | biome: Human gut stool | place: China | collected 2011 | reverse complement strand
CATACAAAGCCTTGTTCTGCCAGTCATCGTACTTCATGTGATGCTCATATTCGATATTATCCTTAATCAGTTCTATGTATGCATTGACATCATCCATCAAATCAATCCTTTTTTCCGACTTACTCTCATTACCAGATTGATTGATAGGATTGGTATAACTTATATCAGTATAACTCTGGTTAGTTTGATTATAGTTAGTATAAATAGAGTCTGCTTTATGAACTTCTGCAAGTTCACTTTCTGAACCTCTTGAAGTCTGCATTGTGAACTTCTGGTGTTCTAAATCCTGAACCTCTTGAAGTTCAATTTCTGAACTTCTGGAAGTATGCATATTAGACTTCTTGAGGTTCAGTTTTTGAACTTCTGTGGATTTATCAGCATTATCGGTCTTTTCCTCTGTCTTTGCATCAGTAATTGTAGAAAAATTCTTCACATAAATTATGTCCGGCTTCCCAAGTCCACGGCGTTTCTTTTCAATCAGACCGATTCCGTTTTCGGTATCAAGCTCTTTCATAATCTTAATGCAGGTTGCCTTTGCACATCCCAAATCTTCCATAATAGCATCCACCGTATAAATAATGTACGCCCTGCTTTCATCATCCAGCCAGCCGTTTTTCATGGATAATGACATCCTGTCAAGCATCAGCCCATAGAGGAGCTTAGCATCACTACTAAGCCCCTTAAATCTCTCGTCTTTAATCAAAAGCCGGGGAACACGATAAAAAGAGAACTGCTCTGCTTCAATTCCGTAATAATAATCAAAGTTTATTGTATCGCCCACTTTACCGTGCCTCCTTTACTGCTTACTTTGCCATTCTTCCAATAGCTGATAGATAATGTTTTCTATATCCTCACTGGAATAATCCTCCGTAAAATATCTGCTGATTTTATCAGCCTTAATTGTAACTTTTCTTTCCTTTGGCTTTTCCTCTGCCAATATAAGTCTTACCATTGGCAGAGTCAGCTCGCCGTTTTTCCCATATTCCTTTAACTTTGATGATTGGGTAGTCGATATAGATGCTCCCGTTTCTTCAAGAATGCCCTGCACCCATTCCTGTCCCTGCTCTGTCAGAAAGGATATGTCAACACCCTGTACCAGACCGATTTTTTTCTTATCAACCATATCCAGCAATTCATCTGACAGACGGGCAAGCCATATATAACGCTGAACCGTCTTGCCACTCTCTCCGGCTGCTTCTCCCACTTCATCAAGGCTGCTTCCTTTTCCCTTTTTTCCCTGATGCTTCATGGCTTCATACTTCATGGAATAGGCTCTTGCTTTTTCACTTGGGAGAATATCTTCCCTCTGGATATTGGTATCCACCATAATCACTGTAGCTTCATCATCGTTGTAATCTCTGATAAACATAGGCATGGTGGAAAGACCTGCAAGCTCACACCCATGTTTTCTGCGGTGTCCGGCGATTATCTCATAACCACCCTCTGCCCTTGGTCTTGCAATACCCGGCATAAGCACACCATAGTTTTTGATGCTCTCCACTGTTTCCTGCATCTTTTCATCATCCAGCACCTTAAAAGGATGTCCTTTGAACTCATAAAGCTCTGAAAGAGGTATCTCCTGTACCTGATCGGTGCCCGCTGTCATATCAGAAGCACCGAATAAATCATCAAAACTGTTTAACTTTACCTTTGCCGCACTTCCTGCCTTACTCATTGCCAAGCACCTCCTCCGTCAATGACTGATAGGCACTTGCCACTTTTCCCTTCGGGTCGTGCTGATAGATGCTGACACCCTCTGCCGAAATCTCGGCAGCTCTTACGGAAATCGGAATGCTATTCTCAAATATTCTTACTTTGCTGCCATAATTCTCAATCAGTAATGCACTAATGTCCTTTGCATAATTTGTCCTGCTGTCAACCATGGTCAACAATATGCCCTCAATAGACAGCTTCGGGTTAATCTGTCGTTTCACATTACCAATGGTCTTGATAAGCTGTTCCAACCCCTTCACTGGCAGATATGCCGCCTGTACCGGAATTAAGATACTGTCTGCACAGGCAAATGCATTTATGGTTATCATGCCAAGTGAAGGCATACAATCAATCAGGATATAATCATATCGCTCTTTCACCTGCTCTATGTAGGAACGCATCACAAGCTCCCTGCTCATGACATTTACCAAGGATACCTCCAGACCGGATAATTCGATATTGCCGGGCATAAGGTCAATTCCTTCCTCATGCCTTAAAATCCCGTAATCATCTTCCATTTCCACATCATTGATGATATTCGCCATCACAGTCGCAAGAGTTTCCTCCAGCTTGTCCGGCTCTGTAAATCCCAAACTTGCAGTCAAACTGCCCTGTGCATCGGCATCTACAAGCAGAACTCTCTTTCCCTGCTTTGCTAATCCTATTCCCAAATTACTTGTTGTGGTGGTCTTTCCGACTCCACCTTTCTGATTTACGATTGCTATTATTTTACACATGATACATTCTCCTTTACTCTCTGCTAACTTTCTGCTACATTAGTCTTTTTCACTTCTACATACGCTCTGTAAAACTTCTTTGTCCCTTTATTCGGGTATAAATCTGAAAACTCTGTCACTTCGATTTTGGAATTTCTTTGCAAAATCTTCCCAAACCATTTAATATCATTCTTTGTTCCCATCAATCGAACTTTTAACATCAATCTGCTCCTCCAAACAGGGCATACAGTTTCCGGTTATAGGTTGCATACTCCGGATACCGGATTTGTATTGCCTGCCAAAAATATGGTGCATAGGCACAGCAAAACAATTCTTCCACTGTGTACTGCCTGCACTCGTTAATCTGCTCCTCTGCGTCCGTGTAATCATCCACGCTTGGTGTGGCATTGCAATATAAATTAAATGCCATTCTGACTACTTTCACGCTTCCGCTGGTCTGCCAGCCTTCATGCAAACATTCTGTTTTTACACAGCCTGTTTTAAAATCATAAATGCGGTTCGCATTTCTTCTGGTATCATCGTTAATGCCAAGACAGTAGCAAAGTGCCTTGTGGTACACATCCTGATACCTTACTTCTTTTAATTTCTCGTAGTAGAATTTCTCATGTGCTTCGCTGATAAAAATAATTTCTTGGGCTTTTTCAGCTCCTGCTCCTAACGCTGTGTTTGTCATTGTATGACCTCCTTCTAAAGTGAATTGAAAAAGGCACTCCTAATGGAATGCCCTAATATAAAAAATAGGGACACTCTTTCAAGTATCCCTACGTTCTATCAACATATCTGATAGTTCTCTATTTACTTTCATATTCAGAATTATTTGTGTTCCCACAACCGAGGTCTAATGCCACAACAACCGTTACCTTCCTCACAAGCTCTTTTTCCTTGTGATTTTCAGCAATCCTGTTGAAGCTGAAAAACTCTACAAAGTGCGTAAATTCAAGGATTTCTACATATCCTTTCTGTGTAGTCCTACCACAGTCTCCACATGGTAAGTCTGGGGGAAGAGATCCACTGGCCATGCGCTCTTTGCCTGATATCCATACTTCTTAAACACTTCCAAATCGCGTGCAAGGGTATCTGGTCCGCAGGAGACATAGACAACTCGCTTTGCCTTTACAGATGCAACTGCACGGATAAACTCTTCTGTGCTTCCAGATCTTGGCGGGTCCATCAGCACTACATCGACTCCATCCCCTGCTTCTGCCATCTGCGTCATAAACTTTGTGGCATCATTGCAGTAAAAACGAATATTTTTGATGTTGTTGCATTTTGCGTTCTGGACAGCATCGCGCACTGCATCTGGATTCAACTCCACACCGATTACCTGACCAGCATGAGCGGATGCGGTAATTCCGATTGTTCCGATTCCACAGTAGGCATCCAGAACCGTCTCTTTTCCGGTAAGACCAGCCAGCTCAATCGCCTTATTGTAGAGATATTCTGTCTGGACCGGATTTACCTGATAGAAGGACTTCGGGGAGATGCGGAAACGGAAGCCGCAAAGCTCATCTTCTATATATCCCTTTCCATACAACACATGCTCACGGTCGCCAAGCACCATGCTTGTTCCTCGGTCATTGATGTTCTGGACGATCGTTGTGATCTCCGGATGCTTCTGTCTCAATGCCTTGACAAAATTATTTTTAGATGGGAATACTGGAGATGCCGTCACGAGAACCACAAGGATTTCTCCTGTTGTAAATCCACGGCGGATCAACACATGGCGCAAAAGACCATAGCCCGTATCCTCGTCATAAGTGCGGATTTTGAATGACTTGAGCATTCCGCGAATCGTCCCAATGATCTCATCTGCCTTCTGGTCCTCAATCAGACAACTCTCCACCGGAACAAGATTGTGTGTGCCCTCCTCATAAACACCGGATACCGGCTCGCCTTTGCGGTGACCGAATACTGCATGAACTTTGTTACGATAGTGGAACGGATTTTCCATCCCATGAATCGGATGCACGCCACAGAATTTTCCTAAAAGTTTTTGCATCTGTGCCTGCTTTAATTTCAGCTGTTCCTCATACGGCATATCCAGATATTGACAACCGCCACAACGCGCAGAAACCGGACAGAGACTCTTTTTCTTTAATTTTTTTGTGTTCTTCTCTTTATTCTTTTCTCTATCCTTTTCTTTATCCTTCGCTTTATCTCGACCAATCTCTTTTAAGATTTTTGAAGGCTTATCAGATTGATAGCCCTGATAACGCTCTGATTCTTTTGATCCCCTTGATCCCTTTGATGCCTTTGATTCTTTTAATTCTTTTGATGCCTTTAATGGTTTTGACGCTTTTAATGATTTTGATTCCTTCAATACCCTTCGTTCCGATTTATCACCAAACGATTTTCCATCACGCACTGGTTTGGAAGATCTCGCATCCGTATCCATGCGCTTTTTCTTATTTTTCTCTGTCTCTCTCATGAATAATTCTATCTTCTTTCTATTCTCTATCTTGCCACCCAAACAAAAACAGCGCAGAAAATACTAAAATACTTGAATTTTGACGCTTCTCCCGTATAATTACTCTGTGAGTAAAACGCCACATAAACTCTGTTACAAAAATTACATTTCTTTATGAAAGGAGCTTTTATGAATCAAAATTTCAATATTTCCCATACACCAACTATACCAAACTCCGCTTCTTCCTCTGATCCATCCTATTTCATTGATCCGACCTGTTATCACGGTCGCCCTGAAGCTGAAAGTTTACGTCTTACAAAAGAGATCCGCACTTATGACCTTCTTGACGAGCTCCATATTCCCTATATCCGTGTGGATCACAGTGCCATGCCGACAATCGAAGCCTGTCATGATGTAGACAAACTTCTCGATATTGACATTTGCAAAAATCTCTTTCTGTGCAATGCGCAGAAAACTGCATTTTACCTGTTAATGATGCCCGGCGAAAAGAAGTTCAAGACCTCCAAACTCTCCAAACAAATCGGCAGTGCCCGCCTCTCTTTTGGCAAACCGGACGATATGGAACGACTTCTCGATCTGACTCCCGGTTCTGTGAGCGTGCTTGGACTGATGAATGACCCGGAAAATCGCGTACAGCTCCTGATTGATCGCGATGTCATCGATCACCATGCATTTATCGGCTGTCATCCATGCATCAACACCTCAAGCCTGAAAATCAGCACACGCGATATTTTGGATCATTTTCTTCCTGCTGTCCACCATGAACCCATTATCGTGGAACTTCCGTGGGAAGAGTAAATATAATCCTATAATACAAATACAATGACAACCTTTTCACGCATCCCCCGTCTGATCGTGTCGGTTGACGGGAGATGCACTATCGGCGCTTATGCATTCTTCTTCAACGGTCTTGTCACCTGGTGCAGCCACTCTAACTCGTCTCCACTCAGATACGGAGAAATCTTCTCATACACTGTCTGGTGATACTCATTCAAAAATCCAAGATCCTCATCCGTCATCATCGAAACTTCCACCGGCTCAAGATCAATCGGAACCCAGGTCAGATACTCAAATCCCAAGAACTGACCAAAATCTGTCTTATTCTTTTTCAGGCAATACATCAGATTCTCGGTGCGAATTCCGTGTTTTCCTTCGATATAAAGTCCCGGTTCATCGGAACATACCATTCCCGGCATAAACGGAACGACTTCCGGACGGCGACCCGCTGCCACTCTCGAGCGAATTCCAACCGGTCTCTCATGCACATTCAGCAGATAACCAACTCCATGTCCCGTTCCATGATTAAAGTCAAGCCCCTCTTTCCAGAACGGCTCCCGCGCCACATAGTCGATCGTCATTCCGCTTGCCCCCTGAATAAACGTCGTGTGAGCAAGGCGAAGCATGCTGATCAGCACAAGCGTATAATGCTTTTTTGCCTCCTCCGTCACCGGTCCAAGTGCAACGGTTCTCGTGATGTCAGTCGTTCCCTCTAAATACTGACCGCCCGAATCAACAAGGTACAGACCCTCCGGATGCAGATCGACACAGGTCTCAGGGAGTGCATGGTAATGGCACATTGCGGCATTTGCCCCATACGCGGAAATCGTCGTAAAGCTCAGATCCAGTGCCCCCTGCTCTTTTCGCAGTTCTTCGAGATAATCGGAAACACTGTACTCCGTCATCGGAATCTTTCCCACATTTTTCTTGAGCCAATAAATAAACTTCGTCATTGCTACGCCATCAAGAATATGCGCTTTCTTCATATTCTCGATTTCCGTCGGATTCTTCACTGCTTTTGCCATCACAGTCGGATTCATCTGGTCAATCACCTTGTTCGTGTCATCGAGTCCGTTCAAAATCGCATCGTTTGCCTTCGCCTTCTCTAACAGAACGCGCGCATGGTGAATCTGACGAACATACTCATAAATTGCATCATACGGCTGAGTCTTAACACCCTGAGCACTCAAATACTCTCTTACTTCATCCGACACTGCCTTTGCATCAATAAACAAAATCAGATCCGTCTTTGTCACTGCCAGATAAGACAGCGCTACCGGATTGCATGGAATATCATTTCCACGAATATTTAAAAGCCACGCAATATCATCCAGCGTTGTCAGGATATGGGTATCTGCTCCTGCCCGCTCCATCTGTGCACGAAGATCAGCAATCTTCTCCTTTGCCGACTTGCCCGCATATTTCTCATCGAGCACCCAGATCGGCTCTGAGGAAAGTTCCGGGCGATCTTCCCAGATCTCTCCGACAAGATCATATCCACTCTCGACGCTCACCCGATTTGCTCCGAGCAGATCTCTGAGTCGCTCGCCCATCATGCTGTTGATCACACGACCGTCAAATCCGAGCACTCCGCCCTCTGGCAAATGCTGTTGCAGATACGTTTCCACAGTCGGAACTCCCGGCTCGCCCATCTTCATGAGTTCTACTCCAGATCCTGCAAGCTCTGCGGATGCCTGAACAAAATATCTTCCATCTGTCCAGAGTCCGACCCAGTCTTTTGTAATGACTGCCTGTCCAGCCGAACCGGTAAACCCGGTGATATATTTTCTGCACGCAAAATACTCTCCCACATACTCAGATTCATGGAAATCCGATGTCGGAACGAGGTATGCATCCATCTGATGTTCCGCCATCTTCTCCCGAAGTCTCTGAATTCTCTCTGTTACCGTTTCCATTGTATTCTTCTTAGCCTTCTTTCCTTCTGTTCTGTTAAATACCAATCAAAGACCATATTTTTACACCATATTTTTTCAGCTCTACGGCTGAATCAGATTCAATTTCACACAGGCATTCCAGACTCCATCTTTTCCGATCTCATCCGTCACATAGTCCGCCGTTTGTTTCAGGATCTCAATCGCATTTCCCATTGCCACACCGATTCCTGCCGTCTGGATGATCTCATAATCATTCATGCTGTCTCCAAATGCCACCGTATTTTCAATCGGAATGTCATAATACGCACAAAGACGCTTAAGACCTTCCGCTTTTGAGGACTGCTTCTCCACGATATCCGCACCCTCACGGCTTGAGAACATCGGCAGTTTCACCTCCGGAAATGCCACTTCCACCTCATGACAGCCTGCCTCTCCTCCGATATAAGTCAGCGTTTTCACCGGAATCTCAAGAAGTTTCCACGGGTCCTGGAAATTTCTCTCCGTCACGCCCCATCTCTTGATATCATGATGCTCCACAAACTTCGGATTGACATAATAGTCCTCCGTTCCACTGCTCATTCCGATCGAGAACTCTTTTCCCTCTGCAAAGCGCAACATCCGCTCCACCAGAGCATGATCCATCAGATGTTCATAAATCAGTGTGTCCCCGACCGTAATCTTCGTTCCGTTCAGATGAATCACTGCATCCGGCTCCACCATTTCTTTCAGCCCTGCGCTGAAAGGACTGTCCAGATCTCGTCCAGTCGCAACCACAATATAATAATGCTCACGCAAAAGCTCCACGGCTTTCTTTGCACTCTCCGGAATCTTGTAATCTGCATGATCCAGAAGCGTCATATCCATGTCAAAACTGACAATTCCTTTCTTTTTGTCCTTCATAGTCTCCTTCATTCGTTTTTTCGCATCCTTTACTTACTCATTTACTTACTCAATAAACATCGTTATTTTATTCTTTTCGCTACGCGTAAAAATGTCCAATCAGAATTCCTTACTCTCAGAATTCTTTTTCTGTCTTACACACGTCTTTTATCATAGCAAATTAGCAATCATTCCGCAAGCGGATGGACTGGCATTTTCAGAAAAGACAAACAAAATAAGAAAAAGAAAAGGCATTGAGCAACTTGTCTCAAAAAACCTTTTCCCAAAAAACACTTTTCAAATTTTTCTTTTCATGATATACTACTAATGTTGTTAAAACGTCGGGGTATGGCGTAGCTTGGTAGCGCGCTCGGCTGGGGGCCGAGAGGTCGCAAGTTCAAATCTTGTTGCCCCGACTTTTCTTTTTTTAATCTTTCCATATCCAAATCTAAACCCTATTGATATTATTTTCATACCATTTTCATTTGCATTTTGCAATCCCAGGCATCCAAAGTGCTCCATTCTGATCAGGTGTGAGAACAACCGGCTCTGTCATCATGCGCCCTTCTAAGTCCAGACAATACCATTTTCCATCCACGGTGATCTGTCCCGTCCGCATACTCCCATCTTCTCCTAAATAATACCAATGATTCTTGTAGCGATACCAAGTGTCTGTTACCATATGTCCAGCACCATCAAACCAGTACCAGACTCCATTGTCACAGTACCAATCATTGCGGACATATCGCCCTCTTCCATCCCGGTAATAAAAGCGCCATCCTCCATCCTCTTTTTTCCACCCCACCGGAATATGCTCTAAATACCAGGTCTTCATAAATTCTTCCGGATTCCGATACACATTCTTGATCCCACTCGTACTGCTCCCCCAGTCCGGCAACTGAAAATGCGGTTTATCCACGATCGTCTTCCAATTTCCACCCCATTCCAAGCCTAAAGAGACTCCAATCGCCCCAACGCGCTCAAAAAATTTCCCACTCTCATTATACGCCCCATGACCGTCATCGCGATAAACGTCAAATGCAGTTCCCCATTGATGGTAAGAGCTGTAATTCTTTCCCGGTGCGTTTGTCACAATCTTCCCCGGCTTTGTACGCCCCTGTGCATACAGAGCATCCTGCTCCGCCACAGTCCGAAATGTCTCTCCAATTTTAATTTTAAGATTCTGTCTATTCGCCGATTCCACCAGCTGAACTGCCAATTTCTGAAGGCGTGGATGACATAGAGTGATATCTCTCATCGCGCGTTCCCCCTATTTTCTTTATTCTATTTTCTTTGTTTTCTTTTTCTCTGTAATGTTATTTATATTCAAATAAATACGCAAACGCAATTCACCATGTATTCGCATTCATTTTTTATTTTTTTGACATTTTTCGTTGTATTTTGCAATAAAAAACGTATCTTCTTAATATAGGGGTAGATATACAAACCCCAGTTTACGCAGGGAGGTATGTATCATCATTATGAAAAAATGCAACCACATTAAAAAATTAGGCGTTATCCTCTTATCCGGACTTATGCTCTCCGCACAGACGACACCTGTCCTTCATCCATTCACGATCGTGGCGGAAGCACACTCCGGAAGAACTGACTCGAGCGGTGGACACCATGACTATCAAAACAAAAGTGGACTTGGAAGTTACCACTACCACCACGGCATGCCCGCTCATCTTCATCCAAACGGTGTTTGCCCTTACAGCTCCTCCTCATCCAAATCCTCGTCTTCCTCTTCATCCAGTTCCAAGAGTACTTCGTCCCAGACATCAAAGACGACGATCACCACAGAACTGATGAATTCCTATCAGGCTGTTTTTGACGCAGATTATTACTACAACGCCAACCCGGATCTCCAGTCTGCTATCGGTCGCAATAGTTTGAAGCTGTTTGAGCATTTCTACACAAATGGAATGGCAGAGGGAAGAAAGGGATGCGAGTCCTTTGACGTGAACGTCTACAAGGAAAATAATGAGGATCTCAAAAATGCCTACGGAGATAATCTCAAATCCTACTACGAGCACTATGTGACCACCGGTTGTAACGAAAATCGTGTGCACCAATAACGCGTGCATCAATAAGCATACATAAATAAAACATGTACCCATCCTTCATCGCCGTCGCAACGATGATCCTTGGTTCATCATCTAAAAACTGCAATCACACAATCACATTTAAACAAAAATGGAAATCGAACAGGGGGATGAAACTCCCCCTCCGTTTTCCGATTTCCCTTTTTTCGTTTTGTTTTTCCATTTTTGTCCCTTTTTCTTGTGCGTATGATACATGAGTATCTCTATTTTTTGCCATTTTATTAGCTATTTTGCCATTTATAAAAAAAAGTGAAATTTCCACTTGCTTTTTTGCAACAAACACGATAGAATATAGGAGTTCGCTGATGACAAGTCACTCACAGAAACGAGTCAAGCGACACAACATAATATCGATCATGGCCTCATGGTCAAGCGGTTAAGACGACGCCCTCTCACGGCGTAAACTCGGGTTCGATTCCCGATGAGGTCATACAGAATAAAAACTCCGGTGTGATATTTCACATCGGAGTTTTTTCGATCAAAATCGCAGAGCGCTGTGCCACACCTAATTCAAATTCCAGTCAACGCTCGCGCAGACTTGGCGCGTGATTCCGGTCCGCTCTGCTTACATCTTCCCATCAGAATCATTGCACTTCTTCGTTTCATTGCAGTTGGTGCATAACAAGCGCCACTGGCACTTTGCACCCACTCCAAGTTATCATACCTGATAGCCTCAGAAATGAAAACTTCAGACATGATAATTCATGCTTCCGGAACTTTTCGAAGTTCACGAAGAATCTTGCGAAAACGCTCTGGAACTTCATTTACTTTCATATCTCGCGGAACTGCGATCGTTCCTGCCTTCTTTGCCGTCTCATAATACCAGCATTTGTACTCCACCATCTCCATCGTGTGCTCAAGCTCCTCCATCTGTTCTCTAAGCTCCTCCCGTTGGTGGCGAAACATCTCAAGGCGCATTTCAATCGTGTCATCCCCCTGCAAAGCCATCTCGATATACTGACGAATATCCTTGATCGACATTCCTGCCTTCTTCATACAACCAATGACTTGAAGCCACTCAAAATCAGACTCCTTGAACATCCGAATTCCCCCAGCCGAGCGTTCCACAAACGGCAACAGTCCCTCTTTGTCATAGTATCGCAGAGTCGAAGCCGTCACTCCCAGCAATTTCGCTGTTTCTCCCACTGTGTAAATCATATCCCAATCCCTCCAACATTTTTTCAATCTGAATCGTTCCTATTTTCTCATTTTCTGATTTGCTTATTTTCTAATTTGCTTACTCTTAGACTCTTGTATCTCCTACTTTCTTGCTCTTCTTACTCCTATTACTCTTATTGCGAAAAATTCTCCCTCAAGTCCGCACAAAATCCCGTCAAAAATCGCAGTAAACTCTTGACTTAAAGTGTACTTCAAGTTGTACAGTATAGCTAAGCTTTAATGCAAGCATATCGTTAAATGCCTTCCATGTCAAGTTTCTAAAGGTTGCTACAAGTTTCTAACACTAAACGAATGAACACTTCCGCGCTTCATCTAAACACAGCGCAAGGACAATGAATGCAACACTAAGACAGCATACATAATCGCATGACCGCGCAGGGCATTTTCCAAAAATGACACCAAAAACTTTTCTATAATAAGGAGGAAATCACTATGATTTTTGACGAGACTTACACTCTGGCAAATGGCATAAAAATCCCGAAACTCGGACTTGGCACCTGGTTCATCGAGGATGGCAAGGCAAGCGATGCCGTCAAATCCGCAGTAAAACTCGGTTATCGCCTCATCGATACCGCACAGGCTTACGGCAATGAGCGCGGTGTCGGAGAGGGCGTGCGCAGTTGTGGCATTGCGCGTGAGGAACTCTTTGTTGCCAGCAAGGTTGCTGCCGAATTAAAGACCTATGAGGAGGCTTCCAAGTCCATCGATGAAACTTTAGAGAAAATGGGGCTTGACTATCTCGATCAGATGATCATTCACTCCCCACAGCCTTGGACGGAGTTCCGCGTGGAGAAGCGCTACTTTGAGGAGAACAAGGAAGTGTGGCGCGCACTTGAGGATGCCCAGAAAGCCGGAAAGATCCGTGTCATCGGTGTCTCCAACTTCCTGAAAGATGATCTGGAAAACCTGCTCTCTGATTGTCATGTAAAGCCGATGGTAAACCAGATTCTGCTTCATATCAGCAACACCGATCTTGCGCTCGTTGATTATTGCAAGTCCCAGAACATTTTAGTGGAAGCATACTCTCCGATCGCTCACGGCGAGGCGCTCAAGAACCCGGCAATCACAGAAATGGCCAAAAAGTACCATGTCACTCCTGCTCAGCTCTGCATCCGCTACGTCATCCAGCTCGGCACCGTGGCACTTCCAAAGACTGCAAACCCGGATCACATGGCAGACAATGCCAACGTCGATTTCGTGATCTCCGACGCAGATATGGAGACTCTGATGCACATGGAGCATATCGCAGATTACGGTGATTTCAACATTTTCCCGGTATTCAGCGGAAAACCGCTGGCATAAATTTTTCTCTTTATTCCCTTTTGGAAACATTTACTCTTATGTTTTTATTCCAGAGGACAAAATAAAATCTTCTACAAAATTTTATGAAACAAAAGTATAAGAAAGACGGGAGAGCTCAAAACGAACTCTCCCGCTAATTTTTTAACCTCTGATCAATTTCTGGTTAATTTGTAAGCGAAAAATCTTATTTATTTTCTGATAACTTATTAGAAAGCTCCTGACAGAGTCTTCCAACCGGAAGTCCCACCACATTGTTGTAATCTCCGCAAATTCCCTTTACATGCATCGCAAAGCGTCCCTGAATTCCATAAGCTCCGGCTTTGTCCATCGGCTCTCCGGTCGCAATATAAGCGCGAATCTGCTCCTCCGTCATCGGATAAACCTCCACATCCGTCTTCTCCGCAAATGTACAGGTCTTTCCTGTCTCGCAAGAAACCATCGTCACTCCCGTGTAGACCTGATGTTTCCGTCCACTGAGCATGCTGAGCATCTCAAATGCCTCGCGCTCATCGTGAGGTTTTCCGAGAATTTTTCCATCCGCCGACACAACCGTGTCTGCCCCGATGACAATCACCTGCTCTCCTTCATGGCGCTTCGCAATATCTCCGGCTTTCTGTGCTGACAGCTCCATCACCGCATCCGCCGGAACTGTCGTCGTGATCACTTCCTCGACATGGCTCGGTTCAATTTCCGGCTCAATTCCAACCTGATGCAGAAGCTCTCTGCGCCTCGGGGACGCAGATGCAAGAATTACTTTTTTCATTTCCAGTGTTTCTCCTGTTTCCTGTTATTCGTCTCGTCTGTCTCTTGTATCGCCCATTTTCGATCCAGGTTTCTATTTCGATTCCGATCTGTGTTTCGATTCAAAATTCTTTCTAAGTTTCCCCGGATTCTCCTACTCTTCTGCATCCAGAATGTAATCGGTTGTCTGGTATACATAGAAGTTCAGCCAGTTTGCATAGAGCGTGTTGGAGAGATTTCTCCATGTCAAAACCGGAACGCTGAACGGATCGTTGTTCTCATAATAATTGCACGGAAGTTCCGGATTCAGTCCCTTTTTCAGATCACGGTGATACTCATTGTTCAATGTCATGCGGTCATACTCCGGATGTCCCTGAACAAAGATCTGACTTCCATCCCGATTAAGCACCAGAAAAACGCCTGCCTCATCCGACTCTGCGACAATCTGAAGTTCCGGATGTTTCTCAATATCCTCACGGCGCACCTCGGTGTAGCGGGAATGCGGTGCCATCACATAGTCATCCATACTGCGCACAAGCGGAACCTTGCGGTCAAGAATTCGGTGACGATAAATTCCGGAGAGCTTGGATTTTCTCATATATTTCGGAATTCCATAATGATAGTACAGACCAGCCTGTGCTCCCCAGCAGATATGCAGGGTGGAATGAACATGAGTCTTTGACCACTCCATGATCGTCTTGAGTTCTTCCCAATAATTGACTTCCTCAAACTCCATATTCTCAACCGGAGCACCGGTGATAATCAGACCATCGAATTTCTTTCTCTTAACTTCATCAAAGGTGACATAGAATTTATTTAAATGGCTTGCAGACGTATGCGTCGACACATGAGAGGACATCATCAAAAAGGTGCAGTCCACCTGAAGCGGCGTATTGGAGAGCGCACGAAGAAGCTGAGTCTCCGTATCCTCCTTCAACGGCATCAAATTCAGGATCAAAATCTGAAGCGGACGAATATCCTGGCTTAAGGCACGGTCTTCATCCATCACAAAGATATTCTCCGACTCAAGAATAGCACGCGCCGGAAGTTCATTCTGTACTTTAATTGGCATAATTTTCTCCCCCAATCGATTAATCTCGATGCAAAATCTCAACAAAAATCTTCATGTTCTTATTTACATGAACTTTTTACTCAATTACCTATATTTACCTATTATTTATCAATAAAAATGCCTCTTCTCGCAAATATACGCTTTGTAGTATATCACAAGAAGAGGCAATAGTCGAGATGCCATCTCGGAAATAAGTTTTTTGAGAAACAAGTTTTACTAAAAATAAAGGTTCATAACCTCATTCCAACCAGTCAACTTCTGATCAGTATTGTACATAATCTGTGACCTCATCCGAGATCATTCCCTTTTCTGCCTTTAATTTCTCATTTGCCGTCTCCACATCCATCTTTGAGAGAACAAACATAATCAGAACATCAAAAATCAGAGGAAGCCACAGGTACATAAACTGCATCATATCAAGCGCTGACTGGGGCTGTACAGAATTGGTTCCAACGTAACCACTGAATTCCAACAGCCATCCAACCACAGCCGTTCCAATTCCTCCACCCAGTTTTACGCCAAGCGAAGTACAGGAATACATCGTTCCATCGACCCGCTTTCCCTGTGTCAGATAAGTATACTCTGAGCAGGATGCAATCACTGCATTCATATCTCCCTGCCACGGTCCCTGACCAAGCGCCGCAAGCGCAGTAAATGCCATCATAAGAGGAATGCTTCCCATATATCCCGCTACCACAACAAACGCTCTTCCAATGACTGCCAGGATATATCCTCTTAAGTTCAGCTTATACATTCCCTTCCATTTTCCGACAAGGGTTGGCGTGAAAATCAGTGCAACGATCAGCGGAATATTTACCGCCCACGCAAACTGACTCGCTTTTATCAGTCCGACTATGACACAAAAGAGTTTGATGAGATCATCGTTCCTAGCGTATGGCAGACAGCTGGATACGACTCAAACCAGTACACCAATATTCGCTATCCGTTTCCGTTTGATCCGCCCTACGTTCCTCAGGACATCCCCTGTGGCGCTTATGTCCGAACGTTTTTGTATCAGAAAGATGCGCTTGCAAAGAAAGCCTTTTTGAACTTTGAGGGTGTCGACAGCTGTTTCTACGTTTGGATCAACGGAATTTATGTCGGATACAGTCAGGTTTCCCATGCAACTGCCGAGTTCGATGTCACCGATCTTTTAAATGAGGGGGAAAATACCCTCGCAGTTCTCGTTCTAAAATGGTGTGACGGCTCTTATCTGGAGGATCAGGACAAGTTTCGCATGAGCGGAATTTTCCGCGATGTCTATCTCTTAAAACGCCCTGAGCATGCAATCTGGGACTATCACATCACAACTAAGATCCAGGAAAATCGTGCAACCATCCACCTCAATATGGAGTTCTATCATCCGGTTCTCACATCCATCCGCATAGAAGATCCGAATGGCACACTCCTCGCAGAAGAGACGGTCTCGGAGCCTAGACAAGTAAAGTTTGAGCTTGAAAATCCGATCCTCTGGAACACAGAGCACCCCTACCTCTACACGATCGTACTTCAGACGGAATATGAAACGATCATCGACGAACTTGCACTCCGCACAATCGAAATCCGCGACCGTGTACTTCTCTTTAACGGAGAAAAAATTAAATTTCGCGGAGTCAACCGTCACGACTCTGACCCGGTTACCGGATTCACCGTCGGTGTGGAACAGATCAAAAAAGACCTCACCTTGATGAAGCAACATAATTTTAATTCGATCCGTTCAAGTCACTATCCGAACGCCCCTTATTTTTATCAGATGTGTGACCGCTACGGCTTCCTGGTCATCGATGAGGCAGATTTAGAAGCGCATGGACCATTTATGTTGTACCGCAAAGAAGATACCGACTATAATCGTTTCAAACGCTGGAATGAGAAAATCGCCGATGACCCGGCATGGGCGCAGGCAATCCTTGACCGCGTTCAGCGAATGGTGGAGCGCGACAAGAACCGCTTCTGCATCATCATGTGGTCAATGGGAAACGAGAGTGCATACGGATGTAATTTCGAGAATGCGCTGAGATGGACGAAGGAGTTCGATCCTGATCGAATCACCCAGTATGAAAGCGCCCGCTACCGCAACTACGATGTAACTTACGACTACAAAAATCTGGATTTGTACAGCCAGATGTACCCTGCACTCACAGAAATTCAAGAATATCTCAAAAAAGATGGAAGCAAGCCGTTTCTTCTCGTCGAGTACTGTCATGCGATGGGAAACGGCCCTGGAGATCTCGAAGATTATTTCCAGATGATTCAAAGTGATGACCGGATGTGTGGCGGTTTTGTCTGGGAGTGGTGTGACCATGCCATTGCGCACGGCAGAGCGGAAAATGGAAAAATGCGATACGCCTACGGTGGAGATCACGGAGAAGAACTCCATGACGGAAACTTCTGCATGGATGGACTCGTCTACCCGAATCGCACCCCTCACACTGGAATTTTGGAGTACAAGAATGTCTACCGCCCTGCAAGAGTCGTATCCTACGATCCAGCAAGCGGAGAACTGATTTTACACAACTACATGGATTTTGATGATTTAAAAGACTATGTGGAGATTCTTTTTGAAGTGACAAGAGACGGATTGTCCATTCAGAGCGGACGACTCGCCCCGTTTTCCGTCCGACCACACGATCACGGAAAAATAGAATTAAAGATTGCGGTTCCAGAGACGGGAAAAATTTATCTCAAGCTCACCTATCTCCTGAAGAAGGAACTTCCTCTGATGAATCCCGGATATCCTCTCGGTTTTGATGAGATTCTCCTTGATAATGAGGACGGGCGAAACCAGAAAGCACTCAGCTGGATCAACCGAACCGCAGAGACCAATGAGATCGTTGTTCAGGAAACGGATCAAGCTGTTATCCTGAAAGCAAAAGATTTTACTTACACACTCGATAAACGAACTGGTCTTTTTTCCCAGCTTCTGTTTGCCGGAAGAGAGTATCTGAATCATCCCATGGAGCTCAACATCTGGAGAGCACCTACCGATAACGATATGTACCTCAAATCAGAATGGAAGAAAGCGCGCTTTGACAGGGCATATACCCGCGCTTATCAGGTGGAAATTCTTCAGAATATGTACGGAGTCTTCCTCATCGCCCACACCGCCATTGTCGCCAACTCGATCCAGAAAATCCTGAATGTCAACATTCTCTGGAAAATTGACGGCAATGGAAAGATCTGCGCCATCCTCACGGTGACCAAGGACACGGAATTTCCTGTTCTTCCCCGCTTTGGACTGCGGATGTTCTTAAACAAGAAATTGGAAAATGTCTCCTTCTTTGGGTTCGGACCGCAGGAAAGCTACCGAGATAAGCATCAGGGGGCAAGCCACGGCTTATACCACGCAAATGTGAAAGATCTGCATGAGGATTATATCCGTCCTCAGGAAAACGGAAGTCACTTCGACTGTGATTTTGTGGAATTATCCGCTTCCCAGTTTGGCATCACCGCTGTCTCAGAAGAGCCGTTCTCCTTCAATGCCTCCTGTTACACACAGGAAGAACTCGAAAAAACGGCTCACAATTATGAACTGACAGAATCCGACAGCCTTGTCTTCTGTCTTGATTACGCACAGAATGGAATCGGATCAAACAGCTGTGGACCGACTGTCTTAAAGGAATACCAGTTTGATGAATCCTCATTCCAGTTTCGATTTGAGCTGATCCCGTTTGTCAGGAGATCACTCTAAGAGCTTCAGAAAATCCTCCTCGGAGAGAATCGGAATGCCAAGTTCTTTTGCCTTTTTGTTTTTTGACGAGTTGGAGGTCACATCATTGTTGATCAGATACGTCGTCTTTGAGGTCACAGAGCCGGTCGCCTTTCCACCTCTCGCCTCAATCACACTCTGAAGCTCCTTCCGGTTCGCAAAATGTGTCACAGAGCCGGTGATTACAAACGTCATTCCCGCAAAAATCGCGGTCTCCGCACTTGTACTCTCCTGCTCAATCGTCAGCTCTGCAAGCAGATCGTCCACAAGTCGGTTATTCTTCTCAGACTCAAAATATGAGATCCATGCATCCGCAAGGACGGTTCCAATGCCATCGACCGCAGTCAGTTCTTCCTCGGATGCATGGCGCATCTTCTCAAAATCAAAGTCAAACTGACGGCAGAGCATCTTTGCATTTGCCAGACCGATCCCCGCGATTCCGAGACCATAGATCACGCGCGGAAGTGTCGTGTGGGATGCCAGCCGGATCGCGGTCGTCAGCTTCTCATACGACTTTTCTCCGAATCCCTCCATCTCCACGATCGTCTGGCGATGGCGGTCCAGATGAAAAATATCTGCGTAAGTGTGAATCAGTCCACTGCCGATGAATTTCTCGAGTGTCATCTCTGAAAGTCCATCAATATTCAGGGCATCTCTGCTGACGAGGAGAGAGAAACTCTTGATCTTTTTTGCCTGACAGTCCGGATTGGTACAGTAGAGAGATTTGACATCGTTCATCTGGCGAATCTCCGTCGCACCTCCACAGACCGGACAGATCTTCGGGATCTCCATCTTTCCACTTCGCGTCAGGTTCTCCGCGATCTGTGGAATGATCATATTTGCCTTGTAAACTGTAATCGTATCCCCAATTCCAAGCTGAAGTCCTTTCATGATGCTGAGGTTATGGACACTCGCACGGCTGACCGTCGTTCCCTCAAGCTCCACCGGTTCAAAGATTGCGACCGGATTGATCAGTCCCGTTCTCGATACACTCCACTCGATCTCAAGAAGGTGAGTCTCGCGAATCTCATCCTCCCACTTGAAAGCGATCGAGTTGCGCGGAAACTTCGCAGTCCGCCCCAGAGAATCTCCGTAAGCAATATCATCGAGCAGAAGCACAAGACCATCGGACGGAATATCATAATCGGCAATCTTTTGAGAGAAATACTGAACATTCTCCGGAAGGCTCGCTCTCTTTACCATCCGGTACTCGACAACCTCAAAGCCCTGCGTTTTCAGCCACTCAAACTGCTCCCGTCTGGAATTGTGGAAATCCACTCCATCCGCGCGCACAAGCATAAAAGCCACAAAATTTACATTTCGCTGAGCCGTGATCTGGTTATTCAGCTGGCGCACCGATCCACTGCACAAATTGCGCGGATTCTTGTACTTTGCATCGACATCCTCAATCTCTTCATTGATTTGATAAAAATCCGAGTAACGGATCACTGCCTCTCCGCGGAGAATCAGCTGTCCCTTGTAGGCAATCCGAAGCGGAACATTTGCAAAGACGCGGGCATTGTTCGTGATGACCTCACCGATCTCTCCATTTCCACGGGTCACTGCCTTCACAAGCTCTCCTCCCTCATACGTCAGCACAATCGTGAGACCGTCGAGCTTCCAGGACAGAAGTGCCTCCTGATCTCCAAGCCATTCCTGAAGAACACGGACCTCCTTCGTCTTATCGAGGGAGAGCATCGGTGCCTCGTGCGCCTCCTTTGGAAGCTCACTGAGAATCTCATAACCGACTTTCTGAGTCGGACTTCCCGCCATCACCACGCCGGTCTCCGCTTCAAGTGCGAGAAGCTCATCGTAGAGCTTATCATACTCAAAATTGCTCATGATCTCCCGGCTCTCCTGATAGTAGGTCTTCGATGCCTCCGACAGTCTCGCCGTCAGCTCCTTCATTCGCAAAAGTTTTTCATCCTGATTCTGTCCCATATTCCGCTCCCGTCTTCTCCCTCTTCTCCGTTTTCACACAAAATATCTCAAACCGATTTCGCAACATTCGCAACACATTCCAGACCTCCGCTCTGCTCGAATGATGCTGACGATAAAGCAAGGATTCTGCCTACAAACCACCAATCACTCACGGATCTGCCCTACTCGGTCATCTCCTCGTCCTGCCCTTCGCGAAGTTCCCTTGCCTGCTCAAGTGCACGCTCAAGTTCTTCCATCTCCTTCGGCGTTGCACGGCGATAATCTCCTGTGTTTAATTTGCCCAGAAGGATGTTCATAATACGCACTCGCTTGAGTGTTACAACATGATAGCCCAGCTCCTCGCACATCCGGCGAATCTGGCGATTAAGTCCCTGTGTCAGCACAATCCGAAATGTCTTCGGTCCAACAGACTCCACCCGGCATGGTCTCGTCGTGACTCCAAGTTCTTTTAACTCCACACCCTCGCGCATCTTCTTTAAAAACGCGGAATTAAACGGCTGATCCACCGTCACCAGATACTCTTTCTCATGCAGATTGCCCGCATGCATAATCTCATTGGCAAGCTCGCCCTGATTCGTCAGAAGCAGAAGTCCCTCCGAATCCTTGTCCAGTCGTCCGACCGGATAGACACGGGACGGATAATGCACCAGCTCGATCACATTCGTCGCGCGATCCTTGTCCGAGGTCGTGCACACAATCCCTCTCGGCTTGTTGACTACCAGAAGAACCGGCTTTGCCTTCTTTCCGCCGGAGGCTCTTCCAACCGGTTTTCCATCACAGAAAATCTTCTCGTGACCGGTCACTTTCTCTCCGGTCTGCGCCTTGCGCCCGTCAATCGTAACCTTTCCTGCCTCAATCAGACGATCCGCCTCTCGTCTCGAACAGATTCCCTGCTCACTCAGATACTTATTTAAACGGATTTCTTCCATGTTTTTTCCCCATCATTCATCATTCGATTGTTTATCTCAAACACAGCTCATTTCACCTATTTGATAAACTTTGATAGACAATCTTAAATCTTATTTGATAAACATCGCATCGCCAAAGCTGAAGAAACGATAACGCTCCTTGATTGCCTCCTGGTAAGCATTGAGAATATTCTCTCTGCCTGCCAGTGCAGATACCAGCATCACCAGAGTGGACTCCGGAAGATGGAAGTTCGTGATCAGACAATCCAGAATCTTGAATTTGTATCCCGGGTAGATAAAAATCTCCGTCCAACCGCTTCCCGCTTTCAAAATACCATTCTCATCCGTCGCAGACTCGATTGTTCGACAGCTCGTCGTTCCAACACAGATCACGCGTCCGCCCTCTGCCTTCGTGTCATTGATCTTTTTTGCCTCAGATTCCTCCACCATGTAAAACTCGGAATGCATATGGTGATCGAGAATGTTGTCCACCTTTACCGGACGAAACGTTCCAAGACCAACATGAAGCGTGACATGTGCAATCTTGACTCCCATATCCTCGATCTGCTTTAACAACTCTTTCGTGAAATGAAGTCCTGCTGTCGGAGCCGCTGCTGATCCCTCATGAACCGCATAGACAGTCTGATAACGGTTCTTGTCCTTGAGCTGATGGGTGATGTACGGCGGAAGAGGCATCTGACCGAGCTGATCAAGAATCTGCTCAAAAATTCCCTCATAGGAGAACTGAATCAGACGGTTTCCCTCATCAACGACATCGAGAACCGTTCCCTTTAACAGACCATCTCCAAAGCTCAAAACAGCACCTGGACGGCACTTCTTTCCCGGCTTTACAAGCGTCTCCCAAATATCATTCTCTCTTCTCTTTAAGAGAAGAACCTCCACATGAGCACCTGTGTCCTCCTTCACGCCAAGCAGACGCGCCGGAATCACCTTCGTATCATTGATGACAAGACAATCACCCGGGTGAAGATATTCCACAATATCGCGGAAAACGCGGTGCTCCATCTCACCGGTCTCCTTGTTCAGAACCAGAAGCCGGGAGGAAGAACGATCCTCAAGCGGATCCTGAGCAATCAGCTCCTGCGGAAGATCAAAATTATAATCGGTTACATTCATTGCCTGTTTCATTTCCATTTCTCTCGTCACACTTTCCATTCATTCTTTATTTCTTAAATCTATCATTTCTTGACATTTCTAGTTCTTATTTCCAGTTTCTCTCGTTTTCTTGATTTATCGTTCCAATCAACGTTCTAAAAGACTCGGCGTATGATTCAAATTGACGCTCGCGGAGATTTGGATGCAACTTTACTGCGCAGAACCACTCTCTGCACTGCCCTCGCCGGATGCGCTGTCCGCACCGCTCGTCTCCGAAGAATTCGCAGCGGAATCTGTTGTGGTCGTTGCATCACCGGCAGAATCTCCCGTGGCATCTGCACCACTCTCGGAGGACTCTGTACTCTGATTATCCGACTCAACAACTACACTCTGCTGATTTTCACTGCCTTCGTAAACCGGAGATCCGTCTCTCAAGACACCATAAACGGTCTTAAGATCTTCATCTGACTCAATCGCATCCTTGAGCTTTGTATTGACACTCGATGCCAGACGGCGCACTCCCTCTGAATGATTCTCTGTATCCACAAACTTCTGCATCTCATCTGAGATCGCATCATCTTTCAGAATGTGGTAATTCCCCTCAGAATCCTTCTGGACACAACACCACATGATCATCGGAGCAGTCGTCTTCACGGAATTGAAACGGATATCTGCCACGGCATACACCAGCCAGGTGTCGCTCTCCGGTCCATCCGCCACATAGGTCGTCACATTTTCAAATCCCTGCACATACTTGGAATTACTGCGCAGTTTAGATGCCTCTTTCTGAAGTTGCCATTCTTCCTTTTCACTGCCACCATAGACCTGATTCAGTGCGGAAGCATCCGCATTCGCACGCGCCTGAAAATATGACTTCATCAGGCTGAGAATCTCCGGAACGGAATCTTTTTTCAGATCCTCGGTTTCAAAATTCTGCGCCTCGGTCTCACCGTCTTCCCCCTCAGCCGTGCTCTCCTGATCGTCTGCACTCTCTCCTTCATCTGCTGTGGATTCTCCCTCGCCATCAGAATCCTCTGCCTGATCGTCCGTGCCTGCTCCGTCTTCCACGCTCTCCACCGCCGTTTCCGACTGTGCAGAGGCCGGCTCTGCCTGTTTTTTGTCTGAAAGCACGATAAACATAATCAGCACAATCACTGCAAGCGGAATCAATACCGCCGGCAACATCTTTTTCTGATCTTTGCTCAGCTCAAAACCGCTTTTTTTCTTATCATTAAGTCCCATATTAAATGTCATTCCCTCCAGTCTGCCTCAGATTCCGGACAATAAAATTTTGGATGCCCGATTTTTATCCCGACAATCCGCATCTTATCATAGCAAAATGCGTTTCAAAAAGCAAGAAAAAGAGCCCTATTCTCGGCACACCGGCTCTCAATAGGGCTCTTCAGCAAAAAGAAAATGCGTCTGATAGGAATCGAACCTACGCACGCGGCTCCGGAGGCCACTGCTCTATCCACTGAGCTACAGACGCATCTCCTTTATCATACACGAATTGTTCCTATTTTGCAAGTATTTTTTAAATTTTTCAGAATTTCAAAGAACCCGCTGGTTACGGCACCATACAAAACAAAGCATTACATTCCGACGTTTAACGTTTAGCGCAGGCTCTCCGCAATCTCCAAAACCTCTTCTAATTTATGCATTCTCCATCCCGCCAGGGACTGATCAAAGCCAAAACGCTCATCGATCAGAGCCGTCACCGGCATACCGGCGCGATAGGCAGCCGTGACTCCAAATGTCGAGTCCTCGACCGCAAGACACTCTTTCTCAGAGAGTCCAAGCTGTTCTGCCGTATAGTGATAGATCTCCGGGTCCGGCTTGCTCCGCTTAAACTGAGCACCGCTGACAACAACCTCAAAGTAATCGCGAATCCCATTCTCCTCAAGCACCCGCAAAATCAATTCCTTGCGCGTACTCGATGCAAGCGCAAGGCGAAACCCCATCTGCTGAAGAGATCGCAGGATTCCCGGGATCTCCGGACGGAAGATCTCACGGTAATCCATCTCAGGGAAATTCGTTCTGCTTGCATAACACTCATCTCGAACTTCCTGCCACGTCTTGTCACTCTTGATTGCCTTCACCATACACTGCCATGCATCTTCTCTCGAAGATCCCACCATGCCGAGAAGATCTTCCATCTTCACATCTGGATTCTTTTTCTTGGCAAACTCCAGATCCCTTTTGAGATACTCGATCTCGCTGTCAATGATGACTCCATCCATATCAAAAATCACTGCCTTCAGCATCTTAGCCTCCTCCTGTATCTATCTAAATATTTCGTAACGGTTCAGTACCTTCACCGTCACGAGCAAAAATCCATTGAAAATTGTCTTCGGCAATGGGATTTTTATTTTTTATTTGATCCTTCTTAATCATTTGCCAGATATTTCTTCACATACTGTCCGGTATAAGAATCTGGATTCTCTGCAACCTCCTCCGGAGTTCCCTGGGCGATCACCGTACCTCCGCGATCTCCGCCCTCCGGACCGATATCGATCAGATAATCGGCACACTTGATCACATCGAGATTATGCTCAATGACAACAACCGTATTGCCACCATCCGAGAGTCTTCGCAGGATCTCGACGAGCTTGTGAACATCTGCAAAGTGAAGTCCTGTTGTCGGCTCATCCAGAATGTAGATCGTCTTTCCGGTTCCTCTTCGGCTCAGTTCTGTCGCCAGCTTGATTCGCTGTGCCTCTCCGCCTGAGAGCTGGGTCGACGGCTGTCCCAAACGGATGTAGGAAAGTCCAACATCATTGAGCGTCGCAATTTTGCGGTAAATCGACGGCACATTCTCGAAGAACTTCATCGCTTCCTCAACCGTCATGTTCAGCACATCGTAAATGCTCTTTCCCTTGTACTTCACATCAAGTGTCTCTCGATTGTAACGCTTTCCTCCGCAAACCTCGCACGGAACATAGACATCGGGAAGAAAATGCATCTCAATCTTGATGATTCCATCTCCGCTACATGCCTCGCATCGTCCACCCTTGACGTTGAAACTGAATCGTCCCTTATTGTATCCCTTCGCCTTCGCATCCGGGGTCGAGGCAAACAGATCGCGGATCATATCAAACACACCGGTGTATGTCGCCGGATTCGACCGCGGAGTTCTCCCGATCGGGGACTGATCGATATCGATCACCTTATCCAACTGCTCAATGCCTTCAATCTTCCTAAACTTGCCCGGAATCGTCCGCGCGCGATTCAGCTTACGCGCCAGCGCCTTGTAAAGAATCTCATTGACAAGAGAGCTCTTTCCTGATCCGGAAACTCCGGTCACACAGGTCATCACGCCAAGCGGAAAACTTACATCGATATTTTTTAAGTTATTCTCGCTCGCCCCGCGCACGGTCAGAAATCCTGTCGGCTTTCTGCGCTCTGACGGAACCGGAATCCGGATTCGGCCACTCAGATAGGCACCGGTCACCGACCGCTCACACTTCATGATCTCCTCCGCCGTGCCGACCGCGACAACCTCTCCGCCATGCTCTCCGGCTCCCGGACCGATATCGACGATGCAGTCTGCCTGTCTCATCGTATCCTCGTCATGCTCGACAACGAGAACCGAGTTGCCAAGATCACGCAGACGGATCAGCGTCGCAAGCAGCTTGTCATTATCTCTCTGGTGAAGTCCAATACTCGGCTCATCGAGAATATACGCCACCCCGACAAGACCCGATCCGATCTGAGTCGCAAGACGGATTCTCTGCGCCTCTCCTCCTGACAGAGTTCCAGTTGCACGCGACAGGGAAAGGTACTCCAGTCCGACATTCAACAGGAAATCCAGACGCGCCTTGATCTCCTTTAAAATCTGTGCTCCGATCGATTCCTGCATCGGAGTCAGAGTCAATGTCTCAAGGAAATCCCGGTATTTCGCAATCGACATTTCCGTTGCCTCGTAGATGTTGATGCCACCGACGGTCACTGCAAGCGAGCTCGCCTTCAGACGCTGTCCCTTACAGAGCTTACACGGAGTGATTCTCATAAATGTCTCATACTCCGCCTTTGAAGTCTCTGAAAACGTCTCGCGGTACCGCCTCTCCACATTCCTGATCAGTCCCTCAAACGCAATTGGATAGACACCCTCTCCTCGCTGTCCCTTGTAATGAACCTTGACCTCATGACCATTCGTTCCGTGAATCAGAATATCGTGGACCTCCTTCGGATAGTCCTCAAACGGGGTTTCGAGATCAAAATGATACTCACTTGCCAGCGCCTCGAGAATCGCATGAGTGAAGCTGCCCTTCTCCGAGCAGGACTGCCAGCCCATGACCGTGATTGCCCCCTGGGAGATGCTCAGAGACTTATCCGGAATCATCAGCTCCTCATCAAACTCCATCTTATATCCGAGACCAAAGCAGTCCGGGCATGCTCCGAACGGATTATTGAACGAGAAACTGCGAGGTTCTACCTCCTCAATGCTAATTCCACAGTCCGGACACGCAAAGCTCGTGCTGAACTGAATCGGCTCTCCTCCGATCACATCGACTGTCATCAATCCATCTGAAAGTCCCATCACCGTCTCAATCGAGTCTGCCAGACGCTTCTCAATGCCCCCTTTCACAACGAGACGATCGACGACAATCTCAATCGTATGCTTGATGTTCTTCTCCAAGTGAATCTCCTCGGACAGATCATAGAGACTGCCATCAATCCACACTCTCACATAACCGCCCTTGCGCGCCTGATCGAGCAGTTTAACGTGCTCGCCCTTTCGTCCACGGACAACCGGGGCGAGAAGCTGGAGCTTCGTCCGCTCCGGCAGTGCCATAATCTGATCGACCATCTGATCGATTGTCTGACGCCGGATCTCCCTTCCACACTTCGGGCAATGCGGGATACCGATTCGCGCATACAGAAGACGCATATAATCGTAGATCTCCGTGACCGTTCCGACTGTCGATCTCGGGTTGCGGTTCGTCGACTTCTGATCAATCGAGATCGCCGGGGAAAGTCCCTCAATGCTCTCGACATCCGGCTTCTCCATCTGTCCAAGGAACTGGCGTGCGTAAGACGACAGAGATTCCATATAACGTCGCTGTCCCTCCGCATAGATCGTATCAAATGCCAGAGACGACTTTCCCGATCCGCTCAGTCCTGTGAGAACCACAAGCTCATTTCTCGGAATGTTGAGAGAAATGTTTTTTAAATTGTGCTCATTCGCACCTCGTATCTTGATATATTGTTTTGCCATCGCTCAAAGACCTTTCTGTTGTGCAAGTCACCACGGTTCTTTCTGTAAAATCGGACGCTCATCGCGCCCCGGTCGCTTTTTCTTTTGCGCCTATACAATTAAGAACACTAAGCTCGAAATTCCTTGCTAAGTGTTCTTAATTATATCACATTCCTGTGTGTTTTGCAAACATTTGTTCGATTGATCTTCTGTCAAAAACTTCTGCAACGTTCCTGTTCATGTATTCAAGTCAACGCTTACAAAGACCTGAATACATGAACCATAATAATTTTATTCTTCGTCGCTGGTTTTCTCGCTCTCTGCGACCGTCTTCGGCTCTACAAATTCATTTTCTGCACTCTCTGCATCTTTAGAATCTACATCTGCATTTGCAGTCTCCATAACAGTTGGTGTTTCTGCCTTTTCTTCTATCTCGCCAGATTTCTCATCCGTCTCTGCACCCTTCTGTCCCTCATTCAGCATCTCCATAAACTCCTCACCGGTGATGCTCTCGCGCTCGAGCAGATAGCCCGCAATCTCATTCAACTTCCCTGCATGCTCTTTGAGAATGCCCATTGCCTTCTCATACTGCTCTTTCACAATACGAATGACTTCCTCATCAATCAGGCGGGAAGTCTCCGGGGAACATGCAAGTGTTGTGTCCCCGCCGAGATACTGGTTCGTCAGTGTTTCAAGCGCAACCATTCCAAACTGACTGCTCATTCCGTAACGGGTAACCATCGCACGCGCCATTCTCGTCGCCTGTTCAATATCGTTGGAAGCGCCCGTCGTGATCGAATGGAACATGAATTCCTCCGCCGCACGACCACCGGTCAGAGTCGCAATCTTGTTCAGAGCCTCCTCCTTACTCATAAGGAAACGCTCTCCGTCCTCCACCTGCATCGTGTAACCGAGGGCACCGGAAGTTCTCGGAACAATCGTGATCTTATGAACCGGGGCACTCTCACTCTGGCATGCTGCGACAAGCGCATGACCAACCTCGTGGTAAGCGACGATCCGCTTCTCTTTCTCGGAGACGCTCGCATCCTTGCGCTGGTAACCGGCAATGACAACCTCCACGCTCTCCTCAAGATCTGCCTGACTTACAATTCTGCGTCCCTGACGGACAGCGCGCAGAGCACCCTCATTGATAATATTTGCGAGATCTGCACCGCTCGCTCCGACCGTTGCGCGTCCGATCGCCTCAAAATCAACGTCATCGGAAATCTTGACTTTCTTCGCATGAACTTTCAAAATCGCCACACGACCCTTTAAATCAGGAAGTTCAACCGGAACTCTTCGGTCAAAACGACCCGGTCTCAAAAGCGCCTTATCGAGGGAATCCGGACGGTTCGTCGCCGCGAGAATCACAACACCCTTGCGTCCGTCAAATCCATCCATCTCCGCAAGCAACTGGTTCAACGTCTGCTCTCTCTCGTCATTTCCCGAAAATCCACCGCCGTCACGCTTCTTTCCGATCGTATCGATCTCATCGATGAAGACAATACACGGCGCTTTCTCATTCGCCTGCTTAAATAAATCGCGAACCTTCGCTGCACCCATGCCGACGAACATCTCGACAAACTCCGATCCGGAAATCGAGAAGAACGGGACATGCGCCTCACCCGCGACAGCACGCGCAAGAAGGGTCTTACCGGTTCCAGGAGGGCCGACAAGCAGAACACCCTTCGGCAAAGTTGCACCGATATCGGTGTATTTCTTCGGATTGTGCAGGAAATCCACAATCTCCCTCAGTGCATCCTTCGCCTCTTCCTGACCGGCAACATCCGCAAAATTCGTGTGAATGTCTGCCTCCGCATAGATCTTTGCATTCGACTTTCCAAATGTCATCACACCGCCCATGCCATCGCCCATCCGCTTCGTCATCATCCGACTCAGCAGTTGTCCGAGCACAACGAACATGATAATCGGAAGTACCCAGTTAAAAATAAAACTCTGAAGTGGAGATGCCTTTGTCGGAATATCCTCCGCAAAATCGACCCCACTGTCGAGGAGCTGTTGCGTCAAATCATCATACTGCCAGTCACCTGTCTTGTAGATCGCTCCCTCTTTCTCTCCATTCGAGGGCTTCGCCTGAAACGTGATCTGACCGTCTCCCCGCGCAACTTTTGCGACCTCCCCATCATTGACCATCTGTAAAAATTGATTAAATGGAACTTCCGTCACTTTCCGCTCCACCATCATTGGAACTACGAGGGCATTGAGCAAAAGTGTAATCAGAAGAACGATTCCATAATAATAAAGCAGTTTCTTTGACGGAGTCTGCCCTGGACCATCATTCTTTACACCCATAGATTTTTCTCCTTCTGTTTGTTTCCTTATCCTTTGTCTTCCATGCCAGCAAATTTTGTCACTGAATTCTGTCACCAAATTTTTTTGACATAATCTTTTTGACACATTTCAGGCAAAAGTGTCAGAAATGTTTTCCTGTTTAGTATACAACAAGAGCGAGGGATTTTAAACCCTCGCCCCGCTTAAAAATTTATAAACTTTCTTTTAAAAATCTGTCACCCTCCAGTAAATGATCTCAGTCTCAGCCAAGATCTGGAACAACCGGAACCGCATCTTTCGGAATCGGGCTGACAAAGCCCTCTGCCGTCCGCTTCTCAAACTCCCTGCGCGCCTCGCTCAAAAGCTCCGGATCGGTAAACAGATCAATCGCCGTGCCTGCAAGCACTTTTCCTGCACAAAGCACTGCCTTGTGACCGATCTCGGTGCAATCACAGGAGACATTCTGCCAGCTGTGACCCGGACAACCGTTCGGCCAGGATGCAACATGGATCTGTGCCGTCGGCGTCAGCCAGCTCACATCCCCGACATCCGTCGACCCCGCCTTAAATGCTTCACCCTGATAGAGCGGAGCAAGAAACGCATTCATTGCATGACCAACCTGAGCCCGTTTCTCAATCACTTCTTCTCTCAGCGCAGGGTCATTTTCTGCTGCAACCCCCGGAACGTAATCATTTCCGACATAGGTCTTTGCGAGCTCGTCCGCAAACGCATTCTCCTCCTCGGTGTAGGTCGGAACTCCGATCTCCGAGAAGTTTTTGTACAACACACGCTCAAGAGCGAAATTGCTGACGGTATCGGACAGACCGTCAATGAACTTGCGCTCAATCGTCGTGTCCGTCATCAGAGCTGCGCCCTCGGCAATCCGGTCAACACGCTTCTGAAGCTCTATCGCCTCAGAGACATGATTCGAGCGAACCATGTAGAGCACACTTGCTCTCGGCTGTACAACGTTCGGACTGCATCCGCCGGCATCCGTAATCGCATAATGTATGCGCGCCTTATCGCTCATATGCTCGCGAAGGAACTGCACGCCAATATTCATCAGCTCCACTGCATCGAGCGCACTGCGTCCGCGCTCCGGCGCTCCTGCCGCATGGGAAGCGATTCCGGTAAACTTGTACTGTACCTGAATGCAGGAGTTCGACGAGCCGGTTGCGACCTCATTGACATCCTCCGGATGCCAGGTCAGCGCTGCATCAAGGTCTTTCCAGACTCCATCTCTCGCCATAAATGCCTTCGCAGCTCCGCCTTCCTCGCCCGGACAGCCGTAGAGAACGACGGTTCCCGGAGTCTTTGTCTTTTCGAGATATGCTTTTACCGCAAGCGTTGCCGCAAAAGCACCGGCTCCGAGAAGATTGTGTCCACAGCCATGACCGGTTCCACCTGCAACGCGCTCTTTCCGCTCCGTGCTTCCAGCAACCTGAGAAAGTCCGGAAAGAGCATCATACTCTGCAAGAATTCCGATCAGAGGACGTCCGCTTCCGTAGCTTGCCGAAAATGCTGTCTCAATTCCGCTGATGCCTTTCTCCACATGAAATCCCTCTTTTTCAAGAGTCTCACAGTAGAGATTGGCAGACCGGAACTCCTTCAAGGACAACTCTGCATACTCCCAGATCTGGTCTGAGACCCCGATGATCTCCTCCCGTTTCTCCTCAATCACGGCAAGCGCCGTCTTCTTTTCTTCTGTCATCTCTTAAAACGCTTCCTTTCTCTGTCATAATATTCCCTTTGCACCTTGAGCTTGCACTCTCCCCGCAGACACAAATGCGCACCCTGACTTCAACTCTTCAAATCTTACAGAACTTTCGCAAAGAAATCCTGAAGTCTCACATGCTTCGGATGCTCAAAAATCTCCTCCGGAGTACCCTGCTCGAGAAGTTTTCCGTCCGCCATAAAGAGCACACGGTTTCCGACCTCACGGGCAAATCCCATCTCATGAGTTACGACAACCATCGTCATCCCTTCATTTGCAAGCTCTTTCATGACATCGAGAACCTCTCCGACCATCTCCGGATCAAGGGCAGAAGTCGGCTCATCAAACAGCATCACCTCCGGCTCCATCGCCAGCGCACGCACGATTGCAACTCGCTGTTTCTGTCCACCGGAAAGCTGGATCGGGTAAGCACCTGCACGATCTTTGAGTCCGACGCGGTCGAGAAGCGCCAGCGCCTTCTTCTCCGCCTCCTCTTTGCTCATTCCGCGCACTTTCATCGGTGCAAGCACCATATTTTCGAGAATTGTCATATGCGGAAAAAGGTTAAAGTGCTGGAACACCATTCCCATTTTCTGGCGAAGATGGTCGATATCGAGTTTGACCGTCTTTCCGTTCTCATCCTCGTATTTCTTCTTCGTGATATCGATTCCGTCAAAGATGATCTCGCCTCCGGTCGGCTCCTCGAGCAGGTTCAGACTGCGCAGAAACGTAGACTTTCCTGATCCAGACGGTCCGATCACAACCATCACATCGCCCTTGTTGATGTCCACGCTCACATCGTCAAGCGCCTTGATCACTCCATGATTATAATGCTTTTTCAGATTTTTTACCTGAATCAAACTATCTCTTGTCGCCACGGCTCATTCTCCTTTCAAAATATGCAATCAGCTTGGAAGTCGGGAAGCACAGGCAGAAGTAGATCGCCGTTGCCACGAGCAGAGGCTCTACGATGACGAACGTCGCACCCTTGACTGCGTTTACCGCAGACATGATATCCTGAACACCGATGGTGTAGGTAATCGCAGACTCCTTGATGATTACGACAAACTCATTTGCAATCGCCGGCAGAATGTTCTTCAACGCCTGTGGCAGGATGATGTAGCGCAGGTTCTGAACCTGAGACAGACCCAGAGAACGTGCCGCCTCCGTCTGTCCGCCATCAATCGACTGGATACCTGCACGGATGATCTCACACAGGTAAGCACCGGAGTTCATTCCGAGAGCTACAACACCCGGGAAGAAACGGCTGAACTTGATGAAACCGAACATCTCAAAGCCCGGAAGTTTCACCATGCCGAAGACTCCATAGTAAATAATAAAGATCTGTACAAGAACCGGAGTCGAACGAAGAATCTCGACATATGCCGTTGCAAGGAAGGACAGCGGATTAAACCGGCTTAAAAGCAGGAGAAATCCTCCTTCTTTCATATGACCATCCTTATCCAATCCGAGGGAGCGGAACGGACACACGTTTGACATTCTCATCAGCGCCAAAACGAGGGCGATACAGAAACCAATCAATACGGTGAAGACCGATAACAGAACTGTTACCAGAATTCCCTGAATAAACAGCTGTGTGTAAGGCGCAATTTTTGCAAAATTTTCTGCCTGAATAAACATAAGGTACTCCTTTCTGATTTTGTCTTACTCTGAGTGTTTTCGGTCAGAGTATGTTTGAAAAATGCATTAGGGATATTTTCGCCTGAATGGATTTTTCAAGCACGCTCTATCCCGGCGGGATTTCAAAGGATCTCTCTGATCCCTTTTCAATAACTTGAATAACATCGTTTTGTACAAAAACCGCCAACCTCCCCCAAAAAGAGAGGAAGGTTGGCGAATTTCTGATTTTACATCCGGATTTTGTCCAGATTTCCAGATTTTCTGAAGAATCCTAAAAAGCCGAAAAGCTCTCCGTTCGATTGCTTACTGCTGAACGTTTCCCTCAGAATCCAGAAGACCCTCGTAGGTGTTTCCAGAAGCCTGCTCGTTTGCATCAGCGATAAACTTCTCCATAGAACCATCCTCGATTGCCTGTGCAATTGCCTCATTGACACCTGCCATAAGAGACTCATTTCCCTTGCTGACACCGATTGCAGATCCCTTGCTCTCGTAAGGAACATCCATAACGATCTCAAGCTCCGGATAGTTCTGCTGATAGCTCTTTGCTACATCGGTCTCAATGTAAGCGGCATCCAGCTTGCCTGCCAGAAGCTCAGAGATGATATCGGTTACCTTCGGAAGGGAAACAATATCTGCATCCGGGCTGTTCGTGTTTGCCAGATCCAGCTGAATGGAACCGGTCTGTGCACCTACGGAAACATCAGACTTGTTGATTGCCTCAAAGCTGTTGAACTTATCTGCATTGTCCTTTACCGTCACGAGAGACTGTCCGCCGGTATAGTAGATGTCGGAGAAGTCCATGATACCCTCACGCTTCGGGTCCGGAGACAGACCTGCCATACCCAGATCTACGGATTTCGTCTGAAGCTCACTTAAAACGCCGTCGAAGTCAACGGTAACGACCTCAAGTTTCAGACCAAGGTAATCTGCGATGTACTGAGCTAAAGACATATCAAAACCTGCCAGCTGAGGCTTTCCGTCCTCACCGATTGCGTAGAACTCATACGGTGCGAAGTCCGGGCTGGTTGCTACGGTCAGAGTGCCCTCCGTAACCGTCTCGATGTCTGCGGTATCTGCCTTGCTCTCCTCTGCGGAAGACTCCTCTGCTTTGGACTCGCCCTCTGCGGTGGTGGTCTCTTCCTTAGCAGTCTCAGCTACGGTAGTCTCCTTTTCACTGCTTCCGCCACATGCAGTTAAAGAAACTGCCATGCATGCTGCCATGCCTAATGCCAGAAATCTCTTTTTCATAATGTTTTTCCTCCTCATTTTGCATATATGCATTTAAAATGAATATATGCATAAATATAAAACAGCTAACCGTTATCCATTATATCTTTTTTTTTAAATTAATCAAGTGCAATTCTTGCCGAAATTCGTCAAATAGCAAAATCCATTTCTTTTTATTCCTGCATCAGTCCGGCAAACAGCTCCGCCGGTACATAGGCTTTGACACGAATCCCCTCCGCCTCATACTCCTCGGAGAGCAGTTCTCCGTACTTGCGGATTGTCTGGATTTTTCCTGCCTGGCTGTACGGGAACAAGCGCTCCATATACACTTTCTGACTTCTTAAAATCTGCCCGAGCAGGTCTTTTAAGCGGTCAATTCCGTCGCCGGTCTTCGCTGAAATCCGAATCTGGTAATCTGACCGAAGATCTCTCGGAATCTCCTCACCGGTCATCCGATCCGTCTTGTTAAAGATCGTGACCATGATCTTATCTCCGACCTCAAGCTCTCGAAGCGTCTCATAGACAACGTGCATCTGCATATCCATCGCCAGATTCGAGCAGTCGACGACATGAAGGATGAGGTCCGCGTATTTTGCCTCCTCAAGCGTACTCTTAAATGCCTCAATCAGATGATGCGGAAGTTTGCGGATAAATCCGACCGTATCGGTCAGCAAAATCTGCTGTCCGCCATCGAGCTCGAGACTGCGCGTCGTCGGATCAAGCGTTGCAAACAACTTGTCTTCTGCGAGAATTCCTGCGTCAGTCAGTCGGTTTAAGAGTGTCGATTTTCCGGCATTCGTATATCCCACAATCGCAGCAACCGGAGTGTGTGCCTTCTCTCTCTGACGGCGGATTACCTCGCGGTGACGCTTCACTTCCTCAAGTTCTGATTTTAACTGACCGATTCTCTCGTGGATCAGTCGTCGATCCATCTCGAGCTTCTTCTCACCCGGTCCTCTCGTTCCGATTCCGCCTCCGAGACGGGAGAGCGAACTTCTGAGTCCGACAAGGCGGGCAGAACGATATTTTAGCTGTGCAAGCTCAACCTGAATCTTTCCCTCGCTCGTCGTCGCACGTGAGGCAAAGATGTCGAGAATGACCATCGTTCGGTCCATCACCTTTGTGTCGAGCGCATCCTCAAGATTTCTCATCTGTGCCGGTGAGAGCTCATCGTCACAGACGACGCCGGTCGCGCCAAGGACTGCGATCTGCTCCCTGACTTCCTCAATCTTTCCTTTTCCCAGATATGTTCCCGGGTGAATTTGCTCCCGGTTCTGGATCATCTTGCCGACGGTGATCGCTCCCGCCGTCTTGACAAGCTCCTCGAGCTCGTCGAGGGAGGCTTCGGTATCTTCCTCCTCGCTGATATTCACCGCGATCAGAATGACCCTTTCCTCCACTTCTTTTAATTCAATCAAATCTGCCATATTTTTATTCTCTTATTCTCTTTCCAGATCTCTGTCAGCTCTAATGTTAATCCCAATCCTTATTTCAATATTGATCTCAATGTTCCATGCTGCTTCTTTATACGGATTCTAATTAACATGGATTGCTGATACTAATATTGACTCCCAGTTCTTTTACTTTAATTGTTTCCCTGGCGACTTCTCAGGAAGGTGATCTCCCGGCTGACCTCATCGTCCGTTCCATACGTCTTCTCGTAGTCCTCGAAGAGTTCCAGTGCCTTTCCATAGTCTCCGGCATATTCCCAGAGCACTGCCTCATCATAGGCAAGTTCTCTCGCGGTTCTCTGGTCATCTCCGACTACCGCCTGTCCCTGCTGAACAGACGTGAGCGCCCCGTTGTAATCCTTCGCCTCGATCTGATCGGTCGCCATTCGACTGTAAATCTGAGCCTGTAATACCCCAAGCTCAAGCGCCGAACTGTACTCCTTCTTTTCCATCAGACACAGAACCACGCCCTTCTTGTAGGTTTCATTCTCTGCGTCCGCCTTTCTCAACGTCTGGTACGTCTCAAGTGCGGTGTCGTAATCGCCAACACGGTACTCTGCCTCCGCTCTCGCTCCAAGCACCTGCTTTTCATAAGCGCCCATGCGTTTTCCGGCCTTCTGAACTGCCTGATTCAAGGTCTCAACCGCTGCCTCATATTTGCCCTGGTTCAGATACTCCACCCCCGCCCTGGCAAGCCGGTGTTCTTCCTTCTGATTCTTATAATGCACAAGTCCAAATCCAGAGCAGACCACGACAATCGCAATCAGTGCAACCAGAATTCCAATGCCACCGTTCGACTTTCTGCGCCGTCTCGACGGACCTTTTCTGCGGACAGACCCTCTCCTCGACTCGTCCATCCGTCTTGCCATCTCAGCACGTTTTGCCTGTTCCCTGCGTTCCTGCTCACTGATTCCCCGTCTTGCACCGCCTGAGCGCCCTCTCCTGGAATCTCCATCCCCATTGATTGAACGACTCATCTTTCTGGCACTCTCCAGTTCAATGATGCTTCCTTTTCTCCGCTTTACACCTTCTGCTGAATATCTCTCCACAATTCTCGCCTCTTACTTTCTTCCGGTGCTTCCATGACCGCCCCGATCCTCATGACCCAACTGATCCGTCTCCTCAAAACAGATCTGTGGCTGATGCTCCATGATGCGGAACTGACAGATCCGGTCGCCCTCGTGAATCTCGGTATCGCGCAGGGCATATGCCGGGAAAAACCACTGATCCCCGTCTCCGCAATAACTCTCATCGATAACGCCCATATGATTTGTCTGGATGATGCCAAAATTCTTGAACGTGCTACTGCGCGGAACAACATGAGCCTCATATCCCTTCGGAAGCTCCATCGCCACACCGAGAGGAATCAGACGAAACTCCCCCGCTTTCATCGTCACATTCTCCGCAGATCGAAGATCGATCCAATCAGACTTTCCATCCACATAGGTCAGCTTTTCCATGTTTTCCTTAAAATATTTGATTCTGATTTTCATAGTTTTCACGTTTCTCCTTCTCTCTCGATTTCTGATTACAGATTTCTTGTCTAGTTCCGGCTTTCTTTAATTCCAGCCATTTCTAGTTCCGGCTCTCTCTGGTTCCGGTTTTTTCTATCAATCCTTTTTTTCTTATTTTTCAGTCTCTTCCTGATCCTTTTTCTGATTATCCTTCTGCTGAAGCTCTTCCTCGACTTCCTGAATAATCTCTTCTTTCTGCTCCGGATTCATCGTCGGCAGATCTGTGATCGTCCCGACTCCAAATCTCCGAAGAAATTCCTCCGTCGTCGCAAAGAGTGCCGGTCGACCAGGCGCATCGAGACGACCCGCCTCGTAAATCAAACCATACTCCACGAGACGATTGACCGCGTGATCCGAGGAGACTCCGCGGATTCGTCCGATCTCAATCTTCGTCACAGGCTGGCGGTATGCCACGATCGAGAGCGTCTCCAACAGCACATCGGAAAGCACATGTTTCTTCGGCGCAGATGCCACACGAATCAAATTCTCATAGTACTTCGCCCGCGTACTCATCTGATAGGCATTTTCCAGTTCAAGAATCTGCATCCCTCGATTTTCCTGCTGGTAGCGCCTTTGTAAATTTCTCACCACCCGCTTTGCAATCGCCTCACTCTGGTCAATCGCCATCGCAAGCTGTTCCACCGGAACCGAATTGCCCATCGTGAACAGCACCGCTTCCACGATCGCCTCCCAGTCGGACGCCGGATAAATCCCGGGGATTTCTTCCGGCTCTTCCTCGACTTCACCTTCCTCTTCCGGTATTTCCGATACTTCCTGTGCCTGCTCCTGCGCAATCTGCTCCGCCAGGCGCTTCTCCTCCTCATCGAGAAGAGCCTCTGCTTCCATTCGTTCATGACGCGCCTCGATCTTCGCCAGATCAAATTCCTCGTCATCATCCTCATCGTCAAAAAGACTTCCCATACTGTTTCCTTCTCATTTCTTTATTCGTCTTATCTGTCTTTCCATTATGATTCATCACTGATTGATCCGTCTTACCCACATATAACGCAAAGCAACTATCTCCATCGTAGAAGGGGTGAACTATTTATCTTCCAGATCATTCAACTCAATCGCAGTCTCTTCTCCCTCTGCCTCGAGAATCTCAATATCCATATCGTCAAATGCGTGCTCCTGAGTCAGATGAATCTTTCCAATCTTCATGAGCTCAAGAACTGCCAAAAACGTCACAACCACCTCAATTCGGCTGTTCTGTCCCTCAAGCATCTGGCGAAAACGAAAGATCCGATGCTTTCTCGCATAGGTCATGACTTCCATCACCTTCTGCTCGAGGCTGACCGGTTCCCTCCTGATTGTTCCAAACTTGCTTCGGATCGGATCAACCTTGTCTCTCTGCCGTTTCATCACGGACTCAAAAATTCTCTGAAGTTTTGCGAGTGTCAGACCATCAAGAAGCTCATCGAGATCGACGGGCTGTTCGTATTTTGCCACCTCCCGCGGAATTGTCGGTCCCTTAAACAGAACTCCATCCGCCTCTTCCTCCATATCAGAGAGTTCCTGCGCCATCATCTTGTACATCTTGTACTCCATCAGGCGACGGACAAGCTCTGCTCTCGGATCTTCTCCGTCCTCCTCGTCATCCTCCTTGGGATCTGCCGGCAGAAGCATCCGGGACTTAATATCGAGAAGCGTCGCCGCCATCACGAGGAAATCGCTGACAATATTTAAATCTTCCTCTTCCATCTGGTTAACATATGCGAGATACTGATGCGTAATCTCCACAATCGGAATGTCATAGATATCGATCTTATTTTTCTCTATCAGGTGAAGCAGAAGGTCAAGCGGACCCTCAAATTTTTCCAGTTTATATGAAATTCCCGCCATATTCTCCCCACTTTTTCATCAACGTGTCCTTCCCATTTTCAGATAGGAAAGTTTCGTAACGTTTTTCTGTCTTTACAGTCAGAGCAATAAATGCTCAGACCTGCGAAACCGTTACAAATTTTCTTTCCAAGTATAACAAAAAACCCCCGCTCTGTAAATAAGTGGCATCGCAAATTGATGCCTCTCCTACTTCCAGACGGAGGATTTTTGATGTTTCCCTGATTCAGATTCTTTTTCTTTTTATTTTGTATATGGGTATGCCATTTCCTCAAAACGACTCGGATTCTTTTCGCACCATGCCTCAAACGTCATTCCGGACTTCACAATCTCATGTCCAAGCTCTGTAAAAAATGCAAGGACCTGATCCTCCGAGAGAACTCCGAGCAGATCTCCCATTTTCTCCTGGTTTTGGCGGTCACAGCCCCCGTAAGTCAGCTGAAAGGCAATCTGCATCTCGCCATTGACTTTCTTTCCCGCACCGCGCAGTCCGACGACTCCGGTCTGATGCGTTCCGCATGACGAAGGACAGCCCGAGATATGGATTTTCGGGAGAACGCCGTCGGCAAATCCCTCTCTGCCCTCCATCTCTACAAGTTTCCGAAGCATTGCCTGGGAATCGCGAAGTCCCTGCTGGCAGATTGCACTTCCAATGCACGCCACCGAACTGGAAAATTCCGTCTCGGCACCGTCACCCGTGCACGCGAGCACACGCTCTGCTTCTTTTCCGGTACAGTTGATGATGTAAATGCTCTCATCCGGAGCGATTCTGAGTTCAACCTGATCCATCTCCCGAACCGTCTCATAAATGCGCTCAAAAAATTCTGGTTTCGGGCATCCACCGACCGGGTGATACCAGACTGCGCAGAGCCCGTCCTGCTTCTGTGCGATCACTCTCTTTGATTTTGGAATCTCACCATCCGGAGCCTTCTCTCCAAATAACATCCTTTCTTTTTCACTGAGTACCAAATCAAGATTTTTTCCCGACTCATAAACTGCCTTCAGCTTTTCTTCAAATGCATCCCTGTATGCTTCCGGTCCGCCAAGCGAATCCTGCATATAACGGCTTCTCGCCTTCGCACGATTCTGATAATTGCCATAAGTCAAAAACATCTCGTGCATTGCCTCCACATAGTAGAGAATCTGATCCGGTTTCACCTGTTCTGCGACACGCACACCGATCTTCGCATTCAGACCGAGACCGCCCGCACTGTACACATCAAAACACCCATCCTCCCGCGCGACAAACCCGAGATCCCGATACGTCGCATGCGTCAGGTTCGCCGGAGAATTGGAAAATCCGACCTTGAGCTTTCTTGGCATCTTCGGTCCATGAATGTAACCGAGCAGGAAATCGGAAACCACAAGCGCATACGGCAAAACATCAAAATACTCGCCTTTTTCGACACCGGAGAGCGGAGAAACCATCGTGTTTCTCGGAAAGTCTCCACCGCCACCTCTCGTGATCACCCCATTTTGTACGGCCTCTCTCGCAAGCACGCATACATCCTCCCCCGAGAGATTGTGAAACTGAACTGTCTGACATGTCGTAACATGCACTTTATTTACCTGATATTTTTTTATGGAATCCGCAAGAAATTTGAGCTTTTTCTGGTCGATTCGTCCACCCGGAAGACGCAGACGCAACATATTCGCCTCTGCCCCTCTCTGCGCGTAACTTCCAAATCCACCTGAAATCCCCTTGTATGCCTTTGCATCAATCTCTCTGCGATAAAACTGCTCAGTTGCCTGATCAAACACCTCATAATCATCCAGCCAGAGACTGGAATCCATATGCGAAATTCTAGTGCCACAAACTTCTCTGTCTTTCAATTCTTTTCTTCTGGTATCCGTCATGGAATCAATCTCTCCTCTTCTCACCTTATGTACTCATTTTCAATTCTCTGAACCAGTCAATCCCACGACCGTTCAAGCACTGATTACGTTTATAACGTTCGGTGTTCTGCTTCGATTTATTTCCGACTAATTTACCATGAATTAAATTTACTGTCTATCGGCATACCTGCGCATTTTTTCGCAATAACTCTGTTTCTTTTTCCTATTTTGCACGAATTCTCTCGTTTTATTCCCCTATTTGTTGTTTTAATTTCAGTACAATCAACTGCGGACGATTGCCAAGGCGAAGGTTGATCGAATGAGTCCCAAGACCTCTGCTGACAATCATTGTATGACCGTTCTCTTCAAACGTTCCCGCACAGCATTTGCGGAAAAACTGAAACTGCGGAGTCATCACTCCTCCGAGATATGGCAGGCGAATTGTCCCACCGTGAAAATGACCACAGAGCGCAAGATCTGCTCCCCACTGTGCATAGGCATCAAAAAAGAGCGGGGAATGTGCAAGCAAAATCTCAAACCGGCGCGGATCTGCCTCTCCAAGATGATATTTGACATAGCGCTCACTCATCTTAGCCGGTGAAAAATCGCGGTAATACGGCTGGTCAATGTTCAATCCGCTGATTGCAAGATCCTCTCCGACATGAAGTGTGCGATCTGACAGATAGCAGATCCCATACTCCCTCAAAATATGCAGGAACTCACGGTACATCGTTCCGTAAGTCTCCCATTCCCTGCAAAGACGCTGTTCATGGTTTCCATTTCCATAGAAAATCCGACAGTTTTTAATCTGACTCAACTGCTCCATCAGCTCTCTCGTCACAGTCAGATCTGCAAGTTTCTCCTTTGCAACCATCGTATCTCCGCCAATCAAAATCAGATCCGGCTCAATCTGACGAATCTCCTCGACAAGTTGCTGATTGCCCTCTCCAAACTGCTTGTCATGCAGATCAGACAGAAAAACTGCCGTCCACTCTCTCGCGAGTTTCCGGGAGACGATCGTAACCTCCTCCGTCACAAAATGATTTCTCTCGTAGCGGGATCTCGCAAGAACCGCTGTCGCGCCCGCTACACCTGCCACTGCCCACGGCAGAACCTGTCTGACTCCAAATGTCATTGTGTTTCTCTCCCTCTTTATAACGATATAACTTAGTGTGAATGTCTCCCTCCTCTATAAGCAGGTGGGTTTGCGTATTTTGCAACCTTATGCACCGCTACGCCCGCTCTCGCTCCGGGTAAACCATCCAAATTACCGTCTGTCGCGGAACACCGGATCTGCCGGATGCGTGCCAGCCAGCTTCTGCATCGCCCTCGGCACGGCATCCCTCGACTCTTTCCAGTCCGCATCCTTGTTGCGATAATCATACTTCTCAATCAACCAATTTACATCTTCCTGCACTCGATCGAGATTGTCAAGCATCAAGCGGTTTAATTTCGGTTTCCAGGCTTCCCAGACCTCACTTTTCAGTGTCCGCTCACAGGTCTCCTCTGCCTCCTCAAAATGACGCAGACAAAATCCCTTTGACTTCATCAGTGTCTCTCCAAAGTCCGGATCATGCTCGAGCATCCATGCAAACGTGTCAAGCATCCGCGCATAAATCATATCCATGCGCTCGCAGATGTAACAGCCGCAATTTTCATGACTGCGACTTTCTGAAATCTCCCCGCTGATCAACTTCTTTTTTCCAGTCTTTCCGGAAAATAATGACTTCAAGATCCCATCCTGCCGCTTTTTTGTCTCAACAGACTTTGCCGACTCCACGCCAAGTTTCTCAGCAAGATCCGCTCTCACCTTCTCCATTCTCGACTTGAGAATCCAAGCATTCCCGAGCGTATTGCCATAGTCATACATCATTTTTGTATGATGTCTGCAAAATCCGTGCAGACTTGTCTGATCCCTCACATCACTTTCCATATAAGAAGAACTGTTACCCAGTACAAAATCCAGCGAGTTCTGCTCCAGTTCCCGCTCAATAAAACAGAAAGGACACTCGTCACTGGCATTTACCGCATCATTAAGTGGAATGGTATATAACTTTTCTTTCATTTCTATATACTCCATACATCATAGTTTCTGTTCCCTTTATTGTGCATAGAATTTCCGGGAATGTCAAGCAAAAGATTTCCTGTTACTGTGAACGGAGTGAACAGTAATGATTTCTTTTGCAGAGTTGATTTAGAAAAGGGCAGTATGATATTATATATATAGTTGAATGCAAACATATGTAAAAAATAATCAAAGAGGGATAAGACAAATGATAAAATTACAGCTTCATGAAAACTGGCAGTTGTGCAATATCAGACAACTGGACTGGATTCCGGCACAGATTCCGGGGGATATTTATGCGGCACTTCTTAAGACCGGAAAGATGCCGGATCCGTTCTTTGGGGATAATGAATATCAGGCGAAAGCACTGATGGAGGAGGATTACGAATACAGAACGGTATTTAATTATGAAGAAGCGCAGTTTAAAGATTGTCAGGAAGTGATCCTGAGATTTGACGGGATTGATACGATTGCGGACATCTATCTGAATGGATGTTGTCTTGGAAAAGTTGATAACATGCACAGAATCTGGGAATTCCCGGTAGGAGAGCTGCTTGAAAACGGCAAAAATACCTTACGTGTTATCATCCGCTCTCCGTTGAAATTCATGGCAGAGGCATTTAAGAAATATAAAAACAGGGGAAATGAAGACACAGTTGAAGGATTTATGCATCTGCGCAAAGCTCACTATATGTGCGGCTGGGACTGGGGCGCATGTCTGCCG
>OGIE01000877.1_pt1 | contig 44022 bp, 42 predicted proteins | sample 1571581 | NCBI WGS metagenome assembly OGIE01 (sample SAMEA2582021, study PRJEB24529) | metagenome | biome: Human gut stool | place: China | collected 2011 | reverse complement strand
GCGCGAGTGGTGGAATTGGCAGACTCGCTAGATTCAGGTTCTAGTGTGCATTACGCACGTGCGGGTTCAAGTCCCGCCTCGCGCACCAAAAAAAGGAACAGGGTATCCAATCGGATGCCCTGTTCCTTTTTCATATTGGCCTCATTGCAGCGCTTTATTCGGCGGCGTAGCGGCTGAGAATTTCGTCCGCTTCGCTCTGCTTCATGTTCCCCAGCTTTACCTGTTCGGTACAAAAGGGCTTTACGGCGGCCAGCATTTCCGCATTTGTTTCATAGGGGCCGAAGGTGTGCTCCTCGCCGTTGTCTAACTTGACGTACAGCTCCTTTGTGTCCGTTGAGGTGCCGATGTCGGCGGGGTTGTAGCTCATCATCAACTGGTCCTGCCCGTCCACGGATTTGGAGTACATGACACCGTTTTTGATGTCCGCCAGAATGTCCTCGTACATGGCGATGGTCTCGTCGATCTTCTCCTGGGTCCAGACGAAGCTGCCGCTGCCGCTTGTCCACGCGCTCTCCCCCAGCAGGCTTTGCAGCTGCACCTTTTCCTTGTCCAGCCATGCCTTGTATTCGTCATACGTCCACCATTCGACGTCCGGCGTGGGGAAACGGGCCTCAAATTCCGCGTCCATCAGCGGCTCAAAGGTCTTGCCGTCATCGAAGCTATAATAGGTCCTTCCATCATCGGGATTCACATAGGACATAAGCGACCCGTCTTCGGCCTCGGTTTCCACGCTGTTCATGCGGCGGTCAACGAGCTCGACAAACTGCTTTTTGGTGATTGCTGCAAGCTCGGTAAGCTTATCGCCGCTGCCGCGTCTGACGTTTAAATAAATGCCGTTGGCAGCGGAATCATCTGTGTAGATGCCGCCATTGTCATCGTATATTCCGGCAATGGGACTTTTCTGATAGTACCAATGGTCCTTTTGCAAGGAGATTCCGGCGGCGAGGTATTCCGCACTTGGCTTCGGTGGCTCACCGGACTCGACAGCCTCCGTATTTCTGCCGGAGATTGAGCCGTGTGCGGTATTGGCGGTATCCTCTTTGGCCGAGGTGGCAAAGACTGTTACCGTTCCGGCAACAAGTACCGCCGCCAGAAGCAGGGATATGACCGTAATTTTTTTCGTTTTCATAATGGCTGTGATCCTTTCTTCTATTACGTTTTTGCTGAAGTGATTGCAAAGGGGCATCAGCCCGCTTTGGACCTCCTCCATACGAATGAGGACGCGGGCGTAGGAGGCCCTTGCGTCATGGCCGAAGCGGCGGATAACGGCCTCGTCGCAGGATAGCTCTATGTCTCTGTTTGCGAGAGCATACATCGCCCACACCGCCGGATTGAACCAATGCACGCAGACAGCGGTGATCAGCAGGAGCTTGGCGGCCGTGTCAAGCCGTCGGATATGGACAAATTCATGCTCCAGAACGAATTGCAGTGATGCTTCATCGTCCCAGTCCGTTTCCTTCGGCATCAAAATGACCGGGTGCAGGAGGCCAAAGGTCAGCGGGGAGGAAATGCGGTCGGTCTGGCGGAGCGTAATTGTGCGCCGCAGGGGATGCGCTTGAAGCCAACGCCGGGAGGCGTCATTTTCCACCGGCAGGGACATTTGGAACTCCCGATAACAGTTCCGGTAGGCCATGGCGAAGGTGACCGCACAAAGAGCCGTGCCCACCGCCCAGATAATGCTCCCTACGGGAAGCGCCGCTTCAGAAACGGAAACGGACTGGGGCAAAGCGGCGGCCTGTCCTGCCAGAACGGCGGAGACTGCCGCGGCGGGGATATTCGCCGTTGCCGGCGCCGGAGTCCGTTTCAGCAGGGAATAGATGCTCAGAGCGGAGGGGAGAGAAAAGGGAATCAGCAGCCGGAAAAGCGCGATGCCCCAAAGCACCGGAAATGTCCTTTTCGGCACATGGTCCATTGCAAGAGCGTGGATGACTGTGATGACTAAAATCATGACGCCGCCCGCGAGGCTCATTTGCAGCAAGCTCATATCGCGTCCCTCATTCCAGCTCTCCGACGATTTGCTTGAGCCTTTCTATTTGTTCGGCAGAGAGCTTTTTTCTGCTGAGAAGCGCCGCAAACAGCTTGTCGGCAGAGCCATCATAGACCTTGTTGATCAGTTCATTTGTTTCCGCCTCCTGAACCGCCGACTTGGGAATTAAAGCGTGGCACAGAAAGCCCGGTTCACTGCGCGCAACAGCGCCCTTTTTTATGCAGCGCTTGATAAGGGTGTAGGTGGTGTTTACATTCCAGCCCACCTCTTGTGATAGTGTTTTGGCGATTTCCTTGGCCGGGGTATCTCCCTCGCGCCAGAGAACGTCCATGACCTTCAGCTCTGAGTCAAACAGCTTATTATCCATAAAAGCACCTCCAGATAAGACTGCAGTAGTATCTGTGAACGTATACTACCACAGTCTTATATTGCTGTCAATACGACTGCGGTAGTATTTTGAAAAAATTCTGAGGCGCGAGTAAAAAACAAAACCGGGAGGGCCGTATCAGCGGCCCTCCCGGCAGCGTGTCGAAAAAGTCTTTTCTCCCCGCTGAACAAGTTTTCAGAACTTCATAAAAGTTCTGAAAACTAAGGATTTCAATGGCGCAGGGAAATAGGCGAAGCGCCGCCGGTGGCGGATCAAGCGAGCTTGTTTCGAGGAAGGCTCCCAAACAGCGGATACGCAGTATCCGCTGTTTGGTCTGAGCCGACGGTGTATCCCTTCTTGGGTTTCCCGCGCACACCCTTCCTTACCGCTGCGGAGGATTTACCACTTGATCGACAGTCTCCCGGGAGGGCCGTATCAGCGGACCTCCCGGTTCATATCCCGTCTGTAATTTTTGAGGCTTATTGCAAAAGCAGAATATCCTCGGGCTGCACGGCGGCCCAAAGGCGCGGAGACTCCTGCAATTTCTCCAAACGGCTCTGGGGCAGCTCCATCCGCAGGCAGGCGGCATGGTCGGGGGAGCCCTCCGGGACAAGGAGTACCGTGACGGTGAAGGCGTCCCGAATTGTCCGCTCCACGCGGCAGGGGAACGCACCGGGGGTCTCCGGCGGCACCGGCGTGATCTGATGCGCCCGGATTCCGATTTTGCCGCAGTCCGGCGGCACGGCACGGCCGCAAGGGAGCGTCAGCCCCCACTGGGGCAGCAGCACGGCGTCCCCGGCGGGGTGGGCCTCTACGATATTTTCGCAGCCGGACAGCCGGGCGGCGCTTTCCGTTCCCGGCCGGTGGAGCAGCTGCTCCGGTGTCAGCGTCCCCTGTGAGTGCCCATGGTCCAGCACGCATATCTGTCGGCAGCTGCGGAATACCTCGCCCCAGTCATGGGACACCCAGAGAATCGGCCCACGAAAGGCGGCCAGCAAATCGGAAAGTTCCAGTTCAAGCTGCCACTTCAGATAGCTGTCCAGCGCGGAAAAGGGCTCATCCAGCAAAATAGCCTCCGGCTTGGCGCAGAGGATTCGGGCCAGCGCCACCCGCTGCTGCTGTCCGCCGGAGAGTTGGGCGGGGTAGTGATGCTCCAGCCCCTCCAGCCGAAACCGGCGGACAGCATCCGATAGGGCGGCGCCCTTTTCCGTCTTGCTGCCGGGGATGGCGCAGAGGATGTTTTTCTCCACGGTCATCGTGGGAAACAGAGCATAATTCTGGAACAGATACCCCACCCGCCGCCGCTGGGGCGGCAGGTCGATGTGCGCCGCGCTGTCAAACAGTACCCGGTCATTGAGCACGATGCGGCCCCGGTCCGGCGTGACGATGCCGGCAATGCACTTGAGGGTCATGCTTTTGCCGCAGCCGGAGGCACCTGATAGGGCAGTTACCTCGTCCTGTGCCTGAAGCTGCACCTGAAGGTGAAAACTGCCCAGCCTTTTTTCAATATCAATCAGCAGGCTCATCCCCGCCGCCTCCTTCCCGCGTTCACCAGAAAGTCCCGGCGCTCCAACAGGTTGACCGCCAGCAGCACCACGGCGGAAATGGCAAGGTTCACCATGACCCATTTCATGGCCAGCGCGTCATCATTCGTCTGCCAGAGTTGGTAAACGGTGGTGGAGATGGTAGCGGTGCGGCCGGGGGTGTACCCGGCAATCATACTGGTGGCGCCATATTCTCCCAGTGCCCGGGCAAAGGCCAGCACCGTGCCGGCAAGAATGCCCTGCCGGCAGCAGGGCATCCGCACCCGCCAGAAGATCCATGTGTTGGAAAGACCCAGCGTCTGGCCAGCGTAAGCCAGCGTCTCGTCAAAGGCCTCGAAGGCCCCCCGGACCGTGCGGTACATCAGGGGGAAGATCACCACGGCGGTAGCGAAGATGGCGGACCACCAGGTCATTACCACCTTGATGCCGAACTGCTTTAGCAGCCACGCGCCGATGATGCGCTTCGGCCCTAAAAGGCGCAGCAGCAGATAGCCCACCACGGTGGGGGGCAGCACCAACGGCAGCGTCAGCACCACATCCAGAATCCCCTTGAGGACGCGGGGCAGGCGGGCGATGTAATAGGCGGCGAGGATGCCGAGGAAAAAAATGAGGACCGTGGAGATCAGCGCGATCCGCAGCGAGTTCCATAGTGGAAACAGGTCCATAAGTTACCTCCTGAGGGGGAAGGGATGAAGGACCGACGGCCCGCCGCCGTATCAGCGGCGGGCAAGCGATTTATCGTCGGCCTTTTCAGAAATAGTTCTCGGTCAAGCGGCGGAGAAGCCCACGGACTCAAACACGGTCATGGCTGCGTCGGTTTGGAGATAGGCCAGGAAGTCCTGGGCGGCATCCTCCTTGTCTCCCTTGAGTACGGCGGCGGGATAGATGACCTGACCGCACATTTCCGGCGTGGCGCTGTCCACCACCGTCAAACCGGCGGAGAAAGCATCCGTTGCGTAGATGATGCCGCAGTCGGCGGCGGCCTCGCTGACCTGAGAGGTGACCTCCTTGACGTTGCTGCCGTAGGTCAGAACGCCGGAGGCGGCCAATGCGGCTTCATCCAAGCCGTAATAATCAAAAATTTTCAGGGTGTACTGACCCACGGGCACATCGCTGTTGCCCATGGCCAGCAGCACATCGCCGCTCTTGAGCAGCTCGGCAAGCTGGTCAAAGCTCTCAATGCCCTTGGGATTGCCCTCGGGCACCGTCAGCGTGACCTTGTTTTCCATCAGGTCCACGCGGCTGTCGGTGACAATGAGGTCCAGACCGTCGGGATTCTTCTCGGTGTCATCCTTCAGGCTTCCGTCAACGGCATCCATCTGCTTGAGTGCGGCGGAAACGAACAGATCGCAGTCCGCGCCCTCCTTGATCTGGGTGAGCAGCTTGCCGGAGGAATCGAAGTTATATGTAACGGTCACGTTGGGATTATTCTGCTCGTACATTTCTTTGAGCTGGTTCATGGTCTCCGTCATGGAGGCGGCGGCAAACACGATCAGCTCTACAGGCTCATCCGCGGGTTGCTCTGTGGCGTTGTCCCCGGTCTGGGTATCGCCGGCGGCATCGGCATTGCTGTCGGTTTTGGAGCCGCAGGCGGCGAGGGACAGGGTCAGGCACAGGGCCAGCAGCAGGGACAAATACTTTTTCATGTTGGTTCTTCCTTTTTGATTCGATGGAAAATTGATCTCGACTTTACGGAGTAAAGCGTGATACTCAATTAAGATGAACGGTTCGGAAAAGCAAGAGCGCACTTGGGCGCTCTTGCTTTTATTTTCCGAAGGGGCAGTCAGGCCAGTGGCACGGCCTGCACCCAAGGCATAGTCCGCCCTCGCCCATCACCGCGAAGTCCGTCCGGGTCATTTCCACCCCAGCGGCGATGCGGGGCAGGGCCAGATCAAAAATAGTGGCTCCGGCGTACATCACGCAGCCGGGCAGACCCATGATGGGTGTGTCATCCTCGAAATAGCCCAGCAGGAACATGGCACCGGGCAGCACCGGCGCGCCGTAGGTGACGATGCGGGCGCCGCTTTGCCGGATTCCGCCGGGAGTGTTGTCATCCGGGTCCACGCTCATGCCGCCGGTGCAGAGAATGAGGTCGGCGCCCGTCTGCCGGGCCTCGGCAATGGCGTTTGCCACGTTGTCAACCCCGTCCCCGGAGTAGAGGACGGAAACGGTCTCAATGCCGTAGGCGGCCAGCTTGTCCCGTACCACCGGGGTGAAGGTATCTTGGATCAGGCTGTTTTTTACCTCACTGCCGGTGGCCACAATGGCGGCGGTTTTCTTTACGTAGGGCAGCAGCTTCAGCAGGGGGGCGGTTCCCGCCGCTGCTTCGGCGGCGCGCAGCCTTTCTTCCTCAATGATGAGGGGAATCACCCGCATTCCTGCCAGCTTGTCCCCCTTTTTCACGGCGGTATTGCCCTTCCGCGTGGCAATCATGATGTCCTCAATGCTGTTGACAGCAATGAGCCGCCGGGAATCCACCTGAAACAAACCGTCGCAGGCGGCCTTCAGCTCAATCTTGCCCTCCTTGACCTCGCTGCGGGTCATGTTTTCCTGACCGCACAGGGCCAGAAGCCGCTCCGCCGCGTCATTTTCGTGCACCATGCCGGGGGTCATTTCCCATACGTAAAGGTGCTCCTTTCCCATGGAGAGCAGCACGGGAATGTCCGCCTCCGTGACGATGTGCCCCTTGCGGAACCGGGCGTCCTTATACTGATCCTTGATAATTTGGGTCATGTCATGGCACAGCACATGGCCCACGGCGTCCTCTGTGCGAATCAGCTTCATTTCAGCACCTCGATTTCATCTCCGGCACGGACTGTGCCCTCCTTGACCACCACGGCAAAAATGCCCTCCGTGGGCATGACGCACCGGCCCACGGCCTGTTTGATAGCGCAGTCATTATGACACTCCTTGCCGATCTGCGTCACCTCCACCTCCGTCTCACCGATCCGCAGGTGGGTTCCCACGGGCAGGCCCTTGAGGTCAATGCCCTCCGTATTGATGTTTTCCGCGAAGATACCGGCGTTCAGCGGGATAGGGGAGGCGGCGCGCATGGTGTCCACGCTTTCCAAGGCCAGCAGGGAAATCTGCCGGTGCCAGTCCCCGGCGTGGGCGTCCCCCACGATGCCGTGGCGCAGCTTCAGTTGAATTTCCGCTACAGGCGTTTTGATGGTTCCCTTTTTCTCGCTGATGTTGACGGACAGAACCCTTGCCATGACTATTCCTCCGCCCGGTAATCGCCGCTCTTGCCGCCTGTTTTTTCCAGCAGACGGAGATTGGTGATCTTCATGTCCTTCTGCACGGCCTTGCACATATCGTAAATGGTCAGGGCGGCCACGGAAACGGCGGTCAGCGCCTCTATTTCCACACCGGTGACGCCGGTGCAGGCAACGGCGGCCTGAATTTCCACCCTACAGGGCGCATCGCACAGGCGGAACGTGATGTCGATGCCTGTCAGGGGCAGGGGGTGGCACATGGGAATCAGCTCCCAGTTATGCTTAGCGGCCTGAATCCCCGCCACCTGTGCCACGGCCAGCACATCCCCCTTTTTCAGTGTGCCGTTTTTAATGTGGGCCATGGTCTCCGGCGCAATGTGGATCTCACCGGCAGCCACCGCCCGCCGATGGGTGACGGGCTTTTCCGTCACGTCCACCATCCGGGCGCGGCCCTGTTCATTGAAATGGGTCAGCTCTCCCATGCTTCAGCCTCCGATCTCATTCATAGTGCGGGGCGTCCCGCTGGGGCCCTCCGTCAGGCAGTGCCCCCTTGGCTTTTGAAAAATGCCCCGGCGAAGGGCGTCTTTTAGCGCCGGGCCGTGGAGCCCCCGGAGGGAAATTTCCTCCCGGCTGTGGAGACAGCCCTTCAGCCTCCCGTCCGCCGTGACGCGGATTCGGCGGCAGTCCCCGCAAAATTCGTGGCTCAGGGGGGCGATCAACCCCACCGTTCCAACAGCCCCCGGCAGACGGAACCGCCGCGCTACGCCCTCCGGCGGCAGTGCCTTTAGCTCCGGTAGACGCGCCAATACGGTGTCCGCCGGGAGAAAGCACTCCTTGTCCCATCCGGCGCAGGGGCCCATGGGCATCAGCTCAATGAACCGCACCTCCCACGGGTGGGTCAGGGTCAGCTCCGCCAGCGGGCGGATTTCGTTGTCATTAAAGCCGCCGATGAGCACGGTGTCCAGCTTGAGCTGCTTGAAGCCGGCCCGCTCCGCCGCTTGGATTCCGGAGAGGACATCCTCCAAGGAGCCGGTGCGGGTCATGGCGCGGAAGTGCTCCGGGTGCAGGGTGTCGAGACTGATGTTCAGCCGGTCCACCCCGGCGTCCCGCAGAGGGGCGGCCAGAGCGGTGAGCTGACTTCCGTTGGTGGTGAGGCAGAGCTCCCGCAGGCCGGGAATGGCCCGAAGCGCCCGGCAGAGCTCCACAATACCCCGCCGCACCAGCGGCTCACCGCCGGTGACGCGGATCTTCGTAATGCCGAGCTCCACGGCGGCAGCGGCGATCTCCACATATTCCTCCAGCGAAAGAATGGAGGAATGGGGCAGCTTTTCCACTCCCTCCGGCGGCATACAGTACCGGCAGCGGTAATTGCACAGGTCGGTGACGCTGAGCCGAAGGTAATCAACGGTCCGGCCATATTGATCCTTCATGGCAGGACCTCCTTTTTATCAGCGGCGGGCGTTCAGCCTTGCCTCCAGCTCGGCGCGCCGCGTCTCATAGCCCGGCTTCCCCAGCAGGGCGAACATATTGCTCTTGTACCCCTCTACACCGGGCTGGTCAAAGGGGTTCACGTCCAGCAGATAGCCGGAAAGGCCGCAGGCGTACTCAAAGAAGTAAATGAGTTCGCCCAGCGCCCGGGGCGTTTTGCCCTCGGCCTCAATGATAATGTTGGGGACGCCGCCCTGACTATGGGCCAGCAGCGTGCCCTCCATGGCACGGTCCCGGATATGGTCCATAGAGGCTCCGGCAAGGAAATTCAGCCCATCACCGTCCGTCGCGTCCCGGGGGACGGTGAGCTGCCGGGCCGAGGGGCCGAGGCGCACCACGGTCTCAAAGAGAATGCGGCGGCCCGCCTGAATGTATTGGCCCATGGAGTGCAGATCGGCGGTAAATTCCACGCTGGCGGGGAACAGACCCTTTCCGTCCTTGCCCTCGCTCTCGCCGAAGAGCTGCTTCCACCATTCCGCCATAAAGCGGAAGGCCGGGTCATAGCAGGCCAGCAGCTCCACGGAAAAGCCTTTGTGGTACAGCTCGTGCCGCAGCGCGGCATACTGCCACGCGGGGCTTCCAAAGGAGGTGTCGGCACAGCGGGACATCATGTCCGCCGCGCCCTCCATCAAGGCGGTAATGTTCACACCGGCTGCCGCGATGGGGAGAAGCCCCACGGCGGTGAGTACGGAGTATCGCCCGCCGATGTCATCCGGCACTACAAACGTCTCCCAGCCCTCACTGTCCGCCAGTGATTTCAGCGCGCCGCGGGCGCGGTCGGTGGTGGCGTAAATACGTCCGCGGGCGCCCTCTTTTCCGTATTTTTTCTCCAGCGCATCCCGGAAAAAGCGGAAGGCCACGGCGGGCTCTGTGGTGGTGCCGGATTTGGAGATGACATTGACGGAGAAATCCACATCCGCCACCAGCTCCAGCACCTCGTCCAGAGCGTCGGAGGAAAGGCCGTTGCCGATGAAATAAATGTTGGGCGTGGATTTATGCTTCAGGTTATAGTTGGGGGAGCACAGACAGTCGATGACGCCCCGGGCGCCTAAGTAGCTGCCGCCGATGCCGATGACCACCAGCGCTTGAGAGTCGCTTTGAATCTTTCGGGCGGCGGCTTGGATTCGGGCAAATTCCGCCCGGTCGTAGGTCCGGGGCAGGTGCACCCAGCCGGTGAATTCTCCGCCGAGGCCGCTGCCGTTTTGCAGCTTCTCATGGGCACCCTTCAGCCGGGGCAGCAGAGCTTCCTGATAGGGCAGGGGCAGGAACGATTGCAGATCAAAGAGCTGAACATCCAACATACAAACCACCCTTTCGTAAATAAAGCACCGTCATGTGCCTGAAAAAATAAAGGCAAAGGGACCTTGCTTTGTTTACAGTATACCATATTGCGCCGGGAAACAGCAAGGGAAAAGCAGGGGAAAAACAGGGCGGCGGGAGCGGCAAAAAAATATTTTGAAAAAATTTTCAAAATCCTGCAACAAACCGGCGCCCTGAAGCGTCTATAAGACAGAGGGGTCGCTGAGGAAGCGGCCGCCGATGAATGAAAACAGAAGACGCGCGCCATGCGCCAAGAGAGAAAGGAGATCATGGTATGAAGAATATGGGTTATGGAATCAGAGACTCCGTAAAGGCTGCCGCTGCGGTGCTGTGCCTTGCCAACGCGGTGCTGCTGGCGATTTTGCTCATGAGCGCCTTTGATCTCGGCGGCGTGAATGAGAGCGCGGGCGTTTTGTTTGACAGCCTGCTGGCAGGACTGTAAAATCGAAAGAAACACTGCCGGACACGGCTCCGGCGGGAATGGGAGGGATGGACCGTGCTTTCCTTTATCATGCGCTTTGAACGGGACCCGGACAGGGACCGCTTTGCCGCGCTGTATCAGATGAACCACACCCGGATGGAGCGGCTGGCACGGCAGCTTTTAGGCGATCAAAACCGGGCGGAGGACGCGGTCCACGATACCTTCATGAAGCTCATCCGCCACTATGACGAGCTGCGGGACCGCCCGAACGAGCGGCTGGCCTCGTGGCTTCTGGTGGTGGTCAAGACCACGGCGCTGGATATGCTGCGGCGGGACAAATGGGAAAACGCCTGCGAGGAGCTGCCGGAAGGGCAGGCTGTTCCGGCGGACGGCGGGGAGTTCCGGGCGCTGGTGGAGATCATCCGCCGGATGCCGGAGGATTACCGCCGGGTGCTGGAGCTGCGGTTCGTGGCGGAATGGAGCATAAGCGACATCGCCCGGGAGCTGGGGCTGACGGAGAGCGCGGTACGGACCCGAACGTTCCGGGGACGTAAGCTGCTCATTGACACACTGAAAAAGGAGGGGTATCTGGATGAACGAGCAACTGTTTGACGCCATGCTCCGCACCGCCCTGGAGGAGGCGCTGGAGGAGGATTGCCGGGAGGCCCCGGCAGAGCAGAAGCACACCGGACACACCTCCCTGCGGCAGCGCCGCCGGATGCGGCGGATGCTGGCGGACCCATGGGGCTATGAGCGGCGCAGCCGCGCGGCAAAGCAGATGGAGGCGCAGCAGAAAATGCAGGTCAAAACGCCTGTGCGGCACCTGCGCTGGCCGGTGCTGGCGGCGGCAGTTTTGCTGCTGACGGTCTCCGTTACCGGCTACGCGCTGCGGGGCGGCGCGTTCTTCCAGAGCTTTTTTGAAAAGAGCCCCTGGGCGGAGGACTACGCGGGAACGGCGGACACGGAGCAGCTCACAGAGCTGGGCGGCACGGGCATCGGTGCCGTGGCGGAGGACGAGCATCTCCGGCTGGAGCTGCTGGACGCCATTTCCGAAGGGGAAAACGCGCTGGCGGCGGTGCGGGTGACGGTGAAGGATACGGAGCTGTTGGAAAAATACGGCATAGAGCGCCTTGCCTTTTTGAATATCGAGGGCAGCTTTTTCGATTCCGGCTCCGGCAGCGTTTCATGGACGTACCCGGTGGACGATCACAGCCTTGACAATAACCAGTATCTTATGATCATCGGCAGCAGCCAGAATGAGGCGGACACGAAGCGGGAGTGCGACATCACGTTCCGGGATTTGGGCCTTGTGGAATATACCGGGGAAAATGAGTCTGTGCGGAAGGAAACGGTGCTGCTTTCCGGATCGTGGACGCTGCGGATGACGCTGCACTTTGACGGAGGTATCGTCGCGGCGGAAAATCAGACGCTCCGGCTGCCGGAAATGACGCTCACCGTGAAAGAGGTGCGGATCTCCGCCCTGTCTCTGAGCATGAGCATCTGCGGCGGAGAGGAAGCGGATACCGATGCGCTGTTTGACCTGCTGCGGGAGGCGACACTGCGGATGAAGGACGGGAAAACGCTGAAAACCGTGGGCTTTCAGGCCGGCGGCAGCGCGGCTGACTGCGAGGTCGGCTATGAATTTGCCCTGCCGGTGGACCGCACGGAGATCGCCGCGATTGAGATCGGCGGACAGGAGCTTTTGCTCCAGCCGTAGAGCCGAGGTGTCTATACACCCCGGCTTGTCGGAGCGGAACGCTGCAGCAGTATGCAAATGAAAAGCAAAACAACGGCATACAGGTGTATAGACACCTGTATGCCGTTGTTATAATTGGAGACCCGCCCGCGCTGTATGGAAAATACGGCACGGGCGGGCTTGCTTTACTTGGGTAACGCTTCTTTATCGTGTTTGGCGGAGCGGGCATTGCGGAGCTTTTTCAGCAGGCGGTGCCGGGGCAGGCCCCGCTTTTTGCGGATCCGGATCACCGCCAGCATTAGAGCCAAAAGGTTCAGAACTGCCAGCAAGACCCACAGCAGAGGACTGGCGGTCCGCTCCTGCACACAGAAGGTGACGGTTTCCCGGTCGGAGGTGAACAGCAAATAGCTGCCGTCCACAGTACTGTCCTGCTTTTCCCAGCCGGTTTCCGTCTTGACCCAGAGATCATAGCGCTTGCCGGTGTCCGGCAGACGGTAGTGGACGGTATAGGAAATTTCCAGCAGGTCGGGGTCCTCCACGGTTACAGTCACGGCCTCGCCGGAGCGGGTGACGTTTTTCTCGTCCGTCCAGGTCACCGGCTCCGTGGTGTGGGAGACTGTTGCGTTGGAGCTGAAGCTGCCATCCACCAAAAGCTGGGGCAGACCATCGGTGGAGTCCGTCAGCGCGGAGGTATAGGGCGTGTAAATGGCGTCCAGCGTCTGGCTGGCGGTAAGGCAGGTGTAGTCAATGTCCGGCCATGCGGCGGAGCAGCCCTTTTTCGCCGGGATGTCCGGCAGACGGTCAAGAGCCCGGCCATACTGGAAAGGCACAACCTCTACGATCTGCCCGTCGGCGCGGAACGTCAGCTCTAACTGTGTGAAGGCCTTGGGAACGTTTTCGCCGGCGCAGAGGGTATCAAAGTCCACCGGCGCTGCCAATCCCGCGTAGCTGATACCGTCAATGCCGCCGGGAATCTCTCCGGCAAAGCGGTTGCCGGAAACCGTAGCGTCATCGGAAACGTCACCGGCGATGGCGCCAACATAGGCGTCGGCGGTGAGGGTGGTCAGGGCGCGGCAGTCCGTCAGCGTTTCGGCGTAGCCGGCGATGCCGCCCACGTAGTCCGCGGCGGAAACGCTGCACTTGGCCCAACTGTTGTCCACGCTGCCGTAGGAGCTGCCGGTGATGCCGCCGGCATAGCTTCCGTCTGTACTGATGGCAGCGTAGCTTTCACAGGCGGTGACGCGGCCCAGCTCCGCAAGGCCCACAATGCCGCCGCTGTAGTCATCCTTGCCGGCAACAGCACCGTTGTTCACGCAGCCGGAGACCAGCGCACGGGCCTGATAGCGGAAATTTAGAGAGGAATCGCCCACCTTGGTGACATCATCCTCTACGCTGAAATCCAGCTCCAGACCGATGGAGCCGAGGATGCCGCCGATATTGGTATTGCCGGTGACCGTGCCGCTGTTTTCGGAGCCGGAGACCCGGCCGTCATGCTGTTTTTCAAGGTCACAGGTGTCGGAGAGGTCCTGAAAGCGGTCCTTGATCTGAGCCTCAAGGCTCTTGTCCCGGTCCGCCTCCCAGTCGGACTTTTCGCTGCGGATCAGGTTGGTGATGGAGCGGAACTGGCTGTTGACCGCCTTCAGATCGCCGATGAGGGTATCGGCGGAATCATCGAGAAGGCGGTTCAAAGCGTCCCCGCTGTCCAGCAGAGCGTCCATGGCGTCATTCAGGGCGTCACCCTTGTCGGTGATGTCCGGGCCGATGGGGTCGATCTTGATGTCCGGCTTTTCGGAAAGCTCGTGGATCATGTCGTTCAGGCCCACGGCCACGTCGTTCAGCTTTTTGCTGACCCGTTCGGCGGCGCGGTTGACGTATTCGAGCTGCCTGAGTGCAGCGTCCACGGCACGACCGAGACGCTCCAGAGAATCAAGGGCCTGCTTGATGGACTTCAAGGCCGCATCCAGAGAAGAAGCGGAATCGCTGAGGCCGTTCAGCGCATTGGACAGCTTCTCCAGCGCGGCGGCAATCTCATCGGGGTCACCGCCGTTCAGGGCATCTACCACATCTTTCACGGCACTGTTGATGGCGGGCAGCGCAGCGGCCAGCTTTGCGGCGGCAGCCTGCAGATCCTTTACGGCGGACTGAAAATCGTCAATGGCCGTATTTCCGACATCGGAGGCTGTTACCAGTTTTTTTCGGACGGTCTCCAATTCGTCCAGCAGATCGTCCAGCTCCTCCGTCAGTTGAACGGCGTCATCCATGATGTCATCTAACTGGTCCAGCGACCACGAGATTCGGGCGGACAGCTCGTTGATCTGGTCGATATTGCCGTTGGCCCAGTCCGTCATGGCGTCCGTCAGGTCCTTGGCGATGTCCTTGACCGTCCGGGTCTTGGCGGAGAGGTCATTCATCTGGTGATGGACGGAATCGGAAATGCTGTCGGCATGGTTGGCGGTGCGGTCCATGACGTCCTGAAGGGAGTCCAACTGGGTCAGCAGCTTATCGAGGAAATCCTGACTGAAGGTCTTCAGCACCTCCGGCTCCAACTGGCCCACGATGCCGCCCACGTCCTTCCGGCCCGCCACGGCGCCGGTGTTGGTGCAGCCATCCAGCCAGCCGCTGCTGCGGCCCGCCACGCCGCCGATGTTGTAGCCGATCTGGTCATAGCCCACGGTGCCGGTGTTGACGCAGCTCTGCACCGTACCGTCGGACAGGCCCACCACGCCGCCGATGTCTGTATAGGCGGGAATATTATCCATGGAGTTGAGCTGGGCGAGGCCGGTGTAATCCGTTTTGGGGTTATCCTCAAGATCCTTGGTGTTGATGCTGCCGCTGTTTTCACAGCGGGTCATCGTGCCGTGATTTTCGCCCACCACGCCGCCGGCGGAGTGTTTGCCGGTGACGCTGCCGGAGAAGCGGCTGCTTACCAGCTCACCGCCGGTTTCGTTGGTGCCGATGAGGCCGCCGATGCGGTTATCTCCGATAATGGTGCCGAGGCCCGCGCAGTTCAGGACGCGCCCGGCATTGCTGCCGGCCAGCAGGCCCAGATCATTCTGCCGGTCGCTGGGGTGGATGGTGCCCGCCACGGTGAGGTCCTGCACGGTGGCGCCGCTTTGGATATAGCGGAACAGACCCCGCACATTGCCGCTGCCGCCCAGCTTCAGGCCGGAAATTTTGTGGCCGTTGCCCTGAAACGTCCCGCCGAAGGTGGGGATGGGGGTAAAGTCCGTCCTCTGAAGGTCCAGATCATTTTCCAAAATCACGGTCTTGCCCCGAGACCACGTATCCAGCGTGCAGTTGCGGGAGAGGTCCATCAGGTCCTCCACGGTTTTAATGGTGATCGTATTTTCCGCCGCCAAAATACCGGGAACGGCCAGTGTGCACATCAGCACGGCGGCCATCAGGAGGGCGGTCAGCTTTTTCATGCAGGTTTTCATTGTACGTCCCCTCCTTCCTCATGGGTATCCGGTGTAACGGCTGTCTCCGGCGGCTCCTGCGGCGAATCGCCGGAGGCCGCGCCCTCCGGTAATTTATCAAAGCTGCCGGAGGACATGATAGCGGAAATGTCGCCCTTGACAACGCCGTGAATCTCGGCGTCCACAAAGCCGGAGATGCGGCCGCGGACGCGGCCGTTGACAAACGTGGTGCCGCTGAGCCGCTGGGACACGATAGGCGCGGAGGGCAGGCTGACCTTGAAGCTGGTCTTTTCCACGATCTTATCGCCCAGCACCAAAATCTGCGGCAGCACGAACATGACAAGGAACATGGAGATGATCGTGCCCCGGCTGAGGCACTGGCCGATGCCGACAATGGAGGGCTCCGAGGTGATCTGCCCGATGAGGAAGCCCGCGGCAGACAGGATGGAGCCGGAGGTCAGCACTGTGGGGAACGAGAGGTCCAGCGCCTTGATGAGAGCTTCACGGGGCGTCATCTGGCGCTTGAGGTCGGAGTACCATGTGGAAATAACGATAGCATAGTCGATATTGGCGCCCATCTGAATAGAGGTAACAATGAGGTAGCTCATGAAGAAGATGTTGGTGTGCATCACCGTGGGGAAGGTGAAGTTGATCCAGATACTGCCCTGAATGACCAAAATCAGCAAAATGGGCAGGCCCACGGACATAAAGGTGAACACCAGCACCAAAATGACGAACACCACGGACAGGACACTGATCATCAGGTTATCCCGGGCGAAGGACACGGACTGGTCATAGTCGCTGGTGGAGTTGCCGACAAGATATACATTGTCCTCGCCGTAGTAGGGGTCCACGATGCTGTGGAGCGTTTTCAGGAAGGCGAAGGTCTCGTCTCCCTCCTCCGGGAGATTCAGGTTCAGCACCATGCGGGTATAATTGGGGCCGAGCATCTGAGCCTGCGCGTCGGTGATCTGCTGATAGGCGTCATCGATGTCCTTTTCATCATCGTCATCCAGCGTCACATAGCCCTTTTCCTTTTCGTCATAGATAAAGAGAATCATATCCATGGCGGGGACGGTGTAGCTGTCGATACCGCCGACGATGGGGCCGTAGTTATCCTCGTGGTCGGCAGTGTAGGCGGCGTAGAGGATACAGGCCTCCTCGTAGGAAAGGCCCATCATCTCGGAGAACTGCCGGGGCGTCAGCTGGTCGGTGAGGCAGTAGCCGGGCTTGGCCTCCACATTTGAAAGGCCCATGGCGTAGTCCACCTCGTCCAGTGCGGAGAGCTTCTGCAAAATGATTTTTTCACTGGCGGTGTCGCCCTTGGGGACCACGATGGCCATGATGTTCTGAGTGCCGAAGGTGTTTTCCACCCGGTCTGTAGCCGCCTGATGCTCATTGCGGCGAACGGTCATGACCGCATTGTCGCCGTACACATATGGACACTGGTTGGAGAGCACGAAGCCGCCGATGACGCAGACAATGAACACCGGCACGCCGACATGGCGCAGGGCGTAGACGAGCTTGCCCCAGCGGTCGATCTGAGGAATGAAATTCTTATGCCGTGTCCGCTCCATAGCCTTAGAGAACAGCATGAGCAGGCCCGGCATCAGCGTGAACACCGACAGCATACTCAGCAAAATGGCCTTAATGAGAACCAGACCCAAATCAAAGCCGATGCGGAACTGCATGAACATCATGGCGGCCAGACCGGAAATGGTGGTCAGGCTGCTGGCGGAGATGGAGGGAATGGCGGCGCTGACGGCGATGATGCAGGCCGTCCGGTCATCCGGGGCGTGTTCCCGTTCCTCTAAGAAGCGGTGAAGCAGGATGATGGAGTAGTCAATAGCCAGCGCCAACTGCAAAACCACCGTCACGGAATCGGATACGAAGGAAATTTCGCCGAAGATGAAGTTTGTGCCCTTGTTCAGCAGGGCTGCCGCCACGAAGGTGATGAGCAGCACCGGCACCTCGGCGTAGGAGCGGGAGGTCAGCAGCAGCACGGCAACGATGACGATGGCCGCCACCACAAGGATGATGCCCATTTCCTGATTCAGCGTATCGGACTTGGAATAGCCCACCTCCGTTGCGATATGGGTGTCATAGGGCTCTAAAAACGCCTCAAGGCGGGCAAGGGCGTCCTTGGAGGTCTGGTCATCATTCTCGCCACGGAAGGTGACGGTGATGAGGGCGTCCGTCCCCTGTATGTAATCGTCAATGGTTTTGTTGGCGGCAGAGGGGAGGGTGGTATCGTCCGGGCTTTTGTCGGCGTCCCAGAAATCCACGGCGGAAACGCCCTCAATGTCCTCAATCTGGTCGGCCAGATCGCGGGCGATGTCATACGTGACGTTGGCCACCAGCACCCGGGCGGTGGCGTAGGTCTTCATCTCCTCGTCCATCAGCGTCAGGCCCCGGCGGGTCTCCGTGGTTTCCGGCAGGTACTCCGTCAGGTCATTGCACACGCTGACCCAGCTTTGGGTGATGAGACTGGCAAAGATGGCAATGGCATAGAGAAAGAAGATGAGGTTTCGTTTATCGACGATAAATGTGGCTAATTTTTCAAAAAAACTGCTTTTTTTCGGCTGGTCGCTCATGGAATGCCCCTTTCAGCGGCGGAACCCGCTCCGCCGCAAAAATACCAATATAAAATCAATATTACTATATCCGCAAATCCGTCCAAGAGCAACAGTCAAATTTGGTCATTTGTCAGAATTATGACAGCGGCCCGGTTTTTTGACGAAATATAAACAAACCGCCGGAAATGAACAGTGACAGCCTGTAAAAACTATGCTATACTCTTTAAAAATATGGGGGGATGGCGTTATGGGCAGACGGTACAAGGCGTTCGAGGTCACCCGGCAGGCCATCTGCGGAGCTTTGAAGCAGCTCATGGCGCAAAAGCCGCTGGAGCGGATTACCGTGGCGGAGATCATGGACTCCTGCGGGATGCGGCGGCAGCACTTCTATTATTACTTTACGGATATTTACGATCTGCTCCGCTGGGCCTTTGAGAATGAGGCGCTGGAGCTGGCGCGCTGCCAGGTGGACAGACAGGGCTGGCAAGAGGGCTTTTTGCGGCTGTTCCGCTATATTGCCGAAAACCGGGACATCTGCCTGTGCGCGCTGGATTCGCTGGGGCGCGAATATCTGAAGGGAATTTTTGGGGCGGACATCAAGAGCATCGTCCGCAGCGCTGTCAGGCAGATGGCGCTGGAAAACGGCTTTCCCGAGGATGCGGAGCGGGAGGAGCTGACAACCCGCTTTCTCACCATTGCCGCCGGCGGTGTGCTGGAGGGCTGGCTGCGGGGCGAGCTGACGCAGACGCCGGAGGAACTGACCCGACAGGTCGATGAAATCGTACAGGATTATATTCGCGGCGTGGCCCTTCGCTTGAAGGAGCCGGCCACAACACGGAGATAGAAATTAGGAGGGGCATTTTCTATGGGAAATCATGTCATTGCGCTGGGCCGACAGTTCGGCAGCGGCGGACGGGAGATCGGACGGAAGCTGGGCGAGGCGCTGGGCTTTGCCTATTATGACCGGGAGCTGCTGACGCTGGCGGCAAAGCGGGCGGAGGTCCGGGAGGAGCTGCTTGCCGATAAGGACGAAAAGGCGGCGAATCCGTGGCTGTTCAAGGGCTTTTATGAGGGCGGTCCCAAGGTAAAGCAGGGCCAGTCCGCCGAGGACGTTTTGTACGATATGCAAAGCGAGATCATTTTGGAGCTGGCGGAGAAGGGGGACTGCATCATTGTGGGCCGCTGCGCGGATCATGTGCTGGAGAGCAAACACGTGGACTGCCTGAGCCTCTTTATCTGCGCGCCGTTTGATTGGCGTGTCCATCACCGCATGGAGATTGAAAATGTGGACGAAAAGACCGCCGCGGCGCTGGTGGAAAAAACGGACAAGCAGCGGGAGAAATACTACACCCACTATACCGCCCGCCCGTGGGGCCTGCCGGAAAATTATGACCTTTGCATCAACAGCGCCCGCCTCGGCATTGACCGCACCGCGTCCCTGCTGGCGCAGCACTGCCGGGAGCTTTTCAATGACCTGCCCTGAGTGGGTAGGATATGTGATTTTAAATGGAAACCGGCCTGACGAAAGTCAGGCCGGTTTTTTCACGGAACGCTTGCCGTGGGGGACAAAGCGTGCTATAAAAAGGGTAAAAGAGAAATAAGGGAGGGCGGCGGCCATGCACATTACCCAGAAAAGCGCGCAGAACATCGTCAATGAGATGAAGGCGTCCATCCACCGGGACATCAACATCATGGATGAAAACGGCGTGATTCTTGCCAGCACGGACCCCGCCCGCCGGGGTAAGCTGCATCAGGGAGCGCTTGCCATCATCCGGGAGGGGCTGGACTGTCTGACCGTCCGGCAGGACGAGCCGGAGCGTGGAATTCAAAGGGGCGTCAATCTGCCTGTGACCCTCCGGGGACAGCTTGAAGGTGTCATCGGCATCACCGGGGAGCCGGAGGAGGTGGCCGTATTCGGCGAGATCATCCGCCACATGACGGAGATCATGCTGGAGGCGGCCTATCAGCAGGAGGAGCTGGAGCTTTTACAGCGGAGCCGGAGCCTGTTTGTGGAAAACTGGCTGTTTGACGCGCAGCCGGACTGGACGGAGCTGCAGGTGCGGGGGCGGCTGCTGGGGATCGACATCAGCCAGCCCTACACCGTGGCCGTTTTGAATACCGGCGGTGACGAGGAGGACACCTTGAGCTTGGATCGGGTCATGAAGCGCGTGCAGACAGGACTTGCGGAAAACGGCGGGGGCTTCTGCGCCGTGCTGCGGGGACGGGTGATTTTATTGCTGTCCCGGACGGAGCGGAGCGAGGCCGCCCGGCGGGTGAGAGAGCTCTGCCGCATGGCGGAGACGGTGTGCGGTGGCCATGTCAGCGCTGGTATCAGCAGTCGGAGCGAGGCACCGGAGACTCTCCGCCGTTGCTACCGGGAGGCCGTGGCGGCGGCAGCGGCGGCGGAGCAGCCCAAGCGCGGCCGGGTGGTATTTTACGATGAGGCGTCGCTGGAATTTCTGGCGGACTGCATCCCGTCGGCGGTGCGCCGTGCTGCGCGGGCGCGTATTTTTGCCCGCTGCACGCCGCAGGAGGCGGAGGAACTGGCCCAGACGGTTGCGCTGTATTTTGCGGAGGACGGAGATGTGCGCCGCTGTGCGGAGAAGCTGTTTGTCCACCGCAATACGTTCCAGTACCGCATGGATACAGTGAAGAGGAAAACGGGGCTGGACCTGCGCCGCCCCCGGGACGCGGCGCTTCTCTATCTGGTGCTGCGGCAGTAACGCGCGGCGCGGCTTGACAAGGCTTCGGCCCGCGTGCTATATTTGGAAACGAACCGGCTGTGCCGCTTTTGCGGCCGGGCGGCGGCATTAAAAATCGCGTTGAACTCTGGAGGAAGCACTATGCGTTATAAAGCATTTGGAAGCACGGGCCTGCAGGTTTCCGAAATGGCCCTCGGTACATGGGGGATGGGCGGCTCCGGCTGGGATGACTATTCCGAGGATACCCGGCTGGACGCTATCCGGGCCGCCGTGGAATGCGGCGTGAATTTCATCGACACGGCGCCGGCCTACAATAACGGCGTGGCGGAGCGCTTTGTGGGGAAGGCCGTTAAGGAGATGGGCGTCCGGGACAAGGTGATCATCGCCACGAAATGCGGCAACGATTTTATCAACGGCGCGTATGTCCGCAACGGCAGCCGGGACAATATCCTGCGGGAGTGCGAGGAATCCCTGCGGAACCTTCAGACTGACCATATCGACCTGTATCTGATCCATTGGCCGGATGTCAAGGTGCCGTTTCAGGAGACCATGGAGGCGCTGACGCTGCTGAAGGAGCAGGGCAAGGTCCTGCACGTGGGCGTGTCCAACTTCTCTGTGGAGCAGATGGAGGAGGCAGGCAAATACTGCCCCATTGAGGCGTACCAGCCCCAGTATTCCATGGTCTGCCGCAGCAATGAGGCGCAGATCAAATGGGCGGCGGAGCAGGGAATGGGCGTCATGGCCTACGGCTCTCTTGGCGCGGGCATCCTGACCGGCGCCTACCGGACGCTGACGAATTTCCCTGCCAGCGATAACCGCAGCCGTTTTTATAAGCATTTTCAGGAGCCGATGTTCTCCAAGGTCATGAAGCTGCTGGGCGTCATGGATGAGATCGCGGCGCAGCGGCAGGTGCCCCTGTCCCAGATCGCTATCAACTGGGCGGCCCAGAAGCCCTTTATTTCCTCCTGCATCGTGGGCGCGCAGACCCGCAAAAAGATCGAGGAAAACTGCGCCTGCTTTGACTGGTCCCTGACGGAGACGGAAATGCGGACGCTGGATGAGGCCATCCACCGCTATCTGGACACGGCGGACTAAAATAAAAGAGAATATTGAAGAAAATGAAACCGGCCCCGGAGGATCATCCTCCGGGGCCGGTTTTGCGTGTTTGATTTTGTTTGCCGCGGCTCAGTTTTTCAGTGCGAACACCAGCTCGGAGCAGGCACCGAGGACCATGGCGTGCTCGTCAAGGTCGAATTTGCCGTTATGGTGGGGGGCGCCGCTGCCCAGCTTTTCGTTCTTGATACCCAACAGACCCAGCGCGCCGGGGCACTTTTCCATGTACCGGCTGAAGGTCTCGGAGGCGTACCAGCGGCCGCAGTCCTGATCCAGAACATCGGCGCCGCACATCTCCGCAAGACCGTCGCTGACCCGGGCGGCCACGGCGGGATCGTTGATGACCGGCTCCAGAATGACCTTGGTGGTGGGTTCATAGGTCACAGTGCAGCGGTGGATGGAGGCAGTGGCCTCGGCACTCTTTTTGATAAGGTCAAGGACCTGCGGACCGGCCTCCTTGTCGAAATAGCGGGCACTGCCGGAGAGGAACGCCGTTTCTGGGATGATGTTCCAGGTGTCGCCGGCGCGGAAGGTGCACAGGCCCAGCGTGGCGATGGACTCGGCGTTGAGCTGGTTGCGCAGAGCGGAATCCAGCTCGCCGACCATGTGCGCGGCGGGAACGATGGGATTGATGGACAGGTCCGGACGGGAGCCGTGACCGGCACGACCGTGGAACGTCATGTCAAAGCGCACGGCACCGGCCATCCGGGGACCGGCCACCATGCTGATCTTGCCGACCTCCAACGCATTATATACGTGCAGGGCAAAGCACTCGTCCACGGTGTACTTCTCCAGCGCCTTCATCATGGTAGCGATGCCGCCGTTGGACTCCTCGCCCTCCTCAAAGCAGCAGTACACGGTGCCCTCCAGCTCGTCCTTGACCTGTGCCAGCACGCGGGCGGTACCCAGCATCATGGCCATGTGGGCGTCATGGCCGCAGGCGTGGCAGGCACCGTCATTTTCGGAGACACAGACCTTGGCACCGGATAGATTTTCCTTTTCCTCCTGAAGAGGCAGTGCGTCAATATCACAGCGCAGCAGGCGGTGCTTACCGGGCTTGCCGCCCTGAATGGTGGCGATGATACCGGTGCCCTCCAGCAGCTCATAGGGGATGTTCAGGCTGTCCAGCTCACGCTGAAGGACCTTGCGCGTTCCAAATTCATGATCAGAGACCTCGGCATGGGTGTGGAAATAGCGGCGCATCTCCACCATGTAATCCTGCTGGGCTTCTGCCAGCTTCTTGATTTTCTTAAAATCCATAGTGCTCCAACTCCTTCTTGAATGATTGCCTCTCATTATATACTATTTTCCGCAGTTTGCAAGGAAAATGAAAAAAACAGGCGGAGCCGGAAAACGGCTCCGCCTATCTGTATTTTTGTATGGGAATGGGGGAGAATTACCGGCGGCGTCTGCCGCGGTAGCCGCTGCTGTAGCCCCGGGCGCTGCGGCCGTAGCGCCGCCTGCGGGAAAGCCCCGTAAGCCGCAGCAAAAGCAGTACTACGAGGAGCACGGCCAATACAATGACAATGATTTTTACGGCGGGCTTTTGGAAAAAGAGCACGGTATTATGTCGGAAGGTCATGAAGCGGTCCGCCTCTACGGCGCTGCTGGCTAAAAGGTCCACCGTGGCATAGGAAATGTCGCCTTTCTTCAATTCCAGCGTACCCAGCTTCTGCCCGGCGGTGATGGGAGCCTCCAGCTCCTCCGGCAGCGTCACCACCCGCTCCAGCTCTGCCGGGTCAAGGTCCTTGGGAAATAAGACCTCTACATCCGCCGCCGGGTGGACGGTGACGTAATCCGTTTTGGAAAGAGAGACCGGGACCTCCTGAATGATCTCCGTATCCTTTAAAATGGTGCGGTAGGAGAAGTTGCCGAAGCCGTAGTCGAACAGGCGGGAGGTCTCGGAGAAGTTCAGGAGATTTCCCACGCCGTTTTCCTCAATGCGCTCCGCTCCCATGACCACGCTGACATAGTGCAGCTCTCCCTGCTGAGCGGAGGAGATGAGACAGTGTCCGGCGGCGTCCGTGGAGCCGGTTTTGATGCCGTGGGCCCGCTTATCCCGGTAGCCGATGACCCGCCAGTTGGACAGGAGGTTGTTGGTGGTATAGAGCGTCCGCTCCGGGCTTAGATTGGTGGCGGGAATGGTGGCGCTGGCACTGTCGCAGATCTCCATGAACTCCGGGTATTCCATAGCTGCCTTGGTGATGAGATACAGGTCCCACGCGGAGGTGTAGTGGTCCGGGTCATGGATGCCGCTGGGGTTGACGAAATGGGTATCCTCACAGCCCAGTGCCTCCGCCTTGGCGTTCATGGCGTCCACAAAGGCGGAAATGGAGCCGCTGTGCCATTCTGCAAGGATATTGCAGGCTTCGTTGGCGGAGACGATGAGCATACACTGAAGAAGCTGCTTTACCGTCAGCACCTCGCCGGCCTTGATGCCGGCGGTGCTTCCGTCGGCAGCGTAGTAGGGAGAGGCAAAAGCACTTTCCGGGGCGGTGACCTCCTGCGTCAGCAGCGCGTCATTGCCGCTGGCCTTTTCCAGAATCAGCAGGGCGGTCATGACCTTAGTGAGACTTGCGGGGTAATTCTGCTCATGGATGTTTTGGGCATAGGCTACGGCGTCTGTGTTCACATCCACCAGCAGCGCCGCCTTGGCGCGGATGTCCGGCGCGTCCGCCGCCTGCGCGGGAATGGCCAGCAGAACGGAAAGACAGACGCAGAGCAAAAAAACAGACAAAAGGCGTTTGATTTTCATATCTTTCTCCTATGATGTATGATATACTGAAAGTAAGAAAGGCGGCGGCCGCCGGGGGCGGCACCGTTCGACAAATTCCGATTTGCTTCAGTATAGCAAAAAAAACGGAGGAGTTCAACCATGCGCGCAAAGTTAAGGGCTGTCAAAACGGAATTGATTCTTCTAATCATGACAGCGGTATTCCTTTTCGGCCTGACGGGCCTTGCCCGGCGGGACCGCATGGCGGCGGACACGGCGGCGGTCAGCGCCGCTACGGAGGAAAATCTGCCGCCGGAGCAGGTGGAGCTGACGCTGGTGGACATCAACACCGCCGGTGTAGAGGAGCTTTCCACGCTGCCGGGAATCGGCGAGGGGCTTGCGGGGCGGATCGTCCGCTACCGGGAGGCCAACGGCGCGTTTGAAAGCGTGGAGGCGCTGACGGAGGTATCCGGCATCGGGGAGAAAAAGCTGGAGGAACTGCGGGACTATATCACAGTGAGCGAAGGAGCACAGCCTTGAAAATTTTAGTGGTAGACGATGAAAAAACCCTGGTCAAGGGCATGAAGTTTAATCTGGAAAACGAGGGGTACGAGGTGGAGTGCGCCTATGACGGCACATCGGCGCTGGAGCTGGCCCGGGAGGGGCGGTTTGACCTGATACTGCTGGATGTGATGATGCCGGAGATGGACGGGCTGGAGGCCTGCATGAAAATACGGGAATTTTCCAACGTTCCCATTATCATGCTCACCGCCAAGAGTGAGGACGCCGACAAGCTTATGGGCTTTGAGTGTGGGGCGGACGATTATCTCACGAAGCCCTTCAACATTCTGGAGCTGAAGGCCCGGGTGCGGGCGCTGCTGCGCCGGGCCGCCGGTGTGCAGCGCAGTCAGGGCGGGCTTTTGACGGTGGGGAAGCTCACGCTGGACACGCAGGAGCGTGTCGCCATCCGGGACGGACAGCCGGTGGACCTCACCGCCAAGGAGTATGACCTCATTGAGCTGCTGATGCGAAATCCCCGGCGGGTGTACAGCCGGGAGAATCTGATGAACGTGGTGTGGGGCTATACCTACGCCGGAGATTACCGCACTGTGGATGTGCACATCCGCCGCCTGCGGGAAAAGCTGGAGGAAAATCCGGCGGAGCCGGAGCACATTATGACCAAGTGGGGAGTGGGCTACTATTTCAAAGGATAAGCGCAGGGCCTTTTGGGGCAGTCTGCAATTAAAATTCGGCCTGAGCTACATCGCCGTGATCGCGGGGGTGCTGCTTTTGCTCAATACATACCCATTGATTGTCAGTGAGGACCTTGTGTTCCGCTCCAAGGAGACCACTATGACCGGCAGCGTGTCGGTGATGGTATACTCCCTTTCCGGGCTGAACCGGCTGACGCAGGAAAATGTGGAGGCGGCCATGGCCGTGGTGGAGGAGACCGGGCTGAGCCGTATTTTAGTGACGGACAGCGCGGGGCTGGTGCTCTACGATACCCGGGAAACCGGCGGCGCCGTGGGGAAATATACGTTCTATTCGGAGATCGTGCAGGCGCTGGAGGGCAATGATGCCTTTTCCAGCTCCTACCGGGACGGAGCGTTCCGCAGCCGGGCCTCCTCGCCGGTGCTGTACCAGAACCGCATCATCGGCGCGGTGTATGCCTATGAATACGATACGGAGCAGGCGGCGCTGCTGGAGGGGCTGCAGACGAATTTGATGCGGCTTTCTGTCGGCATTGCGCTGGCGGTGGTGCTGCTGAGCGTGCTGCTTTCCCGGATGCTGACGCGGAAGATCGGCGCGCTGCTCACCGCCATCCGTCAGGTGCGGGAGGGCTCCTACGAGCACCGCACCCATATCCCCGGCCACGATGAGATCGCGCAGATCGGGGAGGAGTTCAACAGCCTCACCGACCGGCTTCAGACCACGGAAAATCTGCGCCGCCGCTTTGTGTCCGATGCCAGCCACGAGCTGAAAACGCCGCTGGCGGCCATTCGGCTTTTGACGGATTCCATTTTGCAGACGGACAATATGGACATGGCTACCGTCCGGGATTTTGTAACGGACATCGGCAGCGAGGCCCAGCGCCTCAGCAGCATCACCGAGGACCTGCTGCGGCTGACCCGGCTGGACAGCGGCCTTGTAGACAAGCCGAAGCGGGTAGAGGTCGTCCCGGTGCTGGAGCAGGTCATGCGGATGATGAGCTTTCTGGCGCAGGACAAGGGAACAGAGTTGACGTATCAGGCCGAGGAGGGCTGCGCGGTGATGGCCACCCGGGGCGAGGTCCATCAGGTCATTTACAACCTGACGGACAACGCCGTAAAGTACAGCGGCAATGCCGGCAGCATCCGGGTGCGGCTGTTCCGGGAGGGGGGCTGCGTGGTGCTGACCGTGGCGGACAATGGCCCCGGCATTCCGGAGGAGGATCTGCCACGGGTATTTGAGCGGTTCTACCGGGTGGACAAGGCCCGCTCCCGGGCCGCCGGCGGAACGGGACTGGGCCTTTCCATCGTGCAGGACACGGTGCACAAGCGGGGCGGCACGGTGTCAGCCGCCAACGCCCCGGGCGGCGGCGCGGTGTTCACCGTCCGCTGGCCGGACGCGGAAGGGGGCCGGGAGCCGTGAGGAAAAGATGGATCGTGCTGACGCTTTGCACTCTGGTGCTGCTGGTCATCGGCTGTGCCGTGGGAACGGCCACTGTCCGGCAGGAGCCGGAGGGAACGGCGTATCAGCTCTATTTTCTGGAGCGGACGCTGGCGGACGCCGATGGCGGCGACGCCCTCCGGGCGGAGGAGCGGGCCATCGACGATACCGGCTGCACGGCGGAGGAAACGGCCCGGCTGCTGCTGGAAGCGCTGCTGCGGGGACCGAAGGACCCGCTGCTGGAAAGTCCGTTTCCCAAGGGAACGTCCCTTGTATCCGCGGAGCGGGTGGGAACGGAGCTGCGGGTGGACCTTTCGGCGGCCTATGGCGGGCTTTCCGGCGTGGAACTGTCGCTGGCGGATTATGCCATCACGCTGACACTGACCCAGCTCCCGGATGTGGCCCGGGTGCGAATCACCGTGCTGGGGGAGGAGCTGGACTACCGCAGCCGGCAGGTATTTTTGAGCCGGGATGTGCTGCTGGCCCCCAAGGAGGATGTTGTGAGCACCGTGGCGGTGTCGCTGTACTTCCCGGATGGGGACGGTGTGCTGACGGAGGAAAAGCGGACGCTGAATCTCTATGAGGGCGACACACAGGGCGGCGCCGTGATTCGGGCGCTGGAAAACGGCCCGGAGGCAAAGGGCCTGCAGAGCGCCTTGCCGGAGGGCTTTAAGGTCCGCAAGGTGTGGGCGGAGGAGGGCGTGTGCTACGTGAGCCTTTCCTCGGCGCTGCTGGAGGGCCGACCGGACCCGGCGGCGCTGACGCTGGCCATTGACGCGCTGGAGCGGTCGCTGCTGTCGCTGGAGTCCGTGGAGGAGGTGCGCTTCCTTGTGGACGGTGAGTTTGCCGACGCCTACGGCCCGGTGCCGCTGCCCTGACGGAGCGGAAAGTGACAGAGGCAGAAGAAAAGAAGCATAACAGCGCCCCGGCTCTGCAAAATCGCAGAGCCGGGGCGCGTTCGCTGATAGCTTGGTGCGGCGCTCAGTCATAGAACTTGTCGGCGGTGACGCTGTCGCAGTATTCCGCCTTCAAGATTTGGAGCTTGTCGAAGGTCTCTGTGCGGCAGTGGGCCTCCTGCAAGGCAGGCTCCGTCCATGTTTCCACCAACAGGAGTACATCGGGGTCCTGCGCGTCAAAGAAGTAATCGTATTTGACATTTCCGTCCTCGCTCCGGGAATTGGCCCGGACGCCCAGCTCCGTGATGGCCTGATAGAAGGCGTCGCGCTTGCCGGGCTTGCAGTGATAGGTGACATTCCAGGTCAGCATAAGGGTTCCTCCGTAAAATATTTTGGGGGGTTATCGGCGCATTGCCGCAGCGCTCGAACGGGCACTTACTTTTCCTCTTTCATCGCCTTGACAGCGATGACCCTACCGGCAATGGCAAGAATATAGAAGGGAAGAAGGATAATCAGGCTTTCACGGCCCAATTTAAGGAAATTGTGTGAAATCAGAGTCATAGCTGTCATCAGCCAGCCGGCTCCGTCAATCACTCCGCAAAGCATCAGGGTGCAGCCGAGAATTAATTTTTTTATGTAAATGACATTCTTTCTTTAAATCAGTTTTTCCATATCCGCCGGAATGGGGGCGGTAAAGGACAGGTGTTCCCCGGTGACGGGGTGGGTCAGGGACAGGGCATAGGCGTGGAGCGCGGGGCGGGCGATGAGGGCCGTGTCCTCCGTGCCGTAAAGCCAGTCCCCGGCTAAGGGGCAGCCGAGATAGGCCATGTGGACCCGAAGCTGGTGGGTGCGGCCCGTTTCCGGTATCAGCTTTAAAAGGGAGAGACCGTCCCGCCGGGAGAGGACCTCGTAATGACTGACAGCGCTCTGCCCGTCCGGCCGCACCATGCGGCGGACAGCGGAGGTCTCGTCCCGGCCGATGGGGGCGTTGACGGTTCCAACGGGCGGCGCGGGGCAGCCCACGCACACCGCCCGGTATTCCCGGTGAAAGTCAGTGGTGTGGAGCATCCGCCGCAGACGGTCATGGATATATCCGCTTTTGGCCACGGCCATGAGGCCGGTGGTGCCCTTGTCCAGCCGGTTTACCACATGGAAAATGAAATCGCTCCCCCGCCGGTAGGCCAGCGCACCGGCCACCGTAGGCGTGTCCGGCAGAAAGTTGGAGGCGTGGGCGGTCATGCCGGCAGGCTTGTTGACGATCATCAGATGGGCGTCCTCATAGACGACAGGCAGCGGCCAGTCCCCCGGCGTCGGCAGGAGCCTTGGCGGCCGCAGATCATCGGAGCGCACCGATACGGTGTCCCCGGCGCGAACGATGTCTACCGTCCGGGCGTGAGCGCCATTGACCGTGATGCCGTTTTCGGCCCGGGTGAGCCGGGCGACGGCATGGGTGGAAAAATGGAGCCTGGCTTTCAGAATGTGCCGGACGCAGACTCCATCCTCCTCCGGCGGCACGGTATAGGTGATGCGCTCCATCAGGGCTGTCCGAGATAGGTCCGCAGGGCGGGCAGCGCCGCCTTCGCGTCCCCGGTCCCCAGATCGTAGACCGCCTGAAGCCGGTCGGCATGGCGCTCCAGCCGCCCGATCTCAATGGGGAGGCTGGGGTGCAGCACCCACGCCTTGCCCTGCTGCTCCCAGTTCAATAGCTCGCGGACCGCGTTGTTATACGTGCTGTGGCGGTTTTTGAGCTGCTCCATAAACGCGGGATAGTGCTTGTACCAGACCTCAATGGGCCCCGATGCCATGGGCTTTTTTACATAGCTCCGGTCCCGGGTCAGGATGACCACTACCCGGTCAAAGCCCAGCTTCTCGGCGGCCTTGAAGGGAATGGAGTCCGCCACGCCGCCGTCCAGATACAGCTTTCCGCCCAGCTTCACGGGCTTGGACACAAAGGGCATGGAGGCGGAGGCCCGAATCACGTCCATCTGCTCCATAGCGTGTTCAAGGCGGATATACTCCGCCCTGCCGGTCTCCACATTGGTGACCACAGCCCAGAACGGGACGCCGGAGGCGTCAAACGTGTCCCCGTCAAAGGGGTCCAGCTCCCGGGGGACCTTATCGTAGGCGTAGTCCGTGTCCACGATGTTGCCGGTTTTCAGCAGGGGTATCAGCCCCATGTAGTGACGGTCGGCGTTGAAGCGCTTGTTGTAGCGGATGACCCGCCCCGGCTGGCCGGAGAGATAGTTGACGCCGAAAGCCGCCCCAGCGGACACGCCGATGATTCCGTCAAATTTGATTCCGGCGTTATAAAAGACGTCCAGCGCCCCGGCGGTGTACATTCCCCGCATGGCGCCGCCTTCCAAAACAAGACAGGTTTTCATAGATAAGCCTCCTCGCGGCACTTGCCTGATGAGTGAATTTACGGTATAGTATACCACGGAAAAAATAAAACGGCAATCATGGATTGCCGGAAAAGGAGAACCGTTATGCTGCTATCCGCAGAGCATCTTTCCATTAACTTCGGTAGCCGCCAGTTGCTGGAGGATGTGAATTTTTATTTGAATGAGGGGGACAAGGTTGGTGTCATCGGCATCAACGGCACCGGAAAGTCCACATTTTTGAAGGTACTGGCCGGGAGGCTGGAGGCCGACGCCGGGACGATCTCCCGAAACCCCAATGTGCAGGTGAGCCTTTTGGAGCAAAATCCGCCCATGGAGGATGACGCCACGGTTTTGGAGCAGGTATTTCTGCATTTTCCCAAGGAATTCCGGGAGCTGAACGAGTACGAGGCAAAAACCATGCTCAATAAGCTGGGCTTGCCGGACTACGAGCAGAGGGTGGGCACTCTCTCCGGCGGACAGCGGAAGCGGGTGGCGCTGGCGGCGGCCCTCATCCACCCGGCGGATGTGCTGATTTTGGACGAGCCCACCAACCATCTGGACGCGGAGATGACCACGTGGCTGGAGGACTGGCTCCGCCGGTTTAAGGGCGGGCTGGTGATGGTGACCCATGACCGCTACTTTTTGGAGCGGGTGGTGAACCACATCACGGAGCTGAGCCGGGGCAAGCTGTATCATTACGAGGCCAACTATTCCAAATATCTGGAGCTGAAGGCCCAGCGGGCGGAGATGGCGGAAGCCAGCGAGCGGAAGCGGCAGTCCATTCTGCGAACGGAGCGGGAGTGGATCATGCGGGGCTGCCGGGCCCGGACCACCAAGAGCCGAGACCGTATCGAGCGGTACGAGGCGCTGAAAAATCAGGACGCCCCGGAGACGGACGATACAGTGCAGATGGCTGCGGCGTCCAGCCGCCTTGGCAAAAAGCTCATTGAGCTTCATGATGTCAGCAAGTCCTACGAGGGCCGAACCGTCATCCGGGACTTTTCCTACAATCTGCTGCGGAATGACCGCATCGGCATTGTGGGACACAACGGCGCCGGAAAATCCACGCTGCTGCGGCTGTTTGCCGGGGAGCTGTCCCCGGACAGCGGCACGGTGGACATCGGCACCACTGTGAAGATCGGCCACTTTTCTCAGGAGGGCCGGGAGCTGGATCTGAACCAGCGTGTCTACGATTTTATCCATGACATCGGCGACGAGGTCCGCACCGACGAGGGTACCTTCACCGCCAAGGCCATGATGGAGCGGTTCCTGTTCCCCAGCGATTTGCAGTCAGTCCCCATCGGACGGCTCAGCGGCGGAGAACGGCGGCGGCTGTACCTGCTGTCCATTCTGATGGAAGCCCCCAACGTCCTGCTGCTGGACGAGCCGACCAACGATCTGGACGTGATGACCCTTTCCATTCTGGAGGACTATTTGCAGGGCTTCCCCGGCCCGATTCTCATCGTCTCCCATGACCGTTTTCTGTTGGACAAGCTGGCGGAGCAGGTCTTTGAGGTGCGGGACGGCGAGGTGCTGCGTTACAGCGGCAACTGGTCCGACTGGAAGGCCAAGCGGAAAGAGGAAGAAGCGCCCGCCAAGGCGGAAAAGCCCAAGGCGGCGCAGGAGCGGCCCCGGGAGCGGAAGCTGAAATTCTCTTTCAAGGAGCAGCGGGAGTTCGAGACCATCGACGAGGATCTGGCCGCGTTGGAGCAGCAGATCAAGGACTGTGAGGCAGCGCAGAGCGCCTGCGGCAGCGACTATGTGAAGCTGCAGGAGCTGCAGGCTCGGCAGGCAGAACTGGAGGCCGCGCTGGAGGAAAAAACGGAGCGGTGGATGTATCTCACAGAGCTGAAGGAGAAAATCGACGCGCAGTAATCGGCATTTTGGGGCAGAATGAAAAAAGTGGTGAAAAATTTCACGAATTGGGTTGCCGCGCAGGCGGAGAGCCTGTATAATGGTATTTAGAAACCGTTAGGAAAACGGAGGGAACGCACAGTGAAGCATACCCGCTCATACCAGTATATTCTGCCCGGAACCATCGTTTTTTCCATCTTTTTAATGCTAATCGGCATCTGCATCGGCGATGCCTCGGAGATTCTGCCGGGGCTTTGGAAAATTGTGACCATGCAGGATCTGCTCATCACGGATTATATCGACATTGCGGGCCCGGCCGCGGCGTTTGTCAACGCGGGGCTTGTGACCATCATCTCCATCTGCCTCATCTGGCTTGCCAAGGACCCCTTTAACGGCTTCACCATTGTGGAGATGGGACTGATGGCGGGCTTTTCCCTGTTCGGCAAGAATCTTTTTAATATCTGGCCCATCATTTTGGGAACGTGGCTGTACGCTCGGTATCAGCGGGAGCCGTTTTCCAAATACGCCTCCGTGGCGCTGCTTTCTACATCCCTTGCGCCGCTGGTGAGCTATATGGCGCTGGGCAGCGTTCATGCCAGTATCCCGCTGGGGGTGCTGACCGGCGTGGCCGTGGGCTTTCTGCTGCCCAGCCTTTCGGCCTACACCTATAAAATTCAAAACGGAATGAACCTTTACAACATGGGCTTTGCCTGCGGACTGTTCGCCATGATGGTGGTGCCGATTCTAACGGCCTTCGGCGATAAGCCGGACTCCGCGCTCTACTGGTCCACGGGGCATAACACGGAGCTGGTGACGGTGCTCACCGTGCTGTGCACGGCGTTTATTCTGGTGGGCTTTTTTGGCAGCGGCGTACCGTCATGGGCCGTGTGGGCCGGCTACCGGCGGCTTCTGACCACCACCGGCCGGGCACCCAGCGATTATCTGCGTATGTTCGGCACTGGGCCGGTGCTGGTGAACATCGGCGTTAACGGTCTCATCGGTATGGCGTATATCCTGCTCATCGGCGGCGACCTCAACGGCCCGACCTTGGGCGGTATCTTCACCATCATGGGCTTTTCCGCCTTCGGCAAGCATCCCCGGAACATCATTCCGGTGATGGTCGGAGTCTGGATGGGGGCCTACGGAATGCACTATGAGCCGAATTACCCGGCCTTACAGTTGGCGGGTCTCTTCGGAACAACGCTGGCTCCCATTTCCGGCCACTTCGGCGCGCCCTTCGGCGTGCTGGCGGGCTTTATCCATTCGGCGCTGGTGCTGCAGACCGGCGGCCCTGTGGCGGGGCTGAACCTTTATAACAACGGCTTTTCCGGCGGCCTCATCGCCATTGTGCTCTACCCCACGCTGACAGCTATCGTCCGTCACCGCCGGCCCAAGATGCGGGACGCCGATTACTTCGACCTGTTCGGCGAGCAGGCGCCTATCAATATGTCCTATTGGCACACCCATAAGCCGGAAACGGATGAAAAGACCCATTTGCAGGAGAAGCCAGATACCAAAATGCCGGAGGATGAGCCGGATGCCACGGACCTGCGCAGCGCGGATGACCTGCTGCCGGGAGAAAAACAGGAATAAACGCTGTTGCGGTTTTTTGAAATGTGTGGCATAATGCTCTTTACACCTTATAGCATAGCTTTGAGTATTGCTTTGACGGAGAAAGGCGGAACTTGAAAACATGACTCCCAAGAAGATCGCTCTGCTGACGGATTCCAGCGCCGATTTGCGCTGGGAGACTGCGGAGGAAAATAATATCTTTTTTGTCCCGCTGCGGATTTTGTGCCGGGACGGAGAATATTTAGACGGTGTGGACATCCGGGGAACGGATGTGTACCAGCGGATTCACGCGGGAGAGCTGCCGCAGACCTCGTTGCCCCGGGTGGAGGATTTTGCGGCAAAACTCCACGAGATTTTTGAAAAGGGCTATGACGGTGTCATTGCGGTCATGCTCTCCAGCGGCCTTTCCGGCACGTATAATCTGGCGCGGCTGGTGGCGGAGGAATGCAAGGAGCAGGGCCGCGCCATGGCGGCCTTTGATTCTCTCAGCGGCTCTCTGGGCCTTGGTATGACGGTTTTGCAGCTTGCAGAGGACATCAAAAACGGCATGGGCTGGGAGGAGCTGACGCAGCACCGCGCACCGCAGCTCATTGCCAACACCTATCCGTTCTTCACGCTGGATACGCTGGAATATCTGCAAAAGGGCGGGCGTATCGGCAAGGTAACGGCCATGGCCGGTACCATGCTCCAGATCAAGCCCATCCTTACCTTTGCGGAGGACGGACAGCTCCAGTCCATCGCCAAGGTCCGGGGACACCAGCAGGTCATGAAAAAGCTGGCGGAGCTGGTGCAAAACCGCAAGGGAGCGCACCGGCGCTTCAATCTGGCGGTAGCCAACGGCGGCTCACCGGAGGAAATGGAAAAGCTCCGGGAACAGGTGGCGTCGCTGCTGCCCGGTTGGGAGCATTTTTGGGACGGGGAGATCGACGGAACTCTCAGCGTTTACATCGGGGACGGTGTGCTGGGCGCCGCCGTTCAGGTTTTGGACTGACAAGTGAAATAAGAGCAGAACCCCGCCGGGTAATCCGGGCGGGGTGTCTTTATAACAAAGACAGAATGCGGCGAAAATGCTTGCAAAGCCATCGGCGGTGTGATACCATGATTTCAATAGGCCCACATGGCGGGCCATGGAACAGAAACAGAAAATGGGAGGAACGGATATGCTGGATATTTTTGACATTCTGGGCCCCATTATGATCGGCCCCTCCAGCTCTCACACGGCAGGGGCCGTGCGAATCGGCAGGATGGCCCGGACATTGCTGGGAGAAAAGCCGGTAAAGGCGGACATCGGTCTATACGGCTCCTTTGCCGAGACCGGAAAGGGCCACGGCACGGACCGCGCGCTGGTGGCGGGCCTTTTGGGAATGCGGCCCGACGATCTTCGCATCCCGGAGAGCTTCACCGTGGCGGCGGAGGAAGGGCTGACCTTTACGATTCACCCTGTTGAGCTGCGGGAGGCGCACCCCAACACGGCGGTGCTGACCGTGGAGGGCATCAGCGGGAAAAAGACCTGCGTGCAGGCAGTCTCCATCGGCGGCGGACGCATTCGGGTGGACAAGCTGGACGGTGTGGCGGTGAATTTCACCGGCGCGTTCAATACCCTCATTGTCCGGCACATGGATGTGCCGGGTGAGCTGGCGACGCTGACCCGGGAGATTTCCAACGCGGATATCAACATCGCCAACATGAGCCTTGTGCGGGACCGCCGGGGCGGCAGCGTGATGACGATTTTTGAGATCGACCAGCCGGTACCGGCGGGTGTTATTGAAAAGCTGAAGGAAGTGCCCCACGTGATCGGCGTGGTGTACTACGAAAAGGAGGGCGACTGAGATGGCCTTGGATTCCATGCAGGAAATTTTTGAAAGAGCGGAGGCCGAAGCCATCCCCTTCTGGCGGGTGGTGCTGGAGACCGATATGGAGGAGCGGCAGGTCACGGAGGCGCAGTCCTGGGAGAAAATGCGCCAGACGTGGGAGGCCATGCTGGAATCTGCTGTGAGCTATCGGGCGGAGCAGCGCTCCCGCAGCGGCCTTGTGGGCGGCGACGGTGCGCGGATGCGGGCGTATGCCGCCTCCGGCAAGGCATACAGCGGCGATTATGTGCAGGAGGTCATTGCCACGGCCCTCAGCGTGGGGGAGTGCAACGCCTGCATGAGAAAAATCGTGGCGGCGCCTACGGCGGGCGCCTGCGGCGTGCTGCCGGCGGTGCTGGTGCCGCTGTATCAGGCCGGGAAGGCCACAGAGGAGGAAATCCTGAAGGCGCTGTATACCGCCTCCGGCATCGGCGCGGTCATCAGTTTCCGGGCCTGCATTGCCGGTGCGGCCGGCGGCTGTCAGGCGGAGATCGGCTCCGCCTCCGCCATGGCGGCAGGGGCGCTGGCCTCTCTCCGGGGCGGCGACTGCAAGCAGATCGGCCATGCCGCGGCCATGGCACTGAAGAATTTGATGGGCCTTGTGTGCGACCCGGTGGCGGGACTGGTGGAGGTCCCCTGCGTGAAGCGGAATGTGGTGGGTGCGGTCAACGCGGTGAGCTGCGCGGATATGGCGCTGGCCGGTATCGAGAGCCGCATCCCGGTGGACGAAGTTATTGACTGCATGGGTGAGGTAGGTACCCGGATGCCTATGGAGCTGCGGGAAACGGCGCTGGGCGGTCTTGCCGCTACCCCCACGGGCAAGGCCATCAAGGAGCGGATGGAGCAGGAGAATTGACTGCGGAATCGCCGTATCAGTAAATAAAAAAAGGTCCCCGGAACGCATCGCGTTCCGGGGACCTTTTTGCTCCTATGTAATGTTCAGTTCAGGCCCAGCACGGTGCGGCCGCTTTCGCTCCAATAGCTTGCAAGCTGCTCGTAGCTGAAGTGGAACTCCTGCGGCCCGGCGGCATAGCTGGCCAGCTCGTAGGCGGAGAAGATGATGGTCATGCCCTCTGCGTCAAAGGATACGGCGTAATCGCTGGCCCATTTTTCCATGACCTCACGGTAATTTTCCCAATAGATGTCGGAGAGGGAGAGACCAGCGTAGTTGGGGTCGGACTGGAAGCGCTCCACGGCCTGTACCTCGATCATGTCCGCCACAGCCAGTGTGAAGGCCTGCGGGTCCTCGGCCAGCTCGGGAATGGCGAGGAAAATACCGCTGTCCAGATCAAAGTTCCAACTGAAATACACAGTGTTGGGGTGCGCGCCGCCCAGATAGCTGTAGTAGTTGGCGGCAATGCTGATAAGGGAGCCGGTGCGGTAGCAGGTGTAGGTCAGCTCCTCGGAAAGCGGGGCCATACTGTCGCCGGTGAACAGCCCCGGGTCCTCCTGATACATCATTTTGGTGTCGGCAATGCTTTCCTCCACGGATTCGGATTCTCGCCACTGGTCAAAGCTCTCGTTAAAGGTATTCATGCGGCTCACAGCGGCCTCCTGCGCGGGCGTTGCGGGGGTCTCGATGGGCTGGCCGTTTACATAGGCCTGAAGATGGGGGAGCTGGAAGGAAATGTGCATCAGCTTTGTGCCATCCTCCGCCAGAATGTCCTGCTCGTAGGGGTCTGTTGTCACCTCGTAGGTGATGTCCTCCGTGTCCGCAACGGCAGGGGGCATCGGCTCCTCCGGGGTGGGCAGCGTTGTCGCACCGCAGGCGGTCAGGCCCAATACAAGGCACAGGGTAAGCGTCAGAATACCGAATTTTTTCATGAAAAACTCCTTTCAGGGACGGTTCAGAGCATCCGGGCGGTCTCCCGCCACAGTGCGCCGCCAACGGCGGCGCGAAGCTCCGGGTAGGCAAGGGTGTAGAGGTTCGCAGCGCGGGCCTCAAGAGCGAACAGCCGCTGCGCTGCAGCGTCCAGCGTCCGCACGGCGGCGGGCTTTGTGAGAACCGGCAGACGCGCGGTTTCCCGCATCCGGCCCAGCAGCGCCCGGCCCCGGCTGTTGGCGGCCAGCACCCGGAGATAGGGCACATGGGCGGGGATGTCCGCCGGCGTCAGTCCCAGATAGGCCCAGAGGACCATCCGCCGCAGACGGGTGTAGGCGTACCGTTTTGTTTTGGCGGCGTCCAAAACGGCGGCAAGGGAGGCGGGCTCCCGGCTGGCCTTGTACAGCCGCTGGCCGATGCCCTCCCGGCCGGTATCCAGCACGTCAAACTCCGCCGCGCTCATGGAGCGGAGCCGGGATAGAATGGCCCGTTCACAGCCGGCGGCAAATACCGGGGCGCGGCCTGCGGCCTTTTCTTCCTCGTAAACGCGCCGCATGGCCGGGACCATGCGGGAGAGGGCGTCTGCCTCTGTGCCTTCCGCCAACAGGGTTCGGATGGCGGAGGCGGAGCAGCCCCCGGCCTCGGAAACGGCGGCGTCATGGGCGGCGCCGTGCCGGGGAACGGTGAAGACCTCCGCCTCGGAGCCGGTACGCAGCAGGGCGCGGCAGTATTCAATGCCAAGCGTATTGTTGGGCTGGGACAGCAGCGCGGCATCTGCGGGAGATAACAGCGCGGAAACGGCTCGCTGCCGCGCGGCGGCAAAGCTGTCTCCCCGGGTAAGCTCCGCCTTTAAAAGCGGCGTTAGCTCCGGGCGCTCCAGCGCGTGAGCGCACCGCAGCAGCGCGGCGCTGTCCCCGCATTCGCTGCCGAAGGCCAGCACATCCAAAAGCCCGGTGGCGGTCAGCGTTTCCACGCCGCCCCGCGCAAAGCCCTCGGCAGAGCTGACAGCCCATGGCAGGGGCAGCTCCAGCACGAGGTCCGCGCCGCTTTCCACAGCAGCCTCCGCCCGGGCGTACCGCCGCAGAAGGGCAAAGTCGCCCCGCTGCACAAAGTCCCCGCTCATGGCGCAGATCACGGCGGTATCCTCGCCGAAGCGCTGCCGCACAGCCTGCAGCAGATGCAGATGGCCATAGTGCAGGGGATTATATTCAGCTATGATACCAGCGGTTTTCACGTATGTCACCTCAAAGCGGTTACAAAAAAGCTAAATACGATATGCCCCTTCCGGGGCAGGCTTCACAAGAAGCTTGTGGGTTAAGGGTGGGCTTTACAAGTCTCCACTACATATGGTATTATAACGGTTGGGCTGTACAAGATGTAGAGAGGGGAGAGAAAGCGCGAATGGGAAACGTCGTGTGGGAAAATCCGCTGCGCCGCATGGAACAGGCCGTAGACAAGGTGTCAAGGGATTACACCAGACAGATACGGTGGCACAAGAAGCACCTCCGAACTGTTTCAGCAAAGCTCACCGTGCCGGAATACGAACTGTTCCGCGCCATGTGCACAGCGCGTCATACAACGCCATACGCCGTTCTGTGCAAGATGGTACGGGCCTACATCAATATGTCCGTTCAGGGCTTGCAGTCCCGCCGCTGAAATGGCAACGCCGCTTTTGAGATTGGCAATCATGCGGCCCCCTTCAAGTGGCCCCAATCGTACCGCCTTGGCAAGGGTCAAGATAAACGCCCCCGCCGCCGCGTCCGCTTCGCGTTCGCGTTCGGGCAAGTCCGTCTCGGCTTCGTGCGCCAGCGCCCGCCGCCGTGGCGGCCCTGCCCGCCCCCTTCGGGGCTGCGGTGGGGGCGCCCTTGCCCTGCGGCGGTAGTTCAGGGGCACACTTGAAAGGGGGACCTGAACATGATTTCAGCCAATCTAAGCAAAAGCGAACGGCGCGCCATCTACAAGCGGGACGGATACCGCTGCGCCCTGTGCGACAGCAATCGTGGACTGCAGATACACCACATCATGAAGCGCTCACAGGGCGGCTCCAACAGCCCGCATAACCTGATAACGCTGTGCTGGGTGTGCCACGCCATCGTCCATGGGACGCGTATGCCCGACTGCGCGGACTGGATGGGGCCTGTGGAAGTCCATGAAGCCTGCATTGAATACGTGGCGGATTACTATGCGCCTGACTGGTATCCGTGGGAAGAAGGGGGGCTATAAGCTCCCCTTTATTAGCATAGAAGTGGTGGCTCCCCCCGCGCTCGCTGCGGCTCGCTTTGCGCGGGGCGCGGCCCCCCCGCTGTGCTAAGCGGGCGCCGCTTTGGCTCCGTGGGCTGCGGCGCCCGCCGCCTGCGCGGCCCCGCCATTTCAAGTGGGGGCGTGGTTGCGGGGCGGCTCGTTTAGGTTCCGCCGCCTGCGGGCGGCGGGGGTTTGGGATTATATTCAGCTATGATACCAGCGGTTTTCACGTATGTCACCTCAAAGCGGTTACAAAAAAGTGTCAATTCGGTAAAAATGGTGATTGTATCTCGCGAAAGTTCTGCTATAATGAGATAAGAGAGTTTGCGTAAATGCAGACGTCATACTGACATTGTAGCTTAATTATGGAAAGCTGGCAAGGCTTTCTCAAAAGAAGAAGGAGATTCCAACGATGAATATTCTGGTTATCAACGCGGGCAGTTCCTCTTTGAAGTATCAGCTGCTGAACCCCGAGACCGGCGTGCTGCTGGCCAAGGGCCTGTGCGAGCGCATCGGCATTGACGGCAAGTTCACCTACAAGCCTCAGGTAGAGGGCAAGAAGGTGCTGGACGCCATTGACGTTGCCATGCCCACCCATTCCGAGGCCATTCAGGCTGTGCTGGACGCACTGGTGGACAAGGACAACGGCGTCATCGGCTCCATGAAGGAGATCGACGCTGTGGGCCACCGCGTGGTGCACGGCGGCGAGGCGTTCAACAAGTCCGTGCTTATCACCGATGAGGTCATGAAGGCACTGGAAGAGTGCATCCCTCTGGCTCCTCTCCACAACCCCGCCAACATCACCGGTATCAACGCCTGCACCGCTGTGATGGGCAAGGACGTGCCTCAGGTGGCTGTGTTCGATACCGCGTTCCACCAGACCATGCCTGCCAAGGCTTATATGTACGCCCTGCCCTATGAGTATTATGAGAAGGACAAGGTCCGCCGCTACGGCTTCCACGGCACCTCCCACAAGTATGTCTCCCAGCGCGCCGCTGTTATGCTGGGCAAGAAGCCCGAGGAGCTGAAGCTCATCTCCTGCCACCTCGGCAACGGCTCCTCTGTCACCGCTATCGACGGCGGCAAGAGTGTGGATACCTCCATGGGCTTCACCCCCCTGGCCGGCCTTCCCATGGGCACCCGTGCCGGTGATCTGGACGCCGGTATCCTGCAGTATCTCATGAACAAGTACGGCATGAGCATTGACGAGATGCTGAACATCCTCAACAAGAAGTCCGGCGTGCAGGGCGTGTCCGGCGTGTCCTCCGACTTCCGTGATCTGGAGAACGCCCACAAGGAGGGCAATGAGCGCGCAGGTTTGGCTGTGGATATGTTCAACTACGGCGTGAAGAAGCTCATCGGCGCTTATGCTGCCGCTATGGGCGGCGTGGACGCCATCATCTTCACCGCCGGCGTGGGCGAGAACAGCGCTTCTCAGCGTCTGGATATCGCCTCCGGTCTGGAGTTCATGGGCGTGAAGATGGACGCCGAGGCCAACAACGTCCGCGGCAAGGAAGCCGTCATCTCCGCTGCTGACTCCAAGGTGAAGGTTCTGCTGATCCCCACCAACGAGGAGCTCATGATCGCCATGGACACCGCCGCCATCGTGAAATAATTTCGTCAAAATACTGCGGTATTTTGACGAGTTGGGGTTGCACCCTGCTGCGCGCACTTACATTGTTCGCACACTTGCAGGGTGAGCGGAGTTTTTCCCGCCGCACATGTCACCGGGAAAAACGGACTCAATTTGTGCAATTCCAGTTGGCATTGCACAAAGATGAAGACAAGAAAAGGGACTCTCGTTGGAGGGTCCCTTTTTCAATACGGAGGGGGGAAATCATTGATGCAGCTCAATACGCTGAGCATGGTGCATGACTTCCTGACGCGGACGGTGAAGCCCGGAAGCGTCTGCGTCGACGCCACGGCGGGCAAGGGGCGGGACACCGCCCTGCTTTGCAGGTTGAGTGGGAAAGCAGGTCGGGTGCTGGCCTTTGATATTCAGGAGGAGGCCATCCGGCAGACAAGGGCGCTGCTGGAGGCGGAGGGATTGTCAGCAGAGGTCGTTTTAGACAGCCACGCCAATTTGGAACAGTACGCGGAGCCGGGGACGGTGGACTGCGTGGTGTTCAATTTTGGCCGCCTGCCCGGCGGTGACCCGTCTATCTTTACCCGGTCGGATACATCCGTAGCGGCGTTGGAGGCGGCTCTGCGGCTGCTGAAGCCCGGCGGCGTCATCGCCATTGCCCTGTATTACGGCGGCGCCAACGGCTATGGGGAGCGGGATGCCGTGATGACATGGCTGGAAACGCTGGATGACCGGAAATTTTCCGTCCTCCGCTGCGACTGGGCCAACCGGCGCAATGACCCGCCCATGCCTATTTTTATCTGGAACAGGTAATGAGCTTCAAGGGCCTTGCAGGCAATAGGGCGGCCCAGTTAGCAAACCGTATTACCTCTGATGATAAGCGGCCATCATTTTTGGTTATTTGCCATAATGCGTTAAAAATGATATAATCAATGAACTAGGGAGACCGGGACAGAGCGGTGAGACGTGCGCCGCTCCAAAAAGACAGGAGGAAAATGTCCATGCGTGATTTGAAGGATACCTGCCGGGTGGCAGTTGTACAGTGTGCCCCTGTGATGTTTGATAAGAAAGCCAGTACGGAGAAGATGGTGGAGCTGATTCGCGAGGCCGGCAAGAACGGCGCGGAGCTCATCGTGTTCCCGGAGCTGATTATTCCCTGCTATCCCTACGGCATGACCTTCGGCTTTACCGTTGGCAGCCGCGATAAGGTGGGCCGCTTGGACTGGAAGCGGTATTATGACAATTCCCTCTGCATTCCCGGACCGGAGACGGAGCTGCTGGGACAGGCCGCCAAAGAGGCCCATGCCTATGTCAGCATTGGTATTTCCGAGCGGGGTGAGGACAGCGCCACGCTGTATAACTCCAACATCGTGTTCTCTCCCGAAGGCGAGCTGCTGAACGTGCACCGCAAGCTGAAGCCCACCGGCGCGGAGCGTTTGGTATACGGCGACGCCAATAAGGATTACTTCCCCATTACGGAAACGCCCTGGGGCCCCATGGGCAACCTGATCTGCTGGGAGAGCTATATGCCCCTTGCCCGCGTGGCGCTGTATCAGAAGGGCATTACCATCTACATTTCCCCCAATACCAACGATAACCCAGAGTGGCAGGATACTATCAAGCACATTGCCATTGAGGGCCACTGCTTCTTCATCAACGCCGACATGGTGTTTACCAAGGAAATGTATCCCAAGGACCTCCATTGCCCGCAGGAGATCGAGAAGCTCGGCGATATTCCCTGCCGCGGCGGCAGCTGCGTGGTGGACCCCTTCGGCCATTACGTGACGCAGCCGGTGTGGGACAAGGAGGAGATCATCTATGCCGACCTCGATATGCAGCAGGCCATCGCCAGCCGCATGGAGTTTGACGGTGTGGGTCACTATGCCCGCCCCGATGTGCTGGAGCTGCGGGTCCACGAGTAAGCGGCGCTTCAAAAGCGCACTCGCATTTTGAGCAAACGAAATCAAGTCCCCGGCAGACCGCTGTATTTGCAGCCTGCCGGGGATTTTTATGCCGTGTTGATTGGGGAAAGGGTGCAGACAGGCAGTCGGGATCACTTTTACAGGAACCCGATTGAAAAGCAACTGAATTTATGCCCTGCAAAAGCGATGAAAAAACAGGCGCCCGCCATTTGGCAGACGCCTGTAAATCGCAATCTGTTAACGCTTGGAGAACTGAGGTGCGCGACGGGCGGCCTTCAGACCGTACTTCTTGCGCTCCTTCATACGAGGATCGCGGGTCAGGAAACCGGCCTTCTTCAAAATGGCGCGGTTATCCTCGCTGGCCAGCAGCAGAGCGCGGGCCACACCGTGACGCAGAGCGCCGGCCTGACCAGACACGCCGCCGCCGGTGACGGTAGCCACAATGTCCATCTTGCCGGTGTTGCCGGTAGCCTCCAGAGGCTGACGGACGACCATCTTCAGAGTCTCCAGACCGAAATACTCGTCGATGTCACGGCCGTTGATGGTGATCGCGCCGGTACCGTTGGGGAACAGATGCACGCGGGCCACGGAGGACTTGCGGCGGCCGGTGCCATACAGATAAGGCTTCTTAGACTGATACATTCTCTTACTCCTCCTTACTCCAGCACGATGGGCTTCTGAGCCTGCTGCTC
>OGIE01000875.1_pt1 | contig 44051 bp, 37 predicted proteins | sample 1571581 | NCBI WGS metagenome assembly OGIE01 (sample SAMEA2582021, study PRJEB24529) | metagenome | biome: Human gut stool | place: China | collected 2011 | reverse complement strand
TAGGTCGCGTACTTTGCGACCTTATGCACCGCTACGTCGAACCCGGAGCGAGAGCGAGTTTGCAGAACTTTACTCGCCTGTCGGAGCGTAAAGTATTAGATCTCTCCAGCCTTCTTCAAAGAAGCCTCAACAAATCCACGGAACAGCGGATGTGGGCGGTTCGGGCGGGATTTCAGCTCCGGATGTGCCTGGGTTGCGATGAACCACGGATGAGACGGGATCTCGATCATCTCAACGATACGTCCGTCTGGGGAAATTCCGGAGAGCATCATGCCATTCTCCTGAAGAACGGTGCGGTAATCGTTGTTGACCTCATAGCGATGACGATGACGCTCATGAATCGTCTCCTCACCGTAGAGCTGGTATGCCTTCGACTCCTTATTCAGAACACACGGATAGGAGCCGAGACGTAAGGTTCCGCCGATATCCTCAATACCATTCTGGTCAGGCATCAAGTGGATGACCGGATGAACCGTGGACGGGTCAAGCTCTGCACTGTGCGCATCGCTGTAGCCGACTACATCGCGGGCAAATTCAACGATTGAGAGCTGCATTCCGAGACACAGACCGAGGAACGGAATGTTGTTTTCACGCGCATACTGGATCGCAAGGATCTTTCCATCGATTCCCCGGGAACCAAATCCGCCCGGAACAAGGATTCCGCTGACATCGCCGAGAATCTCACCGACATTCTCTTTTGTTACAGTCTCAGAATCTACCCATTTGATATGAACCTCTGCATGGTTTGCAACACCGCCGTGTTTCAAAGCCTCGACGACAGAGATGTAAGCGTCATGAAGCTGAGTGTACTTTCCGACAAGGGCAACGGTCACCTCATGCTCCGGATGCTTCCAAGCGTCGATCATTGCGCGCCACTCCGTCAGATCCGGCTCCGGACACTCAAGCTGGAGACACTGGCAGGCAACCTCAGCGAGATGCTCCTTCTCCATTGCAAGCGGTGCCTCATAGAGAACTTCGACATCGAGGTTCTGAAGAACGTGGGTCTTCGGAACATTACAGAACAGAGCGATCTTACTGCGGATCGAGTCGTCAAGAGGATGTTCGCTACGGCAGACAAGGATATCCGGCCAGATTCCCATGCTCTGAAGATCCTTTACGCTTGCCTGGGTCGGCTTTGTTTTTAACTCGCCGGAGGCCTTGAGGTAAGGAATCAGGGTGACATGGATCAGAATTGCATTCTCATGACCGACCTCATGCTGGAACTGACGGATTGCCTCAAGGAACGGCTGGCTCTCGATATCTCCGACAGTACCGCCGACCTCAATGATTGCGATTTCGGTCTCGTTCGTGGAGTAGTTGCGGTGGAACCGGCTCTTGATTTCATTTGTGATGTGGGGGATAACCTGTACGGTGCCTCCGCCGAAATCTCCGCGACGCTCTTTCTGAAGAACGCTCCAGTATACTTTACCTGTGGTGACATTGGAGTTCTTGGTCAGGCTCTCATCAATAAAACGCTCATAGTGACCGAGATCGAGATCGGTCTCTGCGCCGTCGTCGGTGACGAATACTTCACCGTGCTGAACCGGGTTCATGGTGCCCGGGTCGATGTTGATGTAAGGATCAAACTTCTGCATGGTTACCTTGTAACCGCGGGCTTTCAAAAGACGACCGAGGGATGCGGCGGTAATTCCTTTTCCCAGACCGGAGACAACGCCTCCGGTGACAAAAACGTACTTAACTGGCATGACTGTGAAACCTCCTTTTTCGCTGTGCATGTACTTCCAAAGTCTCAAAATAAAGTCAAATCTCAAAAAATTTAAGATTTCAAATGAAAAATAAATATGAAATGAAAAATAAATATTAAGAGATTAGATAAAAAGAGATTGGGGAAGTACATAATCATGTGGGGATAATACTATAAAAATGACTTCCGTAAAAATAACTTGTACATTATACATCTCTCAATCACAGAAATCCAGAGGTATTTGAAAAAAGTTATTTTTTTAAGTGCGCGCCTTGATTTCTAGGAAAACAGCCATTATAATGAGAACAGTTGCGCCAAAAAAGGGAGGCAAACAGACAAAAAAGAACAGGAGAACTTGCCTGAATTATGGACAAAAAAACAAACAACGGCTCTGAGGGAAATGGAAAATTACCGAAGGGTCAGCTTTTGCTTATCCTGATTGCAGTTCTGGTGACACTCTTTTCCGCAAATCTGATGCGGAGCTATATGATGAGCAAGAGCCAGAAAGAGATCAGCTACGATGCCTTCATCCGGGACGTGGATGATGGGCAGATTGAGTCTGTGACGGTGAGAAGCACGCAGATTCAGCTTCAGTATAAAAAGGATTCTGAAAAATACAATCCGGTGATTCAGTATTACACGATTCCGATGAATGATCTTCAGTTGACAGATCGTCTCTATGAGCACGGAGTCAAGATGAAGCGGGAACTTCAGGATACGACAGCGATGATTGAGACAATCATCAATTTGATTTTCCCGATCGCTCTGTTTGCGATGCTGATGTTTTTCATGTCAAAGCGCATGGGCGGTGTCGGAAAGAGCACGGCGAAAGTGTACATGGAGAAAGAGACCGGAGTGACATTTGCGGATGTCGCGGGAGAGGATGAGGCGAAGGAGTCCTTGGTGGAACTGGTGGATTTCCTTCACAATCCGGCGAAATACACGAAAATCGGCGCAAAACTGCCAAAGGGAGCGTTGCTTGTCGGACCTCCTGGAACTGGAAAAACTTTGCTTGCAAAAGCAGTGGCAGGAGAGGCAAAGGTTCCGTTCTACTTCCTTTCCGGATCAGATTTTATGGAACTCTATGTCGGTGTCGGAGCATCGAGAGTCAGAAGCCTGTTTAAGCAGGCACAGCAGACGGCTCCGTGTATCATCTTTATCGATGAGATCGATTCCATCGGAAGAAGCAGAGGCGGTTACGGCGGAAGCGATTCCGAGCAGCAGCAGACGCTTAACCAGATGCTCTCGGAGATGGACGGAATGGATTCGTCAAAGGGACTCCTCGTTCTTGCGGCGACAAACCGTCCGGAAGTGCTTGATCCGGCTCTCCTTCGTCCGGGTCGTTTTGACCGTCGCGTGATCGTGGACAAACCGGATCTGAAAGGACGGACCGAGATTCTTCAGGTTCATGCGAAAAATGTCTCCCTCGATGAGACTGTGGATCTTCCGGCGATTGCGCTTGCAACCTCCGGGGCAGTCGGTTCGGATCTTGCAAATATGATCAACGAGGCAGCGATTCTTGCCGTGAAGAATGGACGAAATGCCGTCTGCCAGAAGGATTTGTTCGAGGCGGTTGAGGTCGTTCTCGTCGGCAAGGAGAAGAAAGATCGTGTTCTGAGCAGGGAGGAGAGACGGATTGTCTCTTACCATGAGGTCGGACACGCGCTTGTCAGCGCACTCCAGAAAGACGCAGAACCGGTACAGAAGATCACGATTGTTCCGCGAACAATGGGAGCGCTCGGCTATGTGATGCATGTGCCGGAGGAAGAGAAGTACTTAAACAGCAAGAAAGAGATCCAGGCGATGCTCGTCGGATATCTTGGAGGACGTGCCGCAGAGGAGATTGTGTTTGATTCTGTGACAACCGGTGCATCAAACGATATTGAGCAGGCGACAAAACTTGCGCGTGCGATGGTGACGCAGTATGGAATGTCCGAGAAATTCGGTCTGATGGGACTTGCCTCTCAGGAGAACCGGTATCTCGACGGACGTGTTGTCATGAACTGTGGAGATGCGACGGTAGCGGAAGTCGACAAAGAGGTGATGCGGATTCTCGATGAGGCTTACGAGGAGGCAAAACGCCTTCTGCGAGAGAATCGGGATGTGATGGATCAGATCGCAGAGTTTTTGATCGAGAAAGAGACGATCACCGGAAAAGAGTTTATGCAGATTTTCCGCAGATGCAAGGGAATTCCGGAGCCGGAGAATCAGCTGACACCGGCAGAAAAACTCGAGCAGGAAACCGAGAAAGAGATTGCCAAGCAGAACGCTGAGACAGAACTTGCAGGGCAGAATCAGAACGAGGAAATGCAAGAGTTCCCGTCTGCACAAGATGTGAACGGGGATGCGCAGGATGCACAGATGCAGGATGTGCCGAAGTCGGAAGAGGAAGAGACAAAGCATCAAATAAATTTGGAAGAAAATTGACAGGATACAGCAAGATCGATTTCAAATGCTCCAGTTGCATGAATAGAACGATGGATGAAATGAATGAGATTTTGCGTCTAAAAAAGCTGGTGAAAAACAGTGAGGTGATCCCTCAAGGATGGTTTTTCATCAGCTTTTTTCATTTCACAGAATCTCAAATCACAGAATTTTACAGGAATGCCCTGAATTTTACAGTCCTGGAAAAAGTGTCTCGGTCGTGGAGACGGAGGCTTTTGCGAGTGCTCTCTCAACCGCGCGGATCAGTGCCTGGGAAGTGTATTTCGATTCCTGTGGGTAGGTCAGATTTTTGAGAGACTGGGTTGCGCAGATCTGTCCGCTCAAGTTCTTGGCAGATGGGGCGACGAGAGGATACATTGCGGACACAGAATCGCTTAATGGGACGAGAGTGACACCGGTGATTTCGACTGCGTCTACGGTGACTTCGACGTTGACCTCCTGAGAACCGAGGTGAAGAGCACTCGAGTAGACACCGGGGTGGTAGACGGTTCCTTTGGCGGAGGCTGGAGTATCTTTTTTGGGGCGGAACATAATCACAAGCAGAAGGATCAGAAAGATGCCAAAACCGATAAAAACAGCGGTATAAATAATTTCCTTCATGCGGAGAACGACGATTTTTGTTTTGGAACTCATGGGGGAGACCTCCGGGGATGTTTGATACAGTGTATTCTCCTGCCATTCGTTTTATGATATACTTGAAGCTAGCAGTTTCAATGACGGAAAAACAGAAATAGATAAAGAAGAGGAAGAAATGGAGAAGACAAGACTATGGCGCTTCAGCTGATTTTAGGAGGCTCTGGTTCCGGAAAGACGACGGCTCTCTATGAGATGGTGATTCAGGAGTCGATTCAGAATTCAAACGAGTCTTATTTTGTGATTGTGCCGGAGCAGTTTACGATGCAGGCACAGAAGGATATGGTGATGATGCATCCGGCTCACGGAACGATGAATATCGATGTGCTCAGCTTTCAGCGTCTGGCATACCGGGTATTTGAAGAGCTGGCAGTGGAGAATCTTCAGGTTCTCGACGATATGGGAAAATCGATGGTGCTTAGAAAGGTTACGGCACTCTGCCGGAAACAGCTTGTGCTTTTCAGCGGACACTTGAACCAGGCGGGATTTGTCGGACAGCTCAAATCGATGATCTCGGAGTTTTATCAGTATGGTCTGACACCGGAACTTTTGAGAGAGACGGCACCGGAGGCGAAAAGTCCGCTTTTGCGCCAGAAACTCGAAGAATTTGCGGTCGTGTTTGAGAGCTTTCAGCAGTATATAGAGGGACATTATATCACGGCGGAGCAGGTGCTTGATGTGCTGTGCCGGATGATTCCGAAATCTCAGATCATCAAAAACAGCAAGATTGCACTCGACGGATACACCGGTTTTACACCGGTGCAGTATCGTCTGATTGAACTGCTTCTCGTCTATGCGAAGGATGTGACTGTGACCGTGACTGCGGACCCGAGCGAGGCGATTTACCGAAATATGGGAATGCAAAATCTTTTCTATATGAGTCACCAGATGGTTGTGCGCCTGTCAGAACTTGCAGAAAAGAATCAGGTCAGGAAACTGCCGGATCGCCTGTTAAATCAGGAACCGTTGCCCCGTTTTAAGAAGAGCCCCGGAATTGGCTGGCTCGAGCGTCACCTGTTTCGCTATGGAGGCGGAAATTTTCAGGGGAAACGGGATCACAGTATCGAGCTCTATCAGGCATCGGGAGTGCCGGAGGAGATTGAGCGCGTGGTTCATCAGATTGGCCGGGCAGTCAAACAGGAAGGACTTCGCTATCGTGACATTGCGGTTGTCACCGGAGATTTAGAAGGGTATGGCAGAGAGATTCAGCACCAGTTCGCGTTAAATGAGATCCCATGCTTTCTCGATGACCGAAAAACAGTGCTCGACAATAGTCTCGTCGAGCTGATCCGCTCGGCACTTGAAGCGGTGCGGAGGGATTTTTCCTATGAGAGCGTATTTCGTTTTTTGAGAACGGGTCTTGTCGTCCGTGAGTCGGAGATGACAGACCGGATGGAAAACTATGTGCTGGCGCTTGGAATCCGTGGTGGACGGCGCTTTCGGGAAACCTGGGAGCGGACATACCGCGGAGCGAAAGAGTTAAATCTGGTGGAACTCAATGCGTTTAAGGAGAAGGCACTTGCCCCGCTCTTCCATTTGCAGGAAGCGTTTCACAGGGAAGATTTGAATGTGTCCGGGATGGTGCAGGGACTTTTCGAGCTGTTGACCGAGTGTCGCGCGGAGGAGAAGATGGAAGCGTACGCCCAGTATTTCCATGAGATCGGGGAATTCCGTCTGGAGAAGGAGTACACGCAGGTCTATGGGCTTGTCAGGGAGCTTCTTGACCGCCTCTCTCAGCTTCTCGGGGAGGAGAAAGTCAGCCGTCAGGAATTTCAGGAAATCCTTGATGCCGGTTTTGCCGAGATCTCTGTTGGTGTGATTCCGGCGACAGTCGACCGTGTCGTGGTCGGTGATATTGTGAGAACGCGACTCGCACATATTAAAGTGCTGTTCTTTATCGGAGTCAATGACGGGATTGTGCCGATGCACCGGGATAGCGGAAGCCTGCTCTCAGACCGGGAGCGTGAATTTTTCGGACAGTGCCATTTGGAGCTGGCACCGACGGCGAGGGAGGACAGTTTTCGCCAGCGCTTTTACCTTTATCGGCTGATGACAAAGCCCTCTGAGCGACTTGTCGTCTCATATTCCTGCGTGGGACCGGACGGAAAAAGCCGTCGCCCGTCCTATTTGATCGGAGAACTGAAAAATATGTTCCCGGGACTCTCGGTGATTCGCGAAGAGTGGGAAACTCGCAGGGAGAAGGAGAAGATTTACTCGCTTGAAGAGGCGAGAAAACAGCTGATTTTCGGAATCGGGGAGTTTCGCGATGATGTAGAACTGTGGCGCGAGAGTTCGGTGCAGAAAGAACAATCGGCGCAAAAAGAAAAAGAAAATGGGTCAACAGAAGCATCAAAAGGCGAAGTGAATGTAGTTGCCGATCCGAAAAAACAGAAGGAAATGCAGGTGTGGAAAGAACACGCAGAATTCCTCGAGCTTTACCGGTGGTTTTTAAATTCCGGCGAGCATCAAAGTGAGGCGGAGAAGCTGGCGGATGCCTCCTGCTACATCTATGAAAAGCAGGGAATCGGTCATGCAGTTGCGCAGGCACTCTACGGCACGATTCTGAGCGGAAGCGTGACGCGACTTGAGCAGTATGCGGCGTGCGCTTACGGACATTTCCTCAAATATGGACTCGAACTTGAGGAGAGGGCAAAATTTGAGCTTGCACCGGCGGATCTTGGAAATCTGTTTCACGACTCGATCGATCTGTGTTTTGAACGTGTGAAAGATCAGGGACTTGACTGGCAGACGATCACAGAGGAGCAGAGAAAAGATCTTGTGCACAGCTGTGTGGAGAGTGTTGCGTCAGACTACGGAAATCAGATTTTGGGAAGTTCGTCGCGAAATGCCTACCTTGCAAAGCGCGTGGAGCAGATCACGCAGAGAACGGTCTGGGCGCTCCAACAGCAGATTCAGAGAGGAGATTTCGTCCCGGCGGGATTTGAGGTGTCATTCTCCTCTGCCGACAACTTAAATGCGATGAAGATCGCGCTCTCCGAAGAGGAGTCTTTGCATCTGCGCGGACGAATCGACCGCATGGATCTGTGTGAGGATGGAGATCAGGTCTATGTCAAGATCATCGATTACAAGTCGGGAAGCACCTCATTTGATCTGATGGCACTCTACTATGGACTCCAGCTTCAGCTTGTCGTCTATATGGACGCTGTGATGGAGATGACTGAGCGCCGTTATCCGGAGAAAAAGGTTGTTCCGGCAGGAATTCTCTACTACAACATTTCCGATCCGGTTGTCCAGAAGGAGGAGCATGCGGATGCAGAGATGGTAGATGCGCAGATATTGAGACAGCTGAGGATGAATGGTCTGATCAACAGTGAGCTTGAGGCGATTCATCATCTCGACCGCACGATTGAGAAGGAGTCCGACATCATTCCGGTCGTCTTAAAGAACGGGGAGGTGCAGGAGAGCAAGTCCTCGGTCGCAAATCGGGAGCGTTTTGACTCCCTTCGCACCTATGTGCATGAAAAAGTCCGCAAGATCGGTCAGGAGATTCTCGATGGAAGAATCAGTGTGGAACCGTACAAGAACGGTCAGCGATCGGCGTGTGATTACTGTCCGTACCATGCAGTCTGTGGATTTGATAAGAAGTCTGCGGGATATGAGTTTAAGAAGTGGAAAAAGATGAAGTCGGAGGAAATCTGGGAGGAAATATGTCAGACAGATCAGAGAGAGAAGAAAAAGAAATAGAGAGCGCGAGAGAGTGTGCGCGCCCGGAAGGGGCGAAAACGGCGATTAAGTGGACGAGACAGCAGAAGCAGGTGATTGAAAGCCGGGGAAAAAATCTGCTCGTGAGTGCGGCAGCGGGAAGCGGAAAGACCGCCGTCCTCGTCGAGAGAATCATCGAGCTTGTGACGGAGGGGGAGGAACCGCTCGATATTGACCGTCTTCTCGTGATGACGTTCACGAAATCGGCGGCGGCGGAGATGAGAGAGAGAATCGGCACGGCGATTGAGAAGAGGCTTGCCGAACATCCTGATGACGCTCACCTCCAGATGCAGTCTGCTCTGATCCATCACGCGCAGATCACGACGATCGACAGTTTCTGTCTGAGCGTGATTCGGGAGCATTTCAACCTTCTTGACCTTGATCCGGCATTCCGAATCGGAGATGAGGGAGAGATTCTCCTGCTTCGCCAGGATGTGATGGCAGAACTGATTGAGAATCGGTATGCGAATGGCGGGGAGGCATTTGAGCGTTTTGTCGGGATGTATGCACAGGGAAAGAGCGATGCGGGGATTGAGGATTATATCACGCAGGTGCATGCGTTTTCTCAGAGTAATCCCGATCCGAAGCGATGGCTTGATGAATGTCGGGCAGAGCTTAATCAGAATCCGAAGGATCTTGATTTGGAGTCAGAGAACCTCGATCAGGAACTCAAGAAGGCGGGAAACTATCCGAGATGGCTGGAATTTTTGCTTGTGGATATCAGACAGCAGGCGCAGGAACTTGCACTTCAGATGACGGATGCGCTTCAGATCTGCCGTTATGATGATTTTTTAGATGCCTACTCACCGATGTTTCAGTCGGATATTTTTCAGCTCAAAAAAATCGCTTCAGCTCAGAATTTTGAGGAACTCTATGAGGTGCTCAATGAAGTCGGCTGGGATCGCCTTGCAACCGTGAGGAGCAAGGAAGTTGATCCGGACTTGAAAGCCTATGTGACCGGATGCCGGGATCGGGTCAAAAAGGCAGTCACAAAAATGAAAGATCTCTGTTGCTTTTCGATGCCGTCGGAGATGTGGAGCGATATGGAGGAAACGCGGGACGGGATTTTGATGCTTCTCGACCTTGCGGAAGAGTTTGAGGAGCGGTTTCAGGCAAAGAAGCGGGAGCGCGCACTTGTGGACTTCAATGATCTCGAACATCAGGCATTAAAGGTGTTGATCCGGTTTGAGGACGATGGAAGCATGAGTTTTACGGATTCCGCGGATGAGCTGAGCGAGCAGTTTGAGGCGGTTCTCGTCGATGAGTATCAGGACAGCAATCTCGTGCAGGAAGCGCTGTTAAAAGCGGTGTCCGGGGAGCGTTTCGGTCGCCACAATGTCTTTATGGTTGGAGACGTCAAGCAGAGTATTTACCGCTTTCGCCTTGCGCGACCGGAATTGTTTCTCGAGAAATATGATTCCTATGAGCCGTATGAGAGCGGGGAGGGAAGCGATAAAAAAATCGAGCTTCACCAGAATTTCCGAAGCAGAAAGGAAGTCCTCGATGCGGTCAACGATGTGTTTTATCGCATTATGACGAGAAATCTTGGAAATATCCGCTACACAGAGGAGAGTGCACTTCATCCGGGCGCTGAGTTTGCTCCGCTTCCCAATACATTTCCGAATACACTTCCAGATAGGCTTTCCAATGCGCTCCCAAATATGTCGGCAGATGCAGATGAGGAAATGAAGTTAGATCCGATTTTCCAGATGAGAAATCCGCTGATTCCGGAACTCATGCTTGCGGATACCGGGGATGCCTCTATTGCCCAGATGGATGAGGATGTCGCCGATTACACAGCGCGTGAAATCGAGGCAAGGATGATTGTTCGGAAGATCCGGGAGATGACTGATCCGGAGACCGGTGTGATGGTCTGGGACAAGGAGACAAAGGCATACCGGAGAGCGTCGCGTCGTGACATTGTGATTCTTCTGCGAAGCACGGCGGGGTGGAGTGAGGTCTTTACTTCAGTGCTGATGAACGAGGGAATTCCGGCTTATGCGGAGTCGCGCACGGGATATTTCAACACGCTCGAGGTGGAGACCGTTTTGAGTCTGCTCTCCGTGATTGACAATCCGATGCAGGACATTCCGCTTGCCTGCGTGCTTCGTTCTCCAATGTGCGGGATGAGTGACTCAGAGCTTGCACAGATGATGGCGGGCTATCAGGGAACTGCAAAGAAAGGGCAGGATCGCGGAATTTATGCATCCCTGCATTTCTGGCTGAATAAGGCAGAACTCATGCAAAACATGCAAAAATCAGAACAGGGACAATTGCAGGGGCAAATGCAGAAACAGTTACAGGAACAAACGCAGGGGCAGTTACGAGGGCGGTTACAGAGACAGCGGGTGGATGGACTTCCAGCCTGGGTTTCAAAACTTGAGGAATTTGCACGCCTTCTCGAAGAACTCCGTCTTAAGAGCATTTATATGCCGATTCACCAGCTGATCTATGAGATCTATGAGAAGACCGGATATGAGAGATATGTGTCCGCAATGCCGGCGGGAGCGACGCGCAGGGCAAATCTCGAGATGCTTGTGGAGAAAGCCTCCTCCTACGAGAAGACAAGTTATAAGGGACTGTTTCATTTTGTGCGCTATGTCGAAAACCTGAAAAAGTATAACACCGATTTCGGGGAAGCCTCGACGATCGGCGAGGAGGATGATACCGTTCGGATCATGAGTATCCACAAGAGTAAGGGCCTGGAATTTCCGATTGTGATTCTTGCGGGAATGGGAAAGAAGTTCAACCGTCAGGATCTGTACGGAAAGATTCTGATCGATTCGGAACTCGGAATTGCGACGGACTATGTCGACCCGGAACAACGCCTGAAAAATACAACTTTAAAGAAAAATGTTTTGAAGCGAAAGATGGAGCTTGACAGTCTCGGTGAGGAGCTTCGCATTCTCTATGTGGCGATGACGCGCGCAAAGGAGTATCTGATCATGACGGGAACAGACCGGTCGCTGGAAAAGACGAGGATGAAATATCAGAGAGTTCCGCTTGTCGACGGTCAGATTCCGTACACGATTCTTGCGTCGGCAAACTCATATCTGGACTGGATTTTGATGGCGTGCGGAGGAGAGTCAAATGAGGAGGTCCGGATTCGGATTTCACAGACCAGCATTCCGAGTCTTGTCGGAGAGGAGCTGAATCGCCAGGTTACGACGAAAAAACAGAGAACGTTTCTTGCAGAACTGGATAAAGATCGTGTCTACGATCCAGAGCGCGGTCAGATGCTTCAGGAAACGCTCGGAAAGGTCTATCCGTATGAGGCGGATGTGACACTCCACACAAAGATGTCTGTCTCTGAACTGAAAAAACAGGGACAGCTCACCGATGAGGAGGAGAGCGTGTGCATCGACAGGATTCTTGGGATGAACTGGGAAGCGTGGGAGAGACAGGACGAAGAGGATGAGGAGAGCGATCAGAGTGAGAAGAAGGAGGAGAACGGACAGAAAGATCAGAAAGAGGGAGATCATCCGGACGGTCTGAGCGCAGAAAACAGGCTCCTTGCGATGAAGCGCGGGGCGGAGCGCGGAACTGCGTATCACCGTTTCTTTCAACTGCTTGATTTTTCAAAAGTGACATGCAGAAAAGATATTGAGATTCAGAGAAGGAATCTTATGGCGGAGGGACGCTTGAGTGAGTCGGCAAACCACTATATCCGCAATATGTCCATCTGGAGATTTCTCCAGTCGGATCTTGGAAAACGGATGAGCCTCGCACAGAGCGAGGGGCGACTTCACAAGGAACAGCAGTTTGTAGTCGGAATTCCGGCCCGAAATATGGGAGCAGGGGATTCGGATGAACTCGTGATTGTGGAAGGAATCATGGATGCGTGGTTTGAGGAGAATGGAGAGCTTGTGCTGATGGATTACAAGACGGATCGTGTGGACGATGAGGGGGTTCTTCGCGAGCATTACAGCAGACAGCTCGACTACTATGCGCGCGCCTTGACACAGATGACCGGAAAGAAGATCAAGGAAAAATGGATTTACTCGCTTGCGCTTGAGCGGGAGATTCCGATGTAGCTTCATCCAGTATGAGCAGTGTAAAGTGGAAAAATTTTTCCATGACCCTTTGCACAACGCATGAACAGTAATGAAGGACAGAGAATTTGTGAGCGTCGACTTGAAAATAAGGTTTCGGAGAGGAGAAGAAGCATGACGGAGAAAAAAAAGGAAAAAGGGAGCCCGGCGGGAAGCTGTGAGAGCTGTATGAATTACGAGTACGACGAGGAATACGAGTGTTATACCTGCGAGGTTGATCTAGATGAGGATGAGATGATTTTATTCTTGCAGGATAACTTCAAGGGATGCCCGTATTACCGCCGGGGAGATGAGTATGCGATCGTCAGAAAGCAGATGTAGATATTTTTTCAAAAACATCTTATGGAAAATCAGATGAGAAAATGATAGAATATAACACGATCTAAGATACAGGTACTTAAGATACCGGTAATCAGGTAATGGATTCAAAGTAAAATGGGAGGAAAAGAGAAGATGCAAAAGAAGACGGCCAAATCTTATGAGATTGACATGTGCAACGGTCCGATCTTCGGAAAACTGGTTTTGTTTGCAGTTCCGCTGATTTTGTCCGGTTTGCTTCAGTTGTTATTTAATGCGGCAGATATTGTCGTGGTGGGACGGTTTGCAGGCAAGGAGTCGATGGCGGCAGTTGGATCGACGACATCGTTGATCAATCTGATGGTCAATTTATTTATCGGCTTGTCAGTCGGTGCGAATGTACTTGCAGGCAGGTATTACGGCGCAAAAAAATTTGAGGATCTTCAGGAGACGGTTCACACATCCGTGATTCTTGCGATTGGTGGAGGACTTCTGCTGATCTTTGCAGGAGAGACGTTTGCCTCCCCGCTTCTGACGATGATGGGAACACCGGATGACGTAAAACCGTTGTCGGATCTCTATCTTCAGATTTATTTCCTTGGAATGCCGGGAACTCTGCTGTACAACTTCGGAAGTGCGATTTTGAGGGCAGCGGGAGACACGAGGCGCCCGCTTTATTTCCTGTTGACCGCAGGTGTGGTCAATGCGGTTCTCAATCTCATTTTCGTGATTGGATTTCAGATGGGCGTGGCAGGTGTTGCGACGGCGACGGTGATTTCTCAGTATATTTCCGCCGGACTCATTGTTCAGTGTCTGGTTCGCTCGGAAGCTCCGTATCGCCTGAGATTGCGCGAACTTCGCCTTGTTCCGGAGAAGCTGTTCTCGATCATCAAGATCGGTTTTCCGGCAGGCATGCAGGGCGCAATCTTCTCGATTTCCAACGTTTTGATCCAGTCTTCCGTGAACTCCTTCGGTTCTGTGGCAATGGCGGGAAGTACCGCCTCCGCAAATATTGAGGGCTTTGTTTACACCTCGATGAATGCGATTTATCAGACGGCGCTGAGCTTTACGAGCCAGAATTTTGGAGCGGGAAAATACAACAGAATGACGAAGATTCTTTGTTACTGTCTTGGAATTGTGGTCTTCGTCGGAATTGTGATGGGAGACGGAGCTGTTTTCTTCGGTCGTCAGCTCCTTGAAATTTATTCTTCGGATCAGGATGTCATTGGCTATGGCGTTGCGCGCCTTCGGATTATCTGTGGAACGTATTTTCTGTGCGGAATCATGGATACGATGGTCGGAGCACTCCGCGGAATCGGTTACTCCGTCATTCCGATGTTTGTCTCTCTAACGGGCGCGTGCCTGTTCCGTGTGATCTGGATCTACACGGTCTTTGCGGGACATCGGACACTTGGGACGCTTTATCTCTCATATCCGGTATCCTGGATCATTACATTCAGCGCTCATGTGATCTGCTATTTGCTGATTCGCCGGAGTATGGCAAAAAAGCGCACAGAGAGCGAGCAGAATAGACAGTGAATCACTCCACTTCCGATGCAGATCGTCAGAAGATAGAGCAGATTTGCAGGCTCAATGCCAAATTTCAGAGCGAGATCGTGGAACACAATCTGAGTCGTCGGATAGTAGGGGGAGATGTAGAACATATCTGCCTCCCCGTGTCCGGGCGCAAAGATGTTGATCAGAGTCGCAATCAGACAGCTGATCGCAAAGATTGGAAGGGTGCGCAGAAAACCGCGCCGGGAGAGATCGGATTTTCCATTTAAAAAGATCCAGATCCCGATCAGGATCAGCAGGATGTGCCAGACGTACCCGTGCAGGGTCAGTGTCCAGTGAATTCCGCGAAATCCATCCGGGACGGCGAGCGCCGCAATCCCTCCGAGCAGGTTGAAATCCTGCATAAAGGTTGCAATCGATGTCTTGAGTGTCCTGTTTTTCAAAAATGGAAAAATCAGGCACAGATACATCGGGAGACTGCACAGCTGAAACGGGAAAAACCACCAGTTGTAATGCTCGTGATAGATTGCCACATACAAAAAAATCTGTTTGTAGATCTCGCAGACCGCAAGGAAGACCCCGCAGAAAAACAGAACGTGATCGGACTGCCTTTCGGAGAGTGAAGATCGAAATGAAAATGATAATGATGAAAAAGAAAAATGTTTGTCCATAGTGCCATCAGTATAGCACGCCAGGAGGAGCAGGACAAGTCAGAAAATAGAATCCCACAGGGAAAGAAATACAGAAAAGAGATACAGAAAAAAAAGAGATAAAAAAGAAATTATAGAAAAAAGAGATAGAGATACGGAAACGAAAGAGATACAAAAAAGAAATAGAGAAAAGAAAGGGACAAAGAAGACATGTTAAAGTGTGAGAGAACAAGCGTGATGAATCTGGAAAATGCAATGCGCGGAGCGCGCAATCCAATGAACAGCTGGGCGCGGATGGACAGTGCCTACGATGAGGATGGCAACTACGTGCTCGGTCCTAATGATCTCGATCTGGCAAGACGCTTGAGAAAGGCGGGAAGCGATCATCGCAAGTTTGTGCGCCAGATTTTTGTCTCCGTTGATGTGACAGCGCCGATGTACTGGTGGAAGGAGTATGACACCTATAAAGTGGCAACCGTCGCAAATTCGACGAGCACGATGCACAAGATCCATGCAAAACCGTTTGAACTCGATGATTTCAGCCATGATCACATGACGGAGAAGACGCTGAAATTCATGGAGACAGTGGTTGCACAGTTGGAGTCGATCCGCCTGAAATACATGCAGGAGGGAAAAAACAAGGAAGACTGGTATGACATGATTCAGCTTCTTCCGTCCAGCTACAACCAGATGCGCACCTGCACGATGAACTACGAGACGCTGATCAACATTTATTTTGCGAGACGTAATCACAAACTTCAGGAGTGGCATACATTCTGTGACTGGATTCTGTCACTGCCTTATGCGAAGGAGCTGATTGTAGCCGAGGAGGAGACGAAGAAATGAGATTGATATCAGCAGTGGATCGCCACTGGGCGATCGGAAATCAGGGAAAACTTCTCGTGAGCATTCCGCAGGATCAGAAACGATTCCGCGATCAGACGATCGGCGGTGCGATCATCATGGGAAGAAAGACGTTTGAGAGTCTGCCCGGACAACAGCCCCTCTATGGAAGAATGAATGTGATTCTGACAAACAACAAGGATTACAAGGTGAAAAATGCAGTTGTCTGTCACAGTGTCGAGGAGGCACTTGAGGCAGTCAAAGATGTTCCGGAAAATCAGGTGAGTGTGATCGGCGGGGAGAGTATTTACCGGCAGTTTCTTCCGTACTGCACCGAGGCGGATGTGACCTGGATTGATTTCACCTATTCAGCAGATACATTTTTGCCAAAACTCGAGGAGGCGGACGGATGGAAGCTCGTCTCAGAGAGCGATGAGCAGACCTATTTTGACCTCTGCTATACCTATCGCCTTTACCGGAGAGAAAAATAAAAGATCTGAGCGTATAATGAATTTTGTAAAAAATATTTTCAGAAAAAACGCAACAGTTGCTAAAATTTTAACAAAAACAGCCTCGGCTATTGTGTCAACTCGTGTTTAGTGATAAAATGATAATACTTGAGATGTAAGATGTGTCAGCAAGATACAAATAGCAGGAGGTTGAAGAATGTATAAGATATTGAAAGCAGAGAAGCTGGCGGAGAAGATTTACCTGATGGATGTGGAAGCACCGCGGGTAGCCAGATCCTGCCAGCCTGGTGAGTTCGTGATCGTGAAGATGGATGAGAAGGGTGAGAGAATCCCGCTGACCATCTGCGACTTTGACCGGGAAGCAGGCATCCTTACAATCGTATTTCAGGTTGTGGGAGCATCTACTTACAAGATGTCCAAACTTCAGGCAGGAGATTCCTTTGAGGATGTGGTCGGACCTTTAGGACAGCCGTCTGAGTTTGTGAAGGAAGATCTGGAAGAGGTAAAAGGCCGGAAGTATCTGTTCGTTGCGGGCGGTGTTGGTACGGCTCCGGTTTATCCTCAGGTAAAATGGATGCATGAGCATGGCATCGATGTGGATGTCATTGTGGGTGCAAAGAACAAAGAACTCCTGATTCTGGAAGATATGATGAAGGAAGTTGCCGGCAATCTTTACATTACAACCGATGATGGCTCTTATGTGAGAAAAGGAATGGTAACGGATGTGATCAAGGATCTGGTTGAGACACAGGGAAATCACTACGATGTCTGCGTTGCAATCGGACCGATGATCATGATGAAATTTGTATGCAAACTGACAAAGGAACTGAATATTCCGACGATCGTCAGCATGAACCCGATCATGGTAGATGGAACTGGCATGTGCGGAGCCTGCCGTCTGACTGTGGGTGATGAGGTCAAGTTCGCATGTGTAGACGGACCGGAGTTTGACGGTCATCTGGTGAACTTTGATGAGGCGATGAAGCGCCAGCAGATGTACAGAACCGAGGAGGGACGCGCTATGCTCAAAGCGCAGGAAGGCGATACCCATCACGGTGGCTGTGGAAACTGCAACTAACCAAAACGGGAACAGACAGAGTTACAGAATGGATCGGAGGACAAGTATGGACGTTTTAAAGAAAGTTCCTGTTAGAGAGCAGGATGCGAAAGTGCGAGCAACAAATTTTGAAGAGGTTTGTTACGGATATAATGTGGATGAGGCAATCGAGGAGGCTACCCGTTGCTTAAAGTGTAAGAAGCCACACTGCGTAGACGGATGCCCGGTTTCGATCAACATTCCGGGATTCATCGCAAAGGTACAGGAGGGAGACTACGAGGGAGCAGCAAATGTGATCGCAGAGTCTTCCGCACTTCCGGCAGTCTGTGGACGTGTGTGCCCACAGGAGAGCCAGTGTGAGGGCAAGTGTGTTCGCGGTATCAAGGGTGAGCCGATCTCCATCGGTAAACTGGAGCGTTTTGTAGCTGACTGGTCGAGAGAGCATGGCTTCGTTCCGAAGGCACCGGAGGAGAAGAATGGCATCAAAGTTGCAGTAGTCGGTTCCGGTCCGTCCGGTCTGACCTGTGCAGGTGATCTCGCAAAGTTTGGTTACGATGTGACGATCTTTGAGGCACTTCATGAGCCGGGCGGAGTACTGACTTACGGTATTCCGGAGTTCCGTCTTCCGAAGTCCACGGTTGTCCGCAGTGAGGTGGAGAACGTAAAGAAACTCGGTGTTAAGATTGAGACCGATGTCGTGATCGGAAAATCTGTGACGATCGACGAGCTGATGGATGAGGAAGGCTTTGAGGCAGTCTTCATCGGTTCTGGTGCAGGACTTCCGCGTTTCATGGGAATCCCGGGTGAGAATGCAAACGGAGTCTTCTCTGCGAATGAGTACCTGACGAGAAACAACCTGATGAAGGCATTCCGCGACGATTACGATACCCCGATTGTTGCAGGAAAGAAAGTTGCCGTTGTCGGCGGTGGAAACGTAGCAATGGATGCTGCCCGTACCGCTCTGCGTCTCGGCGCTGAGGTTCATATCGTATACCGTCGTAGTGAGGCTGAGCTTCCGGCGCGAGCTGAGGAAGTTCACCACGCAAAAGAAGAGGGCATCATCTTCGATCTGCTGACGAATCCGGTTGAGATCCTGACGGATGAGAACGACTGGGTAAAGGGCATCAAAGTGATCAAGATGGAGCTTGGCGAGCCGGATGCATCCGGCAGACGTCGTCCGGTTGAGGTTCCGGGATCTGAGTATGTGATGGATGTGGACACGGTTATCATGTCACTCGGTACTTCCCCGAACCCGCTGATCTCTAATACGACAGAGGGTCTTGAGATCAACAAGCGTCGCTGTATCGTTGCTGAGCCGGAGAATGGTCAGACTTCCCGCGAGGGCGTATTTGCAGGTGGAGATGCCGTTACCGGAGCTGCTACTGTTATCCTTGCAATGGAAGCTGGAAAGCACGGTGCAAAGGGTATTCACGAGTACCTGACCAAGAAGCACCAGAATGCATAAGCAAAGCAAACGAGTATTTGCGATAAAATGCGATCATCGACTTGAAGATGGCAGCCATATAAAGTGCGGGAACACAAAGTGCAATAACATAAAGTGTGATAATACAAAATGTGGAAACGTGCGATTAAATGTGATAATCAAACGTGATAAAAAGCAGGAGCAGGATCATGGGGACATGACCTGGCTCCTGCTTTTTCTTGTTTCATAGGAAATTTACGTCCTATGAAACAAAAAATGCTCCGCAGGGGTGCAAAGCGCCAGTGGCGCTTGTTATGCACCGACCGCAGTGGAACGAAGATGCGCACTCGGCGCAGGAGTGGATGGTTGTCGAAGCAACCGCGCCTCGGCGCAAGAATGTGCGAAACGTTCCCATAAGCATTGCTTTGATTTGGAAATAGTATCGACTTTATTTTTGAAAGATTTGGGAGTCTGGAGGGATTGCGGAGAAAAAAATCACAAAGTAGACACAGTTTGGACATGTTTTTTCTGTATTTTAAAAATGATTGCAATGTATTGCTTGCAGATAAGCAAGTAATACATTGCAAGGAATAGAGACCCAAGAGATAGGCAATAAAGGAAGGCAGGAGATCCGAATGAGTATTGACAAGATGATTCTGGACAGCTATGGGGAAACGAACTCGGTAAAAAAGGTGGAGAGGGAGACCGGATACAGCTGGTGCCGGATTGTGAAGACGTTAGCGACACACGGGATTGCGACGAGTGATTTGCATCGAAGAATCCTACATTTATATCAGATGGGAGTGACACGGGAGGAGATTGCCTTCAAGACGGGACTTGCGGTGCGGACGGTGGATGCCTATCTGCCGAGAAAGCGCGATGTGGTATACGGGGAAGCGGTTACGGAGAATGCACAGAGATGTCTAAAAAGCAGACAGCGCAGGGGGCAGAGAGATACAATCTCGGCGTAAGCAGATTGTTAGAAAAATGTCAATAAGCAAAAGTGTTGAAAAATTATCATTTTTGCCTTTGTTTTTCGTCAGGGGGTATTTTAGGGAAAATGGTAAAAAACACTGGACGAAATTGTCGTTTTATGAGAAAATATGATCAAGTACGATGAGTAATAAAGAGACGGTTGTGTGGCGTCAGACTGCGGGGTCAAACAGAAGCGCAGTACCATACAGCGCGACCTTATGGCGCGTACTTTATGAGATTACATAGTTGAAAGGAGTTTTGACATGATTTATTCACAGGAAGTAGAAGAAATGTGCACCGTCGCTCAGGGCGTGCATCATGGTGCTGCTCCGATTCCGGAGGAGGCAAAATGGGTACAGTCTAAACAGGTGGGAGACATTTCCGGTCTGACACATGGTGTTGGCTGGTGCGCTCCTCAGCAGGGTGCTTGTAAGTTGACTCTTAACGTGAAAGAGGGCATTATTCAGGAGGCTCTGGTTGAGACCATCGGATGCTCCGGCATGACTCACTCCGCAGCAATGGCAGCTGAGATTCTTCCGGGACTGACTGTTCTGGAGGCTCTGAACACCGACCTTGTTTGTGATGCAATCAATACCGCTATGAGAGAGCTGTTCCTTCAGATCGCATACGGCAGAACCCAGAGTGCATTCTCTGAGGATGGTCTTCCGATCGGTGCAGGCCTTGAGGATCTTGGTAAGGGTCTTCGTTCCCAGGTTGGTACCATGTATGGCACTCTGAAGAAGGGTCCTCGTTACCTGGAGATGGCTGAGGGATATGTAACCGGCATCGCTTTGGATGCTGACGATCAGATCATCGGCTATCAGTTCGTGAACTTCGGCAAGATGACCGACTTTATTAAGAAGGGCGATGACCCGACCACCGCTTACGAGAAGGCAAAGGGTCAGTACGGCCGTATCGCAGATGCAGTTAAGATCATCGATCCGAGACAGGCGTAAACGAACGAATTTGAAGGAGGAGACAAGTCATCATGGCATTATTTGAATCATATGAGAGACGCATCAAGCAGATTGATGCAGTATTAAACAGCTATGGCATCGCTTCTATCGAGGAAGCAGAGAAGATTACCAAGGACGCAGGTCTGGACGTATACAAGCAGGTTGAGGCTATTCAGCCGATCTGTTTCGAGAACGCAAAGTGGGCTTACACCGTAGGTGCAGCAATCGCAATCAAGAAGGGTTGCCGTCGTGCAGCAGATGCAGCAGCAGCAATCGGTGAGGGTCTTCAGGCTTTCTGTATTCCGGGATCTGTTGCTGATCAGCGTAAAGTAGGTCTGGGCCATGGTAATCTGGGTAAGATGCTTCTGGAAGAGACCACTGACTGCTTCTGTTTCCTGGCTGGACATGAGTCCTTCGCAGCAGCAGAGGGTGCTATCGGTATCGCAGAGAAGGCAAACAAGGTTCGTCAGAAACCTCTGCGTGTTATCCTGAATGGTCTGGGCAAGGATGCGGCACAGATCATCTCCCGTATCAACGGCTTCACCTATGTAGAGACTCAGATGGATTACTACACCGGCGAAGTAAAAGAGCTGTGGAGAAAGTCCTACTCCGAGGGTCTGCGCGCTAAGGTAAACTGCTATGGTGCAAATGACGTTCGTGAGGGTGTTGCAATCATGTGGAAGGAAGGCGTTGACGTTTCCATCACTGGTAACTCCACCAACCCGACCCGTTTCCAGCATCCGGTAGCTGGTACCTACAAGAAGGAGTGCCAGGAGAAGGGTAAGAAATACTTCTCCGTAGCTTCTGGTGGTGGTACTGGACGTACCCTGCATCCGGATAACATGGCAGCTGGTCCGGCTTCCTACGGAATGACTGATACCATGGGTCGTATGCACTCTGATGCACAGTTCGCAGGTTCTTCTTCCGTTCCGGCTCACGTAGAGATGATGGGTCTGATCGGAATGGGTAATAACCCGATGGTAGGTGCTACCGTAGCAGTAGCAGTTTCCGTAGAGGAAGCAGCTAAGGCTGGCAAGTTCTAAAAACAACGGATTTAAGCCGTTTATAGAGATGTAGGCGATGGAGTAGAGCTGGATGGTTCTACTCCATTTTTTGTTTTTATAGGAGACATTTCTGTTGCAGAAAAAGTAAAGATGAGTTGCGAGACATAGCGTATTGATTTTATATGAAAATAAAGGTAGAATATTTAGGAGTGGATATGGCGGAGATACGCAATGGTGAGATCTATGAGGCGACAGAAATAAAAGATGATTCGCGCTATTATGGAGTTCTTGATCACTCTGGAGAATGGTATGCTTATCCGAAAACGCTGTTTGAAATTATCTCAGAGTAATGATAGCTTGTGGGGATTGCATACAGAAAATAGAAGGATAAAAAAAGATGAGAGAGATTGTTAAGTTTGGGTTGAGTGCATTGTCATGTTTTTTCTTTGCACGCGCATTTTTTAATTTGATGAAAATTCTGAAATATTTGTATGAAAAGAAAAAGGAAAATAGCTAAACTGAGTGTAAGTATAGAGGTAATAAAAAATGTAATTATTATCGCAGTCTCATTGATTCTGGGATATATTGCGCGGAAAATCTTTGAAAAACGCAGAGATAAAAATGGGTGTGAGTAGGGATGTGAAGTATAGGAATGAAAGCAGAGTGGGATGAAGCAGAAAAGCGTGCTCTGAATGAGAAATTGAATCATCCTCAAAAACTTGTAAAATGTCCGCGCTGTGGAAGTGAGCTTGTTTATGAAAAGCGAGGGAATTCCATTGCAGTAGAGTGCAGAACGGCTCGATGTATTTATGGAGGAATCAGAGGTTTGTAAAAAAGGCTTCTGATTCCTATTTTTTGATTTGCATATCGAGAAAGCACTGGTAATGCAGTCTTTCGTGGATCTTTCGGCAGAAACTTGCCCGCACTCTCATAAAATGATAAAATAGAGGCATGCAGTTATATGCTCTGTGAGCGTTGACTTCAATAAATGAGGGGAGACTGGTAAATGAAGATTCAGAATCGAGAGATTATCCTGGATTATCCGATTCGCAATGAGGTAATGGGAAAAATTGCGGGTTATCACGTAAGACCAGGACTATTTGACATTAACGGAGCGATGGTGCTCGAGTGTGGTGTAAATTTTACGATCCACACGAGAAACGGCACAAGTTGTGAGCTTCTGCTGTTCCATCGCGGGGAGGAAGAGCCATTTGCCGTGCTTCCATTTCCGGAGGAATACAAAATCGGTGATGTATATTCGATGATTGTATTTGGATTACAGCCGGAAGAGTTTGAGTATGCATATCGGATTGACGGACCAAACAATCCGAAAGCAGGTCTTCTGTTTGACAAGAAAAATGTGCTTCTTGATCCGTATGCACGTTGTGTTGTGGGAAAAGAGCGCTGGGGAGAGAAGAAGAGCCGGGATTACCATGCCTGCGTGGTGCGCGACAACTTTGACTGGGGAGATATGCCACAGTCAAAGCGGGAGATGAGTGATCTGGTGATTTATGAGCTTCATGTGCGTGGCTTCACGCGCCATCATTCTTCCGGTGTACGTCATCCGGGAACGTTTGAGGGTCTCCGGGAAAAAATCCCGTATCTCAAGAGCCTTGGAGTCAATGCGGTTGAGCTGATGCCGATCTTTGAGTTTGATGAGATGCTTAACTCGAGAGAGGTCGATGGAAAGACGCTGTTGGAGTACTGGGGATACAATACGGTTTGCTTCTTTGCCCCGAATGCGAGCTATTCGTCCACCCATGTGGATGGAACAGAGGGCAAGGAACTCAAAGAATTGATTCGTCTTCTGCATGCAAATGGAATCGAAGTCATCCTTGATGTGGTCTTTAATCACACCGCAGAAGGAAATGAGAAGGGACCTTCTTTCTGCTTTAAGGGAATTGACAACAAGATTTATTACATGCTGACGCCGGACGGATATTACTATAATTTTAGTGGTTGTGGAAATACGCTTAACTGTAACAACCCGATCGTCCAGAATTTGATCCTTGAGTGTCTGCGCTATTGGACGGTTCGCTATCGTGTCGACGGATTCCGTTTTGATCTCGCAAGTATTCTTGGACGAAATGAGGACGGTTCCCCGATGAACAATCCGCCTCTTCTGCGAAGCCTTGCCTATGATCCGATTCTCGGAAATGTTAAGCTGATCGCGGAAGCGTGGGATGCCGGTGGTCTGTATCAGGTCGGAAGATTCCCTGCAAGTGGACGCTGGGCAGAATGGAACGGACGTTACCGCGACACGATCCGCGGATTCTTGAAGGGAGATAACTGGGAAGCCTGGGATGCCGCATGGAGAATTTCCGGTTCCGGTGATCTCTATGGCGGAGTGGCTTCAGATGACCATGCCGAATATGCCGGATACAACTCCTGTGTCAATTTCCTGACGTGTCACGATGGATTTACGCTGTATGATCTCTACGCCTACAATGGTAAGCACAATGAGGAAAACGGGTGGGATAACACGGATGGAGCAAATGACAATCGTAGCTGGAACTGTGGAGCAGAGGGCGACACCGACGACTGGCAGGTCAACCAGCTTCGCATGAGAATGATCCGAAATGCCTGTGCGGTTCTGATGTGCAGTCGCGGTACGCCGATGTTCCTTGCCGGAGATGAGTTTGGAAATACCCAGTATGGAAATAACAATGGCTACTGTCAGGACAGCGAGATTTCCTGGCTTGACTGGTCGTTGCTTGACAAAAATCCAAATCTGTTTGAGTTCTTCCGTTACATGATCCGGTTCCGTCACGATCATCCGGTAATCCGCAAACGCCTCCCGGATGCGGTCTGTGGAATGGAGCCGATTCGCTCTCACGAGGCAGATGCCTTGCGCCCGGGAAATATCTCCCACGACACGAGAACGCTGTGCGTGAGCTTTGCGGGATATGACAAGGATAAGGGAAGAGACGATATGGTCTACCTTGCAGTCAATACCTACTGGGAGGATGTGACGATCACGCTTCCGGATACGCGCAGAGCAGGTTTCTGGTATCTGTATGTGAACACTTACGGGGATGGACAGGGACGCTATTGCTATTCCGAGCAGGAAGCAGTCCGGATTGAGGGAACATTTACGATGCGCCCGCGTTCTGTGGCAGTATTCTCAGTCAGAACCTACTAGAGAAGAAATTTTGTATAAAAGTCTGAGACTTCAGAAATATAAGAAAAAGAATCATAGAAATGTAGAATTATAAAGGCAAAAAACTATAAAAAATAAAATTATAAAAACATAAAAATATAAAAACAAAACCGCTGTGAACCCTCACACAAATGAGAAGTATGAGAGGACACAGCGGTTTTTTTATGATAAATCACATATAAACTGCGATTATCAGATCTTATTTGGTTTTACACCGTCTGTCTCTTGGGAATAAATACCTGGAAGTCTCTATTTCCCTTGAGCTCTTTTCCGGCGGAGATCGTCACGTTCTTATCGGTGATGACGTAATCAAGATCAGCACCAGCTTCAACAACGGTATCCTGCATCAGCACACAGTTGCGAACGCGGGCACCCTTTGCGATCCGAACGCCTCTGAAGAGGATGGAATCCTCGACATCACCCTCAATCACACAACCATCGGCAGCCATGATGTTCTTTGCATTTGCACCGTTGATGTAGCGGGTCGGGTTATCGTCACGAATCTTCGTGTAGATCGGGTTAGCGGAGAAGAGGGCATCGACATTGACGTCGTCGAGCATCTTCATGTTTTCCTCAAAGTAGCTCTTCATATCGGTGATGCGGGCAACGTATCCGTCGTAGCGGTATCCCTGAATATTCAGCTTGTTGACCTGAGGAGCGAGAATGTCGCGCTCGAAGTAGATGTATCCGCGCGCAAAAGCAACCTCAATCTGCTGAATCAGAAGCTCTCTGCTGAGAATGTAGATGTTCATGCCAAAGTTCTGGATTCCCTGCTCCTTGGAGTTCATGTAGATATTTCTCACACGACCGTTCTCAATAGCAAAGGTGTAGTAGAGAACATCGTCTGTGATCGGAGCGGAGAGAAGACCTGCCGGGATCGGCTCTTCCTTGTAAGCGATCGTGACATCAGCACCGCTCTCAATGTGCTTGTTGATGAAATCCTTGAAGTCAAAGTTTGCAACCATGTTCGTATCTGCCAGGATGACATACTTCTCTTTCTGGCGCTTTAAGTGGCTTAAGATGTTGGCAAGAGCCTGTACACGGCCGTTGTAGACGGAAACACCGCGCTCAGCGTAAGGCGGAACGATGTTCAGACCGCCGTTCTTGCGAACGAGATCGTAAGCACGACCGGAACCCAAATGGTCCATCAGGGACAGGTAGTTCTTGCGGACAACAACGGAGATGTTGTCAATTCCGCAGTTTGCCATGCTTGACAGGATGAAGTCAACCAGACGATAACGGCTGGCGAAAGGAATGGAAGCCATCAGGCGTTCTGCTACGAGATCCGGAACCAGAGCGTCGTATGAGTTTGGAAAAATGATGCCCAGAGCATCAGAGTTAGAATTTACCATTGTTCTTCACCATCCTTTACATCGTTGTTGATCATCGCCTTAGGGCCGATCTTTGCGTTTGCGCCGATCTTCACGCCGGAACCGATGGTTGCCACATTCTTCTCATCGCCAGATGGCATGTCGCCGACTACCGCATTCTCGCCGATCTCTACATTTTCAGCGATGATGGCATGACGTACCACAGCACCCGAACGGATCGTGGAACCACCCATGACAACAGAATCCTCAACCACAGCACCCGGTTCTACCTTGACACCGGAGAACAGGATGGAGTGCTTGACACCGCCCTCGATCCGGCAACCGTCTGTGATCATGGAGTTTGTGACAACAGCATTCTTTGCGATCTTGTGACCGGTCATACCGCTGTTACGGCTGTAAATCTTCCAGTTCTCATCGAACAGGTTGATACCGCTGTGCTCCGGATCGAGCACTTCCATGTTTGCTTCCCAGAGAGACGGGATGGTGCCTACGTCTTTCCAGTAGCCATCAAAATGATAAGCGTACATTCTGCGTCCGTCACGCAGGAGATTGGGGATGATATTATTACCGAAATCATTCTCAGAATTCGGATCGGCCTCGTCCTCGATCAGATATTTGCGCAGGATATCCCAGTTGAAAATGTAAATTCCCATCGATGCCAGGTTGGACTTCGGGTTCTTCGGCTTCTCCTGGAATTCGGTGATGCGGTCGTTCTCATCTGCAACCATCAGACCGAAACGGGAAGCATCCTCCCACGGAACCTCCATAACCGCAACACTGAATTCAGCGTTCTTTTCCTTGTGGAAACGAAGGAAATCACTGTAATCCTGTTTGCAGATCTGGTCACCGGAAAGAATAATCACATACTCGGGATTATAGCGCTCAATAAACGAAATATTCTGGTAAATTGCATTCGCAGTTCCCTTGTACCAGTCAGAGCCGGATGCCTTCTGATAAGGCGGGAGCACATGAACACCACCATAGAGACGGTCAAGGTCCCACGGCTGTCCATTGCCGATGTACTCGTTGAGAACCAGTGGCTGATACTGGGTCAGGATACCTACGGTGTCAATACCGGAATTTACGCAGTTGGAAAGCGGAAAGTCGATGATACGATATTTTCCGCCAAACGGAACTGCTGGTTTTGCCAGCTTCTGGGTCAGGGCATAAAGCCGGGAACCCTGGCCGCCAGCAAGAAGCATAGCAATCATTTCTTTGGCCATAAAATTTATCCCCCTCAAAATATTTGTGTATTCTCAGTCGTGCAAATCTTTCATGAGCCGTGTCGCTCAATAAAATCCGTCTGCGGATGCCTGTTAAAAAGACTCTGAGAACACATCTGTATGCGCATTTTTTATTTTTTGGAAAAATCATAAAAAGATCGCGCATAATGAGAATCACTCATATACAAATTGTACCATAAAAACGCAAAAAAAGACAGATGTTTTGTTAAATACAGGAAAGAAAATTTGTGGTATAATGCGAAAAGAGTTACACGGGTATCCAGCGGGATTTGCGGTTTCCCATGTTTCGATCTGGATCCCACTTGAATATCGTAACTTAAAAAAGACAAACGTCTATAAAATTTAAGAAAAGAGAGAGTAAAAAGATGAATTCAAAATACAGAGGAATCTGTTGCATTGTGTTTTCGGCGTTTTGTTTTTCACTGATGAGTGTGTTTATTCGCCTGGCGGGAGATCTGCCGTCGATGCAGAAGAGTCTGTTCCGCAACCTTGTGGCAGTCTTCTTTGCGATTGGGATCATGAAGAAACAAAAAGTGGGATTTTCCGGTGACAAGAAAAATCTCGGTCTGCTCGTGATCCGCTCCATGTTTGGAACGATGGGAATTCTTTGTAACTATTATGCAGTCGATCACCTTGTGTTGGCAGATGCCTCAATGCTCAATAAGATGGCACCGTTTTTTACTCTGCTCTTCAGCTTTATTCTGTTGAGAGAAAAGATCAGCCTTGTTCAGGGACTTGCAGTCGCAGGCGCGTTTCTCGGAAGTCTTCTGATTCTGCGTCCGACCGGGTTTGATCTTACGAGACTTCCGGCTTTTGTCGGACTTCTCGGTGGAATGGGAGCGGGAATCGCCTATGCGTTTGTGCGTCTGCTCGGAACGAGGGAAGAGAAGGGACCGTTTATCGTCTTTTTCTTTTCCGCCTTCTCGGTGCTGATTCTGCTCCCGTTTGTGATTATGGGCTATCACCCGATGCAGTGGTGGCAACTTGGCAGTCTGCTTCTGGCAGGACTTGCGGCGACAGGGGGGCAGTTTGGAGTGACGATGGCATACTGTTATGCGCCGGCGCGCGAGATTTCGGTCTATGATTACTCTCAGATCATTTTTTCGACAATCTGGGGGTTTCTGTTCTTCGGACAGATTCCAGACGCAATGAGTCTGGCGGGATACGTCATCATCTGTGCGATGGGAATCTGGATCTTTGTGTACAATAAGAAAAAGGCGCAGGCATAAAAAGCCGGGCACTTTGATAACAAAAAAGACGACTGCGAGAAAGGAAAAGGAGTTCCATTCTGCGGTCGTCTTCGGATTTCAAAGGGAGGAGCCGGCAACCCGTTGTTGCCGGCAATTATGAAAAAAATTTTATCAAATAGTTGGTAGCTTCATTTGATGATCTTAGTATATCGAGAAATTGTGAAAGAAGTTTAGCGGAAGTATGGAATGTTTGTAACAGATTTATGAATAAAAAATGAACGCGAGAGCAGGAGAAAAGGAGACAACAGGAAGACAATAAACAGATAAAAAACAGGAAGAGAACAAATTAGAAAGATAGTAAATTAGAGAGATAACAGACCGACCATATGGATGTGCAAAGATGACGAGAGGTGAGTGATAACAGTGAAGCAGACAATTCGGATCAAAGTAGAAAATGGAATGATTCTGTTTCTGGCGGTACTTTCCGTGATCCTGTTCGGGTTGACGTTTGTGCCGGCATGGACAGTGGAGTATCGGGTAATGACGTTTCTTGAGATGGGAAGAATGGTGCAGAGAGCCTTCTCTGTCATTCTGTTTTTCCTGTCGTTTCAGCTGAAAAAGCGAAAACATTCGGCGTGGAAGATCACCGTCTTTGTCCTGATCTTAAGTTTACTGCGCTGTATGGCAGAACTGACGGAGAGTCCGACGCATCGGATTGCGTTCGTGATCAATGGACTTTTGCTGATTGGATTTTGCGTTTTTCGGACGGATTTCTGCTGTCCGGCATCGAAGCGATCGGGACAGCAGGCAATGGTGCTGTTTGGTGTTTCGCTTGCGGGAATCCTGATCAATGCGGGACTTGGCTATCATTATCTGAAACTTGCCGTACAGCCAAATGGCGGGAGTGTTTCGTTCTGGCAGAGTCTCTTAGAGGGCGCAGGGATGATTTTCGGAATGAGCGTAAGTCCGGTCACAAGCCCATGGGCGCAGAGGGCAGAACCTGTGATTTTCTGGTTCAGCTGGGGCTGTATGCTCGCCTCGGTGCTGTATGCGGTGAGACCGTGGCTTGAGGCTCCGTCGGATGGCCGGGACATCCAGCATGCGCGAACACTTTTGCATTTATATGGAAAAAATCCCTGCTCATATCTGACGCTTGAGGAGGATAAGACACTGTATTTCGGAAAGAGTGTCGACGGCGTGATTCCGTATGGAACCGTGGATGATACGGTGATTGTCAACGGAGATCCTATCTGTGCCGACGAGAATTTCGGCACTCTGCTCGCAGAGTTTCGGGAGTTCTGCCAAAAGAGTGCCTACAAGCTGTTCTTTCTGGGTTTGACGGACGACTATTTAGAGGAGTATAAAAAACAAGGTTTTGGAATCGTAAAAGCCGGTGAGGAGGCGCGGTTTAAGCTCGCTGACTACGAGATTTCCGGAAAAAAAGGTGCAAAGATGCGCATGAATATCAATCATGCGACGAAAGCCGGAATCACGATCAAGGAGTATCGCATCGGGGAGCAGAGAGATCCTGAGATTGAGGCGGGACTGACTCGAGTCAGCGATGAGTGGCTTTCTGAGAAAAAGAGCGGTCTTTTGACATTTACGATGGGAACGGTCGGTCTGGACAATCCGATGGATCGCCGTTATTTCTATGCGCAGACGGAAGCCGGGAAAATCGTGGCATTTGTTGTCTTCGTGCCGTTCATGGCAGGAAATGGATATATGGCAGATGTGACCCGCCACGGAAACGATGCACCTGGTGGAGTCATGGAGACGATCATTTATCAGGCATTTCAGGCATTTAAGGAAGAGGGGATCGAGTATGGAAGTCTCGGCGTTGCTCCTCTGACCGGACTTGACGAAAAAAGTGCAAATCCGATCGAGAAACTGCTTCGCTTTATCTATGACAATCTGAATGCGTGCTATGGATTTCGTGATCTCTATCGGGCAAAAGAAAAGTACAGCCCGACCGAGTGGGTGCCGTCCTACTATGCATACCTGCCGAAAGTACCGACACCTGATATGTTTTATGCGGTGGTAAAGATTCAGAATCCCCAGGGAGTCATGGATTATGTGCGGTCATTTTTGAAAGAGCGTTTTCAGAGAAAACAAGACAAAAAGGAAGAGAGAAAGCAGGAGAGCAAATAACGAGAGAATCGATATCGTTGGCAATGGAAGGGAAGATGCAGAGCGATGGGGAAAGATGAGATGGAAGATGAGATGAGAAGCGGAAAGTTTGAGACGGATGACGCAAGAATCTATTATGAGGTGCACGGGAGCGGAAGACCGATCGTCCTTCTTCATGGGAATGGAGAGTCCCACAAAATTTTTGAAAAGTATGCGATCTGGTTTGAAAAAAGGGGATTTCAGGTGATTTTGATGGACAGCAGAGGGCACGGTCATTCCCTATTAAAGAGAACGTCGAGTCTGGAATTTACGACTCAGGATATGGCGGGCGATGTCCTCAAGCTGCTCTGCCATCTCGGAATTGATCAGGTCACGCTTCTCGGATTCAGCGATGGGGCAAACATTGCACTGGAATTTGCCTCCCTCTATCCGAAGCAGACGACGGAAGTGATTGCGGTCAGTGGAAATGCGAAGCCGTGGGGGATGCTTCTGCCGTATTATCTGTTTGTCGGTGCAGAGTATGCGGTTGCCGGAATCATGAGGGAATTCTGTCAGGATAAGAGACAGCGCCAGAAATTTGACCGGAGCAGAATGCTCAACGGCTTGATGTTTCACTCTCCGGATTTGACGGAGGAGCGACTGGGGAAGATTCAGGCACCAACGCTGTTGATTGCCGGAACGAACGATGTGATCCGAGTCTCACACAGCCAGTGGATGCAACGCCAGATTCCGGGAAGTCGTCTGGTTCTGTTAAAGAAGGCGCGCCATGTAGATTTCCTGCACAAGAGAGAGCGTTATCTGAGAGTGATTGAGAGATTCTTAAAAGAGGAAAAGGGTACAGTTATAAGACAGAATAATATAAGACAGGATACAGGAAAGAGCGAAGCAAAGGCCGTGTAAGAGATAGATGCGAGAAAAGACTGTGAAAAAAGAATATGAGAGCGAAGAGTATAAAAAAGAGACCGTAAAAGAACAGGAAAGGAAATGACGGGGATGAGAGAGAATAAGAGCAAAAAAATTGACCTTCATGGAGATATTTCCATCCCGTATTTAAAGAAAAGCCGATTTACTGGAAGTTTCCGGGGAATGCGTTACCTTCTTGAGAAGGCGGAGCGGACGATCGAGGAGGCACAGGGAGAGGAGCCTGCAAAGACAGAAAACGTAATCTGTGCCGTGATCTGGCCGGAACCGTTTAATTATGAGGTCACAGCAGACGAAAAAAAGCACAGCCAGGATTTTCCATTTACGACGGAGGGAATCTGGGAGGCGGTTGCGTGGCTCAATGAGGAGCATGAGGCAGGTCATTTTTGAGTAAATTCGTAGATCAAGGGAAACAATCAAAAATTTACACAAAAGAAACAGGAATAAAGAAAAGTAAGAGTAAAGAAGAGACTAAGAAAAAATATTAAGAAGAGACATAAGAAGAAATTTAGAAGAGACAGGAATAGGTAGGAGAGATGGGTGCGGAAAATAGAAAAGAGATGAAACTGGAAAATAATCTTGACACGGATGATGTGAAAGGGCTTGTCTGGAGACTGGCGATTCCGTCGATGCTCGCACAATTTGTCAGTGTGTTTTACAGCATTGTGGATCGAATGTACATAGGAAATATTCCACAGATCGGAGAGAGTGCGCTTGCGGGAGTCGGGGTCTGTGGACCGATTGTGACACTGATTTCCTCGTTTGCATGTCTGATCGGAATCGGTGGTGCTCCGTTAATGAGCATTCGCCTCGGAGAGAAGAATGAGCGCTCGGCGAGGCAGATCCTTGCAAACTGTTTCCTGATGCTTCTTATTTTGTCGGCGGTTCTGACGGTGACGGCGCTTGCGCTCTCAGAAAAGATGCTTTGGTGGTTTGGCGCGGGAGAGAGAACCTTCACCTATGCCTACCGGTACATCACAATTTACCTGATCGGTACGGTTTTCGCACTGATGACGACGGGTATGAATCAGTTCATTATCTGTCAGGGCTTTGCAAAGATCGGAATGAAGGCGGTCGTGCTCGGCGCGATTGCAAATATTGTGCTGGACCCGCTGTTCATCTTTGGACTGGGGATGGGTGTGCGCGGAGCGGCACTTGCAACGGTGCTCTCTCAGCTTGCGTCCTGCACCTATGTGCTGATGTTTCTTTTTGGAAAGCGTGTGCCGATTCGCATCACGTTCGGGGATTACAGCTGGAAGGTCATGAAGCGGGTCATTAAGGTTGGTGCATCCCCGTGCATCATCATTGCGATGGATAATGTGTTGATCATCTCGATGAACACGGTGATTCAGAGACTTGGAGGTCCGACGCAGGGTGATACGCTGTTGACGTGTGCGACGATTGCACAGAGTTTCATGTTGATTGTGACAATGCCACTTGGGGGAATCACGAGTGGAACGCAGACGATTCTAGGCTACAATTTCGGTGCAAAGCGTCCAGACCGCATCTGGAAGGCGCAACAGCACATTTTGAAGATGGCATTGGGCTTTACGACGATCATGTTTTTGCTTTCGCAGTTGGTGCCGGGGCTGTTTGCACAGATTTTTACGAGAAATCCGGAGTACATTGAGCTGACGGCAAGAGCAATCCGGATCTCGGCACTTGCAGTGATTCCGCTTGCGGTGCAGTACACGATTGTGGATGGATTCACGGGAATGGGAATCGCACATATCGCAATCAGCCTGTCGCTGTTTCGGAAAGGAATCTATCTTGCGGGGGTGTTTGTGATTCCGCTTCTGTTTGGCATCACGAATGTATTCTGCACAGAGCCGGTGTCAGATATCATTTCTTCTGTCGTGTCGACGACGGTTTATCTGCTGTTGTTTAAGCGGGTTGTCGGAGATCCCTCAGCGGTAAAAAAGACAAAAGAGAATAGATAGAGAACGATCGAGAGGAGTGAAAAGCGAAAGAAGATCAAGAAACAAAAAGAAGATCAGGAAGCAAAAAACAGAGAGATGAAACAGAGAGGGGGAAGGTTTGATGAAAACAGTGAGAAAGCATTTCTATTTTTCCGGTCGCGTGCAGGGAGTGGGATTTCGCTATCAGGCGACGCGGATTGCGCGGGGACTCGGGCTTTACGGCTGGGTACAAAATCTCTGGGATGGTCGTGTTGAGATGGAAGTGCAGGGGTCAGAACTCATGGTCTGGGAGCTGGTACGGCGTCTGAGACAGGAGCCGTATATCCAGATCGAGGATGTGGAGTCGGAGGATATTCCGCTCAAGGACGAAAAGGGATTTTACATGGCAAATTAAAGAGATCAAATAATTAAAGCGATCAAACAATCAAATGACTAATTTGAGTTGAAAGAAAAGCGGGTTAAAAAATAAAAATCAGGAGGATTTGGGCAATGTTGACAAAGAAAGAGGTGCTTCTTCAGGCGAGGACTTGTCTGGGAAAATACTGTAAAGGATGCGAGATCTGTGACGGGCGGGCGTGCAGAAATCAGATTCCGGGACCGGGAGCAAAGGGCGTCGGAGATACGGCAATCCGCAACTACGAGAAGTGGAAGGAGATCCGTGTGCAGATGGATACGCTCTGTTCAAGTCGCCCGGTTGACACAACATTTGAGCTGTTCGGAAAGAAATTTGCGTTTCCGTTTTTTGCAGGTCCGGTAGGAGCAGTCAACCTGCATTACGGAGAGAAATATAACGATGCAACCTACAATGACGTTCTCGTTCGCGCGTGTGCAAATGCAGGAATTTCGGCATTTACCGGTGACGGAACAGACCCGAATGTGATGATCTCAGCAACGCAGGCAGTAAAGCGTGCAGGTGGAATCGGAGTGCCGACGGTCAAGCCGTGGGATGCGCCGACCGTAGCGCAGAAGATGAAACTTGTGCGTGAGAGTGGGGCATTTGCGGTTGCAATGGATGTGGATGCAGCGGGACTTCCGTTTTTGAAAGACCGCAATCCACCGGCTGGCGCAAAGACAGTGGAGGAGCTTGGTGAAATCATCCGCGAGGCAGGACTGCCATTTATCGTGAAGGGAATCATGACGGTGCGCGGGGCAAGGAAAGCGAAGGAGGCAGGTGCATCTGCGATTGTCGTGTCAAATCACGGTGGCCGTGTGCTTGACCAGTGTCCGGCGACTGCAGAGGTTCTTCCGGAGATCGCAGAAGCTGTCGGAGACTCGATGAAAATTCTGGTGGATGGAGGAATCCGAACCGGAGTGGATCTGTTCAAGGCGCTTGCGCTTGGTGCTGATGGTGTTTTGATCTGTCGACCGTTTGTGACAGCCGTGTACGGCGGAGCAGAGGAGGGCGTTGAGGAACTCATCATCCGTCTCGGCGCAGAACTGAAGGATACGATGGCGATGTGTGGGGCAGGAAGTCTCGCAGAAATCACGAGAGATATGGTGCGTTGATCGAAATGACAGTGGATTGCCATCAGAATCCGTTGCTGTTTGCGCAACGCGGGAACAGAAACCTATAACCCTCAGGAATATCATACATTCCATTTTGAGAGTTGACAAAAAGGTACATGATTGTTATCATAAGAATTACGAATTGCATGCGAGGTCCGATAGAAGATCGACAATATAAAAACAGAAGATTAATAGAAAGATTAATATAGGAAATCGATATGTAATGGGCAAGCTGAGAATCCGATCTGCATTGGCAGTCGGAATGTCAGTTGACAGGAAAGGGTGAGAGCCGATGGATAGAATTGTTTTATCATTGCTGGTAGACAACACTTCCGGTGTACTGAGTCGCGTTGCGGGTCTGTTCAGTCGCCGGGGATATAATATCGAGAGTCTGACCGTTGGTGTTACGGCAGATGAGCGCTATTCCAGAATGACGGTGGTTTCCTATGGAGATCAGAGTGTTTTGGAACAGATTGAAAAACAGTTGCGTAAGCTGGAAGATGTCCGCGACATCAAAGAACTCAAGCCGGGTCATTCCGTTTACCGGGAACTGATCATGGTAAAGGTTCGGGCGAATGCAAATCAGCGTCAGGCAGTCAATGCGATCTCCAGCATTTTCCGTGCGACGATCGTGGATGTGGGAAAAGATTCCCTCACCGTTATGCTGACTGGTGATCAGTCCAAACTGGATGCCCTTATCAACCTGCTCGAGGATTATGAGATTCTGGAGCTTGCAAGAACTGGTCTGACGGGCCTTTCGAGAGGTTCCGATGACATCCGTTATCTGCCGTAAGCGCAGAGCGGACGGATTTCGACGAAAATGTTGATGAGACACGGCGAGATCCATGAGAGATGTTAGCGAGAAGGAATGCCAAAGACGGACAGAGAGACGCCGGTATGAATCCTTTTGCTTATAAAATTTTAAAAGAATTTAGATTCATATGTATTTCCAAGGAGGAAAAGAATCATGGCAAAGATTTATTATCAGGAAGATTGTAACTTATCCTTACTGGAGGGTAAGACGATTGCGATTATCGGCTACGGTAGCCAGGGACATGCACACGCATTAAACTTAAAGGATTCTGGATGCCACGTTATCATTGGTCTGTATGAGGGAAGTAAGTCCTGGGCAAAGGCTGAGAAGCAGGGCTTTGAAGTTTATACCGCAGCAGAGGCTGCAAAGAAGGCAGATATCATCATGATCCTGATCAACGATGAACTGCAGGCAGATATGTACAAGAGAGACATCGAGCCGAACCTGGAAGAGGGCAACATGCTGATGTTCGCTCATGGTTTCAACATTCATTTCGGATGCATCAACCCGCCGAAGAATGTCGATGTAACCATGATCGCTCCGAAGGCACCGGGTCATACGGTTCGTAGTGAGTATCAGGCAGGTAAGGGAACTCCGTGTCTGGTAGCTGTTGAGCAGGATTACACCGGCAAGGCACTGGAGAAGGCACTGGCTTACGGCCTGGGCATCGGCGGAGCAAGAGCAGGTCTGCTGGAGACTACCTTCCGTACCGAGACTGAGACCGATCTGTTCGGTGAGCAGGCAGTTCTGTGTGGCGGCGTTTGCGCTCTGATGCAGGCTGGTTTCGAGACTCTGGTTGAGGCTGGTTACGATCCGAAGAATGCATACTTCGAGTGCATCCATGAGATGAAGCTGATCGTAGACCTGATCTATCAGTCTGGTTTCGCTGGAATGCGTTACTCCATCTCCAATACTGCTGAGTACGGCGATTACATCACTGGACCGAAGCTGATCACCGCAGAGACCAAGAAGACCATGAAGAAGATCCTGACCGATATCCAGGATGGTACCTTCGCTAAGGAGTTCCTGCTTGACATGTCTCCGGCAGGTCGTCAGGTACACTTCAAGGCTATGAGAAAGCTGGCTTCCGAGCATCCGTCTGAGAAGGTTGGTGCAGAGATCCGTAAGCTGTACAGCTGGAACAACGAAGATGATAAGCTGATCAACAACTAATCTGAGCTGTTCATCTGAGAACAAAAACGAATAAGAAGATTTCTTCTACATAGGGAAAAGAGAGAGGCTTTGCAGGCAATTGTCCTGTGGAGTCTCTTTTTTTTCTGCTTTGTAACAACCGTTACGGATTTTTGATGGATTTTCGAGTATCCTGTATACGAACAGAGGAGAATACAGAGTACGAAAGCGGGTACAAAAGCCAGTAAAAAGCGAGTACAAAAGCAAGTGCAAAGGCAAGTATAGAGACGAATCAGGAACTGGCGAGTCATCAGATATGGAGGAAATTTTAAATGAATAAAATGTTTTGTTTTCAGTGTGAGCAGACCGCAGGATGCACCGGATGTACAGGAAATGCAGGAGTCTGTGGTAAAAGTGCGAATGTCGCAAATCTTCAGGATGAGCTGACCGGAGAGCTGATCGGTCTGGCCAAAGGGTGTTTTCATCATCCGGGTGATGAGCACACGACCGAGCTGATTGTGGAAGCCCTGTTTACGACAATCACGAATGTAAATTTCAATGAAGAGACTGTAAAAGAAATGATTGAGCGCGTGCGTCAGGAGAAGGCGAGAATCTCCCCAGGATGCATCACCTGTGCTTCCCGCTGTGGCGACACAGATGTGTATGAGATGAAGGCGATCTGGGAGACAGATGAGGATATTCGTTCATTAAAGTCGCTGATTCTGTTTGGAATTCGCGGAATGGCGGCTTATGCCTATCATGCAATGGTACTTGGATACCGCGATGAAACTGTTGATCAGTTCTTTGTGAAGGCGCTCGCTGTACTCGGTTATGAGCTTGAGATGGCAGATCTGCTTCCGGTTGTCCTTGAGGTCGGAGAGGTAAATCTGGCATGCATGGAACTTCTTGACAAGGCAAATCGCGAGAGTTTTGGCGATCCGAAGCCGGTGACGGTTCCGCTTTCCGTTGAGAAAGGACCGTTTATCGTGATCAGCGGTCACGATCTTCTTGATCTGAAACTTCTGCTGGAGCAGACAAAGGACAAGGGTATTAACATTTACACGCATGGGGAAATGCTCCCGGCGCATGGCTATCCGGAATTAAAGAAATATCCGCATCTGAAGGGGAATTTCGGAACGGCATGGCAGAACCAGCAGAAGGAGTTTGACAACATTCCGGCTCCGATTCTTTTCACGACAAATTGCCTGATGCCGGTGAAGAAGAGCTATGCGGATCGCGTGTTTACGACGGAGGTTGTCTCTTATCCGGAGATGAAGCACATCGGAAAAGATAAGGATTTCACACCGGTGATTGAGAAGGCTTTAGAGCTTGGCGGTTATCAGGAAGATCATGAGATGACCGGAATCAATGGCGGAAAGCAGGTGATGACCGGATTTGCGCATGGAACTGTGCTCTCAGTTGCAGATCAGGTTGTGGAGGCTGTAAAGGCAGGAAAGATCAGTCATTTCTTCCTTGTTGGAGGTTGTGATGGTGCGCGTCCGGGAAGAAATTACTACACGGATTTTGTGAAAAATACTCCGGCAGATTCGGTGATTCTGACGCTTGCGTGTGGAAAATACCGTTTCAATGATCTCGATCTCGGAGAAGTGGCGGGACTTCCGCGCATCATGGATATGGGACAGTGCAATGATGCGTACAGTGCGATTCGCGTGGCAATCGCGCTTGCGGAGGCATTTGAGTGTTCGGTTAATGAGCTTCCGTTATCGCTCGTATTGTCCTGGTATGAGCAGAAAGCGGTCTGCATTTTGCTGACCCTGCTTCATCTTGGAATTGAAAATATTCGACTTGGTCCGACTTTACCTGCATTTATTTCAAAGAATGTGTTAAACTATCTGGTGGAGAACTATCATATTGCGCCGACGACAACCGTAGAGGAAGATTTGAAGGCATTGCTGGGTCGCTAAAAATCAGAAGAAAATCCGCCAGATGGTCCGGGTGGACGGTAAAGAGAGAAGTCAATAACAAAAAAGGAGAAGGTATGATGGAAGAGAGAATGAAGAACATTAACAAGGCAGAGGTTTTAAGCCTGAAAGAGATGATTGCATATCAGGAGGGTCAGGTAGTCAGCCGTACCCTTGCACAGAACGATGCAGTCAGCCTGACGCTGTTTTCTTTCTGGAAAGGAGAGGAGATCAGCACGCATGAGTCCGGCGGAGATGCGATGGTACAGTGCCTTGACGGTGTTGGACGGATTACGATTGATGGTGTCGAGTATGAGCTTCATGAGGGAGAGACGATTGTGATGCCGGCGCGCCATCCGCATGCGGTGTATGGAAAAGAGAATTTTAAGATGCTGTTGACGGTGATCTTCTAAAAATTTATAGATTTATAGATTTATTGATTTATCGAGGCGCCGACGACGAGTAAAGTCAGGCAAACGCGCTCTCGCTCCGGGTTCAACGTAGCGGTGCATAAGACCGTAAAGGACACGGTCTAAGCACCGACGTTTCACACGGGTTTGCCTGCACTTTCTCGTCTTACGTCGCCGGCTAGTATAGACGTATAGGCTTTAAGTATTTGCAAAAATATTTCCCGCAAGTAGAAAATCTATTGCTGTTTGCGCACTGCGTAACCGGTAACGAAAAATCTGCTTGCGGGATTTTTTATGATAGGAAATGAAGTGAATTTCTTTCAAAAGAGGAGCTGTCAATTTGGGGCTTCCTGTGGTACGATGAGATTGATGAGAAATAAAATTTAACATACACTGAGCATGCAGACAATGTGGTACGAGAGATGGTTCGAGGAATATGTCTGGGTGAGACAGGGAAAGGACAGATTTGTTATGAAAATACTGCTCTATGAGGTACGAGAGGACGAGAAGGCAGACATTGCCAGAATTGCAAAGGAGTTAAAGGTTGAGGTTGTGGAAACTGGTGAGGTGCCGTCTTTGGAGAATGCGGGGATGGCAGAGGGCTGTGACGGCGTATCAATTCTCGGTCAGGGCACGATCGATGTTCCGCTTTTGGATGTATGGAAGAAACTGGGCGTGGAGTGTCTTTCGACGAGAACGATCGGATTTAACCATATTGATGTGGCATATGCGAAGAGCATTGGCATTCATGTGTGCAATGCAAGCTATGAGCCGGACGGAGTGTCAGACTTCACGATTATGATGATGCTGATGTGTCTGCGCAATTACAAGCAGGCGCTCTGGAGAGGTCAGGTCAACGACTTTGCACTGAAAGGACTGATGGGGCGCGAGCTTAAGCACATGACAGTCGGTGTGATCGGAACCGGAAAAATCGGTGCTCAGGTAATCCGTAGTCTGTCTGGATTTGGCTGTCGGATTTTGGCAGTTGACCCTTATGAGAAGGAGGAAGTGAAGAAGTATGCGACCTATGTGGATCGCGAGACCGTTTACCGCGAGGCAGATATCATCACACTTCATCTTCCGCTGACACCGGAAAATTATCATATGCTCGACCGTGAAACGATTGCGAAGATGAAGGATGGCGTGATCCTGATTAACTGCGCGCGCGGAGAGCTTGTGGATATCGATGCGCTTGTCGAGGGCATTGAGAGCGAGAAGATCGGAGCACTCGGTCTTGATACTGTTGAGGGCGAGGAGGGAATCATCCACGAGGATCACCGCATTGATATTCTGAAAAACAGAAACTGGTTCTATCTGCACCAGTTCCGCAACGTCATTTTCACTCCGCATATGGCATTCTATACAGATACCGCGGTTCGCAGTATGGTGGATTGTGGAATCCGGGGAATCGTGCAGATGAAAGAGGGAACACCCTGCCGAAATGAGTTATAGGTTTAATCTATAACTAGAGATCTGTTTTTTTCTATTAGACAGATTCTGGAAAGTTTGTTATTATCTCCTTGTAAGTTGATAGGAAATAAAGGAAACAAAAAATAGACCTGAACTTGAGGAGGAAATCAATTATGAGTAAAAAAGCATACGCAGACAGAAATTTAAAGTTTGAAACCTTACAGCTTCATGTAGGACAGGAACAGCCGGATGCAGTGACCGACGCAAGAGCCGTTCCAATTTACCAGACAACCTCCTATGTGTTCCGCAACTGTGATCACGCAGCAGCACGTTTTGGACTGGCAGATGCAGGTAACATTTATGGTCGTCTGACCAACCCGACCGAAGATGTATTCGAGCAGAGAGTTGCGGCTCTTGAGGGCGGTGTTGCAGCGCTGGCAGTTGCTTCCGGTGCAGCAGCAATCAGCTATACCTTCCAGAATCTGGCACATGCAGGCGATCACATCGTAGCAGCAAAGAACATCTACGGCGGTACCTACAACCTGTTAGCACATACTCTGAGTGAGTACGGCATCACGACCACTTTCGTAGATCCGTTCAATTATGAGGAAGTAGAGTCAGCCATTCAGGATAACACCAAGGCAATCCATGTAGAAACCCTTGGAAACCCGAACTCCGATGTTGTAGACATCGAGAGACTCGCAAACATTGCACATGCACACAAGATTCCGCTGGTAGTTGATAATACCTTTGCAACCCCGTATCTGGTACGTCCGATCGAGTACGGAGCAGACATCGTTGTTCACTCCGCAACTAAGTTCATCGGTGGTCACGGAAGCACTCTCGGCGGTGTGATCGTAGACAGCGGTAACTTCGACTGGGAGGCAAGCGGAAAGTTCCCGTCCTTAACCGAACCGAACCCGAGCTATCACGGCGTCAGCTTCACAAAGGCAGTTGGCAAGGCAGCATTTGTGACAAAGATCCGTGCAGTCCTGCTGAGAGATACCGGCGCAACGATCGCTCCGATCAGCGCATGGATTCTGTTACAGGGTCTTGAGACTCTGTCTCTGAGAGTAGAGCGTCATGTGGAGAACGCACTGAAGGTTGTTCAGTATCTGAACAAGCATCCGCTTGTAGAGAAGGTTCATCATCCGTCTGTATCCGATGATCCGGAACAGCAGGCACTGTACAAGAAGTACTTCCCGAACGGTGGTGGTTCGATCTTCACCTTCGAGATCAAGGGTGGTGCAGAGAATGCGAAGAAGTTCATCGACAATCTGGAGCTCTTCTCTCTGCTTGCAAACGTAGCAGATGTGAAGTCTCTGGTCATCCATCCGGCATCCACAACCCATTCTCAGCTGAACGAGGATGAGCTGGCAGATCAGGGCATTACTCCGGCAACGATTCGTCTGTCCATCGGTACTGAGAATGTAGATGATATCATCGAGGATCTGGATGAGGCATTCAAGGTAGTTGCTGAGGCTTAATTACTTAGATGAACTCATATCCGTGATGTTTGTTTAGTCTGTATGAAAAAGTATGTTATCGTTTTATCTGCATAAATAAATAAGCATTAAAAAGCGTTTCGCTCTGAGGGGATCCCTCAAAGTGAAACGCTTTTTTCGTTTGCGATGATGACACCCGAGCCACAGCTCTTTGTCTCCTGAAACTGGGTCGTCCATGGACCACTGCGCCCGAACATATCAAAGTATCGCTGAACCTCCTGAACAGAGACATTTGTGATTGCCACGATTGTAAGTGTCTGTGCCATTGTTGTTGTCTCTTGTGTATTGTGATCTTGTCATGGTGACGAGCTCCTTTCTGAGCAATTTGAAAAATTATCGTCGATTAAATCCCGAATCGTCTGCATCGAGAGATCGATCGAGGCGATTTCATCGGCGCATCGTTTGAGTTCACTGCGAATCAGTGCCTCGTGAGTGATTTCGTGCTTGTACTTGAGCTGGTGTTCCAGACTCGCCCAGAAATCGATCGCGATCGTTCGAAGTTGAATCTCGGCAAAGAGTCCGTCTCCCGGTCCGTCGACAAGCTGAAAAATCAGATGATAACTCCGGTAGCCGTTCGGCTTCGGATAGGAAATGTAATCTTTCTGGTTGATGACGTTGAATTCCGGGCGCTCACAGAGCCAGCGTGCAAGTGCAAATACATCATCGGAGAACGAGCAGATCGCCCGAATTCCGATTGCATCCCGGACATTCGTGAGAGCAGACTCGCAGGTAAGCGGATAGCCGTGTTTTTTGAGCTTGTTTTTCATGCTCTCCGGCGATTTGATCCGGGAAGTGCAGTAGAGAACAGGGTGATACTTGTTGTCACTCTGATTGCCGGGTCGTGTATTTCCAGGGTAAGACTCGATGATTTTTGTGAGCTGTTCGGCAGTCGCCTGCATTGCAGAAAGGCGATCCCCATAAAAAGAGTTGGTGTCCGCACGATCCAGATCAGCGTTTGTCCCTGTATTTGTTTCGGTGTTTGTCTTGGTGTTTCCTCCTGCATTTGTCTCTGCGTTCATCTTGTGTTCCCTTCTTTCAATCTTTTACTTTTATCAGGTCTTGCTGACGGGACAGCCTGGAATCTGCACGGTGATCGTCAGCGGATTCGGGCGAGAAGTTCTTTTGAGGCAAACGGTTTTGTCAGATAGTCATTTGCGCCGAGGTCAAGTCCCTCAACCTTGTCATCGATCTCGGAACGTGCAGTCAGAAGAAGTACCGGAATCTGGTTCTGATGAGAACGGATCTGTTTGAGGACGGTGAGTCCGTCCATTTTCGGCATCATGATATCGAGAACGGCGCCGTCGTAACGCCCACTCGCCAAGGCATTCAGCGCCTCCTCCCCGTCATAGACAGCATCCGCCTGGTAGCCGTTTCTCTCCAAGATTGTGATGATTGCTTTAGGAAGCGAATGCTCATCCTCCGCAAGCAGTAGTCTCATCGTTCTCATCCTCCCGTTTGTTTCTCTCTTATAATGTTTATTTATAATGTTAATAATTTTAACTGATACGTTACTTAATCTTAAAAGGAGTCTGTGATATTCTTGTGGAAATTTTGTGGTAATTCTGTGTACCGTAGATGTGAATGGATTAACATGTGGATCGTTTGAGAAAGAGTCGTAAACTTGTTAAGATTATGTTATAACTCAGAGTGGATGTCCCCCCCCTCCTCTTTAGGTGGGGTATCACAAGTCTTCTCAGGAGGGGAGACAATCCC
>OGIE01000870.1_pt1 | contig 44305 bp, 40 predicted proteins | sample 1571581 | NCBI WGS metagenome assembly OGIE01 (sample SAMEA2582021, study PRJEB24529) | metagenome | biome: Human gut stool | place: China | collected 2011 | reverse complement strand
CCTATTCCTCATACCCTTTTTATTCAATTGTCCAAGATGTATTGTAGTCCTACACTTTTTGCGGCTGCCGGTGCAGAAAGCTCTTGAAAACGGGCGCGCTGTAGGGTATACTATGGGGGCGGTCGCTCAAGCCGACAATATATAACCGGGTGTAGCGCAGTTGGTATCGCGCCTGCTTTGGGAGTGCCGTGGTTGTATCCGGGACAGGGTGAGGCGAAACGCCGCAAAGCCTTGTAACACCTGCGTTTGCGGGATTTCACCCGGTTGCTGAAAGTGGCATAAAAGCGGCTTTGACCACAGGAATGACCACAGACAGAAAAAACTTTATTTTTACCGTTCGCCGTGGTATCATGGCAGAAAAGTGAATATCCGGGTGTGGCTCAACTGGTAGGGCGCGACATTTGGGATGTCGAGGTTGGGTGTTCAAGTCACCTCACTCGGACCAAAATCCCTCTGAAATCGTTGATTTCAGAGGGATTTTTCTTATTCTTTGTCTATTGCGGCGCAGGAGGTAAGGTTCCATCTCCTTTTTTCTTTTCATAGCAATTGTCCATATTCAAAGTGAGAAAATCGGTTAAAATGATATGAATCGATAGCCATATCAGCCCCTCCAATTCATTATCTTATCATACTATTTCTGATACAGAACAACTTCTCGTTACCCTCTCACAGCGAGCATAGTCCTGTGAGGGGAAGGAGACGGCTTATTACTTTTATGGCGTTGGGATTTCAGTCTCAATCAGTCCCGGAATTTGAGTAGCAATTGGTGTATACAAATCAATTTCAGCGTTTGGAGTGGATATTGATACTACCAATGAATACCGTACGGTTTCATTACATTTGCCTAAATAACTGCGTTCTCTCCACCAGCCCACAACTGGATATACCGCTAAATAATTTGCATTACATAATTCGACGGCACTTGTTTTTATAAAGTCAGAATGTACTGAACCTACATCACGGTTTTCGCTACCAAGATACCATCTGTTACTTCCACTCGTACCTCCGCCATGATCATCGCTATCTTCACGCATTTTTACATTAATCCTTTTTTTGAAATCTTCCACGCTTTCGTCCGTATTTATTACATCAAACCGTAAACCGCATGAAGGATACCGATATCGGTTATTCCAACCCTTTTCGCCAGGACCCGGCTCGATAAAATACGACAATGTAACTCGCATTTCTACTTCAGCTTCTCCCAAACTTCGAAGCAATTCCGATGGCCAGGGAATCTGATGTAAATGCATCTCCTTCATTCCGATTTGACCATTGTCTTTCTCGTAAGGTTGGATTTCACCTTGAATAATCAAATTTACAGAATTATTTAAACATTGAATAGCTCTATCAATATTGGGTATTCCGTAGCCGCATGTACGCAGAAGTTTACGTCGCCCCGTTTTTTTACTATCATCAGTACAAAACTGTTCTTTCATCTGCGAGGTCCACCGTGCCGAATGAATCAGAAGTGCACGAACTGTTTCTGGCCAAATATCAGGATATTCTGCGAAAAGTTGAGCTGCCATGTGCGATGCCTGAGCAGTAGCAGAACTCGTTGCCCATATTGTAGAGAATTTTCGGTTTAGCGGGCGATGCCCAGTTGTTAGTAGCGATAGGTCTGGACAAGGAACATAATCTGCCCCGTTTGTTGCTACATTTCCTCCATCCAGGAGTATTTCAGGCTTTACCGGCCATTTGGATGCCCACATAATAGAAGTTGCACTGTAGGGACTGAGTTGACCGCTCTCTGCTACAGGACTAAACCCCGAAAATGCTTCATCATTAATAATTACACTTTGAGAAAATGCCCCCACCGTTAATGCATTCCAAGACTGCCCTGGACTCTCAACGCTATGAATCATATTTGCATCAGGATATCCAACCGCAGACATTTCGAAACTTTCGACATTACCCGCACTTACCAAAACTAATCGCTTATCACTATCGGCGACACCAGAAGCAACGCTGTCCACAGCTGCAGACCAAGACGTAGGGCTCCCATCTCCAGTATTATATACAGAGGAAGTCACTGCAATACAGTGACTTCGTTTTGCATCGGGATTGGCGATCTCCGCTAATGCAACTGCTTGTTCCGTTATTGCGCCGTACAAATCCGGTGGATTTTCACCACGTGGCGGTAAAAGTTTCACCGCCTCAATTTGATGATATACATTTAAAGGCTGTCCGCTAATCAATGCATCTTTCAAATCAGAATATATTGCGATGCCAGCCATCTCTGTGCCATGTCCGTCGTGATCAGAAGCCATCCATGCTGAATCAACACTTTGCACCCAATCTTCTCGGGTCGCAGGGGCAATAAGTGGATGCCCAACAGTAAGACCGGTATCCAAAATGCAAACAGTTGCCCCCGTATTGTGGAAAGTGGTCCTTCCCAATAGTTCATCTACCCATTCAGCCTGTTCACTGCCATTTAATTCATCGAAAAAATTAGTTGGTTCAGGTGCACGGCGAAACTCAGCTAAATAATCACACCCCGTTAGTAAACCTAAGAGTTGATTATGGTCTGCTTGAACAAGCCGAACCACACGTTCTGGAAAAGCAATAAACCTCGGATTTTCTGTAATCTCCAACGCTGAGCAGCATTCATCAAAATTGCTTATTGCTTCTTCCATTTGTCCATTTTCATATCTAAGCCAAACTTCACACCATACTGCAATGTCACCAGGCATATCTTTTCGCTTACCAACCCAGAATGATTCTAAAACGGCAAGTTTCACATCTTCGATGCTTCGTACAAGATCGTTGTGTTTAGGTGATTTGCCTTCTTCCAAAGACTCTAATGAATCACTAAAAGCTTGTACTCGGTCAAGAAAGTAATTCTCTTTGCCAGCAGGAATATACACTGTGGCTCTCTGCACATTGCCGTCTTGTCGAACATTGAGAAGTCTGATTCCTGATTTAGCTTGGTAGTTATCCAGCGCTTTTGTCTGGAGATCACAATTTTCTGCACCGGAAAACTCAAGATAAAGACCGTCCTTATAGCGTATAGCCGCAACTTGTCGTTGCGTCAGATCCTGGCGTCTGCACTCATTAAGTTCATGTGCAATAAAAGCAGCGTGCGCACCAGGATTGGTGCGCACGGGAAAAGTAGTTCCAGAACGGCGGCGCTTCGATACGAAAGGAAGTGTATCCCGTGTTTCATGAAGAAAGATATTACGTTTTTCTACAGGCATTAATTACGCCTCCTTCGCAGAATATGCATCTATGCGTTCGTCCAGCAATTTCATAAGCTGCTCATTATCAATAGATGTGCCGTTAAGGATAGAATGCTTGATAGCATCGTCACACGCTCGAATTATTTCTGCATGGCTAAGAGACTTGGCTTTACTCACTAAATCTGATGAAACAAAAAAATAACGATCATAGGACTTTAGCTTATAATCAAACAACCGAACAATTTCGCTTTCAGACGGCATCGCATAATGTAGTACATCATCAAAACGTCTAAATAGAGCTTGGTCTAAGAGCTTCTGGTTATTCGTTGCCGCTATAATAATGCTTTCGGATGTATCTTGCTCAATAAATTGCAAAAACGAATTCAAGATTCGTCGAGCTTCGCCAACCTCATTATCTAACCCTCGATCAGCACCAATAGCATCGAACTCATCGAAAAAATATACGCCAGTTGATATTGCAATTGAATCAAAGATTTGACGAAGCTTTGCACTGGTTTCACCCATAAACTTTGTTACAACCTTGTCCATCTGAACCGTATATAATGGTAAATCTAATTCGGAAGCTATGACCGAAGCTGTAAATGTCTTCCCTGTGCCGGGGCGTCCCTCTAACAAGATTTTTCTTCGATTGCTCAAGCCGTATTTTTCAAGTTTGCTTTTATTCCGAAATTCTGACAAAATTCGAAATATTCGATTACTCAATTCTTCGGAAACAATCAAATCGTTCAAACGATTCGAGGGAATTTCCATAAGAAACATCCCATTGGGATTATTTAGTCGCAGAACCGTTCCCTTCGTTTTTCCGATTTTATCGGCAGTCTGCTTTAGTTCACGTGCAAAGGTGTCATGGCCGTGCTTCGCTTCATACGCGGCGATTTGGAGTACAACTGTTTTAAACTTATCATTATCAGAATCGATATGAGCTTTTATTAAGCTTTTAATCTGATCCGCTGTTGCCACATGAATGCACCCCCCTTCATAGATATATAAATCCATTTTTATTTTACCACCTGGCTTAAATTAGTCAATATACAATCCTTTAATATTAGCCGTTTTCACACTTTATTTGTTGTATATTCTTTGCTTTTCCTTCACCGCGGCAAAATTTTGATTAAAGTTCAAAACTATTGTCTAAAAGTAGGTCTCCATGCGTGCAGATAACTCCGCACACATAGAGATTGTTACTTTTCCGCTTTTCCTCGCCGGGTCGCCTTCCCCTCCAGTGGGCTTCCGTCACCTTCACCCAAATCCTTCAGTCGCTGCGCCTCCGCAATCTCCGCTTTCATCTCCACGATCAGCACCTTCAGCTTCTCCTCGCACTCCTCGCGGGTGTGGGCGTAGACATTGCGGGCGTGCTTTTTGCCGTCGGGCCATTTGGGTGAGTAGCGCCCCTCGAAGAGGTGGTCGTTGATCTCACTGACGCAGCCGGTGCCGGAGCGGCGCTTGCGGCCTATGTAGGGCTTGAAGTCGGTCATGCTCGGCTTTTCCGCCTGGGCCGGGGCAGTTTCCTGCCCCAGCTCTGAAGCGTCCTCCTGCGGCGCTGCCTTGCCGATGCCGCGGTCAATATTTTCGGCGGCTGCCCGCTGCATATCATCGGTAATGTGGGTATAGATGTCCAGCGTGGTGGCCGCCGACACATGACCCAGCATAGCGGAGAGCGTTTTCACATCCATGCCGTTCTCCAGCGCCAAGGTCGCGAACGTATGGCGCAGATCATGAAAGCGTACATGCTTGCACCCAGCGTGTTCCAGGATGAGCTGCAGTCTGCGGCGCACCACGCCAGGTGTGATGGGGCAGTCCTCTTTTACCGGGGATGGGAACATCCAGCGGGAGTCCACTGTTTTCTTATACTCCTGCAGCACCGCCACCACGGCGGGCGGCAGGACGATCTTGCGGACGGAGTTTTTCGTCTTGGGCGTGCTGATTTGAAGTTGGCCCCGCACATCGTAGACCTGCTTGTTCACATTCAGCACGCCGGTTTTGAAGTTCAGGTCGTCCCATTGCAGCGCCATCAGCTCACCCCGGCGCAGGCCGGTGGCCAAGTCCAGAATGAAGACTTCGTAGTAGCCCTCGAACTTCGCCTGAATGAGGAACCTTTGAAGTTCCTCCCGCGTCAGCACCTGCATCTCCCGCGCCTTCTTCGGCGGCAGCTTGCAGCCGATGGCCGGGTTCACACGGATCAGTCCATCCTGCACCGCTTTCTCCAGCGCGGAGCGACAGGTGGCGTGACACATGCGCACCATTCGGTCGGACAGCCCTTCGCCGTACTTGTCGGTGAAGCGCTTCCGGCCGCTTTTCTTGAGCCGACCATAGAACTGCTGCAGGTCATTCTGCGTCAGCTTGTTCAGTGGAATGTCCCCAATCTCTGGGATAATGTGCAAGCGGATGCGGCTCTCGTAGGTTTCTTGCGTGGTGGGGCGGATCTTTGGCTTGGAGTGATTCTCATACCAGTATGTCAGCCAATCCCCGAAGGGCATCTCGGGCCGCACCTTCTCCGGTTTCAGCCCGCCGCACGCTTCTTTGAGCTTTTGAAGTTTTTCGACGCACTCCTTCTTGGTTTTGGCAAGGACATTTTTCGTCTTGGGATAACCGTTGTCATCGTAGCCGATGACGATGCGACCTTCCCACCGTCCGTCCTTGCGCTGCCTTACCGTTCCGTCTCCGGCTTTTCGCTTTCTTGCCACGGTTTCAACTCCTTTCCGAAGATATCTTCCATGAAGCCGCCTACGATGCCGCAAGCCTGCTTTTGCATATCTGATGTGACATGGGTGTAGGTGTCCAGCGTGAACGACGCATTGGTGTGACCCAGGATGCCGGACAGCGTTTTGGCATCTACGCCGCTGGTGAGAGCGTGGGTGGCGAAGGTGTGACGCAGATCGTGGAAGCGGATACTGGGCAGACCCGCCCGCTGGAGCAGCGTCTTCATGTGGCGATAGGCCGCATTGGGGTCAACAGGGTCTTCCGGCTTCACCGGGTCCGGGAATATCCATTGACTGATGGTATCCGCCTTGCGCCGCCGCAGGATGTCCGCCACCGTCTTCGGCAGGATGATGGTACGCATTCCCTTTCCCGTTTTTGTCTCGCCGACGGTGTACTCACCCTTCCGCTGGCTGTGGAGGGTTCGGCATACCTTCAGCGTACCGGTATTCCCATCGAAGTCGCTCCACTGCAGACCGCAGATCTCGCCGCGGCGCAGGCCGGTCATCAGCTCCGTCTGGAAGAAGTCTCGCCACACCTCGTCCTGCTCCACCACTGTAAGGAAGGCGTCCAGCTCCGCACGGGTGAGAATACGCTTAGGCTTGTAGTTGGGCTTGGGAGCCGTTGTCCCCTCGGTGGGATTCCTGGGAATGACGTGCGCCTGTACCGCGTCTTTCAGTGCGGCGTGGAGCGTGGAATGGATGTGGCGAACCATGGAGTCGGAGAGCTGGTGGGCCATCTCGGGATGCTCGTGGATGCGGCCCTCTGTTTTCAGGCGGCGATACATCCGCTGGATGTCCTGCTGAGAGATGAGGGAGACTTGCTTGTCACCTAACTGCGGCTTGATGTAGTATTCGATGTAGCAGCGATAGCTTTTGAGCGTGCCGGGCCGCACTGTGCCCACCTTGTACTCCGCGAGCCAGCGGTCCAGCCACTCGCTCAGCGTCATGCGACTGTCCTCGGTCAGCTCCACATCGCGGTAGCACTCGATGTTCTGGTGCAGCTTGTCCAGCAGGGCCTTTTGCGTCTTGGCGTAGACATGACGGAACAGCGGCTCGCCGTTTTCCCGGTGGCCGATGACGATGCGGCCCTCCCAGCGTCCGTCGTCACGCCTTCGCACCATGCCGTCACCGGCAGGTCTTCGTTTAGCCATTAAGGTCACCTCCTTGCAGCAACACAACATACCACAAGCTGCGGGGGAAAGCTACTGAAAGATTTTCTTTTTCTTTGCTTACGGCGCGGCAGATTTTGCACCGCTTACTCCTCCCGATGGAACAGCAGCACATCCCGAAAGGAGATGTTGCCATGGGTGGAGGCCACCTCCCGGACGCTGCTGCCGCGCATTTTGTTGTACTCGTCCCGGGTCATGTCTATGTCGCCGCCCAGCAGGTGGTTGGTCATGTTGTGCTCCACCACCAGCTTGAACAGCAGCTTACCCAGCCTGTCGCCGAACACGCCCAGTGTGCCCTCCAGCATCTCTTGCAGTGCGCAAGGCAGGTATGCGACCGACCGTTCGGCGTGCAGGCGGCCACAATATTGCCGCAGGGCCTTCTCCACAAACTCATTGCGGGTGGGGCAATTGTCCAGCTTGTAAAATGCGTCCACTTCCTGCCACACTTCGTCTGACAGCCACACGGAGTGCCGGCTTTTTCCATTGTTGTCCATTAAAAATTCCTCCTTTTTCATATGTCTGCGCCGCTCAAAACCCCTGAAAATACGGGGCAAACGGGCATTTTTCAAAGAATAGCGCCAAAGCATATTGGGAGCCCCTAAATCAGCGTCAATCTCAAAATCCCGCAAACCCCCGTGGCAGCCCGCACTGCGGGCTGCCGTGAACGGCATGGGTGCGGAAAAGCGCCAATGCCTTTCTCCTGCCCCGATTTCGGCGCACCGAAAATCGGTCCGAAACCGCTCAAAAGCCCCGGGGGTGCTATCTTCACCCGCTTTCGCTCCGGCGAGGTCACACAGTGGCTCACAGGGGCGAAGGCGGGGCTTCTGCGGCCTGTTTGGCCAGCGTATCTTGTATGCGACGGCGCTCGGCGGCGGCTTCCGCTTTGGCCAGCTGCCGCCGGTTGAACTGCTCCACGGCCTGCTCCGGCGGGAGGATCGTGTAGAGCAGAGAGCCGTTTCGCTTGCGGCCGTCTTTCAGCGTGACGGTGGTGCGCTCTGTGCGGATGAGCCCCTTTTCCTCCAGTTGACGGACATATTTCGCAACGGTGTTGCGGCTCATGCCTACGGCCTCGCCGATGGTGCGGTAGCTGGGGTAGCACTGGTAGGTGGTGCGGTTTTCGCAGTACATGAGAAAGGAGTACACAGCGATTTCGCCGGGGGACAGGCCCAGTCGGCAAAGAACTTTCGGCAGGGGGTAGTAGTTTCGGGCGGGCGTCTGCCAGGGCAGGGTGCGCTTCATTGGGCACCTCCCGTCTGCCGGTCTACCCAGCGGCAGAACTTTTCCTTGGGGACGACGATGCGATTGCCGATGCGCAGGGCAGGGAAGCCCTCTTCGTGCATGAGCTCGTAGGCGCTGGAGAGGGAGATCCCCAGGAGCTTGGCCGTCATTTCTGCGTTGAGGAACAGCGGAAGTTGGTCGTAGTCGGTGTAGTCGGATCGTTTCATAAAACACTCCTTATTTCAAATTCAGAGAAAAAGAACTTGCGTTTCGGAGGCCTCTCTGTTAGACTTGTGGCAGATGGCGTCTGCGTTTTCCGAAGCGCGGCGTGCCGCCGGACTGTTGCCGCAGTTCGGCGGCTTTCTTTTTGGATGGAATGGTGGATGGGCTGCCCCCCTTTCATAGATGGAATATACCCGATTGACAATATTACTCTTATCGGGTATTATGAGTATAACAGATAAAAACGCATTTGCAAGGCGTTTCGAAAATATCGGCACGCACGCAAAAAATCAATCGGGTATGGAGGGGCAACTATGTTTCGGATGAGCCATGACGCAGTGGATTTCTTTTCCGCCGACTTCACAGCGGCGGGCGTGATCGTGGCGGGGGAGGAGTACCCGCTGGGATATTTTGCGGCGGAGGCGCTGGAGGTGTCGGGGCAGCTCACCCTGGATATAGGCGCTGCGGCCAAGGAATTTGCTGCCGAGGCGCAGATGTTTTTCGCCGCCCGGGACCCGTCCAGCGCTGGGATCGCCAACGAGGCGTTTCGGCGGCTGTGGCATCTGCTGCGGAAGCTGCCGCTGTATGAGCTTCTTTTGCGGCGGGAAGATGCGCCGTCCTGCTTCACCAGCGACGAGGACTGCCGGGAGATGTGGGACGAGATGATGACCCGGGGGACGCAGGCCCACGACGACTATGCGCACTGGATAGCCCGGCTCAGCCGGATCGGCCAGGACTTGAGCGACTTCCAGCGCAACACCCAGTGGATGCTGTCGGCGTATTTTGAGGGCTTGCCCTCCTGCAAGCGGGAGAACTATATCGACGCCTATGGCCGCTTCAAGGATGGGATCGGGAAGGCAAAGCTGGCGGATATGGACGAGGAATCCGACCCGTTCTACGACCCGCCCGTGGCGTCATTCCGCTTTGATTTCCCGGCGCACATATCCTTTATCCCGTACCGGGACGAGAAAACCGGGAAGCCGAAGATGGCGGAGCGCTCCACTTTCGACGACTTGATTGCCTTTTTCTACTTGGACTTGACAAGGGGGATTGCCGCAGGGAATCTGCCCCGCAGGTGCAAGAATTGCGGACACTGGTTCGTGGCCGTGGGCGGGTATAACACCCAGTATTGCGACCGCCCCATCCTCGGCCAGCACGGCAAGACTTGCCGCAGCGTGGGCGCCCATGAGACGGCGAAACGGAAACTGCGGGAGGCCGCCGCCAAGGAGTACGCCCGCACCTATAACCGCCTAAAGGGCCGGAAACAGCGGGGCACCATCTCCACCGATGAATGGAATCACATCGTCGCCGTGGCGGAGGAGCTGCGGGCGGCGTTTCAGGCAGGGGAGATGGCGGAATCGGAATATTGCCGGAAGCTGAAGGCGCTGTGAGGTGTGATAGGAATGTAAAAAAGCCGCTGCCCCCGGCCATTCCTTTGACCGGGGGCAGCGCCTATTCTTTGCTTATAGCGTGGCAGATTTTGTGCCAATTTACTTCGCCTTGCTGGGGTGCCCTAAGACCCGTTTATCCAATCCCAAAGAATCGATTAAAGAACGCCATCAATTTATCAATTATGGCCTGTTTTTTAACTGTGCGGTTCCCGCCGCCAAAACGGGAGATCGGCGGCATCAGCTTGTCAATGTCTGTGCCCGTCGTTTTGACAGAACCGTCACGGAAAGCGCTGTCCATAAAGCGACGGGTCTCCTCGTCCTTCAGATTTTCTTCTTGGATGATCGTGACAAGCTGCCGTTCCTTTTCCTCGGCAACAAAGGTGCGCCATTCCAGCATCACATCTGACACATCGTTGATACCTGCAATAAAGGTTTCGATCAGTGCCTTCTTGCTACGTAGTTCTGGGCTTGCATCTACTGCCTTCTGGATCGTAATGAGAATTTCTTTATCGTCGCAGTGGGAATCGTGATACTTTTGGACGAGCATCAGAATGTAGTCGATATTGATCTCGATCTGCTTGATTAGCTCGATTTCAAAAACGATGTCATCGGTGATGTCCTCTTTTTCGCCACCGGGCTTGTGGTTTTTCCACTCATCCCGTAAGTCCTGATAGCGGCCAAGATAATCCTGAAAATCCCGCTCGCTCAAAATTTCGCTTCCGGCAAACTCGTCGAACGAAGTCAGCAGGTTGCGCATACGCAGAATCGCACCGAACAAAACGATAAACTCCTTCTGCCGCTGTTCGCCGGTAATGCGTTCCTCTGTCAGCGGGAATTTCGTTGTCAATTCCTCAATCATATCCTGGTAGCCTGGGTGATATTTTCCGTCGGCATCCTCGTAGCCAAAGTAGTAATCCTTATAGCCACGCATCAGGACGATACCGCCCGCTTCCTTATCTCCGAAAAGGGAGATGGCGTCGTCGGTGCGCTTTTGCAGATTGCGGAAGCAAACGATGTTGCCGAACACCTTGATGGAATTGAGAATCCGGTTGGTGCGGGAATATGCTTGAATCAGCCCGTGCATTTTCAGGTTTTTATCCACCCACAGCGTATTCAGCGTCGTGGCATCGAAGCCGGTCAGGAACATATTGACCACGATCAGCAGGTCAAGTTCCTTGTTCTTCATCCGCAGGGAAACATCCTTATAGTAATTCTGGAATTTGTCCCCGTCTGTGGAATAGTTGGTGTGGAACATCCCGTTGTAGTCACGGATGGCCGCATCCAGAAAATCACGGGAACTTTGGTCAAGTGCGGAGGTATCCTCCGGATTCTCCTCGTCAAGAATACCATCCGTTTCTTCCTCATTCGCTCCATAGCTGTAAATGACGGCAACCTTCAGCCGCTTCTGCGGATTTTCCGCCATTTGCCTATGAAACTCGGCGTAGTAGAGCCTTGCAGCATCCACGCTGGACACGGCAAAGATGGAGTTGAACCCGCTGACCCGCTGCTTCTGCTTGATTTCCTCGATCTGCTGCTTGCTGCCGGCAGAGGCAACCTCGGTGATATTCTGCAATACGCTGTATGTATAGGTTTTATCACCCCGGTAGGTCTTCTGGTCAAAATGCGTCAGAATGTAATCCGTGACCAGTCGAATGCGTTCCGGGGCAAGAAACGCCTTTTCCCGGTTGATGTCCCAAACCTCTTTGTCGTCAATATCCGGCTCGGCGTCCATCGTTTTGATGTAGTCCACCCGAAAGGGCAGTACATTTTTGTCGTTAATGGCGTCCACAATGGTATAGGCGTGGAGCTGATCGCCAAAAGCCTGCTCTGTTGTGCGAAGCGTAGGGTTCTTGCTTACGCCTGCATTGACTGCAAAGATGGGCGTGCCGGTAAAGCCGAACAGATGGTACTTCTTAAAGTATTTGGTGATGGCTTGATGCATATCCCCGAACTGACTCCGGTGGCACTCATCAAAAATGATAACAACTCGCTTATCAAAAACGTTGTGTCCGGCGTTCTTCTTGATAAAGGTGGCGAGCTTCTGAATGGTGGTGATAATGATTCTTGCATTGTCATCCTCCAACTGGCGCTTCAGGACTGCCGTAGAGGTGTTGCTGTTGGCAGCTCCCTTTTCAAAGCGGTCATATTCCTTCATCGTCTGATAGTCCAGATCCTTGCGGTCCACAACGAAAAGCACTTTGTCGATGTAGTCCAACTTGGTAGCAAGCTGCGCCGTCTTGAAAGAGGTCAGTGTTTTGCCGCTACCGGTGGTGTGCCAGATGTACCCGCCGCCTGCTACGGTGCCGTATTTCTTATAATTGTTGGCGATCTCAATGCGGTTCAAAATGCGCTCGGTGGCGACGATTTGATATGGCCGCATCACCAGCAGCATATTTTCCGCCGTGAACACGCAGTAGCGGGTAAGGATATTCAGAATGGTGTGCTTGCAGAAAAAGGTCTTGGTAAAGTCCACGAGATCGGGGATAATGCGGTTGTTCGCATCCGCCCAGAACGAAGTGAACTCAAAGCTATTGCTGGTTTTGGACTTCTTGGCTTTCTGCGCTTTGGCGTCCTTGATGTGATTAAAGCGGGTGGTATTGGAATAATACTTCGTATTTGTGCCGTTGGAGATCACGAAGATCTGCACGAATTCATACAGTCCGCTGGATGCCCAGAAGCTGTCCCGTTGATAGCGATCGATTTGGTTGAAGGCTTCCCGAATGGGAACGCCCCGGCGCTTCAGCTCGATATGGATCAGCGGCAGACCGTTGACCAGCACCGTCACATCATAGCGGTTATTGTGGGCAGCGCCTTCCTCGGCAGAGATGGCATACTGATTGATGACCTGCAGGCTGTTGTTGTGTATGCACTTCTTGTCAATGAGCCGGATATTTTTGCTTTCCCCGTTATCCCGGCGGAGCACCTGCACATAGTCCTCCTGAACCAGCCGGGTCTTTTCGAGAATGCCGGAGTTTGTGTTTGCCAGCACCTCGTCCCAGAAACGCTTCCATTCGCCGTCCGTAAAGCGATAGTCGTTCAGCTTTTCCAGCTGCGTCCGCAGATTGGCAATCAGGTCAGCCTCTTTATGGATGGTCAGGCGCTCATAGCCCAGCTCGCAAAGCAGACGGATAAACTCCTTTTCCAAGTCCGCTTCGCTCTGGTACGCCTCCGAGCGCTTCGACTGCGGCTTGTATTCGGTGACAACAGTGCTTTCATTGCTCTGGGCAACAATGTTGAAATAGCTCATCATATTACTCCTTTATTAGAGAAAGGTACGCAAAAACAGCTGCGATTATTGTAAGGACAATATTCAGTAGACTCTGTATATAATCCCTGTCTTCTACTTTCTCAATTTCGATTGAGGAGATGCGGAATATGCTGGCAAATAAAAATGCAGCAAAGCTGAATGGGATGAAAATATACCACTCGATGCCCCATAGCGGGGCGCCTTGTCCATGGATGAGCGCAACAATTCCACATATAAGGAAAAGAAGTGCCGCACCATACAGTACCAATGCTACAAGAGCAAAAATCAGAGTTAACAGTACACTCATAATGCTAAATGTAACACGGTCGCCTTTTATATTTTTTCGAGGTAAAACACAGATTCTGAAAATGCATTTGAATTCATTAATCGCTATCTTAATGATACGCAGCAATCTATTCTTGTCATTATATTTTTTAAATCCGATTGCCTCCTGTAACTCTCGGATATTGGCCTCTTTCTGCTTCTGCTTAGCGTCTTCATCTGCTTTTTTGGCTTCAATGATTGCGTTCGCAATTATGTGCTGCATTTCTGCTTGTGACATGCTTGCAGGAAAAGCTACAGGCGGAACGGTAGGCTGCGCTTTGACATGATCGCGCCGCTTTTTTCTGCTGTTCGAATTTTGACTTGGCACTCTGCACTCACCTCATTTTTCAAATTCAAGTAGTTTATCCCTGTAATATTCATATTGTTTCTGCCGTGCTTCGATTTCGGCGGGCAGGCCAGAGGAAAGGTCGGTGCAGAGGGTGTCAAAACGGTCGAGAACTTTTACAATGCGCTTTTGCTCTGATATTGGTGGAATATATGCGGTCAATTTTTTTAATTTTTCTGAACTCAAATTAGGCTGTGCTCCACCTTCTGAAATCGCATATATTTCTCCAGACATTTGTAGCAGTAAGTGATATAAGTATCTGTTTAATATAATATTCTCCTTCGGAATGAATTTTCCAACTCGTTGATTAAGATAAAAGTTAAAGGGAGTGACATTTACACCTATTTTCCCAGTTGTTGCACCAGACATAGCAATAACAATATCGCTTTGTCTAACAATGTATTGTGATAAGTCTTCTTTGTAATCTGCTTCATCAAAGAAAGCCAGATTATCTGTTGATATTTGATTTTCTTTGATATTTGCAATTCTTAGGATTGCGTTACCCGATTTCTTAAATAAACGACTCTTAAAAGCAAAACCATTCTGAAAATTGAACATATCGCCAAATTCCATTTTTATAGCTTTTGTATTTTTTTTGAGAAGTTTATTTCTATAGTGCGCATACTGCTGTTTTCTTGCGGTAAGCTCTGCGGTAAGCTCTGCGGTAAGCTCTGCGGTAAGCTCTGTGAAATTGTCCAGTATACGGACAATTTCACGCTGTACCGGCAAGGGTGGGACGGGGATGCGGATTGCTTTTATGTCGGGAACGCTCGAATGAACAACCTTACTCTTTACTTTTCCTTTGCTCTTTTGCTTTTGTGCGTCCAATGTTGAAAGCGCATAGGACAAATATTTGGGGTCTTCGTTGTGCTTAAGAACAACAATATCACCACCAGCCAAACAGGTTTCGTGACCAATATATGCACAGCACTTTGCGATGTCTTCTACACTTTCGCCTGTAATAGCGAAAAGAATATCCCCATAGCCAAAGTATTTCTTGCTTGTTAAAAGAGTCTCATCTGTGTGTGACACACAATTTTCAAACCATACACCGTAAGTAGTATAGATTTCCCCATATCGAACGCACGGCGTACCGGTTTCACGAACTTGGTTTCTTGTAATACCAGCCCCACGGAAAACATCGGTTGCGATTTCTCCGAGCGTTTTATAAACAACACCCTCTGGGCAAAGTTCCTGAAGCAATTTTTCAAGTTTTGTCATTGTATGCCCACCTTCTTTTTCGTCAGATTTTTCAACCTTGAATCAAGCGCATACAACCGTTTAATTTGCGACTCTGCTACATAATATAAATCCGAAAAATTTGCTCTTATGTACTTGAAATATCTCATCTTATCCAATCTTTGAGAATAAACATACAGAATAAAATCCGACTGAATGCCTTGAGCATTTTCTTTCAACCCGTCAAGATTTAATAAAAGCCAGTCATTTGAATTCGAGCAGGTTTCTGTAAGCTTTGATGTGCGGTTTCTAACATCGACACAAATTAAATCGCCGTCCATGCCATACGCCTTATGACGAGTGGTGTTCAATGGATGTGCAACGACAAATGAGCGGATAGCCTTAAAATACTTTTTTGCTTGTTTGCAATCTGCATCGACTTCCAGATTAAGATAATCTATAACTTCCTTCTTCAAGATTGTATGGATTGAATCGACAGCTTCGCAAACCCAATCAACCAAAGCGATAATATATACAACCTCTTTCATTGATGGAGTTTGTAGATTGTAAATTTCGGCATTCAAATCCTGAATACAAAAATTCACCTTTTGAAGATAATCACAGCTCAGATAGAAATTATCTTTGTCACCCCAAATCCAATGCTTGTGTATGCCGTGATTCAACCCATTGAGGCTCCTTAATTCTGCTATATTGCTCATCCCTCAATCTCCCCAATAATCCGGTCGATTTCCTCTCTCAATTTCTGCTCCCGTGCGACGATTTCCGCAATTTCTGCATTCAACTTTACGATGTCGACCTTCTCACGGGTATCCTCCTGCTCCACATAGGTAGAAACGGAAAGATTGTAATTATTCTGCTTGCTGCCAACTTCGTCGTTTGGCACAAGGCGGGCAAAATGCTGTTCGTCCTTGCGTTCTGCCACGGCGGACACGATGCGCCGGATGTTGTCCTCGGAGAGCCGGTTGTTCTTCGTAACCTTCACAAACTCCTTGGAGGCATCCACAAACAGAACGGCGTTGTCCGTCTTGTTCTTTTTCAGCAGCATAATGTCCACAGAGATTGTAACATTTAAGAACAGGTTGGAGGGCAGCTGAATGATAGCGTCCACAAAGTTGTTATCCACCAGATACTTGCGGATCTTCTGCTCGGCCCCGCCACGGTACATAATGCCGGGGAAGCAAACGATGGCCGCCGCACCGTTGGAAGCCAGCCACGAAAGACTGTGCATAATAAACGCCATATCGCCCTTAGAGGCAGGAGCCAGCACGCCGGCCGGCGAAAAACGGGGATCGTTGATGAGCAGCGGGTTCTTATCGCCCTCCCACGGCACAGAAAACGGCGGATTGGATACGATCAGCTCAAAGGGCTGGTCGTCCCAATGCTGCGGGCTGAGCAGAGTATCTTCCCGCACGATGCTGAATTTGTCAAACTCGATGTTATGCAGGAACATATTGATGCGGCAGAGGTTGTAAGTGGTCAGGTCGATCTCCTGACCGTAGAAGCCTCGCTCGATATTATCCTTGCCCAGCACTTTTTCCACCTTCAGCAGCAGAGAACCGGAGCCGCAGGCAGGGTCATAGACCTTGTTGATTTTCGTTTTGCCGATGGTGCCGAGGCGAGCCAGCAGCTCTGAAACATCGGCAGGCGTAAAATACTGGCCGCCCTTTTTACCTGCGTTGGCGGCATACATCCCCATTAGGTACTCATACGCATCGCCGAACAGGTCGGGATTGATGCCATCAGTAGAGAACAGCGGCATCTGCGCTACGCCGTTCAGCAGCTCTACCAGCACCTTGTTGCGCTTGGCAACAGTTTCGCCAATTGCCTTGCTGTTCACATCGAAATCGTCAAACAGACCTGCAAAATCATTCTCAGCGTCTCCGCTGGCGGCGCTGCTCTCAATGTGGTTGAACACACGCTCCAGCGTCTCATTCAGGTTGTCGTCCTTGTCCGCACGGGCAAGAACATTGCAGAACAGCTCCGAGGGCAAGATGAAAAAGCCCTTTTCCTGCACCAGCCCTTCTCGGGCAGGCTCCGCATCGGCGTCCGGCATTTTGGCATAGTCAAAGTCCTTATTTCCGGCAGCGTGTTCGCCCTCATTGATATAGGCAGTGAAGTTCTCCGAAATATAGCGGTAAAACATCGTGCCCAGCACATAAGATTTGAAGTCCCACTCCGCCACATGACCTGCGTGAACAAGGTCGGTGGCGATTTTATATATGCGGCGGAACAGCTCGTCCCGTTCCTGATCTTTCTTTATCTCTGCCATTTTCCTCACTCCTCCTGGGCGATCCACACCGCTTCAATCTCATCAAAGGGGATGTTGTTTTCCTCACAAAATGCCTTGATTTTTTTCATTGCCGTGATATTCGGCTTGGTTTTGGCGTTTTCCCAACGGTTTATCGTTCCAACGGATACATTCAGCGCTTTTGCGAAATCTTCCTGTGACAGCAGGGCTTTCTTGCGCATAACCCGTATTAACTCACTTAAAGGCGTCATCAAACAGTTCTCCTTCCAGAAGATTAACAGCATTATACCATAAACCTATCATTTTCTCAACACCGTTTGGAGAAAACCGAATACCAAAATACAGAGGCGCAGCCTTCGGAGCAATCCGTTGGCTACACCTCTTTCTTGCACTATGGAAAAGGCCAAGTAAAGCCTCTCATCTCCCTCTTTTCTTCACATCCTCATCAATACGGCGTTTCCAGTCGGCGCTGAGAGGTTGGGCCGCTCGAACGCTGCACACGGCGGCGCTGATGACCTCATAGTTCAGCGCCGTTCCCTCCTCGTCGCACTTGTAGTTCACCGCTCGGTCAGCGTCGATGCCGAAGCGAGCTGCCTCCTTGGCTGCGTCGATGTTGGCGCCCAGGAACAAAAACTCCCAGCCGTATTTTTCCTTCTGACGCTCGATCATGCGCCGCACCGTCTCGTAGTTATAGCGGCGGCTGGCGTTTTCGTAGCCGTCGGTGGTGATGACGAACAGGGTCTTTTCCGGCACATCCTCCCGGCGGGCGTACTTGTGGATGTTCCCAATGTGGTGGATGGCCCCACCTACGGCGTCCAGCAGCGCCGTGCAGCCCCGGGTGAAATACTCCTTCTCCGTCATGAGCGGCACCTTGGCAAGGGGCAGGCGGTCGTGGATGACCACGCTCTCATTGTCAAACAGCACGGTGGAGACCAGAGCCTCGCCCTCCTCCTGCTTTTGCCTCGCGATCATGGAGTTGAAGCCGCCGATGGTGTCCGCCTCCAGCCCTGCCATGGAGCCACTGCGATCCAGGATGAAAACCAATTCTGTCATAATGAAAACCCTCCTTCGTTTGATTGCGCTCTCATTGTAGCGCAGCCGAAGGAGGGTTTGGTCGCCTGTGGGGCGACATTTTTTGCCTCAATCAAGCCGTGTCTCTGCTTGAAATCTCTGCGAAAATGCTTCCAATTTAATATCGTTGCCGCCGCTCAATGTAAACGCCTTGTTTTTCATTCGGTTCGCCATTTCTATGTCTCCAATGTCCATGAATGCTGCGGAGACCGAAGTCAAAAATGGCGCTGTTTCGACCTGCTGCCCGTATTTTTTTGCCACATAGTCGTACACGGAGATGACCGCATTGGGGGAGTTCGTTTGCCGGTATAAGCTGCAAAGCGTTGCTAAAAAACTTTTCGCCTCACCAGCGTTTGCTCGCAGCATGGCAATCTCCAGGGAACGAATCGCCGTATGGATTCCGACCTCATCTTTTCCTTGTTTTCGCGCAAAGGCAATGAGGTCTTTCACGGGGTGACCATAGTGCTCACGGCGCTTTTGATACAGGCTTGAGATCCTGTTTTGATATTTTTCCTTGGGAATGTATCCGCTGCTTGATACCCATTGGTCATTCACCCATTTGAAATACTCCCCTTGATAGAATATCTCTTTTTCGGCACTACCTTTTGCCTGCGGCTTTTCCGGCAGACAGGCATAGACCTTTTTTCCGAGCATGCTGACCGGGATGGTGTATTGCTTCCCCTGATAGGAAAAGGTGATTTTGCCATTCTCGATTTTTTCTGCGGATACTACGGCCTTTTCCCCGGTGTTCTTATCAATAAACCAAAGTTTTTGTGGTTTATATGTATTTTCTTTTCCCATGCCACTACCTCTCACGCTCCCAGCAAACTCTGGTCGAACGCGAACAGCGCCTCGTTGATCTTGAAAATGTCATAGTCACGCTGCATGATGAAATACTCGATGATCACATCGAATTTGCTGCTGGCGCTGAGGGCATAGCCCGCCCGGGCGATGAGGTCGCGGGTCTCGTCCAGGTTCAGCTCCAGGGCGATGGCAAAGGCAATGGCCGTGGACTTGGAGGGCTTATAGTCCGGATTGTTGCGGATTTTGGAGAACAGCTTGCGGTCCACATTGGCCTTTTTGTAGATTTCAGAATCCTTTTTGCCGCTGCGGTCAATGAGCTTCAGCAGGGTCTCCGAGAATCCGGCGTCCAAATGTGCCAGTAGGTCATCCAGGTTGTCCGAGGCCACGGAAGCGGAGGCATACTGCGGTGCGGCATCCTCGTAGACGCTCAGCGGCTGGCTTTGCAGGTCAAAGCTCCCGTGCAGACGCTCCCGGCGAGTGTCGGTGTGGGCGTCCACATAGTGGTCGTCGATGTATTCGGCAATGTCGGCGAACAGCTTGCCGCTGATCTGGTAGGCCTTGCGGTCGAAAATGACCAGGTAGACCGTCATGTCGCTGCCCAGCAGGAACTCGCCGATGGTGTCCGCCGCCACCCGCAGCGCCTGATCCTTGGGGTAGCCGAAGATGCCGGAGGAGATCAGCGGGAACGCCACCGTTTCGCAGTTGTGCGCCTGGGCCAGCGCCAGGCTCGTCCGATAGCAGGAGGCCAGCTGCTCCCGCTCGCCATGCCCGCCGCCTCGCCACACAGGCCCAACGGTGTGGATCACATACCGGCAGGGGAGGAGGTAGGCTTTTGTGATCTTAGCGTCGCCGGTCTTGCAGCCGCCAAGCCGTCGGCACTCGGCCAGCAGCTCCGGCCCCGCCGCCCGGTGGATGCACCCATCCACCCCGCCCCCGCCCAGCAGGGACTCCTTGGCTGCGTTGACAATGGCGTCCACGGGCATTTTCGTGATGTCGTTGCGAACGATGATAAGGGGCATAGTGTCACCAACTTCCCATGATTAAAATTAAGTCAATATGTGTTGCCCTCAACCTTTTCTGCTTCGGACATTTCTTCCCAATCCCCAAGATTTCCACACCTGCGAAGGTAATCGTGGCCGCCATCCACAGCGCACGAGCCACAGCTGCAAAACTTGAAATCATGAACGGTTTTGCTTTCGATGACATCTCCACATTTTTTGCATCTGATTGCGTTTTTGATAATTTTCGGCATATCCATTTCCCCCACAACGCGTTGCTGCATTACCATGTCGGCGGAAACCCTGAAAAACATTACATTTTTATTTGCCGGCGATGCTTTGCCTAACTTAGCTCTGGCATTAACTGATTTTTTTAATTGTGTCTTCGCCCAAAGACAAACCATTTTCGCTTGCGGCGGCACACATTTTGCCCCCGCAATTACTAACTTTTTGGATGCAGTCAGTAATAGCTGCTGCTGCTGGAAGCAAAATCTGCTCCTCTCCAATACGAACTTCTTCTGTTGTTTTGCCGGAAGGCAGCATTGCGATTTGTTCATTCTCTAGTGAAAGACGACGAGCTTCCTCGTTTTCCTTCAATGTCTGCGCACGAATAAAGTCTGTTTCTGCTTTCGTTTTCTCAATCTGGGCCTCTATCAGCTTCGTGTTTGCTTTTATTTGTTCAGTTTCCGCAGCGCCCTTTTTTCGTTTTACATGGTCATTAATTAGCTCATTCACCTTTGATGCAATTGCAAGCAGACCTGTCGAAACGCTACCGTCAACAGCTTTTTCTTTTCCAATAAACTGCTTTAGCATGAAAATAATAAAGCTTACAGATATTACCGCTACAGGAGTATCGGGTAATATTATTTCGAAGAAGCCTGGAGATCCAACTGCGGTTCTCATGGTTAGTGTATCTCTAAAACTCCCTTTTCCATAAAGTGATGCCGTTGCATCGGCAATTGCCATTATATTGGCTAATAATTCCACATTACTTGACAAGTTAAAGCTATCTTTAGTTGGTTTTTGAAAAGTTAGGTGAATTAAATTTTCAGATATATATACAGGAAATAGATTTCGAAACACCATAGTTGCTTCTTCAGTAATATCTGAGATGGTCTGCTGCGCTCGTAGAGTCTTAAATAGGTATATGTCTTGGCATAAAACCAGCTCTTTTTTCCAAATTACTTTACGGCGATGTATATATGTACATTGGTCATAATCCGCACTTTCTGATTTGCGTACTAATCTCTCAACGCAATCGCCAATCAAACCAACGGAGACAGTTTTAGTCCCTTCGTTCGGAATGAGAACTAAGTCTCCATTGTGCATACGATTATAAAAAATATCCATCTGACTGAGGATTAGCCCCGGCCTTTTTTCATCTGGATACAAACTCTCTATGTGTTTTTTCTTTCCTTCTTTTGTTGTTTTATTACTTACAATTACAGAAGGAGATATTTTGTCCCATCCTAAAGCTATAAAGTCATTGGTTATAAAATCATAGTAATATTTTCCGCCGTTAGTTCTAAAAAACCAAATTTGTTGATCATTTCTAATAATTGGAATATCGAATTGGCTTGCAATAGATGTTAACAGGTCCATTGTAAAACTCCTCACACTTTCAATAGAAATAATCAATTATATTAAAAACGATATTAATCTCAAAGATGTACTTCATTCTGCTACCCCAAGGCGACCTTCATAAAATCCCCCGTACCGCAGTCCAGCGCTGTGAAAACCTTCGCGGGTGTTTCCATGGCAGTATATCTGTATGACTCCACCTTAGCGCACAACGCTGCGATGACAGCTGACTTTTTATACAGCCTTTTTATGTCCTTGACAAAGTGATATACCTGGCAGGACATTACCATTATCGCACCCATACTGCCAGAGCCCATTCCAACACTTGCCAGTGTTGTATATTATGATAGCATATTTAGGCGCAAAAAGCAAGAAAATGGTGGAATATCACGATTTTTGCAAAAAATAAAAACGATAAGGATTGCTCTTAAATTCCCTCGTGACGCTGACCTTGCGTCATAGTGCGTGCTGCCACAGCGTTTGTTGTGCAAGCCACTCGTGCAGGAAGTGATTATTCTTTGCTTACAGCTGCTCAACTTTTGAGCCGCCACCCATGCAAAAAACACTTGCATATTAATATCCTCACAAATACAACTTGATTTTATATCACTTTAGTGATATAATTCGCGCAGAGATACTTAGGAGGATGCGGAAATGGATCAGAAAATCACCCTATATCACGGCTCTGAGCAGATCGTAGAGGCTCCCGCCTTTGGGTTGGGTAAGCATAACAACGACTTCGGGCTGGGCTTTTACTGCACGGAAAGCGAAGCGCTTGCCAAAGAATGGGCCGTATCCTCTCTGCGCAACGGCTTTGCCAATCGTTACAGCCTTGATGCGGAATACCTAAAAATTCTGAATCTGAACAATCCGGACTATACGATTCTGAACTGGATTGCCGTTTTGGTAGAGCACCGTCTGTTCTCTATCAATAATCCGGCCGCGCAGCGGGCCAAACGATATTTGATCGAAAATTTCGGCGTCAATGTCAACGCCTATGACTTGATCATCGGCTACCGAGCCGACGACTCCTATTTCGACTTTGCGGCGTCTTTCTTGAATAATGGAATTTCCGTGCAGCAGCTTGCAAGTGCTATGCGCCTGGGCAAGTTGGGCGAACAGATCGTCGTCAAGTCTAAATACGCCTTCTCCCTGCTGCATTACGAGGGATTTTCCATCGCAGAAAGGGAAAAATATTATGTTCTCCGCAAGGCGCGAAACGACGAAGCCGACCAGCTTTATTCGAAAATGCTCGAAGAGGCGACTGACGGCCTGTACATGCTTGACATTATGAGAGGAGGCATCCGGAACGATGACCCACGCATACCAAGAAATGTATCTAAATAATGCGCAGGCCTTGCTGGGCGATGCCTTCGACTATGCCATTAATGCATGCGGAATCGCCGGAGATAGCTTCATGGAACTGTTTTCCGTCAGCTCCGTCAGCAACCGAATCGAGAACGGCGAAGCGGCCTATATTATGGGGAAAAGCGGAATCGAAGCGGCTGTTGATGTCCTGGTTGAGACTACGGGCAAAGCGCCGACGGTCAAACCGAAAGCCAATTTCAACCGTTCCAGAGAATATTGGATCGGCTGGGCCGTCGCCTACTACCAGTGGTTCTCCGGCAGGAAGTTCAGCGATATTTTTAAGGTTCTCTCGTTTGAAGATTTAGAGCGGATGTATGCGCCTCTCCACGAAGCGGACATCAGCAAGTTCGCCGATATTGCCGATGCCAAAGTACGCGAGTACTTCGCTGATACCAACCTCAAGCGCATCCGCACGCTCTATGGCTGCACGCAGGCGGAGCTTGCCAGACGAAGCAATGTCAGCCTTCGGTCGATTCAAATGTACGAGCAGCGCAACAAGGACATCAACAAGGCCAGCGCGGAAACTGTTCTCAGCCTCGCGAAAGTCCTCGGCTGCACGATGGAGGATCTTTTGGAAAAGTGAGCCTGTGGCGGAAGGGATGACTTTCCCTTAAAATGACCCTAAAATTACGGGAATGCGATAGTTATTGAGGGAAAGCGAGTTTCACCTTTAGAGAGAAAATGCGTGATGCTATTCTTTGTCTATAGCGCCGCAGCTTCTGAGCCGCCACCCCGCAGAAACCACTTGCATAACCGCCTTTCCAGAGTTACAATGCAGCCAACAGCAACGAGAAACGCTTCCCGTCCGGCATCGGTGAATCTTCACCGAAAACCGGGCGGGAAGCGTTTTTGACCACATAGATTACCACATACGGCTCCGGAACACCCGGAAACAGTGGAGATAAGAGCGTCAAAGAGTAAGTAAAACAAATTAAAAAGCGTCGAAAACCGCTATAAACGAGCGGAAAAAGTATTCCCAATAAGTTTGGGAGCAGGATGCCGCAGGTTCGAATCCTGTCACTCGGACCACCTTTCCTGGAAAAACCGCCTAAAAAGGCGGTTTTTCTGCGTTATTAGTTCTATTTTGAGTCGTGTCTAACCACATGACAACTGTGGCCAGAGGGACAAAATTGCGGTGAAAACCGGAGCATAGTCGGACTGCAAAAATGCAAAATCCCTAACCCATCCCTAACGGGTGCATTTTCGCCATTTTTTACACGTAGTTGTGACAACATCTTGAAATATTCGTCGCTATGCACTATAATATCTCCACGGTAGGCCTTTGTGCCACCAAGGCGACCGTATGGGTGTGTTCCCATGCGGTCTTTTTTATATCATTGTGATCCCTTTATGATAAGGAGAAAGAAATATGTATCAAAACAACCAGTTAGATTTACTGATTAATGCTTATGAAGGTAGCATTCCCCCAAATGTAGCCCAGGTTATTGCTACAATTCAAGCAATCTACAAGGCATACAACGATGATTACAGTCGATATACTGAAAACTATATTTCTATGATGGAAAGCACCTTCAACAGTTTGAAAACTGCTCAGTTAATCCCTGAGGCTAAAGGCGGAACACTACGCACCACAAAGCCAATCGACTCAGAAAATATTTTGGCCCTCTTGTCGGATTATCATGACAAATTATTCGGCCTCCGCTATTTGAAGTTCTTAAGTGAGGAAAAAAAGACAGTTGTATTTGTCGGACCAAATGGTTGCGGGAAAACTACCCTTTTGCGAAATCTGATTAATGCAACCGGCGAAGATCAGATTGGGTATTATCCAGCAGATCGGCTTTTGGTGATTAATGACAGCTATAATCCAGAACGTGATTTTGCTACATTTTCTAAGAGCTACCAAAATGCAGACAAGTACGCAAGCGATATTGATAATCAATCACAGGCGCACTATATCGTTCAGCAAATAAACCAAACCATTACCCTATTTGAGAAGAAGCGAGCAACAGAAATGGATCTTTATGCAAAGGGAAAGCTGCGGCTGGAAGATAGCCTTACTGAAAAAATACTGGGCATATGGAATGAGCTGATAAAAGATCGTATTCTATTCTCGGAAGGAGCTCTAAAGGTTCAAACATTAGGCGGAACGGAATATCCTATTAAATATCTTAGTAGCGGCGAAAAAAGTATTTTCTACTTTCTTGCCTGCATCTTTCTTAAAGAGAAAAAGTCATATTATTTTGTTGACGAACCCGAGAACAATCTCAATCCGTCAATTGTCTCCAAACTATGGGATATCATTGAGAAACACCGTGAAGGAAGTATATTTGTCTACCTAACTCATGATAGCAACTTTGTTGCGTCGCGAATAAATAGCAAATTATTCTGGATTGAAAAGTATGATGGCACCGAATGGGTCTATAAACCACTGCCCGAGAACGATAATCTTCCTCAGCACCTCATGGTAGCCCTTGTGGGCAACAGAGAACCTGTCCTGTTCTGTGAATCGCAAGATGAATACAAGTATGACGATATTGTATTCAAAATGATGTTCCCCGAGTTCAAAGTTATTCCTGCCGCCGGATGCGATGCCGTTATTGCCAAAGTAAAAGCATATTCAATTGCCGGCCTCCCACAAAAAGCATTTGGAATAATTGATTGCGATTACAAGGATCAAAGCTATTTAGAAGGGCAGGAAACCGATGGTATCTTTCATTTGCCATTCTTTGAAATCGAGAATTTTCTTTTCTCAGAGGAAATCATAACCGGTGTGATTGCAACGTTCAGTCGTGACAAAGAGAATGCATTCGCAAATCTCAAGTCTGCGCTAAAAAACGATTTCATCTCAAAAAAAGAGCAGTGGATTATCAGAAAGATTGCATTTCGTTTGAGAGAAACATTCTTCACCGGGAAAATTAAGAGGCTAAAAGATTTTCCGGAATTAAAAGTGGAATACACATCTTTTAGCAGTAGTGTTGACTTAGATGCTTTACATGCCAGTTATGAGGCTGAAATCCAGCAAGTAATTGATGCAGATGACTACAACACTTTGCTTCGATATTACGATAACAAAGGTATTTTCACAATGTTCCTCCCACAATTGAAACTCGAAAATAAAATGCCGTATAAAGAAGCCGTTTTTACTTATTTAAGCGAGCACAAAGATGTGTTGACAGGTCTGCGAAGCAAGTATTTCCCTGGCATTATAGTATAACAACACTCCGAATCTTACTTTCGCACAAAATCCGAGCGAGTTTTTGCATTGTCCGCACAAAAATGAAGGAGTTTTCCTTTCAACTGAAAAAGAGTAGCCCAAGGGACATAGTTTTGTCCCTTGGGCTTCGTTTCCTTTATCCTACCTTTTCGAACGGTATCACCTTGCACCGGTTCTCCTCCGGCGGATTGGGAGGCTCCGGGGTGGTGATTGCCGTAGCGGATTCCATGAAGCCGCCGATCTTCTCAGCCGCGCCTCTCTGCATATCGTTTCTTGCCCTTGACCGTTTCGAGCTGCGCCGCCAGCTCCAGCATGAGCTGCTCGGCGTCCGGATGATTGCACACACCATCCCGCATGGTCTGCACCAGTTCCAACATTGCCCGCCGCGCTTGGCGCACCAGCTCGTCTCTGGACTCAGACTTCTGTTCGTAAAGGTGCAGCATTTCGTTGCGGAAGATATCATTGGTCAGCTTGGACTTGATCTGACGGATGCCTTCCTTGGAGAGGTAGGCCTGTCCCGCTTTGGCGGACCAGGCCATCATGTGGATGTGCGGGTGCTCGCCCTCGTCGTGGAAGGCAGCGTACCATCGGAAGTCGCCGGGCGGGATCTTCATTGCCGCCGCGATGTCGTTGCGGTGGGCGCGGATGAGGTTTCGCCACGCCGCGGCGTTGTCGAAGCCAAGCCGGGCCGCATCCTCACGCTTGAGGGAGATGATGTGCGTCCACACATTTCCAGTGTAGTTCTCCAGTTCTTCCATGGCCTTGTCCAGAGAGACTGTGTTCTCATCACCGAACAGACCATGAGCACCGATACGCTCAGCACGAGGCCGGGTGGCGATGTACTTCATGTACTGGTCTGACTCGTGGATGGCATCCCAGTTGGACTCGAGAGCCAGTGTGATGAACGCAGAGGCGCTGACCTTGGTGGGCTTCGTCAGGTAGTCCTCGTACTCATAGAGCGTTTTGCTGTCCGGGAAGTCTTTGACCAGTTTGGCGATGAGCTGCTCCTGCTTTCGGGTGGGCGGACGGTCATCCGGGATAAGCTCCACCCGCTCCCGGGTCGCGATGTAGCGAAGGTATCCGGAGGCCCCGCCGGTGCTTTTGATATAGGGACTCTTGAGGATCAGTCTTGCCATTCGTCATCATCCCAGTCCGGCTCCTGACGGGAGCGCGCATACTTCTCCAGAGAGATGGTACCGTTTGTGACCTTTACATTCCGGACACTCTGCGCTCGCCTGCGATTCAGGTCATCCTGGTCCATCTCGAACGTTTCCGCGATGATACTGTTGGTCATGTCCTGCTCCACGCATCTGGTAAAATCTCTGCGGGCGATATAGTCCTCCAATCTGCTCAGCCTGCCGTCGATGGCAGACATGATTGCCATGGGCAGCAGCGTTGTGTTGTCCTGTATTCCCAGATAATCCACATAGAAGTTCACGGCTTTCTCGATGAACTCATTTTTGCTCTGGCAGTTGTCGGCGGCGTACCACTGCTCGATTCTTCTTCTGGTTTCCGGCTGCATCCGGAATGCAATACGATCTCTGGTTTCTTTACTCATTCAATTCCTCCTTTTTGCTGTAAGACATCCTTGAAAAGCCCTGCAACACGGGGCTTTTCGGGGAAGCTGACGCCCTCGGTGCTTATTTCGCCTCTCAAAGACGCCAGCTTCAAGCTCCCGAAACTGCCCGCACTGCGGGCAGAAGTGGCGGCTGCGGCGGCGCTTGCGACGCCATGCCTTTATCCTGCTTTTTCTTTCGTCCTGCAAAAGTCTGCCGAAAACGGCTCACATCCGGCTTCAATCCTCTGGCTGGGACTGGGACTCGCTTCCTCCCGGAAAGGCGCACACAAGGCGTTCTGGCGGCCCTGGGCGTTGGACTTTTCGAGGAGCTGCGCCGCACGATAGCGGGCGGCGGCCTCCTCTGCCTGCCGGAGCTGCCGCTCATAGAATGCTTCGAGTACACCTTGGATAGGGCGAACGGTGTAGAGCAGGTTTCCGTTCAGGGGTCTGCCATCTTTGCTTCGTACCATCGTCGGCTCTGTGTAGATGAGACCTTTCTCCTCCAGCTGCCGCACGTACTTTGCCACCGTATTTTCACTCATGCCGATCGCATGGCCGATAGTTTTGTAACTGGGGTAGCACTGGTAGGTCTTACGATTCTCGCACCGGAGCAGATAGGAATAGATGGAGATCTCACGAAAATCCAGACCGATGCTGAATATCTCATTTGGTACCATAAAATAGTTTTTTTCTGCGCTGCGCTTGGGCCATTTGTTGAAACTCAATTCATACCTCCTGTATTGTCGTAGAGTTCGATGACGCTCACACAGGGAACAGAAAATTTTTCATTGCTTTTCTGCTGTTTACCTGATATACTTTTATCAGTAGATTTGTGCGTGCCTGTGTGTGCGCCGAGCCGCCGGACTGTTGCCGCAGTCGCGGCGGTTTTTATTTTGCGGGTGTGTTGTGTGATCCACATTCCTCCTTTGCCCTCATCTGTAAACTATCTTTTTCGCCTCCTCCGTGTTAGAATAAAAAGAGACCGTGCTCCCGGGAGCACGGCCAGAGATGGAATGACCTTCCGAGCGGATTGCCGAATGGCAGAGAGCGCACATGCTCTCATGGGGTGCTCTGTCTAAGGCCATGTGGATTCGTCGGCGTGGATACCGTGCCGTGCCGAACCAGGGGCAACCTCACCCGGGTGAAATTGTCCTTCTACTATTACTTAGAGAAAATTCGCAAAATCGGAAGGTCTGGAATTGTAAACTTTTTGTGAATGCAGAAAGAGTGGTGAGCTCATGTCCTTCAAGGATACCCAATCTTATAAAGAGCTTCAGGCAGATTGGCGCTGGATACACTCTATGGACCCGGAAGCTGCCGCCGCTGCAGACCAATGGGTGAAGGAGCATCCGGAGGAGTGGAAGGAGCTGGAGCATATGCTCTACTACAGCGAGGCGAACTTTCACAAGCGTGTAGCACCGGATACTCTGGAGGATTTGGATATAAAGCAGCCCCGATCTTACAATCCGGAAGCGTTCCTGCCGGAGGAAGTACGCAACGCAATTTACAACGACAGACGGTGGTTTGACCGAAGCAAGTATCTGCCTGAGGGTTCTGATGAAGATCCCTTCATGTATTTGGACACCCAAATCTATGACGCCCTGCATGCACTGACCGAACTGCAGAGGGAGATTTTGTTCCGCACGATCATCAATGGCGAGTCCACTGAATCCGTCGCACAGGACAAACAGTGTTCGTCCAGAAACATCCGGGATATCCGAGCCCGTGCGCTTCGACAGATTCGGGCCAAAATCAAAAGACGTGAAGGCTACGGCAGACCCGACGTTGTCATCATTATTTTGCTGTTTATGCTGCTTGTTGGTGTTCCGCTTGCTTGCTGGGGAGAACAGCTTTGGGCCGCATATCCCTGGCTGGAGTCTGTGGCTGCAGTGCTTAGCGCATTGGTTATGGCTGTCATGTTCCAAAATTCCCTTCGCAGAGAAGCAGAAAGGCTGCTGCGCCAGCACTGGGCCAGCCTGAACGGGGCGCGGGAAAAGGAATAACAAAAAGGAGTGAGACGCCATATGTCTCACTCCTTTTTGATTAGTTGAATAACGGCATCAAGACTTGCCTTATGGAAGAATCACTTGGAACCTCTCGCACACCATAGCCAACTACCGTTCCATTCGCATGCTTTCTCAAATGAGGCAATACGAATTCAGTATAGAGGTCTGTAGCAAACGTGTAGTCTCCACGACTCATGAGATGCTTACGGAGATAACCATTCATTATACCTACTGCATAATCAGCCAACTGAATTCCTGCGCTTTGAGAGCTACATTCTGTCAGCACACCGTGATACACATTTTCGTATTTCACAAAGTCACCTTCGACCATCATCCGATGACAGGCATCTTTGAGCTGTTTGACTTTATCCTGATTTAGCTCATCCATAATCACTGTGGCAAAGCCGTCGGGACGGGTATCCATCTGGATACGCTGAAATGCCTCTTGCATGTGAAATTTCAGCACCTCATTCTCCGCTTGATAGCATGGCTGGGTGTATACGCAGGTCACTGTGAATATGAACAGCAGAGAGGGCTTGTCCACCACACGGTTGAAGAACCGGCGATAGTACCCTTTGAGCTTGTCAGGAGTAAAGGATTTCAGAAAATCGACACGGTATTTTCCTTTTGAGATTTCCCACAAATCTGACCACTTGATTTCTTCGCCAACCGGGACACCATACTTAGTATTGAGCTCCTGAATCTCTTTTTGGAACACACGATAATCGCTGGCAGATAAACGGACATTTGCCCGTATGTAGAAGGGATGGCTGCGACGGAACGACTCAGATGGCCGCTTATTATATGCACCAGCTTCATCAGTAAAAATGTAGTACGCTTCGGCCACCAGCAACGCTCCTCTCTGTTTATGCGTTTTCCAGTCTAAACAGTTCCCATTCCGGTTGCATTTCTTTAAGTGCCTGGCTATTGCGAATTTCTTGTGCCAGTGCTTTTGCAGCCATATCTGTTTCATTAGCAATATATGGTTCTCTCTGCTCTAAAACCTTGCTGTCAAATGTCCCTAAATGGCGATGGATATAGGTAGCAAAATCTTCAGCATCCTCATTGCTGTCAAATAGAAGGACGACATCCAGCAGTCGTCGCGTTGCATACTGGGCTTCGTTTCCATTGTTATTTCCAATATGATGTTCCAGAAACCGCAGCAATAAATACAGAAGATCAGAAGTCACATAGTACCTTAAGCAAATGTTTGGATCGCTATAGTGGCGAGATGGAATATACTTCGCTTCAGGGCAGGGCGCGGTCATTCTATGGCCATCGAGTTCGGTTATTTGACAAGAAAAGAGCTGCGTACTGTAATGATATATTTTCAGGACACCATACTGTGTTCTTGTGTCTGTTTGCAGGTGATGATAGAACGCCCGATGTCCTTCTTTGCCGATACCATGCTCGTCTTCCTCATATTCAACGGAAATCGTGTACTGAGGAAACAGCTTGTGGTAATATCGAAAATCTTCTTCTGCCCATTCATCCGGTTTCCGCAGCAGAATCTTGACTTGTTCCAGCGGTGTCTGCAACAAACCAAACCGCTTTTTCCAAAGACGCTCCACATCGCGGATATCAGCGTTCTTGTCGATAGGCGTATTGTTGTCCATCACTCGGGTGTAGATATGGAAAGCCTGTACCATTTTCCCCTTCTTCGGAGGATCCGGCTTGTACTTTTTGTCCGTGTAACTCTCGATCAGATAGTAAGGAACATCGGTTGAGTTTTTGATAATAAACACATCTACTTCGTGACCTTCCAACCGAATTGTACGCACTTCTACTCGAGGGCGTATTTGTCCTGCAAACTCTTTTTGACTTAGAAAGTCAACTATGTTCTGTTGATTTCTTCGGTGAGGGTCATTTTCGACACCCATGATTTCAAATGTCTTATCACGAACACCCAGAATCAAATAGGTATCTCGGTCTGCCCGGTTGTTCGCAAGGCAAATGATATCATGCAGCAAAGCAGCCCTATCCTCGTGGTAGCATTCTTTGAAATCCCACCAATCATCCTCCCGCCCAGTGCAAATCAATGATTCTACTAATTCAGTTAAATCTTCGTCATAGTTTAACATCGAAGCGCCCCATTTATAAAACACAAATCAACCTACAAAGTAGTTGCTATAGGATCTAACTAATTCTCCACGGCGATAGTACTCGATATGGATTTCCTTCTGCCTATAGTTGATTTCATAATATACGCCCAATACATACCGGCACACATGCTCTGGCAAATTATGATCCCACGCCCACACATCATCAAACGAATCTTTCGTAAGGGCAATAAGCCGTTCACGGTCTTTTTGTTTCTTCGCTGACGGAGCATTGGATTTTTTCATTTCAATAGCGATTTGGTTGTCTTGGTCTACATTCTCACCTCTGCTGTGAAGGATTAAATCACAATTTATGGGGATTATTTCTTCTTGCTGCCCTCGGGTGGTTTTTCGAATGGTCTTGATACCACCCGCATTTCTGTTATACTCCACATCCGCGTAATATCCCGAATAAGAGTCATCTTCCTTGATGATATCGTGGATATGTAGCATCAGCACACCACACAAGGTCCGTTCAGCGACCTCGGTTCTAAATAAGCTATGTTCGGCCTGCAAGAACGCAAGGTTTGCTTCTTCAAACAGAGAAACCAGTTCGTCATAAGTTTTCATTACGTTCCCTCTATTTGAGACTTCAGCGAATCAAATTTTTTCTTTCGATCTATATGCTCCAATCGCATGAACGCAAGCAAACACATCTGATAGACCTCGTCATACCAATACTCCAACTGTTCATCTGATAGGTCGCCAACAGGTTTTTTATACTTTGTTCCCAATTGGTCTATATTGTTATGGCGTATATGAAAGTTATTGAATGTATAGAATAAGTCGCTGGAAAATGTTTTATCAATTCTTTCGAGGTTTGTTCTCTGCGGTTCGAGCAAATTCGCAAGATCAAGCAAAGTCGTTTTCTTTTCTGCCAGATTACCTTTCATCGAATAATGGTTATAGGAAATCAGCCTATACGACAAGCTCTCTGGAATAAATTCACCTTCAGCAACAGCTATTGCAGCAGGGTCTTTCTCCACAAAAATAGTAAGGTCATTCTGCTTCGCCTGCATATATCCGATTTTTTCAATCACCTGGCTGATTTGCTGTAGATAGAATTGAACATCAATAAGTTTTGTTGGCATATTCCCATATCCATAAGGATAACTCAGGGGAACACATTGGTATGCTATAAGTAGGTTTTCAATATATTCGCACAACGAAATTAAATGGTCAATATTGAAATTAGTCGGATCTTTTTCAAAATGAAATCCATGCAAATCATTAAATTCATCTAACGAAAGACATGTCCCTCTAAAGCAAAAAGCGATAAAATATGTGCTGAGCTCATCATAAACGGATATCCGGTTTGTGTTTGACACAGGAATGCTACGATCATATAACATTCCATAAAGTTTTTGATATTCTACCTTAATATCTATCTTTGCATCTTTTAAAATCTGCGCAAAATTTTGTCTCATGGATTCACCTGCTTTCATTCCACCGTAGCTTGTCCGTTCATGAGCATGGGGAGCAGCCAGTCACGGAGTTTTGTGAGCTCTCGGTTTTCTTGCTCTGCTACTCTGATTTTTTGCTCAATCGGTTGCACCATTTCCTCGAAAGATTTTATCTGGTCTCTTCTGGGGATAACTACCTTCATCTCAAAGAGAGTATCTTTTGTAATAGAACCAAAGGTGGTTCCATTGCCATCCATCACATCAAAAAGTTGCTTAAATCCTGAAAGGGTATACAGCAAGTGAAGCTGAGACCCAAATTTGCTGTTTAGTGCAGCAAGGCCACGGCCAATGCAGCAATCCTCCATAGCAATATTGAGCGTACCCACCGGAGCGCGGACACTCATAAGGATGTCACCAGCTTTAGCAAATCTGGTTGGTGCAGATGTATACACTCTTGGAACAGGAAAGCGTGTACCGAAGTCTGTACAGCCTTGGTAAAAGATCGTTCCACTCCCATTTTCGTTATAGGTGTCACCCGATGGAGATTGCCCCATCGTTATGTTGGCAATATCAGACAGCTGCCCCGCGCTCCATCCCTTCGGGATTTTGCGCTTGAGCTGGTCATTCCAGACCATCTCGCCGCCGGAAGAACAATAGGGCTTGCCCTCTGCGTTCGGGAAATCAAACTGCGTAAACCAGTAGTCGTAGAGTGTTTTGGCCATAGACTCAAGATTAAAACAAATATTTCGGTTGTTGTTAATCTTTCGGGATATGGCTTCTATTGCCATCGCGATTTTCTTTTGTTCAGTGATATCTTCCGGATATGATATAGGTGCATCTTTTAATTCAGAAAGTGTTATCAACGGAACAGTACTGCCCTTATTATTTCTAATAAAATAATTCTGCATCCAAGCGCTGGCAAACCAATAATATGCATATAGAAGATCGACTTTTCTTGTGTCTATACGAGCTCGAAGCTGCTTGTTTGAAATCACATACTTTTTGTATTTTAAAGGAGCTTCAAGAATGCCTACTTGGCCAATAGTTCCTGCAGCAGTAAAAATCAGGTCTCCTTCTTCGGCGTAGCAATTCAGTTCATCTGCCTTTTCTTCCGTAACAAACACAAAGTCATCATCATAAAACTTATCTAATGACAAACTTAGATTATTGCCGCGAATTACAGGCACGCCGTCCAAAACAAAAAATTTACTACTGATGTTCGAACCAAATGGGCCAGATATGATGGCTCCTTTGTCGGAACGGCAAATATCATTAAGAGTTGTGTGTATCCACTTACTCATACTTCACCCGTCCCAACTGTACTTTAATTTCATCTTCCAGACGACGGCTTTCTGCAAACATTTCATCCAATCGAGAAGTGAAGTTATCCATCTTTTCCACAAATTCTTCTGGCGTCAACTCCACATACTCAATCCTGACCTCGAAATACTGGCCGGCAGAAAAGGAGAACTTCTTTCCCTCAATATCAGCATAGCTGACAGTTACACAGAAATCGTCCTCAGCCTTTCCGGCATTAAAGGTTTTGATGATATGCGTGATCTCATCAACGCTCAACACAGTACGCTGATTTTTGCCATCGACCTTTTCTTTCGTCCCCAGTTTGGATGCATCCATCAGAATCACATTTCCGTCTTTGTTTTCTCGGTCGATGAACAAAATGGACACATTGGTACCGGTGGTGGCAAAAATGTTGGAGGGCATAGAAATTACACCGCGAAGCATCTTTTCTTTTACCAAATACTCTCGGATCTTTTTTGCAATTCCCGATTTGGTCAAAAAACCTGTCGGAACAACAATCGCTGCTTTTCCCTTGGGGGCAAGTGAGTATAAAATGTGCTGGATAAACAGCAGATAGACTGCCATTTTTTCTATGTCCTTTTTGGGAATACTCGGCACACCTGCGAAAAAACGCTTCTTGTGATTATCTCCTGCCAAAGTATCTCGGCTGTCGGAGAAATCCATATTGAAAGGCGGATTGCTGACAATATAGTCAAACGTGGCAAGCCCATCGCCTTTGGCGTTTTTGTGATAAGGCCGCAACAAAGTATCGTCATGTACGACATTGGGCAGCGAGTGGACGAGATTGTTGAGAATCAGGTTCAAGCGCAGGAACTCGTTGGACTTCTGGGATATATCCTGGGTATAGATGGTGCAGTTGCTTTCGCCGATTTCGTGGGCCAACGCCAGCACCAGTGTGCCGGAGCCTGCGGCTGGGTCATACACCGTCACATTCTTTACACCGTTAGGCACCATGATTTTTGCAATGATGCTGGCGATGGAATGTGGCGTATAGTATTCGGCGTACTTACCGAAATCCTTATTGTAGTCCTTGATCAGATACTCGAATATTTGAGCAAAGAAATCGTACTTCTGCTCAAACACACTATCGAAGCTGCATTCGGCAATCTTGTCGATGATAGCACGGCAGAAATCGTCCTTCTTCTCAGCCTCAATCACATGCTGGGAGATACCGCTGAACAAGCGCATGTTGGACTGGCCGCCAGTCCGGACAGAAAAGATATCAATGTTGTATGTAGCAATATCCAGCAGAGTATCATCAAAGACCGTATGAAAATTTTCTTCATTTTTTCGGTTGAACAGGTAAGAGATAAAGTGAGTCTGCTTCAGTTTTGCAGTATCCGGGCCAAAACCAAGCAGGAACAGTTCATAGTCATCATCGGTCATCTGGGCGAGTTGCTTTTCGGCATCTGCCGGGGACAGCTTTGCCAGCACAGGCTCTACTCGCTTCGCTTCGAAAAGGAACTTGTCGTTGAGAAACTTGTAAAGGAAAACCTCAGTGATGATTTTGTATTCGCTGGAGGCATTGCCCAAACCGAAATTGGTACATACAGCCTTCAGGCTATCGATCATCTGCTTGGTTTGCAGAGTAATATTGGAATCCATTATGATGCAAAATTCCTTTCCGTAAAGTATTCGTTGGAAATACAGGTGCCGATATACTTGATTTGCGCAGCAGAGTATTTCAAATGCTGGGCGTCAAGCTCCTGCTTAATCATCGGGAACATGCCCTGCATGAAGTAAGGCTCATTGTCCATCAAGTGACTATTGGAAAGCACTTGGGAATCCACCCGGTGCTTCAGGTGCGTAAGGACCTGATGCAGTACGACATCCCCAGCAATGGGAGGCGGCGTTTCACGCAGGCGTTTATGGGTACGCATAAATTTCACATCGCCATCGTATTTGGCAGCCAGCATCTGGTCAGCAAGATTCTTTTGCTCGGCCAGCTTGCGGATGCGCTCTAAGGCTTCGATATCCGCTGTCATTTCGTCAGCGGTCAATTCCTCGATATTCTTCTTAGCCAGCAAACGCTGCAGTTCTTCCAGTAGTGTGATGTACTCAGGGTCTTTTGGGTCGAGCGTATGCAGAACGGCCTTGCGGGTCCGATTGAGGGTATCCTGATATTTATCAGCAATCACCAGTTCTTTCTCGGAAACCTTGCGGAAATGGAACTCAATTTCGTCCATAGCAAGGTTCAGAATAGCGCTCATATCCTGGGCTTCTTCAAGGAGCTTCTTCTGGTTAATAAGTGCAATCCTATTGCAGACCTCGCTATAAAGGGCACTGATGTTGTTCAGGTCAAATTGGTCAGCCAGTTCGTCATAGCCGAACAGTTTTGCAACATTGAACAATTCTTTATACAGTTCCAATGCACGGCGGAGCTGTATGAGATCCTGTTTATCGTCTATGGCAGAAATCTGCTGTGAGAAAACCTCCGCATTTCCAGTATCATACAGGAACAGTACGTCCTTAATGTCCTGCAAGTCTGCTTCAATTGTCTCCGGGGATTTGAAGATGTTATCATACTGCTTGAACTCATCGCCCAGTTCGGCCTGAAGCTCATCGAAATATGCTTTATTGGTCTTATCAAATTCCGCACGGATATCCGCAAAATCGACCACATAACCGTATCGATAATTCTTGTAGGGCCGGTTAACCCGGGTCAAGGCCTGTAACAGATTGTGGTCTTTGATCACACGTCCCAAGTAGAGTTTCTTCAGCCGAGGAGCATCAAAGCCGGTCAGCAACATGTTGTAGACCACGAGAAAGTCAATCGTGCCTTTTTTGAAGGCGTCTATATTGTCTTTTCGGGTCTCTTTGTCGTCTGCATCATGCAAAATCAATGCCGCAGAATAGGGATAGGATTTTAACTCTTCAAAAATCGCACGCGCCTGCTCGGAAGAATCGCAGACGATCATACCACCGATGGATTCATCGTTCATGGCGATACGGCTCTTGCGGAAATCGTCCGTAATATACTCGACCAAGGCAGAAACATATTTCGGATGCGCGTACATCTCTTTCTTATCGAGAGAGCCTTTGAGCATCTCAATTTCTTCCAATGCTTTTTGCAGCTTTTTCTTATAGGTAGTTTCAATGCCTTCGCGAATCAACTTGAGAGTATATCCATCAGCAATAGAGCGATTGTAGTAATATTTGTGGATATAATTACCGAACACAGACTTGGAATCATATTTTTTGCCTGCAATCGGCTTTCCGTCATCATCGTAAATCGTACCAATCAGTGGCGTGCCAGTCAATGCGATCATAACCGCTTCTCGGTCGGAGGAAAGTAGATTGGCAAGGAAGGATCCGGTAGGTTTATAGCTGCGGTGGGCTTCATCCAAGAAATAGATGCGCTGTACATTTACTGCATAGTCGGACTGTTTCGCAATGGATTCCTTGGAGAACTTCTGAATATTGACCACCGTGATCGTAGGTTTGCCGGTGTTGTTGACTGTTCCGGTGGAATGGATGTTTTTGATGAAGTCTTCCTTGGAATTGGTTTCCTCTACATGAAGTCCACGAGCACGGAACTCATTGGCTGCCTGTGTCAATAGGTCAAGACGGTCTACGATGAAATAGAATTTTGCAATCGTTCCATGCTTCTGATAGTAGTCAGTCAGATAACGGACATTGTAATAGGCAAGCGCTGTTTTACCACTGCCCTGGGTATGCCAAATGATGCCGTTTTTTACCCCGGCATTCAATTTGTTTTCGATTGCTTTAGTAGCAAAGAACTGTGGATACCGCATCAGATGTTTTTCCAGATGGGTGATACCATTTTCATCTGTCCGTTCTACATAAGCGATTGCATATTTCAAGAAAGTTAGAATACGCTCAAACGAAAAAAGCGAAGTGATAATTCTATTGGTAGGCGAAACTGGGGAACTATTTGTTACATACTCCGGGCTATACTTGATGCTACTCAGATTGTTATCGGTCAGAATGAAATTTTCAACCGCCTCATCCTTCTCTGGCACGGAAGTCAAGAGCTTTTCGTCTTCCTCTCGGAAATGACTAAAAAACAGCTTCTCATAGCTGATGGTGGAGTAGAATGCTCCTTCCAGAGGGACGGCTTCGGTGTCATCATATTCGCTATTATTGGAGAACACCATGATCTGAGTCAAGTTGATAAACCGTCTAAACTTCTTATTCTTAACCCGCATCAACATGCGATCATATTCGGCCTTGATGCCGCCCTTGTTGTTAGGCTTTTTTACTTCGATAAAAGCCAAAGGAATACCATTGATAAGTGGAGTGATATCAGGGCGAAATTCATCAGAACCATTCTTGCAAGTCATCTCTGTGACCACATGATAAGAGTTGACTGTCCCTCCGAAATCTTCAAAATCAATCAGTTTCAAGCCGTTGTATCCATTGATGAGAACTGAATAAAACTCCCTGCCCAAATCATCGTTTTCCAGCATTGCTTTCAAAGCATTGACAATTTTCTGGACATCTGTGGTAGTCAAGGAAGTAGCATTGATCCGATTGATTGCATCACAAAGAACATCGACCAAAATGTTGGTATCGTCGTCGATGACTCCTTCATATTTTCTCAGAGAGATGTATTTATATCCCAGACGAGTGAAATGCACCAATGCAGGAATTTTGACTCGAGAGTTTTCATTGTGCGGCATTGTGCAATCCTCCTTTGTGACAGAATTAGTTTTTTCCTTATGATTTCAACTTATAAATGCGGTTTCGATTGCCGCCCTCTGTAACAATCGTTCCCTCAACGATCATCTCGCTGAGTATCCGTCTTGCTCTTGCGTCTTTAACGCCGAGCATATCGGAAATATCTGAGCATTTTGCAGAAGCATGATCTGTAAGATATTCAAGGATGGCGATTTTTTGTGTGGCGGTTTTTGTACCTTTATCGCCATTCTTTATCGCTACTTTTTTATCGCTACTTTCTTTTTTGAGTAGCGATAATGATAGAATAATTCTGTCCGGTTCAGAGAGCTCCACGATAACTGGCTCTTTCCACCCCTGCTCACGCCAGACACGGAATATATTCGGAATACCACTTCCAGCACGCTCACCAATATCAATCAGGTTGAACATCTTCAGCATCGTTCCGTTCCGCGGATCAGAAACACCACCGCTTTTTGCGGCATCAATTTCGATGCGGAAGCTGCCCGGATTAGACATCGTAATGCTATTACGCTTTTTGATGATGACCAGCCCCTGCCTACCGTAATAATCAGCATTGACCAAACAGTTGGCCAGCGCTTCGCGCAGTGCCTGATGCACCGTAGTATCATCCACCCGAACGCCCCCGTCCATCTTAAACGGCACCTTGATGTCCTGGATCAGCTTGTTATAGACGCGGAAATAGAAGTCATACACATTACCGCTCCAGTCACCGGAAGACGAAATGATACGATCTGTCCAACGGGTATCAGCATCATACTGTTCTTGGTAATCCAGAAAGTAAGCGTTGAATTCCCGCACAATATCGTACTCGTTGCCAAACATGAGAAGTCCTGCGGAGGTAGGATGCTTCTTTCCGTCAGGGCCGATGCCCACAGCACCCAGCTTCAGGAGGAAATCTTCATCCTCCAAGGCTTCCCACACATGGCCGGGTCGAGAAAGGCGCATTCTCTGACGGTAGCTGCGGATGCTCTCCTGGTTGAACACCGTCAAGTCCATTTCGCTCAGAATGAGCATGTCTTGCGTTTTCACGGATGCGTCCCGCACCATGGCCTGATATTCTTCCTTGGTGCAGCGGTAGTCGCCCTCACCGTTACGGCGGTATGTGCAGAGCGGATTGCCGTCCACATACACCGGTTTATAGGAGCGCTCGGCACGGGGGACATTGATGACCACGATATGGTTGCCGTCGACTTCCTGAACAAATACATCCTTGGATGACAGCACATTCACGCTGGTCTTGTTGGGATTGTTGACGATATCCCAGAACTCCTTGATGAGTTTCTCCGGGTCAGGCAGATCCACAGTGCGGAAGGATTTGTCGGTCAGCTCCTCCACGCCCAGCAGGATAATGCCGCCGTGGGTATTGGCGAAGGCAGAATAGGTTTCCCAAATGCTTTTGGGCAGGCCACCAAGAGCTTTCTTCGCCTCAATACGGTTGTTCTCCCGATACTGCTCGATTTTGGAAAAGTCAATCATGGTTTTCCTCCTTTACGAGCTCTATGATATCGCAGAAGTCGCAATCCAGTACGGTACAGATTTTCGTCAGAATCTCTGTACTGACATGCTGGTTCTTGCCCAGCTTGGCAAGGGCGGTCGTAGACATGCCGGTAGCCAGACGCAGATCCTTTTTTTTCATGTTTTTATCAATCAGGAGTTTCCACAGCTTATTATAACAAATCGTCATCGTAACACCTCGTGTCAGAGTATACACTAATACGGGTTAATTCTAACACAGCAGCTTCAGTTTGTCTATTGAAAATCCAATTTTCAGATTCGTGATGTCCTTTCCAGACGAGAGATTTTGAATTATAAACTGGCAAAGGATAACCGCAGGAATGCTTTTTTGCTCTCCTGCGGTTATTTCTTTGTTTATGCGGCGCAATTTTTGAGGTCAACCCATGATGTCGATTTTGTTCCCATTTTCGTAAATGTCCGCGCCGTATTCGCAGTGATTTGGCCCTTGGTATTCCAGCCAACCGAAGCCCCCCACATAGACCATATCGCCGGGTTGCAGATCAGTGACCGCCTGCGCCGGGGCGGGTACGGGAGTAGGTTCCGAAGCATGTTCCGATTCAGCCGTTGGTCGTGCGTTTGAATCTACGGATGCTTCCACTGGTGCAGGCTCCGGCTCATTGGTGGTTTCATGGGGAGGCTCCGGCTGCAGACTCTCAGTTTTTTCTTTCTCTGACGGTGGTGTTGCTTCGAATTTTTCTTCGCGTTCTGCAACGGTCGCTTCTGGAGCGCTTACGGCGGGTGATTGGGGCGGTGCGGGTGTTCCCCCGACCGTTTCAGCCTGCGGCCACACGGCGGCACACAGGGCGAGACAGGCGGTAATCGCCGCGGTAACGATGATTCTCTTTTTCATTTTGGTTCCTCCTCTTTGGATGTAAAATGATTGAGTTCTGTGGACAACTCACCTTTTGCGGAATAGCTATCAGAACTTCAGAAGATTATCCAGAGCATTTGCCGCCTGCTGCAGCTCACTCTGCGTAGCTTCCTTTGGCATATCCTCATCCTTTTTTGCCGTGTACAGCAGATAGGGTTCATAGTTCTGCCGGGTGATCGTGGGGCGGTAGTGTCCAAGCATCCGCGCCAGTTCCTTGGTTTCCATACCGTTCCGTAGAGATAGGACGGCGCAGGTGTGCCGGAGATCTGTGAATCGGATGTGGTCAAGCCCCGCTTCCTTGATGATCTCATTGTGCATCCGGCGCACCATCTGCGGCGAGTAAGGTTTCAGCGTGGCCGGGTGCATAAACATGAGCGGACTGCTTGGGTGCTTGTCGTGTTCCATGATCAGGAGGTCGATCACCTCCGATGTCAAGGTTATTGTTCTCGTTTCCGAGCCATATTCGATCAACTCCCGCCGTTCTACAGAGCGCTGCTCTGATATGGTCAGCGTCCTGTTTTTTACATTGAGGTCGCTCCATTTCAGGGCGATTAGCTCGCCTTGGCGTAGGCCTGTCGTCAGCGCCAGCATGAACATGGGGAGATGCCCCAGCCGTTCTGCCGCATCCAGATAATCCTCCATCTCCAGCGGCGTCAGCACATCGGCATTGACCTTCTTTGGCTTGGAGTAGTGGAACGCTCTGGCGGGATTATCGCCAATCAGGCCATCCCGCATGGCTTGGTCCAGGCATTGCTGAAGCAGGCGGTGGATGTGCCGCATGGTTTCTTCCCCCAAACCAGAGCTGCCGGGTCGATGATTGCCGAAGCGCCGTCGTTCCTCCAGAAAATCTTCAACCATCTCCGATGTCAATTCAGAGAGCGGTATATCTCCCAGGCCGGGGATGATATGGTTCTTAAATACATAGTTGTGTGCCGCATAGGTGGTCGGTCTGCTCTGGGACTTATCGTAGGTTTCCTGCCAGAAGTTGATGTATTCCCGAAGAGTCATATTCCCACCTCCATGCACTGGCGCTGCAGATCCCGGAATGCCACCCACGGGAGTCTGGCCTGTTTCAGGATTTTCTTGTGTAGATAGTAGAACTCGTGGAGTTTATACTCCGCTCCAGTTTTGGGATTGAGGAACACATAGGGCGAGTCAGTTTCCGGCAGCTGCTTCAGAAGGCGTTCTGCTTTGGCGTTGAGCGTCAGCAACCGCTGACCCTTGAGGATGTACCTGTAGCGGACATGAAAATCGGCCCACGACAAGGTGATCAGTTCACATTGCCGCAGGCCGCTTGAAAGTCCTGTATAGATGATGGGAAGTACGCCGAGCTGCTCGGCTGTGTTGAGGTAACGCTGAATTTGTCCCAGGCGCAAAGGAGCTGTTTTGTATTCCTCTGCCTTGGGCTCCTGGCAGAGCCGCACCGGGTTGTAGGGAATGAGCTGGTCCTGTGCCGCTTTGTCCATGCACCGCCGCAGGAGCAGATGGACGCACCAGACACTTCTGGCACTGAGCCCCCAGTTCTGCAGGCTGTCGTAGAAATCCGTGACCGTCTGCTCTGTCAGGTCAGAGAGCGCCACACTTCCGATGCTGGGGATGATGTGGCTGTAGATCAGATTGCGGTACCCGCCCTCGGTGTTGCCGTTCCATTTATGGCGGTTGGTGATGAACCACCGGCCGCACCACCGCCCGACTGTCATGGTATTTTCTTTCTGCATATCGTCGCCTCCTTTTGGCAAACGAACAATATCACAGAAAGCAGGAAATAGCTACTGAAAAGAGCGGAACATTTGCAGGAAAACTACTATTCCAGACGCTGCCGATGGCAATCTTTCTTGTCATTCTTGTCAATTGCTAATCACATGACAAAAATCCGGTTTTACAGCTTTATAAGAATCCCCATGCCGGGTTTATTTCTTTGTTTATGCGGCGCAGTTTCTGAACTGCTCCCTGCGGCAAAAAGCACCTGCTGTCGGAGGTGAATCTGGTCGGAAGCACTTTTAATATACAGAATTCCATCCCATACAAATCCCAAAAGCCGAAAGCGGTGGCTGAAAAAAACAGGCCAATAGAGTTCCAAAGAGGAACTGTTGGAGCGACAGAAAGCGCTAAAGAGGGCACAAGAGTCCTCACTGAAGGTTCAGACATAGGTTTGGGTTCAAGAGACCGGGCGTTCGAGTCGCCCCACTCGGACCAAAACCCTCTGAAATCGGTTGATTTCAGAGGGTTTTTCTTATTTGCTTCGGAAACCGCCGGCTCTGCCGGTGGAGGTATCCCGCAAAAAAGCTTTAGCTTCAAGCATCGAGCGCAGCGAGCGAATAGGGAGGAATCTTCCGATTCCTTCAAACGCGAAGTAGAAGAAGCATCGCCCGTTTACGGGCTGCGGGGCGGGTAATGCGGCTGGCAAATTATTCGTAGCATCTTAAGATGCGTGCCAGTAAAAGGCCCTTATAGGGCCTAATCAAGCCACCGGCTTAGCCGGCGGTCATGACTCATTGTCTATTGCGGCGCAGAATTTGAGGAGTGTCGCTATGGCAAAAAATGTGATAATTCGATGTTGTAGGTTTGTCAAACATATTGGACAGCGAACTCATTAGCCGAGAGCCAGCGGAG
>OGIE01000868.1_pt1 | contig 44341 bp, 41 predicted proteins | sample 1571581 | NCBI WGS metagenome assembly OGIE01 (sample SAMEA2582021, study PRJEB24529) | metagenome | biome: Human gut stool | place: China | collected 2011 | reverse complement strand
CCTTAAAGCTATGGCTTAAAAAGGACTTAGTCCTTTTTTATATGCAAAATAAAAACGCGTAAATGATGCATCATAATATACCCACTCCGGTTTTATATAGCGGGCAAAAACATCATACGCTTTCGTAAAATAGGCCATCCAAAAAACTTTTGTCCGCAAATTCAAGTTCTCTTGTGAAACAAGAGCTTGAGGCAAACAGACAATATGATTGGGAAGTTTTGAAATCAACACTTCTTGCAATCTTTCCGATAACGAAGAATTATAATGACAGAAACCATTTCCTTTTTTTCGAATAAGATTAAGCTCCCCATCACCATATCGACTTACCGAACAATGCTCCAGAAGTATTTTATCCAAAGTTTCATCTGTTGACTTTATATCAGGGATAAAACCTAATGCTCGTTGCTTTTTCAAAAAACGCCGCCGATACTTTAAGAAACGAAATCTTAACTCCAAATAATAAAAAACATTTTTCATCACAATTCTTCCGGCATACGATCTTTTAAATATTGATCAATTCCACGCTCGCACCAAATGGCTTTTTCTGCCACCTTCTCGTGATAATAGTTAAAATTCTTTTCCCTATTTTGCATATATCTATCTTCATGCCACAAATGAAATCCTATTGCTGCAAATTTTATCGCCAATTTTTTACACCCCAAATTCAACAAACGTACACTCAAATCGTAATCTTCCCCTCCCCAGCCAACATAGTATTCATCATATCCGTTTATTTTCAACAGGTCTTCTCTCCAAAAAGACGTATTACACCCTAATCCCGGACGGGTACTCCGATGTGGAGCGAGATATCTTGCAAGCGGCAGGCAACGAATGGCATTCTCTCTCCTAGTCAATCCTAAAGTAAAAAAACTCAACGGTCTGTATATTCCATTTCTACACAACCTTTCTGTTTGAGATTTTGTAGTATTTACTCGTCCTCCTTTTATATAACATCCTTTGCGGGCGAACAGGAGATGATCTGTAACAAAATACGGATGCAAAACCATATCACCATCTATTTGTATAACATATTCATATCTAGCTTTTACGATACATTTATTTCGAATTTTTGCAACACGAAATCCCTTATCTTCTTGCCACACGTGAAACAGGGGTACTGGAAAATCTTTTTGATAGCTGGCAATTAAAGATCTTGTATCATCATTTGACCCATCATCACCAATAATAACTTCATCCGGAAGCTGTATTAACCTTTTGACACTTTCCAAGCACAACTTAAGAGCACAAGGTCTATTATAAGTAGAGATTATAAGTGAAGTTTTAATCATTAATTATCGCTTAAATTAGTAACAACTATGCCCTTTACGGCTATTCATGCATCTTCAATAAACGTTCATTCATTGATATTAATATTAAATATTTTCATTTTTTTTGCAAAACGCACAAACAACTGATTATTAGAAAGAAAAAAATACTCGCATTCTATTTGTACTACACAAAAATTTTGTATATTTGACAATCAATAAACGAACGTTTATTGATATTGCATACAATTTCATTAAGCACTAAATATCAAATAACTATATTCCGTTTTAAGGCGTTTCTAAACATTACACATGAAAAATTACACGATCGGTTTTTATCTCGAAAAACTATATTATTCCCCTCAATTCGAACCAGTCATTAGAGAAATAATCAAGCGTAACATCTCGTATGTAGTCATCATCCCGAAAAATCTGGATCGAGACGAGTTAAATCAACGGGAGGAATCCATCAAATATTGTAAAGAAGAAAATTTTACTTATTGCCTTGAAGAGGATGATTGTGCATGCAACGTGATGGTCTTCGGGAATACCCCCCATCCAACTCATACCCGATTCAAAAAATCGGCTCTCATCATGCACGGAGTATGGGGAGGTAAAACGGTAAACGCGGCCCCTTCTCTTAACAATGTCGACCTACGTTTCTTAGACGGGAAGTTTTTAGAAAACAGCCTGAGTGAACTTTTCCCGGAAAAAAAATCCATATATTACGTGTCCGGCTACTCGAAACTGGATAGCTATTTCAAACTGACCGACGAGGATCGGATTAAATTCCTACAACACTGTAATCTGGACGTCAACAAGAAAACGATTCTGTACGCACCCACGTTCTACCCCTCATCCGTGCTGAACATGGGAAAGAAATTCCCTGAAGACCTTGCGGAGTATAACATCATACTTAAACCTCACTCGCACTTGTTTTTGCGGAAAAAATACCGGAAAGATTTACATCGCCTGGAATCGTGGACCAAATACCCGAACGTCTATCTCGCCAAATTCAACGAGACAAACATTCTTCCTTTTTTACATGCCGCCGATCTGATGATCTCCGACATGTCAAGTGCCGTGTTCGAATTTTCGGGCGTGGGGAAACCAGCCATTGTCAACATGTTCCTGAGATATCGTTTGCTCCATCGCATATTCCCGCACAAAGTAACCAAACGACTGGATACGGCCAATTTTTACCTTTGGGAAGTAGGCGATACACCGAAAAACTACCAAGAGATGCTGCAAAATGCGAAAGAAAATCTAAGCAACCCGGATAAAAACAAAACGAAACGAGAGGAAATGAGTCGCCTCGTCGTAGGAATTGTTGACGGAAAAGTTTCTGAAAGAATCGTGAACAAACTATTAGAACTGAATGACAGTATCAGGGCAAACGCGTGAAAACGCTTTTAGCCCTTTGAGTCAAAAGTTTATAAAGTCTATAAAGTTCATAAAGTCCGTGGACCCTGCGGGTGTTTTGTCCACGGCAGCCAAGCTGCCGGTAAGCCTCGTCCGAAAGACACCCGTGACGTTATAAACTTTAGGAACTTTAAAAGCTGGAAGCTCAACTTTATGAACTGGGCAAACGCGTGAAACCACCACGCCTAAACCTTGGATAATATCGTGTACCTGTCTCGGATCGTTTTGGCCCGGAGAATGATTTGCTCAACTTCTTCTTTTGAAAAAGTAATATCCCGTTCTATCTCATCCAACATCTTCATTCGCTCAAAAAAGACAAGCAATTTCTCGTAATCACTCTCCGGTTGACGGAACTCCCGTTCTACCAACAAATGCCCCCAAGCCACTTGCAAACCGTGCAAAGTAGCCCGCTCCGGGAAAAGATCATCAATAGCATGACTAATCAAATGTTCGGCTCCACTGGCCGGGCGAGAACTATTAGCAAGCACCATCGCCAAACCGGAAATTACCAAACCATTCGCCAGATCACCGATAAAACGAGGCGTTCGGATATCATCAATCGTATAAGGGATCACCGAATTCCCGCTCAACGAAGCCAGCGCCAATGCAAAATTGTTGATACTCTCGCCTCTATCCGCATGCGCCAGCAGCCAGTCTTTCACAGCACTCGCGTTCGAAACAAGGTCTCCCACCCCGGCAAGTATCAACTTCTTGGGTGATCCTTTAATAATATTCACGTCGGCAATAATACCCAACGGGGCCTTTACTCCGAAACTCTGCTTTTTCCCATCTTTCACCAAACGGGCTATCGGAGAATAAATTGCGTCATTCGACAAAGTTGAGGGGACTGTTATATACGTCAAGTCCAACGTGTTCGCCACCAACTTAACTGCATCAATAATACTCCCCCCCCCGAAAGCCACGAAAAGGGCATCTCTGTTCGTGATCGACTTCATCACTTCTTGCGCCTCCTCGTAAGAACCACCTTTAATAAAAATAATATCATCGAACGACAACTTATCCACGCTCGTCTTGTACAAATCTTTCAATTCCAAAGAAGTAATCAATATTTTCTCCTTGAAATAAATATGGTTCTTCTTCAAAATATCATCCAAATGGACAAAAATATTCTCCCCGATTTCCAGAACGATAGGAATATTGATCGTCTTGTAATACATTATTTCGATGCTTTTATTTTTTCGACTAATTCCGAGGTACTAATTCCTTTCGTGTAGGGCAAGTATACCATCGAAACCTGGTGCTCTTCCAAAAATTCAGGAGTCACACGAATCTGCTTTAGATAGCCCTCACCATCCCAATCATCCCCATGCACGATTACATTAATATTGTATTTTTTGATATACTCCTTGTTATCATACCCGTGAATAACAAAAGCCTCATCCACGTAGCGACAGGCTTTCACCACCTCTAAGCGATCCCGCTCGGACAAAAAAGGTCTGCGTTTATACGAGGCCACCATCTCATCTCCATTAATTGCCACGATCAAGCGATCGCCTAACTCTTTGGCACGTCTCAACAACTCCACGTGCCCGAAATGAAAAAGATCAAAAACTCCTATAACATATACATTTTTCATACTTTCCAATTTATTCGTCACATCCGTTTCATTCTCATCCGCACCTGTACCCACACCGGAAACACGCCTCCAAAGGTAGTAAATATAGTTTAAAGTTCAGAGTTTAAGATTCAAAGTTTAGTTTTTCGGATAAAGACCTCATCCAGCATAGGTTCCAACCGTTCCCACACGTGTTCCACTGTAAGTTTATCAAACAATTCGTTTTCTGGCAATGCTTCATTTTCCAATTCGGGAAACAAGTCACGAGGAGTTATTCCCTGGTAACGGGGATCTCTTGAAGGCAACCACCTGCGCATATTCACCCGCGGCGGGTAAATAGCCAGACTCGGTACCCGACACGATTGGGCTATATGTCGCGGTCCCCCCTCGTTCCCGAAAAAGAAATCCGATAATTCAAGCATGGAGACCAATTTCCGTAACGAATCGGCTTCCACGTTAATAAAAACGTGTTCATCATTTCCCATCTCGTCAAACAACGCCAACGCTTCCGCTTTTTCCTCTTTCGAGTAATTAAAAATCAACTGGGCGTCATATCGTTGGATCATCCTAAACAACACCTGCTTCATTTTCTCCCGATCCCATGCCTTTCCCTTTACTCGCGTGAAAGGGGTACACACCACGATAACACGGGAAAAATCAATCCCTCTCCGTCCCATGTAATTTCTAAACTCCGCGGTCTCTTGCTTTGTCACGTAAAGCCGAAAAGTTGTATCCCAAAGAAGTTCTCCTTCCGATTTTAAAGGCAGCAACAACATCAAAGCACCCTCGACCTCGTTCCACTCGTCGTTGGCGTAATTGTTAATTCGATAATTATGAACAAGATGACTATAATATTTCGTTGTCCCGATCCTATATTTTGTTCTTAACGAAAACAAACTGAACCATAATGTTTTCAACGTCGAGCGGGAATCTATAATCACGTCATAGCGTTCGGTTTTCATCAATTGCCTGACTTTCCGCACATACTTGAAAAAATGACTATTCTCGTCATTCGAAAACGTGATTACCCGATCTATATCCGGATGATTTTCAAACAAGGGAGCAATCGACTCGTTAAGCACGTAATGAATCTCCGCTTCCGGGAAACTCTTGCGAATAGTACTGCAGATCACGACAGACACCACCGCATCTCCTATTCTCCGAAAACGGATCACCAGAACTTTCTTCACGCTCATAAGCCTTGTCCTTTTCTATACAACACGGGATTCAACTCCGGGTCATTATACATCTTCATCTGCTTATAAACCTTCATGTATTTACGTCCCGCCTCGATATCCGCTAAAAGCTGATCTATCGCGAGAATCAAATCACGTTTCTGTTCCAACAAAATACTTAATTTATCATCGCACTCCTTCACGTGAATCTGAACCACCTCCCGGCGTTGCACCTCTTGTTCCATATGATATATTTTCAGACACAAGATCGACAACCGGTCAATTGCCCAAGCCGGACTTTCCGTGTTCACGGTTGCCCTAGCCTGAAGTTTCACGTTCTTATATTTATCCCAGAAATAACCGTCCAACAACTCAACCAAGTCCGTTCTTTTCTGGTTCAACTGATCTATACGACGCTTAACCCTTAAAGCCTCCACGGGTTCTATGTCCGGATCCCGAATCACATCCTCCAAATGCCACTGAACCGCATCCACCCAATTCTTTAAAAATAAATAATACTCGATAGATTTATACTCGTACGGGTTATCCATTTCAGCATCCACGTCATCCCGCAAATGATAGCATGACGTACTCTCCTCAAAGATCTGATAACATAATTCCGCAAATAACATAGTACCCATTTTACAAGTCCAACTTATTTTCTAAGTAAGCAAAAAGTATTCCAAAAGTAACATTTTTTCAACATAAAATCCAACCTAAGATATTATATATCCACACGTTACCCGTAATACTCTATCTTACAATTAACAACAAATCACACTCTTCCCGGCTATACAGCCATACAGAAATAACATTCCCAGGCAGTTTGTCCCTGATATTTTTTATCCTTGTCACAAAATAAATCGGCTGTCATGAAAATGTCGAATTGTTACAAAAAGCCAACGTGCTTTTATATGACAGCTCCTCCATCATCATCGAATTCCTATTCTTTGACAAACCCGTTGTTACCTACCAAAACACCACTCCGGGAGATTACCTTATTGACGTGAATTCGTCCGAATTAATCGGTCCCGCAATAGAGAAAGTATTGAATCGTCCACAAGAACTCATGGATAATATTCGAAAATTCTCTGATAATCATCAACATTACAGAGATGGCAAGTCTTTCGCCCGCATATTGGATGCCGTCGATGATTTCATAGCAAATTACAAGGGAAAAATTAAGAGAAAACCGCTGAATCTTTTCCGAAAATTACAGACCCGTTGGCAAATCAAATACTTTCCTTTTGGCCCCCACTATACAGCCGGAAAGCGAACAAATACAATTCACAAATATCTATTCAACAAATAGATAAGATCATATTTTAAAGTTTTTAGTCAACAGACTCTCGTTATAAATTGGAGAAAATTTTTACCTTTAAGAAGGTAATTACTAATAATTGTATTACATCTTATCAACCCAAGATACAATCATCTTGTTAATATCAATAAACGATCGTTTAATAATATTTAAACAAAGCGACGTTTGTACGTATTTCTCATAGGATTGGAAATTAAAGATAATTGATTATGAGAATATAATAGATATCGTCTATTCAAAATATAAAATTTATTATATACTTTTGCTCATCGAATTAAATGATCAATTTATGATAGAGAAGAAGATTGCATACCTTGACCGTAATGAATATAACTATGGTCCCGCTCCCGAAATCGGGGAAGTTTTAAGAAATTTCGATCCGGATAAATTATGTTTTTACACCCGGATTTACGACGAAGGTAAAAAAAGTATTTTATCCGACTATATTGCTGAATTATACAATATTCCGGAGAAACAAGTTATATTAGGTTACGGTGGGGAAGATATATTAAAACAAGTAGTTCATCACTTCCTAGCCGGAGGAGAAAAACAAAAAACCTTGTTAATCCCGAAATTTTCATGGTGGTATTACAAATCTATCGCTGACGAGGTAAACGGAAGAACAATATTCTACCCGTTATATGAAGAAGGCAACACCTTCAAATATGACATCAACAGTATCCGGGAAGCCGTTGAACGGGAAAAACCGGAGATCGTCCTGATGGCATCACCTAATAACCCGACAGGCAACTCCCTGACGAAGGACGAATTACACGAAATACTTTCATTCATCCCGAAAGAAACCGTTATCGTGATTGACGAAGCTTACGCCTCTTTTGCCAACAAAGACACATCCTATATAAAACCGCTTATTGAAGAGTTCCCGAATCTGTTAATCATTCGCACGCTTTCCAAGTTTTACGGCCTTCCCGGCCTGCGCCTTGGCTTCGCGTTCATGGGAGCCAATCTATCTTCCTTCCTGAATTATAGCACGAAATACTTGGGTTATAACCGGATCACCGAAGAGATTGGAATTGCCGTGTTTAAAGCGAATGCTTACTACCAGAACATCGCCGATCTGATGGCCCAAGATCGTGAAACTTACATGAAAGAACTTGGACAACTAGAAGGATTTAAAGTTTATAAATCCGATGCCAACTTCATTCTGGTAAAATACCCGATTGTTCTGAAAGCAAAATTACAGGAAGCTCTCAAAGCAAAAGGCTTGATCGTCAAATTTATGAACGAGGAAGATATCAACACTCACATGCGTATCACCCTCGGAACTCAGAAACAGAATCGTCTGGTGATTGACACGATCAAGGAAGTGGTTCTAAAATAACAATTAAACAATTTTTCACTCCCTAGAAAGTGGAACAAGAGTCATTATGAAAAAACACTACCCCCTCCATCTCCCTCTTACACAGGGGGAGAGTTGATTACCAAACGATTTTCCCTCCTGTGTAAGGAGGGGCTAGGGGTGGTAGTACAAACCCTACACATAGTATGAAAGCCATCATCCTCGCGGCGGGAATTGCATCCCGATTACGTCCGCTCACGAACGATCGCCCGAAATGTCTACTCGAAATCGGTAATCGCTCCTTACTGGAAAGAGCCATTGACGCCCTAAAAGCCAACAACATCCACGAGATCATTATCGTCACGGGATACCTGCATGACATGTTGAAATCTTTCGTGCAAACCCGATACCCGAATCTCTCCGTGAAATTCATCTATAACGAACTCTACGCCTCCACGAATAACATCTACTCGTTGTGGCTAGCCAAAAGTGAAGTACTAAATGAAAAGGAGATCATTCTGCTCGACAGTGACATCCTGTTTGATCCTCAAATGCTCAAAGCGTTACAAGAATCATCTCATGCCAATTGCCTAGCCCTCGACAGCCACAAATTGGGAGAAGAGGAAATAAAGGTCATCGTGGATGAAAACAAGCGGATCATCGAGATCAGCAAGACTTGTTCCATTCAAAAAGCAATCGGGGAATCCATCGGTATCGAAAAAATATCCAACTCCTATCTCACGGCATTATACAAAGAACTGGATCAAATGATCGTGAACGAGCAACTCGACAATGTTTTTTACGAACTGGCATTTGAACGCCTGATCAAGCAAGGACACTATTTCTACCCAGTCGATACAAGTGATTTTTTCTCCATGGAACTTGACACGGTTGAAGATTTCCATGACGCGATAAACCGAATCCCTAAACATTTACAATAATGAAAATCGTTCTATTCTGCGAGCAAAAATACGCGATTAACATCCTGCAACCCCTTGAAGTGGAAGCCGTCAAAGAAGGCGGGCATAACGTGTTGTGGTACGTGCAATCCAAGAACATTCCCGACTTCCCGCTGAAAGACGAGGTAAAATGGACCGACAGCATACAGGAAATCTATGATTTCTCCCCGGAAGTCATTTTCGTACCCTGCAACATTGTACCATACTATCTGCCCGGCGTGAAAATTCAAATCTTTCACGGCTACGCAGCCGAGAAAAAAGATCACTGGGTCATCCGTCGTTATTTCGACACCTACTTCACACAAGGCCCCTTTTTCACACGAGGATTCAACGCTCTCGCCAAGAAATACAAAGACTTCGAGGTCGTGGAAACGGGATGGCCCCGGCAGGATTGGATATACGCCAACCTGCATACATTCGACCCGGAGAAAGAGGCCCTGCTCCAAAAACACGGTAAAAGCAAGCTAGCACTGTATGCCCCGACTTTTTCCCCTTCCCTGACCTCACTCCCTTTTATCAAAGAAGGACTGATCAAGCTGGTTGAGGAAAAGGATGTTCTACTGATCTTGAAATTCCACCCGTTGACCCGCATCGAATGGATGAACGAGTACAAGGAACTGGCAGAAAAACACGAGCACATCCTTTGGGTAGAAGATCACAACATCACCAAATATCAAATCATGGCCGACGTGATGATCAGCGATACTTCTTCCACCGTGTACGAATTCCTGTTACTGGATAAACCGGTTATCACGTACAAAACCATTGCCAAGGATATCTATTGGCTGGATATACAACAACCGGAAGAACTACCCGAAGCGTTTGACCGGGTATTACATGATGAAGCGTATATATCCAAACGGAAATGGATCATCGACAACTATGATCCTTATCTTGACGGCCAAGTATGCCACCGGATGCTGGATGCCGCTAGAGACTATATCGCCCGTCACGGTGTCCCCCAAAAACGAAAACTAAATCTTTGGAGAAAATACACCAGTATCAAGAAATTCGGGAAGATAAAATAGAAAAAACTGCAAAGTCATAAGATTCATGAATCTTATGACTTTGCAGTTTTTTTCGCTTTCCGCCTGCGCACTTGTTCGTCATGAGCGTGAGTCCACTCTTTCAGTAAACGGGTCATTTCCACCGCATCCGAATGCGTCAACCGGGCATACTCATCCGCGATAACATCAATCATATCATCCGTGGCATTCAGGCGATAGAAATTCTTTAACCCTACAAACGGTGAAATATTCATAAATTTTATCCGGTTCAAATCAACCAACATAAATTTCACACCTTCATCCTCCCTACGTATCAACGTGTTCCCCGGAGAATGATCAATAAAATAGATTGATTGTGAATGAAAATGATAGGTAAATTTTGTAAATTCCCGCAAGATAAATTCCAGATCCGCGGGACGTTCTATCCGAAGATCACGAAAAGTATAATCATACTCCTCCTGCCGGGAAATATAAAAACTCCGGGTTACCCCCCAGATATTACGATACACGATATAAGCTACCGGCTCCGGAGTATCAACACCCCGTTCCAACAACATATTCGCGTATTCAAACGAGCGCACAGCCTTTCCTTTCCGAAGATAAGCGTATGCGAATTGATTAACAATATTAGGCTTCTTGAAAGACTTCACGTTAAAACGCTGCCCTTCAACCTCCAGAATTTTAATCACGTTCCGATTATTTTCAATCACCTCCCCTTCCTCGTCAAAACGACGGGGAATATCCAGAATAACCTTCTCCAGTGATTTATATTTCGGATTAATACGGCAATCCATCATTTCACCCGCTCGTAATTTATAAACGTGTAATCACATTCGTTTTTCTCGTCCGCCTGACAAGCTTCACGAGAAACTTCCTTCCACACTTCCGGGTCAACCGATGGGATCACCGTATCCCCTTCACACACCTGATGCACCACGGTCAGGTACAAACGATCGGCTTTATCCCATAATTTCTTGTAAATCATCCCACCCCCGGTCACAAATACCTCATCTTCATCCTTCGTCAATTCCAACGCTTCCTCCACGCTATGAACCACCTCACACCCCACGGCTTGAAACTCCGGATTTCGCGAAATCACGATATTTCTCCTGTTTGGCAAAGCCCGACCTATCGACTCGAAAGTCTTTCGTCCCATTAATATCGTATGCCCTGTCGTCAATGACTTGAAACGCTTCAAATCAGCCGACAACCTCCATATCAACCCGTTATCTCTCCCGATAACATTATTCTCTGCCGTCGCTACTATTATTGATAAAACCATGTACTAATTTTAAATTTAATGATTTTAGATTTTAGATTCGACCAATTCCGTGATTTCAAGATTTCAAATTAAGTGATTCCTACTCTCAGTTCTCACACCTTTTTTATAATCACCCAATCATTGAAACAACAATCTCTGAATCTATTCATCTTTTATTTTTTAGCTTTTAACTTACACGGATATCGCCCCCTTTATATGCGGATGGGGGGTATAATCACACAAGGTGAAATCTTCATACTTGAAATCGAAAATACTCTTCACCTCCGGGTTAATCTCCATCCGGGGTAGAGGACGAGGTTCTCGTGATAATTGCAACTTCACCTGTTCCATGTGATTCAAATAAATATGCGTATCCCCCAACGTGTGTACAAACTCTCCGGGTTTCAACCCGCACACTTGGGCCATCATCAGGGTCAACAAGGCATACGAGGCGATATTAAACGGAACCCCCAAGAAAGTATCGGCACTACGCTGGTAAAGCTGGCAAGACAACTTCCCGTTTGCCACATAAAATTGAAATAACGCGTGGCATGGAGGCAAAGCCATGTTTTCAATATCTCCGGCATTCCACGCACTCACGATCAATCGACGGGAATTCGGACTATGCTTGATATCATGCTCGACCTGTGAAATCTGATCCAGAAACGTCCCGTCCGCCTTGGGCCATGAACGCCACTGATAACCATAGATATGTCCCAGATCACCTGCCTCATCCGCCCACTCGTTCCAGATACTCACGCCATGATCCTGCAAATATTTCACGTTCGTATCCCCGTTCAGGAACCACAACAATTCATATATAATTGATTTCAAATGCAATTTCTTCGTGGTCAACAAGGGAAATCCCTCTTCCAGATTAAACCGCATCTGATGCCCGAACACGCTAATCGTGCCCGTCCCCGTGCGATCCTCTTTCACGGTTCCCTCTTTCATTATCCTATCCAGTAAATCCAAATATTGCCTCATAACAATTGAAAATTGAAAATTGAAAATTGAAAATGATTCAACGCTCAATTTGTTTATAGGACAAAGATACCGTTTTAATTTTAGATTTTAGAAGCTGTTTTGAATTCATTCCATGATTTTTTTAAGCATAATTGGGCTTCAAGGAAATCATTTCAAGATTTCCTCGATTACCAAAATTTCTGTACACCATTTTGATAAGTGAATATCCGTTCTTCAACACCTGTCGTCCAATTTCTAAGCCAGTATAATGCATTAGACGAAACATTATCATATTCCAGGTAAAAATCATTAGACATTTTCATCCCCAATGATTTCCAGCCATCCAGATCAAAGTAAAATAATTCATAAGTATTATCCGGGTAAATTCCATTACCATCAGACCTGGGCAAACAAACTAACTTAGACAACTTTACGGGATGCCCAAAGTTTATAACCAAAGGGTTAAATTCATTAAGAACGGTAAAAGTTAACGGATCATCATCAAGCAACATGCTATATTGTTCATCGACCTTAGCTTGTAGTAGGTTTCCGTTTTCATCATAGAAATAAATCTCGGCAATATGACTTTGTTCCGGAGAATATATTTTATACCATTGATATGTTTTATCTTTTAGATTGTTGACCGAAATAATCTCTTGCAAAGGTGTTTGTGCAAATTGAAAAACAGTATCGGCATCATTAAACGCTTGGGTAGAAGAGCCTTTAACAAAACATTTTTTCAACCTCTTGAAATAGAAAACCACGCTATTATAATTCTGAGGGTTCTTTCTAAACAAACGTATTTTTTGTATTTTCCCGGTATCCGGAATCAAATATTCTTTTTCTCCTTTAAAATTTAGAATAAACGGGTAATTATATGCCTGTATGTTATCTTTAGTCCTGTAATAAATTGGCAAATACACCGTATTGCGTGTCATTTTTGGGAAACACGCATTTTCATTCTTAACTTCTCCTATAGCTATGGATTTCCATGATAGATTGTTGAATACGCTTAAATAAACATGCACAGGAGAATCACGAATCATTTTGTTTGCCTCCACTTCTAAATCCACGGTCGGGCAGTACAAATCAGTAACATCTTTTTTAAAAGGATCGCAAAAGAATTCAGGAATATACTCATCGCCCTTGGGCTTGATAATCTTATTTTTTAAAAATGTTTTCCGATATATTTTACCAGGTTTTCGATCAAAAACAAGTTCTAAATGATTTTTATTGAATAGAACAGATGGTTCATTACACCAATAATGATAACCATTCCTGTTCGCATAACATGGGATGTAATCGATCATGGCAGGAATACCTAACGACCGTTGTTCAAACAAATTATTTTGCGCATTCAAATAGCAATCACCAAGAGAATTGATATCCAATAAAGTACGTCTTATTTGGAGATTCATTTGTGTCGACTCTTTCAACTTGAATTTAGCTATCAATCCGGATAAAGAATTGGTAAAATAGTCTCCTACCTTTTCCGATGGCATGTTAGAAGCGTAAACGTGCAGGGAATCTCGCCAAAGATCCAGTCGTTCATTCTCAAAACGGTATGGCAAAACATACTCCAAGAATTCATCAAAAGCGATCATGTCGAGCCACGAATATTTATATAGTAACTCGAATGACAAATCTATATGACGGATTAGAAAATCCGACGTGATATAGCGTAAATCTTCTTGAATCTGGGAATCTTCACCCGAAGATACAAAATGAGATAAACTAATATCCAATATTTTTTTATAGTAATAAGAACTGATAGAATCTTTATCAATTATTTCTCGATAATGATCTATAGTTTTACCTCTTAACGTGTAATGTCCCGGCATATTCTCGATAAGGAATTCCGCGGCTTTCAATTTTAAACTATCATCACATGCTGAATAGTGCTTTAGTACTTTTTCCAGTTCACACCTGTTCTCCCCGCTCAACACAAGAGCTTCTTCCAATTTGGATGGGGTAAATGTACAACAATTCATTATCGTGATAAGTATATAACAAAAGAGAATTTCATGCAAATAATATCGTTTCATAGCTCTCGTTTTTCAAAACTTGTTATTATTGTTTTTGTATATATTCTCGTGCTTCCTTTCTAGCTTTTAGAACCACGTTATTGACAACACGCACGGGCATAGAAATAATCTCTTTGCTCAATCTTGTACATTCTTCCCTATTTCCTTCTGCTTTATTCACGAGCAACAACCCGTACGTTGGAGATATATGATTAGGAGTCATTTTTTTAGCATACAAAAAACAATCACGAGCCGAATCAAGCTCTTGCTTGTACAGGTAAATCATTCCTAAATCACATAAAAGAGAAGAAGTCGGGGCAATATTTAATAACAATTTTTTAGCTTGCAGGGATGCGTTTATTTGATCGTGTTTTAAATATTGCTCACTTAATAGATAAAGAAAGTTTTTGTTATGCCTCATAAATGAATAATCTTTCGAGTTATCCCGGATATAATCACCATTTTTTAAAGAGTTGTATGCATGATTATACATCTGGTAAGATTTTACATTAAAAAAAATCCCGAAACCGACTACTCCCAGTAATAAAATCGTTGTCGACTTTTTCAAGATGAATTCAATGAATGGTTTTCTATCTTTTCCTAAAATGCCTATAAACACCGGAAAACATACTTTTATTGGAAAAATGGAGGATGGATAAGAAAACAGAGCGAATACGAATAAAGTGATCAAGCCTAGGCGGGCCACAAGCCCGTGTTTTATATTGTCCGTACCACGAAACGCATAAATGAGCAATCCGCTAAACAAAAGTAAACCGACAAGACCTTGTTCACAACTAACATGAATGAATTCGTTAAATGCAAGCATGTTATTATCCGCAATTAACGCCTCATTTCCCCCAACATGCTCATCTAAATAACATGCTTGACAAGGCATATAATTAGCGGCAAAACTCCCTATTCCATGCCCGAACACCGGGGCATCTTTTATCATGAACAGGCTCGAATTCCACGTTAATACCCGTACATCGGCTGATGCTTTTTTATAATAATATAAAGAGATCATCATAACGATGATTAAGATGCAAAACGATAATTTAATGTACCAATGTCGATAAAAAGGGCGATTGAAATAATTATTTGCGAATAAAAGACAAATCGGTACGATTACTGCTAACCAGGCCGCTCTTGAATCAGACAAGAGTAGAGCAACAATTTGAATGAATAGAATACATGGAAAGAATATATTTCCTTTAGTGATAGAATATTGTTTTGCTCTCCACATGAAAAGCCCTACAACAATAGATAAAGCGAGGAAACCACCGTAATGCCCCGGGTTTGAAAAACTTCCCGTTATTTTAAAGATTACATGATTTGACTCCAGTAAATTGACATATTGAAGCACTCCAATAACAGCCTGTATCGTCCCTCCCAACAACAAGGACACATATAGCACCCGTAGAAATTTATATTCAAGTAACCTAACCAAAACATATATAATAACCAACCCGAACCACTCACATACAATCACCGGGTTAAATATTACGTCCGAAACCATCATCCTTAAAACTCCATAACATATATATAAAGCAAAACAGACATCCACGATATTTATCTTCAACTTGGTATTTTTAAAACCTTTGTAGCACAACCAGTATATAAATATCGTAGAACATATTAAACTGGTCAAGAATATCGGTATCACCCCGTCCAAATCACTAAAGTTGCTAGAAATAACCGGCAGGAATGCCAACATACACCCGAGTACAACAGAGAGCGTGTAATTCAAATAATTATGGGGGATATTTTCCATCTAAAAAGGAATTTAGAAGTATCAATGGTATTCCGTGGATGAGTATATTTTTTATTCAATTTCATATTTATATCTACCACGAGCAACATTACTCGTGATAGATATTTTCCTATATCACTTTAAATCTTTCATAAAAGTAATGACAACCATAAATTTGAGATTTTTAATCTTGCGATCGGATTCGGATATATTCAATTTTAATATCTTCTTAAACTTAGTTTCCAGTTGAAACAACCTGTCAGGGGCAAATTTTGATAAAACAGGATTATCTTTGCGAAACACGAAATCCAATTCTAGGGCATTACCTGCTTTATCTACTAGCACGTTTACACTCAATGATCCCCGTACAGTTTTTAATTGATTCAACTCCTGCAACGTTAAAGCATCCTTAAATGCTTGTACAAATTCACTATACTCGTAATTACGAGTGCTTCCCAACCATCTATCCAACGGAACCATGCTACCATCTTCAAAATACATGTTCGAGAGCGTGTCCTTGTTTTGAATATTTCTCACTCTAATTATACGATTAGGCATAACATCCATGCAATAATAACTGGCGTTTTTTCCTTTAGTTGTATCACCTGGATGATACAACTCTTGCGCATCTAATCTTACAATCGCCAACATCGACAATAATAATAATAACAATAATGATTTCATAATTCTCTAATTTAATTTTTGCAATCTTCGGATAGTTTGTTAGCTGTACCAAATGTTCTTGCTGAAGATGATTCCGGATAATCTTTAGCATTATAGGTGGAGTTCTTTCTCATCTCATCAATCACATAATCATATGTAACATCGAGTCCGCTTTCTTTAGGAATATAACGAATGTCTAATTCTTCATTCAATACCATCATAGCCATCGTTATTGAATTACTAGGTAATTCTATTCTATTTGTCCTTAAAGCATATCAATATGTAATTAAATGAGCCTCTATCTCCAAATTTAATTTTCCTTGGGGATTAGGGGTTTGTTGAGTATGAAATAATTCATGTAATATGGTTACTTCTAGCATATTAATATCGCCAAAACTCTTTACCCTAAATTGTTTTGTATCATGATCTAATCGTCCGAGAGATTTCAAACTACTATCATAAATTAGTTGAATATTGTTACCGTTTAAAGCTCCAACAAGTCTTCCACCCATACAATCATGGTTGATACTATCTAACATTTTTTCAACTTTCTCCCATTGCTCTTTTGTCAAGTTTGATTTATTAGAGAAAATTCTCTTGGAGAGAGCTCCCCTATAATCACTTGATGGTGCACTTCCTCCACCAGTTCCAGTTTGGCAATTCCCCGGGCAAACGGAACTACCGCATTTCGGGCAATACCATTGTACAGGAGGAATAACAGGAGGCGGAGTAACACTATGACCACGACATTGATCTATGGGCAAATGACATTTGGGGCAATAAGTAACCGTTACCTCCGGAATATCTCCCGGGGGAACAGGAGTCCATCCTCCAGCTTCTCCCGACCTCGTGTAAATCCCCGCGCTGTTCGCGTCCATCAGGGTGAACGTGCTTGAAACACTTGCCGGATCTATATCTTTTTCCTCCATTCCCGATGCCCTTGCCAGTGCGACACGTTGTTGCCTGCCTTCCGTGAATTGGAAAGCATCAAGGCAATTCCCCTCAAGATCGGAAACGATCATCAAACCGGAGAACTCTTTTGGACTCAAAAAGCTACATGTCTGCGAAGATTGCGCGTGCATGATTTCGTATCTTCTATCTGTAATGATAGTCACCACAAAACTACGCATTTCTTCCAATTCATCATGTTTTTGGATGATTAATTTCGTCTCCACATTCGAAAGCCCCCCTTGACGCACCCCATCTTGGACACGAGAATAATAACTTTTCACGTACACGTCCCCGGTTAACGGAACTTCCAGCGAAGAAATAGCTCCACGCCTAACACATTGTCCCTCTTCCCAATTTGGAGTGATTACACGAGAGGACAACGCCATACTCCTTGCTAAGCCCTCCTTCTGTTTCCCAACACGGACTGTTTGAATGTCCGTTGCATTTTGTTCGAAAAATAGTCTCGCTTCTTTCGTGAAAACTCCCAGATCATCCACCATGTCAAGAATATCTTGAGAGCAACGGACAAAAGAGAATAGCATGAAAATAGCAAAACTAAAACATAGCAATAATCTTTTTTTCACAATATTTGTTATTTAAGCAATACACAAAAATAGCATAATTAAGGGATATATACACAAAAATGTCTAAAAAATTCATTCCACCTCCAACGTATTTAGCTACATTTTCGCATAATTCACCAACACGAACATGTAGCTATTTAATATTTCCCCATAATTCACGTATATTTTAATTATAAAACAAGCATTTTGAATTTTCTTAAAACTTGATTATATCAAATTTTCATTCTATTCGTTTCTTTCTACTCAATTTATTTATCAAGTGATTTAAGTTCGAGATGCGTATAGCACCCGTAGGAATTTATGTTCGAGCAACCTAACCAGAATATATATGGTAACCAGTCCAAACCATTCACATAGAATCACCGGGTTAAATATTACTTCCGAGACCGTAATCCTTAAAACGCCATAACATATATATAAAGTAAAACAAATATCCACGATATTTATCTTCAACTCCGCACTTTTGAAACCTTTACAATATAACCAGTATATAAATATTGCAGAACATGTTAGATTAGTCAAGAATATCGGTATCACCCCATCCAAATCACTAAAGCTACTCGAAACAATCGGCAGAAATACCAATATCCCCCCGAGTACTATCGAAAGCGTGTAATTCAAATAATTCCTAGGGATGTGTTCCATCTAAAAAGAATTTAGAAGTACTCATTAACAGGTTGTTATTTAGGAATATTTCAAAAAGGATGAGTGTTTACTCATCCTTTCCCTTAAAAATAAAAAAAATTATTTCAAATTGTATATATCAGAACTGGACATGGCATATATTCTTAATAATCTTTTTGCATGTTTGAAAGTTTGATCCTTTTTATTATACATCAATTTTAAATTACTCTTTTGTATTTCATGAGAAAATTGATGAAGAAGTTGGATTGGAATATCATTTTTATCTGAAAATAAAAAATCAACGCCAATGATTTTACCATCCATATCAGAATGAAAAGTGAATACAATATTATTGAGATAAGAAGGAACATCTGTTGGTACACCATGTTCAATAAAAAATGGCGTAAACCACTTCTTGATAAGTTTAACAATAATGTTTTTATCGCTAAAATTTATCTTGTATCCATTTTCATGAGTATCATAATTCGCTGGAACATTTTTTATTTGAGGATTTATCGTTTCTATATAAATTCTCTGGTGTCCAACGTATTTCATATATACGGTACTATCGACTCGAATCTCAGTAGAATCAACTTTCTGAGCGACAAGTGCATTTACACTCAGAATAAATGCGAATATAAGTAGTATAAATTTCATATTTTCATTTTTTATTTATCACACACCTGTTTTGCTGATCGTAACAAATCATTAATTGAAGGTGTATATTTAACCGAATAATCATAAGAAGAATTTGGATATGTTCTACTAGTCTCGCCAAAAACAGTCGCCCAATGGTAAAATTCCTCATCGGTTAATGTACCATACTTTGCTCCATTTATAGTTATTTTATTCAGGAAAGCATAATACTCTGTTTCGTATTTTGATAAACCTGGGTAGATACAATAGAATCCATGCCCCGACTTTAGTACTTCATCCACATTTCCGCCATAATGAACAAAGGCAGAGATATCCTCATAGATTCTCTCTTCAAACTCTATCATATGGCGATTTTCTCCTAAATTGACTTTACCGAAGTAACGATGTTGATACATATGATATATTTCGTGTCGTAAAGTTTCTATGGTCATAGCATCTTTATCCCTAAATTTTAAAGTAGTATTATTTGCTGCTCCTGAAGCTCCTTCAAATTGAGTTCCTTCACCCATATGTGGATCATACTCTACTTTGTCAAAAGGAGCTTTTGTCTTTAAGTATTCAAAGATAGCTTTATAAGCACAATCATTTACTAATTCATTCATTAATTTATTGAAATCTGCAATATCATTTCCTAAACCATTTTTTTTGAATAATGCAGAGGTTTTATCATTCATCGAAGGAATATCTCCCGCTCCACCAGTTCCACTTCCTCCTCTACAACTTCCAGGACAAAAGTAACTTCCACAAAATGGACAAACCCATTGTACAGGAGGAGTAACAGGAGGAGTAACAGGAGGAAAAACAGGAGGAGTCGTACTATGTCCCCGACATTGCTCGATAGGCAAATGACATATGTTACAATAAGTAACCGTTACCTCCGGAATATCTCCCGGGGGAACAGGAGTCCATCCTCCAGCTTCTCCCGACCTCGTGTAAATCCCCGCGCTGTTCGCGTCCATCAGGGTGAACGTGCTTGAAACACTTGCCGGATCTATATCTTTTTCCTCCATTCCCGATGCCCTTGCCAGTGCGACACGTTGTTGCCTGCCTTCCGTGAATTGGAAAGCATCAAGGCAATTCCCCTCAAGATCGGAAACGATCATCAAACCGGAGAACTCTTTTGGACTCAAAAAGCTACATGTCTGCGAAGATTGCGCGTGCATGATTTCGTATCTTCTATCTGTAATGATAGTCACCACAAAACTACGCATTTCTTCCAATTCATCATGTTTTTGGATGATTAATTTCGTCTCCACATTCGAAAGCCCCCCTTGACGCACCCCATCTTGGACACGAGAATAATAACTTTTCACGTACACGTCCCCGGTTAACGGAACTTCCAGCGAAGAAATAGCTCCACGCCTAACACATTGTCCCTCTTCCCAATTTGGAGTGATTACACGAGAGGACAACGCCATACTCCTTGCTAAGCCCTCCTTCTGTTTCCCAACACGGACTGTTTGAATGTCCGTTGCATTTTGTTCGAAAAATAGTCTCGCTTCTTTCGTGAAAACTCCCAGATCATCCACCATGTCAAGAATATCTTGAGAGCAACGGACAAAAGAGAATAACATGAAAACAGCAAAACTAAAACATAGCAATAATCTTTTTTTCATAATATTTGTTATTTAAGCAATACACAAAAATAACATAATCAAGGAATACATCCACAAAAAATATCTAAAATTTCATTCCACTTTCAACGTATATAGCCATATTTTCATACAACTCACCAACATTGATATATAACTATTTATTATTTCCTCATAATTCACGTATATTCTAATTATAAAACAAGCATTTTGAATTTTCTTAAAACTTGATTATATCAAAATTTCATTTTATCCGTTTCAATCTACTCAATTTATTTATCAAGTGATTTCAAGTTCAAGCCTTGGCCTCGATTCAACAATTATTCTTTAAAAAAACACAAGCTATTAAATGATTGTAGCATACCATATCACTCCTAACGCCTGCCTTAAAATATCCCGTTGTATCCGGGAGACCACCCGACAAGCTCACAATTTTCATACAAAATCTAAAATTCGACAGCGTTAAAAAAGAATAAAGCCCGTTAATATGGCGGTTAGGTGGCGGCTAAGTGGCGGCTAGGTGTAGGCGAACCCGCCTAATAGTGTGGCAACAACAGGGCAATAGTCTGTTGGAAAGATTGTTTTGCCAGAGAGAGAGCATGGCTCTCGTACAGGCATCAGTGAATGATACCAAAAACTTTGTTTTTATTTTTTCCGCACGATCATCAAACCGTGTCGAACGGGAAGTAATAAATTTGTTACCCGTTGATCGGCCTGCACCATATCATTGAAATCCAGGATTCCTTTGGTTTGAGCGTCCAACTTCACTTGCGGATCTGCCACCTTGCCATCCCACAACACGTCATCCGCGATAATAATCCCACCAGAACGTACCTTATCAAATACCAGACGATAATATTCGGAATATTCCCGTTTATCCGCATCAATAAAGACCAGATCAAACATTTCGTCCAGACGGGGTATAATCTCGCAAGCATCCCCCACGTGAAAAACGATTCGCTCCTGCAAACCACTCTTCCCGATATAACGCCGGGTAAAATCTTCCAGTTCGTCATTTACATCTATCGTGTGCAGAACACCGTCTTCCCCCATGCCGGAGGCCATAGCGATCGCGGCGTATCCGGTATACGTCCCGATCTCCAACACTCGCCGGGTCCCGATCATCTGACAAATCATCCGGAGAAATTGTCCCTGCAAATTCCCGGACAACATCCGCGGGCGCAACACGTTCAGATGCGTTTCCCGCGACAACTCGACCAACACGTCACTCTCCGGTTCGCTATGAGCCTCGATATATCGTTCCAACTCAGGATTCAATTCCAGCATACCCAACGTTTATTTATAAAGTAATACAGACTGTTTTTCCAGGTCAAATACCTCCTTGGCCACCTTGACTAGCAGTTCCGGGGTAATCTCCTCGACCTGCGTGTATATGTCCTCCAAACTATCCACCTTGTCATAAATCAAGAAACTTTTCCCGATCGACAACATCAAATTCTCATAGTTCTCGGACGAAATCGCCAACTGCCCCACCATTTGCGCCTTCGCTCGCTTCAATTGCACCGGGCCCAACTTCTCCTCGTAGAGGGCGCGCATCTCCTTTTTACACAGGTTCAGGCACCACTCGACATTCTCCGGGTCACAACCGAAATAAATCATCGACACCCCCGTGTCCGAGTAAGGCGTGTAGGATGCCTCGATATTATAAGCCAACCCGTATTTTTCGCGGATGTTCAGGTTTAACCGGGAATTCATGCCCGTCCCCCCGAGTAAATTCATCAGCAACGACAAGGCCAAACGGTTGTCCTCCGTGTAATCATAAGCGATATTCCCGATAATACAATGACTCTGGTGGGTCTCCCTGTCCAACTCCACGAAACGGGGAGTGTAAATCTCCGGTTTGATCCGGGTTCGCAAGGGGGTTCCGCTTGCATAAGGCGAAAAATATTTCTCGACCAAACGCACCAATTTCTCAAACGGGATATCACCCACCGAGCTGATCACCATGCGATTCGGGAAATAATTCCGTCTCACGAAATCCAGCACCATATCTCGTGAAATCCGTTCCACGGAAGGCTCATCGCCGAGGATATTCCGACCGATCGGGTAACCCGAATAAATCAATTCCTCGAAATCGTCAAATATCAACTCGCCCGGATTATCCTTGTACGAGTTGATCTCGTCCAGCACGACATCCTTCTCCTTCTCGATCTCCTTTTCCGGGAAAACAGAATGAAAAACAATATCAGCAAATAACTCCAACGCCCGCTCGTAATCTTTCGCCATGAATGTCGCGTACACGCAGGTATCCTCTTTCGTGGTGTAAGCATTCAACTCTCCCCCGACATCCTCCAAACGGCTTAATATATGATAGGCTTTACGCTTCTCGGTACCTTTAAAAATGACGTGTTCGATAAAATGAGCCATTCCCAGCTCATCTTCTCGCTCATCCCGACTCCCCACGTTTATAATCAAACCGCAATAAGCGGCTTTATTCGGAACATAATTATGGATTAGTCTTAACCCATTAGCAAATATGTGTGTTTGATACATTTTATTGAATAAAAAGACTCCCTCCCGACAAATTCAAATTCACTTTTCCCGCGTATTTTTTATCCCCGATAAACCCGGTCTCCAACACGGTATTCTTATCCGTAGTCGGCTTACTCTCCAAGGTTACTCCCTGGGGTAATTCAACTTTCAGATTCTTATTACGAGCGATTTCCAGCGTGTAACCGCATCCCTCCATGAAGGTCAACCCGACTTTCGTTGAAGAACCTTTCACGTCAACCGAAGAAAACGAGAAATTAATGTTACGCACGTTCAATTCACCCCAGCGCATATCCATCCGGATCGACCCACCGACATCCTGCACGTCGTATTTCGTGTAAAAAGAATTCCCGTCCAAGTTCTCGATCAAACCCAGGTAACAAGTCCCCCCGGAAGTTTTCAAGGAAAGATTGTCGGCCTCCATTAATTGCAATGTCGTCGAGGTACAATCCAGCTTCATGTCTGTCCCCTCCCCGATTTTCACCTTGCAAGACTTGAACTCGGCGTTCATTTTTTCCACTTTTTCCACCTCGAATTCCCCTTTATTCTGCTTTACCGAGAATTCGCCCCCGGTCACGGAATTCGCCTTGAAGTTACCGGACACGATCTCCACGCTCAAATCTCCCGTGAAATCCGAAGTCGAGACCCCGCCATCAGTACTTACCAAACGAACCTTTTTCCCTCTAGGCACTTTAATATGATAATCTATACTAACTGTCACCCCGGCAAACATTTGACGCAGGCTCATATCTTTCCGGAATAGCGTCTCCACGTTCAGAACGCCCCCCTGTTCCTTGGCTGTAATTGAGATATATTCCAGAATCTCGTCAACTTTGGCTTTTGTTTTAGCCTCTACCCACACGGAAGCCGTTATCGCAAACTCGTCCCCTTCTTGCCGGACATCTATGTTCCCGTAACGATTCGTGACCGTCAACTCGTTGAACGAGGCTGCCGGGAAACTCTTCTTGAACTCCTTCGATCCTTCTTCCGCCCACACGTTCACTCCTAATAAAACAGCTATTGCCAAAAATAAAATACTTTTCATCTTTATCGATTTAATCCATCCTAAACCCGTTTCCTCTCTCAATCGCCAATTATCCGATCTCTTCGTTTTCCTCCACTTCTTTGTACCGGACCGCGAGATAAGCGATCATCCGGCTAAATGTTTCCATCGCCATTGTCGTTTGCGAATTTATCTCTTTTTTCTGTAATCGCAACATTAAATGCCCATAAAGAGCATGAAAGGCTAATTCCACGTCGGAAACATCTTCCGGCAGGTTAGCTTTCCGGCGATAATCCAGCAAATTGTTAGCGGCCATAAAGAACAACTGCTTGTATTTCATATCCTGCACGTTATGCAGCAAATGGAAATGCAACTCCGTCAACTCATTCACCATATTCTTGACAACCTGCACGTGCCCGCTCTTCACCACTTCTTCTTTCCGCATCATCTCGATCAGGTTGTCATACCAATCACTGATCTCTTTCCGGGTATCGTCCTCCACCTGAAACTGGCTTACCACGTTCTGATTCACCAATTGAATATCCATCCGCATCGCTCTCAACATATCCTCTACTTGCCACATATACAGGATATATTCGGCCACATTGCTCTTTCTCTTTTCACGCGCGATCAACATATTTATGATTTTAGATTTATGATTTCAGATCAAGTGATTTCCTCACACAATTCTCATGCTCTTTTATAATCACCGAATTATTCAATCGGCAATCACAAAATCGACTTGTTCTAGATTTCTTTAAGTTTATCAATCAACCTCCGGTCTCGCTTGGTCGGTCTTCCCGTGCCTCGATCCCGACTTTCGAACTGCATGAAAGTTCCCCGAAGGATATCCAGTTTCTCTTGCGGGGTAACCTCTTCCACGAAATCCACGGCCAATTGTGCAGACATCCGTTTATCGGTGATCTGCTTCACAACATATTCTCGTTCTATCGGCGGGACCCGGACTTTCACGATATCACCGACTTTTACTTCACGAGAGGCTTTCACGTGTACATCCCCGATAGACACATGACCTTTTCCGCAAGCCTCTGCTGCTAACGACCGAGTTTTAAAAATCCGGACAGCCCATAACCATTTATCTACCCTAACTTTTTCCACCGTCTATTTTTTTACTATTATGATTTCAAAGCTAATACTTATTCCTTAAACAACAAAACAGAAACGCTGCACTTTAGTCTATAAAGTCCATAAGGTCCATAAAGTTGAGCCTTTGGCTCTTAAAGTTCATAAAGTCCATGGACCCCTGCGGGCGCTTTGTCAACGGCAGCTTTGCTGCCGAATCACTTCATCGGAAATCATTAATCAAGAAATCAATAACATCTAAAATCGTAAATTATTACACAGGCTCATCGTCTTATCGACCCCGATAAACACGAAATTCTCGATCACCTCGCCACAATGTTTCAACATGGCGGGAAAACGCTCTTCTTCATCAGGTCCCCATTCTCCCAGCACGTAATCCACCTGCTTCCCCTTGGGAAATTCATTCCCGATGCCGAAACGTAAACGGGTATAATCCTGTGTTCCCAACAACTGGTTGATACTTTTCAAACCGTTATGTCCGCCGTCACTCCCTTTGCTTCTCAAACGTATCGTTCCGAAAGGCAACGCCAGGTCATCCACCACGACAAAAAGATTGGACAACTCGATCTTTTCTTTCTGCATCCAGTAGCTGACGGCTTTACCGCTAAGATTCATATACGTGTTCGGCTTCAACAAAATTAAAGTACGACCTTTCAGTTTCACGGTAGCCACTGCCCCGTAACGCATATCTTCAAAAACAGTATTGGACGCCTTTGCGAAGGCGTCCAATACTTTAAATCCGATGTTATGTCGTGTATTCTGGTATTCGGGACCTATATTGCCCAATCCCACAATAAGATATTTCATCTGTCTATTTTTTCAATCTACTATTGAGCGTTTTGTGCAGCTCTGGCAGCTCTAGTCAATTTAACCTGAGCAACCACAACGCTCTTGGCATTCAACAACTCAACACCTTCCACGTGAACATCCTGTACTTTGATAGCCTTACCAACACCCAAAGAAGTAACATCAACAACTATTTCATCCGGCATGTCTTTCGGAAGAGCTTTTACTTTCAGTTTACGGGTAATAAGAGCCAATTTACCTCCGGCTTGAACTCCGGCAGCAAAACCGGTAACCCGAACAGGAATTTCCATGGCAACAGGTTTATCCTCTGAAGTCTGGTAAAAATCAATATGTAACGCTCTGTCTGTTACCGGGTGAAATTGAATATCTCTCATCACGGCGCTATAAGCGTTACTGTCAAGATTCAAATTTACCAAGTAAACATTAGGAGTATAAAGAAGTTTCTTCAAATCTCTTTCAAGAACAGCAAAATGAACATTTGCTTCTCCACCATAAAGAACACACGGAACTTTTTCTTCACGTCTTACAGCCTTAGTTGCTTTTTTGCCCAAGTCGTTTCTTACTTCTCCTTTTAATTCAAATACTTGCATAATACTTAAATTGCTTGTGTTACTCAAATCCAGACTGATGCCCCGGGGTTTTAAGCCACGTCTGTATTCCCATCACACGGTTTTAATTTTATATCCCCGTACTAAAATGAGCCGCAAAGGTAAAAACAAATTACCAGAATCACAATACTTTTCTCCTTTTCTCAAGTTTACAATCAATATAAATAAGCATTTACACGTCGAAGTACAACACTCAAAACAACAGCCTGAAAATCAACACCTAAATCTCGAATATCGCTTTATTTCAATGACCTATTTTCACAGCTGACAACCCTTTTTATTTCGAAAAAGTTTTTTGTTTCAATTATAGGTCTTATTTTTGCGTCATTATTAACAAACAAATTTTATTAGAAATGGCTTACGTAATATCTGATGATTGTATTTCTTGTGGAGCATGTGAATCAGAGTGCCCGGTAGGAGCAATCTCTATGGGTGATGATCACTACCAAATTAATGCTGATGAATGTATCTCATGCGGGGCTTGCGCTGGTGTATGTCCTGTTGGAGCTCCGAAAGAAGCTTAATCATCATAAAAAAGAAAAATAAAGAGACTGTTCAACCGACAGTCTCTTTTTTTATTTCCCGGAAATCACGAGATCCATCCGGACATCCAGTTCATCCACCGGGACCTCCTCCACGAGTTGAAACCCGAAACAGATTCCCACCTTTCGGGCAACACGAGTTTCTTTCAGGATCTTGTCATAATATCCCCGGCCCCGGCCTAAGCGATTTCCCCGGTGATCAAAGGCCACACCCGGCACCACGATCAAATCAATAGCATCGTAATCCGTGTATAGTTCCCCGACAGGCTCCAATATACCGAAAGCCTCCCCCGGTTGTAGGGATTCCATCCCGGTGAACACCCGCAATTCCAACACGTCACCTTTCACGCAAGGCAACAGAACCGTCTTCTCCCCTGCCCATTTACACACGTAATCATGCGTGAATACCTCGTCATCCATAGACCAGTAAAGCAACACGGTACGGGCATCCTGAAAGATCGCTTTCCGCTCAAGCTCCTCCCACAACGGGCGGGACATTTCTATTTTCTGTTCCAGCGAATACTGGTTTTTCAAAGCCTTAATCTGTTTCCGTAATTCTTTTTTATCCATAATCTATAAACTTCCCTGAATATTTATTCATTATTTTCTGCAAAATTCGTACTTTTGCGCCAATAAACAAAGCAAGCTGCCAAAGAGTTATCAATTATATTTTGCAGCTTGCAATCAACCATTCCCGACAGGGGAAACAACGTGCAGGATTATGAAAATAGCGATACCTCAAATCAACTATCACATCGGTGACATTTCCGGAAACAAGGATCTCATTATAGCCGCCATTAAAAAGGCCAAAGCCATGAAAGCGGAACTTGTTCTATTCCCGGAACACGCGATCTGCGGGGCTTATCCCCAAGACCTTTTCGACAAAGAATATTTCATAAACGAGTGTCGCATGAGCATCGAGCAAATAGCCGAACAATGTCACAACATATCGGCTCTAATCGGTTGCCCGAACCTGGATCTGGAAGACGGGATATTAATGAACGCCATGTTTTTCATCTACGACGGGGAAGTCCGGGGCGGTGTCAACAAGACCATTTTAAGCGATTACGACATTTTCGACGAGAGTCGGTACTTTATTCCGGGAGCATCAAATACTCCCTTACGCTACAGGAACCAGAACATCCGTGTCATTTTTGATGAATACGAATCCAACATGATCGAGAAGACAGACTCTTTTATCGTTCACGTCGGCTCCACGCCTTTCACCACGGAAAGTTACGCGTACCGGAAAGAAAGCTTATCATACATTGCCCACAAGCAAAAATGTCCTCTCATCTCGATTAATCACGTGGGTGCGAACACCTCCTTGATTTTTGACGGAAATTCCATGGTATTTAACGGGAAAGGGATTTTAACGCATAAGTTGGCCGCCTTCAAGGAAGATTTTATCCTGATTGACACGGACAGGTTAATGAATGCCCCTGCAGTGAAAGAGAATAAACCGGAAACCATCGCTCTCATACACGAGGCCTTGATTTTAGGGATAAAAGACTTTTTCCGTAAAAACGGGTTCACGAAAGCCGTACTCGGACTTTCCGGCGGTATCGACTCGGCTCTTGTTGCCGCTCTGGCAACCGAGGCTCTGGGTAAAGAAAACGTGCTCGGCATCCTGATGCCTTCGCATTTTTCAACAGATCATTCCGTGACCGATGCCGTTGACCTGGCCAAAAACCTAGGGATCGCTTACGAGACATTGCCTATAAAAGAAGTATATGATGCCTATATCAACACCCTGCACCCGGTCTTCAAAGACGCCCCGTTCAACGTGGCCGAAGAGAACCTACAAGCCCGTATCCGCGGAGGTTTGGTCATGGCGATTTCCAATAAATTCGGGCATATTCTGTTAAACACCTCCAACAAAAGCGAGGCCTCCGTGGGTTACGGAACCCTTTACGGGGACTTGTGCGGCTCCCTGTCCGTGCTGGGTGACGTGTATAAAACCGACGTGTATAAATTATCCCGCTACATCAACCGGGAACGGGAAATTATCCCGGAGAACACGATCACGAAAGCTCCCTCGGCAGAACTTCGCCCCGGTCAAAAAGATCAGGATTCTCTACCGGATTACGACACGCTGGATGCCATATTGAAACTGTATCTTGAAGAAAATCAATCCCAACGAGAAATTATCGGGAAAGGATACGCCCCTGAAGTCGTGGAGAAAACACTTCGACTGGTGAATCGGAACGAATACAAACGGGCGCAATGCCCACCCATACTCAAAATCAGTAAAAAGGCTTTCGGCAGCGGACGCCGGATGCCCCTTACTGCTAAATTATAATCAACGGATAAGAGAAAGAGCTTATGAGAACGATAAAAGACAAAGAGTTACACGAAAAATATTGTAACATCTGTATTGATAGTCCCAACTCCCTCTTCGCCACGCTCGACGAAAGTAGTAAAAGTATTATTCGCCAAACCAGCATCTGCAAGATGTACCGGAAAGGCGACCTGATCTACGAAGAGGGAAACAAACCTTTCGGGTTGATTTGTCTGATTACCGGGAAAGCCAAAATTGCCAAAAAAGGAATTGCCGGAAGAGAACAAATCGTCCGTATGGCAAAACCCGTCGGCTTCATCGGTTACCGGGCATTCTTCGCCGAGGAAATCCATATCGCTTCAGCCGAAGCCCTCGAAGATTCTATCGTTTGTATCATGAAGACCGAATTGATTTTCGGTATCGTGCGCAGTAACTCGGATGTCGCCATGAACGTGATCCGTGCCCTCGCTACCGACCTCGGTTTTTCGAACCGCCGAACGGTTACGCTCACGCAGAAACATATTCGCGGTCGCCTGGCCGAAGCCCTGCTTGTACTAAAAGACACGTACGGTTTCGAGGACGATAACATGACGTTGAAAATATGCCTTCCCCGGGAAGATATTGCCAATCTCTCGAACATGACAACCTCCAACGCTATCCGTACCTTATCCAACTTTGCCTCGGAGGGAATTCTTGAACTTTCGGGCAAACAGATCAAGATCACGAACATGGAAGCGCTGGAAAAAGTCAGTGACATGGGATAAATTCATCCCAACAACTGACGAACGCATCGACTAATGGTCTCGTAATCAAACCCACGACTCAAAGCAAAGCGGAAAAGCTTTGCTTTTCGCTTGTAAAGATCATCCTCTTTCAAGCTTTTATTCTTTTGCTGCAATAAAGACAGACAGATCGTATCGCTCTGCTCCTCCGGCAAAGTAGCCAAAGCCTCGTCGATAATAGTATCAGCAATATGCTTCTGCCGTAACATCAGCCCTATCTTCAATTTTCCCCAACGATTAAAACGATGTTTATCCCGGGCATACGCTTCCGCAAAGCGAAGATCATCCACGAAACGATTCTTCACCAGAAACTCCATGATCGCGGCAATATCTTTCTCCGCTAACTCCCAACGTGCCAATTTGGTCATCACGTCAAAACTGCAATACTCCTTCTTGCTACATTGTCCCGCTATAATATTCAAAGCTTTCTTCGCATCCACTATATAAAAAATTTAGAATTTAGAATGAATTGATTCCGAGAGTCGACAGCACAAACTGTCGTAAACAAAGCGCCAGGCCGGGATCCACAGACTTTATAGACTTTAAGGACTTTATGAACCCTTTTTAGCTTTAACCATTCTTTCCCTTTCATTAATATCCCTTCGTAATTCCACCTCCCGGTATCCCATATCCCGGAGTAATTGAACGGTTTCTTTTCCAAATGCCTCGTTGATCTCGAAAAACAACAACCCTTCCGGCTTCAGATAACGCAGCCCGAATGCGGCAATCTTTCGATAAAACAGCAACGGATCGTCATCCGAGACAAACAGAGCCCGACCGGGTTCGTAATTCAATACCCGGTCATGCATCAAAGCTTTTTCGGATTCCCTCACGTAAGGCGGATTACTCACGATCACGTCAAAACGAGCCCACTCCCACTCCTCGTAATGCATAATATCACGTACCCCAAATTCCACTTCCACTCCATTTTGCCGAGCGTTATCACTCGCTTGCCGCACGGCTTCCGGTGAAATATCCACCCCGTACAACTGCAATCCCTTCACCAATTTTCCCAGCGACACGATAATACACCCGCTTCCCGTACCAACATCCAGCACCTTCATCCCTGACTCCAAACCCGATTCCGTCATCCACATCACTAACTCTTCCGTTTCCGGACGAGGGATCAACGTATCGCTATTTAATTGGAAATCAACGCCAGCAAACTCCGTCTCTCCCAATATATACTGAATAGGTTTATCCGTTTTCAACTCAGCCACGATCCCGCAAAATTTATCAATAAAGCTTTTTGCTAAAAATTCGTGTTTTTTAAGATGTATTTCTATATTTGTATAATGCAACATCTTACAAAAGATGAGCGTGCATAAACTTTTTATTTCATGCTCATTATAGGTATCTTTTAGCTCCTGTAATGCGTATCGTTGTAAATCAAACATCGTATTCATAAAACAAAGATACGGTTTAATTGAAAATTGACAACGCGGAAGTGAATATGAAAAGTATAATTGTTTAATCAAAATTATGAAAGAATATTGGTTCGTAGGATGAAATTTAACTTGTAACTTGCGAACCTGTAACTTGTAACTCGCCCAAGGCGAACTAAATTTATTGCGTGAACTGGAAAGGTATTGCGATTGACTTTGGAGGATTGTTGTATATTCTCACGATCTCGGCGATCATATACACGATCATACTGGAAAATAGAAATCCGGTACGTACACTCGCGTGGATACTCGTACTCGTGCTACTCCCCGGTATCGGCTTGCTCTTCTACATCTATTTCGGGATGAATTACCGGAAGATCAAAATGTTCTCCATGAAAGGACTGGGTGACTTCAAGTGGTTGCAATACATGAGCGAAGACCAGAAACAACGTATCAAAAAGGCCGAATTGCTGAAAAAAGAAGATATGGAAGCCGTCAAACCCTTGATGACCCTACTCCTGAACAACAGCAAAGCCCTGCTTTCCCGTAATAATACCATAGAAATACTAAACAACGGGGAAGAAACTTTCGGTTCCATTTTCAAGGCTATCGCGAAAGCAAAAAAATACATTCACCTCGAATATTACATTATCGACAAAGGGGAACTCGGGGGGAAATTGAAAGAATTACTCGTGGCCAAAGCCAAGGAAGGCGTGGAAGTCCGGGTGATATATGACGACGTGGGTTCATGGAAATTACCCAAATCCTATATTCGAGAAATGCAAGCGGCCGGGATACAAATCTACCCGTTCCTTCCCGTGCGTTTTCCCCTCTTCACGAACAAAGTAAATTACCGGAATCACCGGAAAATCGTGGTCGTTGACGGGGATACCGGGTTCATCGGGGGATTGAACTTTGCCGACCGATACCTGCATGGCTTGCCCGGTATCGGAATTTGGCGGGATACCCACCTAAAAGTGAAAGGAGAGGCCGTAACCTCTCTACAAGTCGTTTTCCTATTCGACTGGTACTTCGTCCGTCAGGAACTTCTGCTAAATAAAGCGGAATACCTCCCCAACAAAAAAGTGGACGGGAATGTCGTGGTGCAAACCGTCGCTTCCGGTCCCGATAGCGACTGGACCTCCATACAACAGGCTTACTTCACGCTAATCAACATGGCCAAGAAGTACGTCTTCATCTCCACGCCCTATTTTATGCCGGGAGAAACCACCATCAATTCGCTGAAAACCGCCGCCATGAGTGGCGTCGATGTCCGCATCATGATTCCTTACAAATCAGACTCTTTATTGACATACTGGTGTACCCGTTCCTACATTGAAGAACTACTGGAAGCCGGCGTACGGGTATTCCAATATCGTAAAGGATTCAATCACAGCAAAGTCATCGTCATGGATGGCTTTGTTTCCTCCGTGGGAACTGCCAACATGGACATTCGTAGTTTCGAACAAAACTTCGAAGTCAACCTCATCATCTACGATCGCAACGTCAGCCGTCAACTCGGCGCCGACTTTCTCAACGACCTGAAAGAAAGTTCCGAGGTCAGCCTCCACCAATGGAAATTCCGCCCGAAACGGGATAAAATCCGGGAATCTCTAGCCCGGCTCTTCGCCCCGTTACTCTAATTTTTCAAATACCCCCCCACGACATCCGCCAGGATTCCCTGTCATTCATCTCTTGTTACCCTGGATACTTTCACGGCATCAGCACATATAAAGTGCCATTTCTCCCCACGATCATCAAGAATCACCTTCGTTTCTCCCTTATCCAAATGATACACCCCCAACGAAACCCATCCTCTTTGCCTCATTCCTAAATCCAGAACAACCTCTTGCCGCTCTTCTCCTCGAAGTATCGTGTAAAAATATTGAAGTTCCTTTGCCTCCGATGGTTCATAATTCAAAAATTCATGAATCAACGTGAACACCTCATACTCTCCCGGTTCTTCTATCGGGACGGTCCATTCCGCCCGACATTCCCCGTGTCCTCCCATTTTATAATACATGCTACGGATTGTATCTCCCCAATATACCCCCGAATAGGATTTCGTCCATTTCGACACCCCAGCCTTGGGCCCCCCGGATGAACGGGCAACTACATCCGCTTTATTCGGAAATATTTTCTGTAACCACTTTTCCGGTAAAGACACCAGTTGAAAATCCGCAGACTCGTTATCAACAACAATCTCCCCTTCCGCAGGAGCAAAAGCAGATTTTTCCGCATCAAAAATACCGTAACACGTATCGTTCGTCTGTTGAACAAAATATCGCCCATCGTTCAAAACATCCATTTCAACATGAACAAACCCCGGAATATTTTGCGATATTCCCAAATCAATCACAAAATAACCCGCTGATCCTAAAAACAGTCTTACCTGTTTACATTCTCCCCCATCCAAGTGAAAAAGACGCCGTTCTTCCCTTCCCCTGTCTTCCGAAGCAAAAATAACAGATACCACACCTTTCCCCGGCCCCTTGTTCCATATCTTAAATTTCCCGACTGTCGCCCGCTTCCCCTCATTCAAAATACATTCAATCGACGCGTCTTCTACCTGATACACGACATCTGGACAAGATTCATTATACCACCCCGGAAGGATCGTCATAATATCCACATTCAAAGAATCTCTTAATTCCGATACAAATTGTTTTAGCTCCACCTCTCCCCTGTTATGTCCACGAAACTGATTCAAGAAAAGCCATAATTGCTCCCGGGAAGTGTAAGTTTCTAACACGCCCAAAAGTTGGCGGGATTTCATATCCAAAATCCGTTCCCAGACATCCGGGGGTAAGGTAGCATCACTCAAAGCATCTTTTAAACTATGAGATTGTAAATACTCGTAAACATATTGATCTTCCTTGTTCGCAAAAAGAGAATATCCCACTCTTTTCTCGTCACGTCCCTCCCTGAGCCATTTTTTATAGAGTATATCCACAACCGGATAATGTTCCGATTTGATATATAAATCCGGCTCTTGCAACAAAGACAAAGCGTTAAGCAAACCCTCTGTTTTTTCCCCCGGACGACTATCAATTCCTGTAAACCTGTAAAGAAAGGGATTCCGCAAAGATTGTCCTTTTGTAGAGGCAAAATTGAGTATCATATCAGTGAACATACTCTCTTCCACACATTTCTCATTTCCTTCACATCTTTTTCCTTTTCCCATCGCAAATCTTTTATACTGCCGGGGAGCTTCCACGTATTTTCCCCGAATCGCCCGTTCCGGAAAAAAGATCATTCCCGGTTGAACCAAGGCACTCTTATCCCTTATCGGATCACCGTACGAAGTTATTGATAAAGGAACTTCCGCTAAAATCAAATTACTTTCAGGTGAAGAACACCAATCATGACGCAATAGCACATCGGCAATCTTCCCATTTCCATTCAAGTTACCCACATGCAAATTACCATAACGATTTTCCACGATATTCCTTACATCCTTTTCATTCAAGCGGGTAAAAAAAAGCGGGACAAAATCCTTCTCCCTAAAACAATATAACTTTATCACAAACCCACTGGTCTGTACCTGCCTGCACACGTAATCTCCCCCACAAAGGCTTATCCCTTCCAATGGATTTGGATTCACAAACCGTAATGTATCTCCCTTCCGTTTCCGTACCCCCTGAGACAACACGACCGGATGCTCCGGCTCGATTACCGTCAAGCGGTAACGAGTATAATTTCTTCTCACAATCTTTCGATTCACGGGACTATCCATCAAAGCAACCGGATACCAGCCACACTCCGGAGGCAACCAGGTAAACCGGTGATCCACCATACAGTAACGATTCCCGAACTGAAAGAATGGATCCTCTCTTGTTCTATCATAATAGTGATCGTCCGGCACGGACAGGTAACAATATCTTTCATCAATCTCTCCGGTATACTCAAGATGTAACCTCACGGAATCCACTCCCACCATTTTCCGATCTATAACAATAACCTGATGATCCCGAAAAAACTTTAATTGTTTCTCATTCTCACTTACCGATGTCACCTTTAAACCCGGATTCAAAAACAAAATAACCCGTGGCACTTCTTTCATTTCGGAATTACAGAGCAACATATCACTTTTCAACGACAGGCACTTTCCCGTCTGTCGATAAATAATATCATGCTCCACCACCCGACAAGTTCCTCCCTGCCAGTAATCAGTATAAGTATTGCGAAATATTTCTCGCATCACACCTGTCCGGTAGTAAGAATATGTTCTTATCACACCGCACATTACTCCCAGCCCAACCAACAAATACCCCGTTCGCCTCCAACGAGAAATTTCCGTTAACGAATTGGGCAATCGTTTCAACTTACAAACACTCATACAAACACATCCTATACCTACAAATAGAAAAGCAAACCGATGTAACAAATAAAAACACAAATCCACGTGCCCCGTTATCGCGGAAAAGAAATTAGGTATCTTGCTTCCCATACTATCTAAAGAACCATGAATGACATCCGGAAACACCACTACCGTTAGCCCCAACAAGACTAATAAAAGAACCTGTCCCCACACTTTATTACCCCGAAGAATAAATGAAATCCATCCACTTAACCCGACCCAAAAAACTAAAGAGGGGATCGTCAAGGTAAAAAAATAAAACACATACACCAAAGGATTCCATGGTGCTTCACTCGCAACCAAATTCAAAAATGAACAACACAAGATTATCAAGATATTCAAGCCCAGCAACACGCCTATCGTACCCAAAAACTTTCCTAACAAGTAATGTCCGTTACTTACAGGACGGGCATGAATACATTCCAAAGCTCCCCGTCTAGATTCCCTAACAGGATAATCCGATACCAGAAAAATAACAAGAAATGCTTGCATTATATTAAAAAAGTAAGCGTTTACAAGCGACATGGAGGAGGCCATCGCTACCATCGTCCAATTATATGCCATACCGTTTCCTTGCATAAATACTTGTATCAAAACAATAACAAGCAATATTACACATGCAAGGACACGAAATACAACACTCCTCGCCGTCGCCAGCCCCTCGTATTTTGCAACAGTCATAATATCACGCATATCCTTGTATTAATGATTTAGCTAACCGAAAAAATCCATTTTTCAGGCAACACGCAAGCTAACAATTTACAAAAAATAAAAAAATCATTTTCTTTTTCTTGTTCATTCCAAACGAGTATTGTTCCACGCAAACTGGTTAGTAACACCATAGTTGGCAGAACCACAACTTCTCCTCTACGTTCCTCCGACACTGTTATATTAATACGCTGAGCCAAACACCCGATCGCACTTATTTCAAAAATATACTCACCTGCATCTAAAAATTCAAATTGTAAACGCCCTTCTTCTTCCCACACGTAATATTGACTTCCTTCTTCAAAGACCTCTATAAGTTTACAAATTGGCGTAATTCTCCTCCCGTCATCCGCTAAAACTTCCATGCTTACCAAATCATCACGATATACATGATAACCAAATACCTGCATCACTGCACCTATAAGCAAAACTAATAAAAACACTTTTTTAATAATAATTCCTTTCATAACTTTCTATTTTTAATTAGTAATGTAATGAAAATAATCACCCTCCTTAGTGCAGTGTAAATTACAAAAAATAAATCAAAAAACGATATGTTTATTTGCATTTTTTTCAATTATATAAAATTCAAAACTATGAATAATAATATACATCAAAAATCAGCAATATTTATTTTTCAAATCAAACCCAATATGAGGAGTGATAAGTGAGAAATAAGCTCTCACAACCCCGTCTCCGACATTCGTTCTACAGCCCAAACACAGTCCCCAAACGGCTATAAACTGTAGGCAAAACGTCTGTCATACGCTTGTGGTGCCTTATCTCTCCCTTAACACCCCCCAAACTCTATTAGACCTCCCCTAAATCCGCCACAATAATAAAAACATCCATATTTATCATCGTAACGGTAACCCCATGCCAATTCAAGCCAATACACGCCAATTAATCCTCGCTGGAAATTTTCTTCATTCCCCGTGTAAATCTAACCCCTAAAATCCGTAGCTTTGTTTCTGTAAAAACAACACTATTGAAAATTGTAAATCTTTCATTTTCAATTTTCAATTTTCAATTTTCAATCATTATGAAAGAGATTGCCGAAATCATTAACGGTACTTTACATGCCGGAACACCCGTGGAAATTACAGAATACAGCATTGACAGCCGTTCTGTTGTTGATCCGGCTCACACCTTGTTCTTTGCCTTAAAAGGGAATAACCACAACGCTCATGACTATATACACACGCTTTACGCTGACGGGGTTCGGGCTTTCGTGATCAGCGAATTCCGGGACTCGTTCCGTCAATTAGCGGAAGCGAATTTCATTATCGTGCCCGATGTTCTGGCCGCCCTGCAACTACTGGCAGCCTACCATCGCCAACAAGTACAAGCCGAAGTCATCGGGATCACCGGGAGTAACGGGAAAACCGTCGTGAAAGAATGGCTCTACCAACTATTGGCCAACGACTATTTCGTCTACCGGAGTCCCCGCAGTTATAACTCCCAGGTGGGAGTACCCCTATCTCTATTGGGAATAGCCCCGAAAGCCGACATAGCCATCATCGAAGCCGGTATCTCCCAAAGAGGAGAAATGCAGCGCTTGCAACAAATGATTCGCCCAAACATGGGAATCTTCACTCACCTCGGAGACGCTCACGCGGAGAATTTCTCCTCCCAACAAGAGAAACTAGCCGAAAAAGCATTATTATTTTCTTCCTGCAAATGGATTATCGGGCAAGATGGTGAAGCCCTTGACTTCATCAAAACTCAAGTGCCGCCAACCACTTCGTTCCTAACCTGGGGAGAAAACCACACGGCCAATGTCCAAGTGAAAACACTAAACGTGAATTCGATTCACCGGGAAGTTGAGGTTACCTATCAATACAAAACATTCGTACTCGAAATTCCGTTTGCCGATATTGCTTCTTTCGAAAACTGCATGAACGCTGTATGCGTGTTATTATTGAAACAACAGGAACCGTCAAAGATCACGGAAAAGGTGGCTCGTCTTTCAGCCATTGCCATGCGATTGGAGATCAAAGAAGGCATAAACAATTGCACGTTGGTCAACGACTATTACAATTCTGATCCCTCCTCTTTCCAGTTGGCATTGAACACGCTGGCAACACAAGACGCTTCCAAAGAACGGGTTGTCATCCTGTCGGACTTCATGGATACCGGAAAAGAAGGTAGCAATTTGTATCCCGCTATCGCCGAAATGCTCCGTCAAGCAAATATCTCCTTGTTTATCGGTATCGGCCAACACCTTAGCGAACATCGCCACTATTTCCCGAATAACTCCCGGTTTTACGAGGACACGGAACAATTCCTCCGTCAGGAAGAAAGGGAAAACTTTAAAGAACAAGTTATCCTGATCAAAGGAGCCCGCGTATTCCAGTTCGAATATATCGCCGGATTCTTGCAAAAACAATCACACGGCACCATACTCGAAGTTGATCTGGATGCCATGGTACACAACCTGAACCATTTCCGCTCCCTCACGGACGCCCACATCGCCGTCATGGTAAAAGCGTTCTCGTACGGAAGCGGTTCTCGGGAAATCGCCTCCCTATTACAATATCACCGGGTGGATTATCTCATGGTCGCTTTTGCCGACGAGGGTATCGAATTACGCGCGGCAGGGATTACCATTCCCATCGCAGTCATGAACCCGGAAAGAGAGGCCTTCGACAACATGATCATGTTCAATTTGGAACCTGAAATCTACGCCCTTGATATTCTCGAAGATTTCAACCAAGCATTGAACAAGCACGGAATCAAACGTTTCCCCGTACACGTGAAATTAAATACCGGGATGAACCGATCCGGTTTTGATGAACAAGATATCCCGCGATTGCTCGATTTTTTCCGATCGGAACGTTCCGTGTACATCCGCTCCTTGTTCTCGCATCTTGCCGGGAGTGACGAATCCGTCCACGACGAATTCACGCTGGGGCAAATCCATCTGTTCGAGCGCATGACCGAGCGTATCCAAGCCCGATTTGACTATAAAATATGGCGCCATATCTTGAACTCCGCCGGGATAGAACGCTTCCCGCAATACCATTTCGACATGGTTCGTCTCGGGATCGGGCTACATGGCATTAGTGCCGCTCACGCAAACTTACAACCCGTGAGCAGTTTTAAAACCTACATATCATCCATCCGGGATGTACCCGAAGGTCAATCCATCGGCTACGGCCGCAGGAGTTATACCACTCGTCCTTCACGCATCGCCGTGATTCCAGTGGGATATGCCGACGGTCTGAATCGCCACCTTAGCAACCGGATCGGGGAAGTATACGTGAAAGATCAACGAGTCCCGATCATCGGCAATATCTGCATGGACACCTGCATGATCGATGTCACGGACACGAACGCCACGATAGGAGATGAAGTCGAGATTTTCGGGAAGCATATTCCCGTTACAGAGTTATCCGATAAACTCGGCACGATCCCTTACGAAATTCTCACGGGGATCTCGTTCCGAGTAAAACGGATATATTACAAAGAATAAAAACAAACTCCTCCCCGATTTCAACAGAAACAGGGAGGAGTTTTTCACTGTATAATAATCTACGAGAAGCTTTATTCTTTAAATTTATCTCCCAAACGATCAATCAAGATAACATCCAGTTCCGATCCTCTTACTTCACGGGCTATTACTTTTCCTTCGCCATCAAGTAGCAAACTAAAAGGAACTCCCATGACCTTGTATTTCGAAACAACTTCACCCTGCCATCCCTTCATATCACATAATTGAGTCCAATTCATTTTCTCCTCTTTCAACGCGGCCTTCCAATCCTTGTCTTTATTATCTATCGAGACACTGATCATGTTCAAACCATCCTTGCCATACGCTTCGTACACGTGACGTAGATGGGGAATCTCGTATCGACATGGCCCGCACCAAGAAGCCCAGAATTCGACCATGTTATATTGTCCCGGTTTCACGTAATCGGCCAGTCGCACCGTTTTCCCAGTTTCATCAATCAACTCGATATCAAGATATTTCTCCCCGATTGCCACGGGTAAAAGATTTCCCGTTGATTCTTTCAATTGCTTGTACGCCGGGGCCTTCCATAATGATGTATCAATACTTTGAAGAAGTTGATCCATCTCTTTTTTAGTCATTTGCTTGCCATAAACCAAGCCCAGGGCAACCTCTATCGCAACCGGAGATTGGGGATTAGCTTTAATGAAATCCTGCTGAATTTGTTCTATCTGTTTTTGTACCGCATCCATTTGCCGTACTAACGCAATCCCCTCCCGGGTATTAAAAGTTCCTTCTCCCGCGGGGATATGGTAGGTCTTCAAATACTTATCCCACGCCTCACTTTTCTTCATATTACTTGACTTTACCGCATTCCGGTATTTCATGTACAAGTCATGCGTCGGCGATCCCGAGACAGTCACTTTCCCGGCAACCTTTCTCTGAAAATTAAAGCGAGAAGGCAGAGAATCTATTGATGCACAGGTATACTGAATATCTGAATTATCAACAAAAATATCCGATCCCCGCAAATCTTTCTGGTAATCCACATTCACATCTGGGGTTAAATCAATGAACACCCCGTAAAGTGCGGGTACCTCCACCTTACCCTGCAATAAAAACTTACCGTCTTTCGTCAGCGCAGAATCCACAGGTGTATTCTGATCAAACAAATACACTTTCATTCCATCCGGGGTACCGGGCACTGATCCGTTAATCCGGTAGCCAACCTCTTGCTGGCACGCCATCAACGAACCACAACAAATTAATCCATACAGTAATCTCTTCATTCGACTTTATTTTAAAGATTTATTTCTCAAACTTATCACCTAAAAGCTCCATCAAAACGTTATCCCGTTCTGTCCCCATGCAATACCGCACTGGAACAGGGAATACATACACCTTTCATTTGTTATTCAACCTCCAGATTTAACCAGAACTTACTAAAAGCTTCCAAATCCAATTGGAGATTATTCTTATAATATTTAAGAGTAAGTTCATACTTACTTTTTACTAACGGATAAGCATCCAGAATCTCTTGTCGCTCTTCAAGAGGATTGCAAGCAATCCAGGTTGCATACGTTGCCATATCTTCATTTTGATAACTTTTAGTCGAAGCCATCATAAAAGGATAAGCATGTACAAAACCTAAATTCATCAAAAGATCTACGTTTAACTCGTAAGTTTCCCAATCCATCAGATTATCCATCGCATCAATTTGTTCATCTACAGTCATTTCGTTCAAATATTTTCCAGCAGAAACTTGTGAAAACTCCGTGAGAAGAGGTAAATCTTTGTAAAAATAGAGTGAAGTTCTCGTCCTGAAAAAACTAAGGCAGATACTATATTTCCAAACGTCCGGTTGTACCCCAATCTCATCATTCATATCTCCCCAATAGATAATTCCTTGTTGCGCCTCATCGGTAAATCCTATCGCATAATATTCCGGTATCCAAAATCCATAGTAATTTGTTAATTCATCATTCCAAAGATTTGCTTTTACTAGTACCTGTCTCTTTAAATTGGAAGTCTTAACGATCTCTTCCGGCAAATAAGCATAAAATGTTTTCAATAACTTCAAAAAAGATTCTGATGTCAATTCATCTCCCGGTTCTAAAGGAAATGTATCCTCCGGAAGATAATAAAACATATTTATTTGAGTTGTTCCGACATTTGTACGCAAAGCATCATCACCACTCAACGTATAATACACGTGATAATCATATTTTTTGTATAAATCATAACAGATTTTTTGAGCATTCGAAGGCCCGTCAGCAATGGCCGGAATTGGACCATTATACTCAAATTCCGGGGATAAATTTTCGTCATCGCTACATGCATATCCAATGACCATCCACCCGATTAATATTAATATACCATATATAGTTTTCATACCAAATCGATTTTATCTAGGGTTAGCACCAATTTCAGGATTCACGTTCAATTCTTTTTGAGGAATTTGCAACACGTAACGAGGATCATCTTTTTCTAAAACAGCCGGATCCTTGACCAAACCATAATGTGTCATTGCAGGGCGTGTTGTACGACGAAGATCAAACCAACGTTGTTCTTCAAAACAGAATTCCCTTCTTCTTTCATTCCAGATTGTCTCTAGCAAAGTTTCTTGCGTGAAGTTTTCCGGATGCAATCTCCCGGATGTTTCAAAATCTTTCGTTCTAAACTTCGTTTCGCGCAACGTATTCAAATATCCCACAGCCGTTCCAATCCCATCAGATTTATGAGCATAAGCTTCTGCCAGGATCAAATACATTTCTTCTGTACGAATGACACGAGTGTACCCATACTCGGAACTCAATTGTACAACAAAATTAAGGTAACTCAATTGATAATACCGATTCTTCATATAACGAATCCGATTCCTAGTGTTACGTCTCATAAAATAGTATCTCCGCACATCACCCGTCTCATAAGAACTATACAAAGTTTCACTCGGATAAAAAACAGATTGGGCCGTATTACCACCTAATATCATGTAGAGCTCATTAATACCATTCACGAAGAGAACATTTGTATTTTCTTCACTTAAATAACCGATTCCCGGAATACTCTCTTCCGTCCATTCTGTCAACCGGGATTCCGTATATATCACGGGATTTTCTCCAGCCGCACGCAAATCGAACAAAGCTGGATTAGTCGTAATCACATCTTTCGCAAGTTCTATGGCAAGATCCCATTCCTGCATATAAAGATACACTCTAGCTAATAAAGCCTTAGCTGCAATCGCAGAAAATCTGGATTTCGCTAAATCCATCGAATTTTCTTCCATTAAAGAAATTGCTTTTTTCAAATCATCCACAATCTGCTCGTAAACTTTTTGTAAAGACTCACGTCGATAAGATTTATCATCTGCCGTCGTTTCTAGATTAATCGGAATACCAGGAGTAACCGCACATGTTGCCGGATCATAAGGAGCCGCATAAATATTCACCAAGTAGAAATATCTAAATGCACGTAACGCATAAGCCTCTCCCTTTATATGATTGCGAGTTTTCCGGACAACTTGCTCATCTAGCACGGAACCAATAGCATCGTCAATATTATCTATAACAACATTCGCATTATAAGCACTATTATAAAAGGTCCCAAAAGTTTCATCGCCATTCGTTAATGTAGATTCAATTTTATCATCCCACATAAATGCCCCCAAATAACTATCCGCCAGTTTCATAAGCACACGTTCAG